>Ga0308163_10004193_pt1 | contig 11618 bp, 14 predicted proteins | sample PhyTR1_FD_201037 | JGI IMG/M metagenome (GOLD analysis project Ga0308163, IMG submission 201037) | Phyllosphere microbial communities from UC Gill Tract Community Farm, Albany, California, United States - DLSLT.R1 | ecosystem: Host-associated > Plants > Phyllosphere > Unclassified | place: USA... | reverse complement strand
AGACTGAGCCAGCATCTCCAGCACCGCCCGAACGCTCCCGCCGGACGCCGCGAACCCGCCCACCGCCAGCGCAGCCGTCCCCGAAACCTCCCCCGCCAGCGCCTTCGCGATCGTCGAAACCAACACCGAACCCTCGTCCGCAATCACCTCGAACGTCAGCGAAGGAATCCGATTCCCGAAATCCGCCAGCTGCAACATCTCGAACACCGCATAAGCCGCCCCCCGATACGCCGGCGTCGCAGCCCCCTCGGCAGACGCGATCAAAGGATCGACCGCCTGATCCTCACCCCCCAGATGCAACCGAAACCCGGTCCCCGTCTTGAAGTCCCCAGCCGCCCCCCGCAGCAACTTCCCCTCAGCCCAGATCCGCCCCACACCGAGGATAGCCCGAGCCGACAACAGCACCGCAAACGACGCCGCATACGAGTAGGTGGACGTACTCGGCTGCCCCTTGCCCGAGCGAGACGAAGCCCGACTCTCGATCAGGTCGGTCGCCCAGATCACCGTCCCCGCCACGCGCATCGTCCCGAACAGCTTCGGAACCTGCGCCCCATAAGAAGACGTCTGCACCGCCAGCTCGACCAGCCGCGGCCCCTCCCTCCGCTTCGGCCCGAACAGCGCATGATCCACCGACTGTCCGATCAAGGCACCGATCGCGCCCCCGATCGGCCCGCCCACCGCGCTCCCGACGGCCGTCAATACCAAGGTCGCCATGTCACACCCCCATCCGCCACACACCGATCAGAGGCCAAGGCGGCATCCCCGGCCGCTCCACCACGCGCCGCAACCCCGCGTCCGCATGCACGAACCCGCCCGCCGTCCTGATCCCCAGATGAATCTGCCCCGGCCCCGCCGCCATCAGCAGCACGTCGCCCGGCGCCGGCTCGACAACCCGCACCAGCACCCGGTCGAGCAAACCCCAATCGCCACCCCGCAGCGCATACCCGCTCGGCACTTCGCCGAGATAACCGCCAGCCCGAAGCGCCAACGCCACCAGCCCGACACAATCGAGCCCGTCCGCCCCCCGCCCATGCAACCGAAACCGCGTCCCCACCGCCGCAACCGCAGCCGCCGCAACTCGGCTCAAGCCCCAGGATACCGGGTGAGCAGATCGATCCCCGGCAGATACGGCTCCCCGCGAAAGTTCACCGCATTCCCGAACCGCCCCGCACAGGTAGCGAGACTCTTGTCACACCCCTCCACCACCTCGACGAGCGCACCGACTTCAACGACGAAAGCCGGCACCGCCCGCAACGTAACCGCCACCCCGCCACCCCGAGCGACAGCACTCTCCAACCCACAATTCGCCCCCCCGAACCAGCGCAACAGCCCACCCCCAAGCCCCTCCGCACTCAAGTCCAGCGTCACCACCGCCCCCTCGCACGCTACAACCCGAGCAAACCGCCGCCGCCCCGCCATCGCCACCCGACACCGCCGATCCCCCAGCTCCGCCCGACATTCCGGCGAAGTCTCCTCCACCACCGCCCGATCCAGCGCCGCACTCGCCCCCCGCAACTCCGCGGTGAACCCGCCATCCCTCAACTCGACCGCCCCGATCACGCCCTCACCCAACTCCACACGCGAGGTCGGATCGGTCCAGTCCACCGCAAACAGCACCACCCGAGCCCCATCCCAGCGCCCCGCCAACAAATCCCGCTCGCCGATCGTGGCGCTCGTCAAAGCCCCCGCCACATCCATCGTATCCGCCTCCAGCCCGTCCGCCCGCTGGATCGCCGAAGGCGTCATCCCCGGCGCAGCCCGATGCACCAGCCCGTCCACCACCAAATCCCGGTCATGCGCGGTCAAGCCCACCGCGACCCCATCCCGCCGCTCGATCCGCCAGCACAACGCGATCGTAGCCAGCTCAGCATCCAGAAACATGTGCGTCTCCTCTGAAAGGATTCCCTCTCTCCGCCGGGGAGAGGGAGGGGCCCGCGCGCCCTTGCGCGTGGGAGGGAGAGGGGAGTGAGGCTCGGGACATCTACCCCAACTCCCCTTATCCTTCCGTCGCCAAGCGGCTCCTCCCTCCCTCTCCCCGTCGGGGAGAGGGGAAAATCACGCCTCCCGCACCTCGACCAAAGGCACACTCGCCGCCACGCCAGCCAGAAACGTAGCCCGCGCCACGCTCAACCGATCCTCCGCAAACCGAACCGGCACATCGAAAGCAAACCCCGCCGTCACCACCGCCCCAAGAGCAGGCGCCACATCCAGCACCACCCACCCCCCAGCCTCGACGGAAAACGCCAAAGTCCCAACGCCCTCCAAAGCCACCGAAACACTGCCAGCAACCGGCCGGGTAATCCGCCGCTCCATCGCGCCGTACGACTTCACTAAGGCAAACCGCCGCAAAACCCCATCGCCAACCCCGACCACCTCCCCGACAGCCTCAAAGTCGAAAGGATCCCGCAACCGAAACCCCCGCGCGGCCCCCATCCGCGCCCGAAAGAATGCGAGCAGCACCCCGATCTCCGCCTCGCTCCGCACCCCCGGCCCGACATCATACGACGTCCGAGCCTCCGCCCAAGCCGCGTTGCGAGCCTCCCGCCCCCCCGCACTCGTCAAAATCGCAGTAGAAAACCCAGGTGCCACCTCGGCCTCGCGCCCCAGCTCCAACGGAAACAGCACGTCATCGAAAGCATCCACGACCTCGTCTCCCCCGGAACTATCGAAATGCACGAACCCATCCCGCATCACCTGCGGCAGCGCCCAGAGGAACGTCTCCGCCACCCCCCGCGCCCGAGCTACCGCCGCAGCCGCCTCGATCAGCCCCCACTCCGCCGCCTGGTCAGGCCGCAACACGAACCCGGATAAGTAGTGCTGCCTCTCCACCGGATACCCTAGCCGCGCAAAAGCCACCGCCACGCCCTCGGCGGACGACGCAGAATCCCCCGCCGTCACCCAGTCGTAATCCTCCAGCTGCAGCACATCGAACGCAGGGCTAGCCCACCCCACAGGCATGTTTGCGCGCTTGGCCTCCGGCGCCTTCGCCTCCAGCACGGTCGGCAAATACGTCAGCAGATGCGACACGCACCGTGGCGCAGCCCCTTTCGCCGCCGCCACCAGCGCCGCAGTAGACGCCGCCAGACAAACCCCCGCCGCATCCAGCGTCGCGATCTGCGCAGGCGTCTTCGACCTACGAATGCTCGCCATCTCGACCGGCGCAAACGCCACCACCGCACTCGCATCATAGAAGCACGGCCGCCCATCCGGCATCACCCACCACCAAGGCTCGCCCACCTGGAACTTCGGCGCCAGACCCGCGGCAACCGCAATCCCCATGAAAGCCCGAGCCACAGCCTGAAGATACCCCATCGCCCCAGCATGCGCCGGCGACAGCAGCGTCGAAGGCGGTTCCCAACCGGTCAGCGCCGGCGCGCCATCGGCGGCCCGCTGTTTCCAGTCGTTCCAGCAATGCGCATCGAATAGCTCGTAACTCAGCGACCAGATCACGTCATAGCCAAGCACCTTCGCCCGACCCGCAAAATCCCGATGCCAGGCCGCACAGGCAACGTTCAAGACGCCCCCCACCGCCGACACGTAAAACCCGCCGCCAAGCGCCTCGAGCCGGAAATAATGGCTCATCCCGACATAATGCGTGATGCTCTCCCGGTACCCGAGATGCAGCGCATTCCGCAGCAGCCGCGCCGGCGTCAAATTATAGCTGTCGTCATACCCCCCCGCGATCCGAACCCCGTGCTCCGGCACGACGGCATCGCCGATCGCCAGCACCGCCCCCGGCCCCTCGCAGACGAGATCGGTCCACTCGACCCACCCCTCGCGCGGCGCGGCCAGCGGAACATCGACCTCGGCATAGTCCGGCGGCACCACCGACACGAACATCCGATCGATATCCCCCGCCCAAACGGGATCCGCATCCTCCGGCAACTCATACCCGCCAACCATCGCCCCGAAATCCAGCGAAACGACCGCATCCTCCGGCGCCCCCACCGCATAATTCCACAACCGCACATACCAGGACCGAGCGACCCCAGCCGCATCCCGCCCCTCGATAGTGAGCGTCGGGCCATTAATGGCGTCCAGCGCCATCACCCCCAAAGACCGCCACCGAAACCGCAACCGACAGTCTCGAAAATCCCGCGAAGTCTCATACTTCAGCAAAGGATGATCGAACAGATCCACCGCCTCCCAGATCACCCCCGCAAGATCATCCGCCCGGTAAAACACCGCATCCACCCGCAGGGACGCAGGGCCGGTAGTCACAACCGAAGCCATCATCGGCCGAGGAAAATCCACCGTCCAAAACCGAGGATCGAACCGAGAAACAAGCCCCTCGACCTGCACACTCCGAGCAGAGCAAAGCCAATGCGCCATAATATCCTCCTCTTTCCCTCGCCCCTCCGGGGAGAGGGAGGGGCCCGCGCGCCCTTGCGCGTGGGAGGGAGAGGGGCGTGAGGCACGGAACCCAAATCCCGACCACCCCTCACCCTCCCGTCGCCTACGGCTCCTCCTTCCCTCTCCCCGAAAGGGAGAGGGACTATTCGCTAGCCAAAGCCGCCTTCACCGCCCGCGCCACCTGCCGCCCCGACTGCGCCAACACCCCCGGCGCACTCCCCGCTGCAGCATTCACCGTAATAGCCACCCTCACCTCCCGAACCCCGCCCCCCGGCGCGCCAACCTCGACCCGCCCGCTGGAAGTAGGCACGAACAACTCCGCCCCCCGCTCCCCCACGACATAAGCCCGCCCAGGAGACACCGGCCCGCCAGTCGCCCGCCCCGGCAACCCACCAACCAGCCCAGCCAGCGCCCCGCTCAAACCCCCACCACTCAAAACCGACTGCACCCCAGCCTTCAAAGCCGCCGAAGCGATCGCATCCAGCGCGGACAGAGCCACCCCCTTCAGCTCCTCGAACCCCAGCTTCCCCGACCGCACCGCCCGCAACAGCCCCGCCTCCAACCGAAGCGCAGCCCGCTCCGCCCCAGCGCCGAGCACCCCTTCCAGCTCCCCCCGCATCGCCTCCACATCGCGCGAGAACCCGTTCGTATCCGCCCGCACGCTCACCAGAGCCGCATCAAGATCATCCATCAGGAAAAGCCCCCCTCAACCGCGCGATCGTCGAAGCATCCGGCGGCGTTTGCACGTCCCCCACCAAAGCCCCCACGACCCCCGCCAATTCCGCCGGCGTAGCCCGCCAGAACACCTCCGGCCCCCACCCCAACACCGCCCCCGCAAAACCCGCGAGCCGCGCCGCATTGTCGGAAAACGTCACTTCCCCGCCAGGATCTGCCGCAACAGCCCCCGCAAGACCGGCGTCACCGCCGCCAGCCCCGCCTCGACCACAGCCTCCCCCAACCGCTCCCGAGTAACCCCCTCGGGACACTCGCGCAGGCAATGCCAGAACAGCCCCACCATCTCCCCAATCCCAAGCCGCCCCTCCGCCCCGCGCTCCACCAGCGCAAACAGAGGCCCAAGCTCGCTCTCAGCGGCCACCAAAGCAGCAAAGCTAGGCCGAAGAACAAGCATCTCCCCCCCAACCCGAAGAGCCCCCTCCCCCCGAACCGGATTCGCCAAATCACCCATGAGAAATCTCCAAAAATTCCCTCGCCCCTCCGGGGAGAGGGAGGGGCCCGCGCGCCCTTGCGCGTGGGAGGGAGAGGGGAGTGAGGCACGGAACTCCCGCCCCAAAGCCCCTCACCCACCCGTCGCCTACGGCTCCTCCTTCCCTCTCCCCGTCGGGGAGAGGGACCCAAACTCACCCAACAACAACAGCCCCGGAACTCTCCAGGCTAAGCGTATAAGACCGCTCCCCATTGAAATCCCCGGCATAGTCCAGCCGAGACACCAGGAATTTCCCCGTCATCGTATCGCCCCCCTCGAACGCCAGCCGATAATCATCCAGCACGCCGGTCAGCGCGCTAGCCTTCACCCGCAATTCGGCGACAGACCCGGTAAAGACCCCCGCCCCAGAAACGGAAACACTCCGAACCCCAGCCCCGGACAGCAACTGCCGCCACCCCCCGGAATCCTTCGTGGTCACCACGATAGCCTCCCCATTCACCGACATCTGCGTCGTCCGCAGCCCGGCCACGGTCGCGTAGACCACCGGCACCGCCCCGTTCCCCACCTTCAGCAGGAACGCACTCCCCTTCTCCACCGCCATGTCGATCTCCCCCAAAGACGTTTCCCCGCGAAGGCGGGGATCCAGCCTGCACCGCGTCTTCGCGGCGCAAACCCTTCAACTCTCCCGGTACATCCGCACCAGAAACTCCGACGTCCCCCGCCACCGATCCCCGACCCGCAGCAAGCGCGACCGAACCAGCGCCAGCCGAACCACCCGCCACCCCTCACCCAGATCGGGGACAAGCCCCTCCAACCCCTCCTCCGCAGCAGCCAGCAACGAACGCACCCGAACCGGCCGCTCCCCCCCATCGAACAGGGTCAGCAGAACGCGCCCCTCGCGCCCGACCCAGGTCTTCGTGCTCCAGTCCGACAGCACCGGCTCGTCCACCACCGCATACGGCAGCCCCCCACGCACCGGCGGCGCGTCGAACACGCTCACGTCCAGCACCGCGTTCAGCCGAGCGACGATCGCCGCCTGCAAGACCACCCGCCCACTCACGAATGCACCCCAGCGGACAGCCGCATCCGCCGATAAGGCCGCCACAAAGCCGCCACCGCCGCCGGCGGCGCCACATCGCTCTCCCGGTGATCGAACAGATGCGCGACCAGCATCGCCACCCCCTGCGCGATCGGCGCCGGCACCGCCTCGAAGCTCAAGGCGAGCCCCGCCGAATACGCGACAGCCACCCGCCCCGCGGACCCGGCGGCAAGAACCCGAACCCACCCGACCCCATCCGCATCGATATCGACCGCATACGCCCCGACCGCCAACACGAACGGCGCCCCCTCGCCAGGCAACCCGGTCAGCCCGGAAATCACGGTAACCGGCGCCACCAATAACCGCCGCCACCCCGCCGCACTGGTCACCACATCCTCGAACGGCCGCACGATCACCGCCGCCCCCAGAAAAGCCTCCCCCAGCAGCAAAGCCGTCGACGCCAACCGCGCCAGCACGAGGTCCTCCCCGCTCTCCACCCGCAACAAAGCCCTAGCCGCGACGACCACCTCAGCGATCACCCCGGCAGAAATCGCCGACCCCGTCATAACGATGTCTCCAAAACTTCCCTCGCCCCTCCGGGGAGAGGGAGGGGCCCGCGCGCCCTTGCGCGTGGGAGGGAGAGGGGCGTTGGGACAAGCACCCTTCCGCCGAAACTCAAGCCACCGAGAACTTCATCAGCTTGATAGCCTCGGAGTTCGTCACGCACCCACCGACCCGCTTGGTCGCGTAGAAGTTCACGAACGGCTTGTTCGAATACGGATCACGCAGGATCCCCGTCTCGGTCCGCTCTGCGATAATATACCCCGCGCGGAAATTCCCGAACGCGATCGCCAGAGCATTCGCGGCAATATCCGGCATGTCCTCGGCCTCCACCACCGGATACCCCAGCAGCGTAGCCGGCACCCCAGCCGCCAGCGACGGCGCCCAAACGAACGCCCCATCCGTCGTCTTGAACTTGCGGATCCGCGCCAGAGTCGCCGCATTCATGACAAAGCTGGCCCCCTGTCGATAAGGCCCGCGCAAAGACTGAACCAGATCGATCAACCGCTCCTGCGGGTTCGCCGAAAAGTCCCCCGCAGTCCCGCTCGCGAGGTACTGCAAAGTCCCGAAAGCCCGAACCCCATCCGCAGTCGCCGCAGTAGCCGACGTCAAAAACCCCTTCGGCCGCGACACGCCCGACCCGGACACGAAAGCCGCCCCCTCGGCCTTGGCGAACTCCATCGCGATCTCGCCCGCCAGCCACTCCTCGACATCGAACGCAGCATCGTCGAGCATCGCCTGGCTAGCCGAAGGATTGGCATACAGCTCCCCCGTAGGCGGCGCGATCTCGACGAACACCGGCGACGCCGTCTCCGGCCGAGCCGCATTCTCTGCCGCCCAACCAGACGGCGTACCGCCCGTGGTCACGAGCTTGCGATACCCAGCCGAGCCAACCTTTACGACATTGGCGATCGACCGGATCGGCGACACCGCCTTCAGCAGAGTATCGATCTGAGCATCGATCTCCCGCGGCACCGCAAACCCGCCGGCGTCCCCCGTAACCCCGGTAAACGCCTTCATCTCCAGCGTAGCACCAGTCCGAACGAACCCCGCAAACGCCGCATTCTGCGCCAAGGGGGAAGCCCCCGCCAAAACCGGCCGGTCAACAGCACTCATGTCCATCTCCTCGCATGAAACGAAAAAAGGCGCCCCGCAGGACGCCCAATGAAACTGAATCCCTCGCCCCTCCGGGGAGAGGGAAGGGGCCCGCGCCGGAGGCAGCGGGAAGGGAGAGGGGCGTGAGGCTCGCAACCCCCGCACCAATCGCCGTTCTCCTGCGAACGCAGGAGCCCAGGGTCACACGCGTCTCACGCCTCGACCCCGGATTCCTGCGTCCGCAGGAAAACGATCACGCCAAGACGTCCACCACCTCAAGCCGAGCCAAAGCCTGCATAGGCACCGCCACCAGACTAACCTCCACCAGTTCGACCGACAGCAACTCCCGCCGCACCCCCTGCCGCACAGACGTCGCCCGATACCCAACCGACAACCCAGCCACCGCCCCTGCCCGCACCAGCCGAGCCAGCTCCGGATCCGCAACCACCCCCTCGACCCGCAACCCCCGCGCATCCTCCGCAACGACGGACAAAGACCCAACCGAACCCCCACGATGCTGCCACAACAGAGGCACCACCCCAGCCCCGGCAAAAGCCCCCCGCCGCATCACATCCCCCGCCCGATCGACAACATCGAACACCGCCGCATACCCAGCAAACGTCACCGGGCTCACTTCAACCACGCGGCAAACCCCAGCTTCACCGCCAGCCCCGCCAACATCAGCGCCATAGCCAGCCGAGCGATCCACCCCACCACCGCCTTCCACACCGACCGCTTCGCATCCCGCCAGGCCGCCAGAAGCTCGCGCAACTCCGCCACATCCTCCCGAGCCCGCTCATCGCTCAAAGCCACCCGCGCCAAGGCCCGAGCCGCCCCCAACTCCCCCGCCTCCTCGACGATCGCCCGCAACGTCACCAGATCGACACCGCGCTCCGCCCCCTGCCGCATCAACTGCGCCAAAACCGCCCCATCCATCACGCCACCTCCTGAATTTCCAGCAGAGCCCGCTTCTCAGCATCGCTAAGAAACGAAGCTCCTGAAACCATCCCCCAAAGCCGCTCGCGGTCCTCCGCCAGCGCCGGCACCCGGTCGAGATCGACCGAAATCGCCGCCCCCTCGAACCACCCGGCCAGCCCCTGCGCGATCCCGCCCAGCACCGCCGTCGCCAGCGGCAAAATCGCCAGCCGCCACAGCGCCCGATTAGCCTCGCGGTAATTCGCGTAGCTATTGTCCCCCGGCAGCCCGAGCAGCATCGGCGGCACCCCGAACGCCAGCGCGATCTCCCGCGCCGCCGCCGCCTTGGTGCCCACGAAATCCATATCCGCCGGCGACAAACTCAACGCCTGCCACCTCAGCCCCCCCTCCAGCAGCATCGGCCGCCCCGCATTCCCCGCCCCCGAGAACGACGCCTCCAGCTCACCCCGCAACCGCTCGAACTGCTCGGTCGACAGCGTCGCGCCGTCCTTCGGATCGTACATCAACGCCCCCGAAGGCCGCGCCGCGTTATCCAGCAAAGCCTTGTTCCACCGCGCCGCCGCATTGTGGATCGCCACCGCCCCCGAAGCCGCCCCCAGGCACCCCAGCCCATAATGGTCATCGACCGGATTGAAGCTCTTCAGGTGGATCACCTCGGGCCGCACCGGATCCGCATGCAACCGCGAAACCCGCTCCCCGACCCGATACCGATAAGCCGCCGGCCACCCGCTAGCATCCGGCTCGACCGTCACCCGCTCCGGCCGCAGCGCATAAAGCTCGGCTGCCCCGCCCTCGACGTCACGCAACACCTGCACATACGCATTGCCGTGCAGCATCAGATGCGCCGCCACCGTCTCGATCAGCGTCTGCCCCCCCGACCGCACCGTCGCCAACGCCAGCAACGCCGGATCCGACGCGACGATCGGCGCGCTCCCCAGCCCCTCCACCACCAGCTTCACCGCCCGCTGCGCAATCGGATTGTCCAGATACGCCTCGCGCACCTGAGCCTCGTAACTCCGCGGCCACTCGCCAAACGCCGACCCCCCGATCGCCCCCGCCGCCGACCGAGACAACACCGGCCGCGACTCATCGCGCCCGGATTTCCACCCGAACAATTTCATGCCGATCTCCTAAATTCCCTCGCCCCCACGGGGAGAGGGAGGGGCCCGCGCGCGCTTGCGCGTGGGAGGGTGAGGGGAGTGAGGCTAGGAACACCCGCCCCAAAGCCCCTCACCCTCCCGTCGCAAAAGCTCCTCCTTCCCTCTCCCCAAAGGGGAGAGGGCCACCCCTACAAAACCCGCACAGAAACCCGCGCCCGCGGCCCCAGCATCACCTCGGTCATCGCCCACACAAGAGCATCGGCCCGATCCGGCGACCGCCCCGGCCCCTCATACCCGCCCCCGGCAATCAGCCCGCAAAGCTCATCCTCCAGCGCCGGAAAAGCCCCCACATGCCAAGCCCGCCCACACTCATACAAAGCCGCCACCGGCTCGGCCCGCGCCACCTTCCCGAGCGAAGCATGCACCAGCTTCACCGGCATCGCCCGATCAGCCCCCGAGAGGACACTCCCCACCATCTTCCCCCCCTGGTTGGCCTCCGCAATCACCCGGTCCGCGCCATGCCGCGCCGCGCACTCGGCCACAGCCCGAGCCCACCCCTCCGGGCTAGCCCCAGACACGCTGGCATCCTCAAGCACATACCCAAACCCATCGACCCCCAGCGCAACCACCACGATCCCGCAAGCATCCCCCGGCCCCCCGGACACACTCCCCGCCGGAGGATCCACGCCCACCACGACGCGCGTCAGCTCCGGCGCAAAAGCCACCCGCCGGGACTCCACCAGCGCCCGCGTCCACAAGGCGCCGGCAATATCCTCGATCAGCTCGCCATCCAGCTCCTGCCGCCCCAACCGAGTCCCCGCATACGTGGCGGTAACCGCCTCCACGAAACTCACCGGCAGATGCGGATTGTCGCGCGTCCGCCCGCGCGTTTCGACCAGTCCCGGCAACGCCATCACCCGCCGCATCAGCGCGACCGGTCGCGGCGTCGTCGTCACCAGCACGCGCGGCACCGTACCCAGCCGCAAGCCCATCATCAGATTGTCCCAGGTCGGATCGCCGTAGCGCCACTTCGCCAGTTCGTCGCACCACGCCCAGCCATGCTCGGGCCCACGCAACGCTTCCGGCGCCTCCGCCGAATACGCATAGGCCTTCGCACCATTGCCGAAATGCACTTCGCCGACCGCACTGCGCCACGTCAGCGCCTCGTTGTCGTGCGCCACCGCGATCAGGCCGCTCTCCCCCTGCACCATCACGCGCCGCACATCGTCGATCGTCGCGCCGACCAGCGCGATCCGCGCGGTCGGATCGTCGCGCGCGATCTGGCTCACCCACTCCGCGCCCGCCCGCGTCTTGCCAAATCCGCGCCCCGCCCGGATCAGCCAGATCCGCCAGTCGCCCTCGGGTGGAT
>Ga0308163_10004187_pt1 | contig 11632 bp, 8 predicted proteins | sample PhyTR1_FD_201037 | JGI IMG/M metagenome (GOLD analysis project Ga0308163, IMG submission 201037) | Phyllosphere microbial communities from UC Gill Tract Community Farm, Albany, California, United States - DLSLT.R1 | ecosystem: Host-associated > Plants > Phyllosphere > Unclassified | place: USA... | reverse complement strand
TTCCATCGAACTCCCTGCCGATCCCGGCCCCGCGCGAGGGCTGTCAATCATGCGTTCTGGTTGCCAGATAGTAGATCGCGACCGGACTTGTCACGAGATAGCGCCAGCCGAGCCGCACCGGTTCGCGCGCGGCACGGTAGAGCCACTCCAGCCCGGTCGCCTGCATCCATGCCGGCGCGCGCGATACGCCGCCGCCATAATGATCGAACAGCCCGCCACAGGTCCGGATCCACGCGACCCCGCCGAGCAGATGGCGGTTGTCGAGCGCGAACCGCTCCTGCGCGGGGCTGCCCATGCCGATCCACAATACGTCGGCGCCGGACGCGCGGACCTTCGCGCAAATGTCCGGGATCGCGTCCGCCGAGAAGAACCCGTGGCGCGTGCCGACGACCTTGAGGCCGGGGAAGCGACTGCGGAGATGTTGCGCGGCGCGGGCCGCGACACCCGGTCGCGAGCCGAGGAAGAAGAAGCGGATGTCATCGCGCGCGGCGATGGTCGCCGCGTCGAGCAGGAAGTCGGTGGTGGCGATGCGCTCCTCGAGCGGCTCGCGGCACAACAGCCGGCTGGCGAACACCAGCGGCATGCCGTCCGCATCGACGATATCCGCGCCATCGATCAGCCGTCGATACTCTTCGTCGCGGTTATACGCGGCGATCACGCTGCCATTGGCCGAGGTGACGATCCGCGGTTCCGCCAGCGTCCCGGCTCGCGCGCGCGCCGTGTCGGCGAGCATCAGCGCCGCGAGTTCGTCGCGCCGCAGCCGGGCGATCTTCATGCCGCCGATCGTCGCGGTCCGCACGCGGCCTTTGTCGACAGCGGACGCATCGACGGCATTCGGCGCAGTACTGTGATGATCGCGTTCGAACAGCGGCTCGTCTCCCCGTCCAGATCTTACAAGACCGCAAACGTCTGACCTGTATTGAGGATGCTATGCGCGGGCCTGCCAAGCGATTGCAACCCCGGGTCCGCAATTGCGGACGTTACGGTGCAAGTCGATACACGTCATATACTTCATCGCCCGACGCAGTCCGAAGCGTCGCGAGCTTGGTGGTGGCCGCGCGAAACTTGGCGATGTCGTCCGGATCGAGCACCAGCGGTCCGAACGTGCCGCGATCGATCACTGCGCGCTCCCTCACATCGTCGAGCGACACGGAGAGCAGGATCACGACCGGCCTGCGCGTGGCTGCGGTGAGGCGGCGTGCGGTGGCGAGCAAGCGACCCGGGCTCATCGGCGCGGTCTCGGCCAGCGTCATCGGCACGAGCGACGTGAACCGATCGCGGCGCACGGACCAGGTCGGGTTCGCGCCGTAATAGGCGATGCTCTCGATCAGGAAGTCCGGGTCGGCGATCACGACCGATCGGGACAGGCCCTTGGTCGCGAGCAGATCGACGAGTGCCTTAGCCTCGCCCTGCGGTTGCGCCTTCGCCGCCTGGACGACGGCGCGCGCGGTCGCGGGAAGCTGTGCGGCGAGCAAGGCGAGGAAGGCGATCCGTCCGATCCGCTCTGCGCGACGGGCGAATACCGTGTCGTACCAGCCGCCAAACCCCTTCGCCGTCAGCCAGTGCAGCACGACGAAGAACACGATCAGCAACGCGTCGTGGCGATAGTGGCCCGGATAGACGAACACGAACAGCAGTTGCAGCCCAGCCAGCGCTGCGGTCGCGGCGACCAGGGCGGCGGGGCGGCGCGCAAAGGCGGCGACGCTGCCGGTGACAAGCATCGCCGCCAGGATCGTGACCGGCAGGCTCGCGTTAAAATTCCCGAAGATCCGCTGGAACTCGACGCCGGGTATGAGGTGGAGCAGCGTCTGGCCGGAGCTCCGGTGCATGGCGGCGGGGGCATCCTCGACCGACGGGTAAACCGACACGAACGCGAGCAAGGCCCCCGCGCCGGCGACGATCATCGCGGTGAGCCATTGGCGCTTCGCCCGGCTCCAGCTCCAACCCTCCCGCGCGATCAGATCGCCGAGCCAAAAGATGCCGAACGCGCCGGCCAGCACGACCGCATGGACGTTGGCATTGCACAGCAGGAACAACAGGCCGCCGAGGATCAGCGGGTGAGACCGGCCGCGCTCTCGAACTTCCGAATAGGCCCAGGCGACAAGCAATAGCAGCAGCATCGCGAGCCCGTAGTTCCGCGCCATCACCACATACTCGAACGTCGCGAACCCGCCGAACAACGTCAGAATCATCACCGGCAGGGACAGGCGGGCGACGAACACCAGGATCGCCGCGGCAACGATGCCGATCGCCAGCGCGAGGCCGGGCAGGACGAGTTTCGTCCCCAGCAGGTCGGTGCCGAACCGGAGCAGCACATGCCAGAGCAATGGATGCCCGTAACCGCGCGCCGCCGCCGGCGTGTCGAGGATCGACGCCCCCTGAGTCGCAAGGCTGAGCGCGCGGACTTCGTCGCGCCACATCACGTGATGCGCGACCAGGAACGCCACGAGCGCGAGCCATGCGACGAAGATCAGGAGGCGTAGCGGCCAATGGCGTGCCGGCGGTCGAGCGGCGCTGTCTTCAGCGGGAAACAGCCCGTCCACCAGCCCCCACAATCGCGCCGAACCGATCGCGCGGGTCATCAGCGGCGCGATAGCCGGGCCGGCCTCCGCAACAACCGCGTCATTCGCCCACGCAGCGCGTGATGTGCGCCAGGGCTAGCATCGGACTCGCGATAGGTGATCGCGACCGCGATCAACAGGAACACTTCGACGAGCGACGCGGTGTTCAACAGCGTCGATTCGGCCAGATTATGCCCGGCGCAGAAGATGATGATCGCCACCAGCAGCGATCGCCGCGGCTTGCCGATCGACTGGCTGAGCAACAGCCGCAGCAACGGCCAGACGATCATCACGACGATCGCCAACACCAGGCCGGGCAGGCCGATCGTGACGAGCAGGTCGAGGAAGCCGTTATGCCCATGCGCGGCATACACCGCGACCCAACCACTCGTCAGCGTCCAGATCGGACTGTCCGGGCCGATCTGCCAGAACGAACTGAAGCCGGCGCCGGTCCAGAGATGCTCGCGCGCATATTCGAACAACAGCGGCCAGATCGCGCCGCGGCCGGTCAAGGCACCGGGATCGTTGACGAAATCACTCAACGCCGTGAGGTTTACGAACAGGATCTGCAACGCCAGCCCGACGACCATCGCCAGACATATCCCGACGGCGAAGCGGTGGCTGGCATCATAGGGCCGGATCGCAAAACCCATCGCCAGCGCAAGGACGAGCGACAATTCCGACGTGCTCGAGTGCGTATAATACAGGAAGATCGCCGCCGCCGCGATCACCAGCGCGGAAACGATTCGCGGGAACTGCCGGTTGTCGAACGTGAAGAAGAGCACGGTGAACGCGCAAGCCGCCCCAGCGACGTTCTTGTGCGGGATGATCCCGCGCCAGTCACCGACCACCGACGATTCCTCGCCGAACACCTCCGAATGGACGCCGTAGGGCGTCAGGAACACCATCAGGTAATTGACGATCAGCACCGCGATCAACACGTAGCGAATGAGCTTTAGTGCGCGTTCGGTACCGAGGTCGTTGATCTGCCGGAATGTCACCCAGACCACGAGCGCGGTCAGCGATATACGCCGGAACGAGATGAACGGCGCGATCGCCCAGGTTACCGAAAAGAAGCAATAGGCGAGCAACAGCGCAAGTCCGAGGGGGATGCAGAACAGTTGACGCTTGCTCGGCATGCCGCTGCCCGCGAGCAGCATTACGAAGATGACGACGTGCAGCACCTGGTTGGCCGCGTCGCCTTGGCCGATCGACCCGGAAAACGCCCATTCCTGGAACGCCGACGTGCCGACCAGCACCAGCGCGAGGAACACCACGAAACAGGCATTGGCGATGGCGTAGCGCCGCCGCGTACGCAGGCGCGTCGCGCGTTGCTGGGGCGTGATCGGCCCCGATGCGGGTCGTCGCGCTACGTTGATCGCCGTCGCCATGACCTGTTCCTATCGCGCCGGTGCCGCGGGAGCCAGTACCGCCTCGTACCGATCCAGCATTCGCGCGTTCGACGCCTCGCCGCCCAGCCGTGCGGCAAGATCCGCCCAGTGCGATCGGCGTGCGGGATCGTCCTGCAATCCCCGGAGCGCGGTCGCCAGCGCCGCCGGATCCTCGAGCGGCACGACGATCCCGCACCGTGTTCCGTCGCGTGCGGCGATACCCTCGACCTGTACCGGCACGTCCGACACGACCAGCGGCAGGCCGAGCCGCGCGGCCTCGATCAACGCGAGGCTGTGCCCCTCGTAGCGGCTGACCTGGACGAAGACGTCGGCGGACGCAGCCTTGGCGAGCGCGGCGTCGCGCGGGATCAGGCCGGCGAAGGTCACGCGCTCGTCGAGGCCAAGGTCCGCGACGAGCGCGCGCAACGCCGCCTCGTCCTCGCCGCCGCCGACGATCTCCAGATCCGCGCCCGGAACTTGGGCCATGGCGCGGATCAGCATCGGGTAGTTCTTCTGGTAGGACAGCCGCCCCAGCGCGACGACGCACAACCGGTCGCCCCCCGCCTTTGCCCGCGGCAAGGCATCGAGGACCCGTTCGACCCGCTCCGACAGCGCGTTGTGGATCGTGAGCGTCCGCGCGCGATAGGTGGCGGGCTTGTGCGCCAGCGTCGCGCCGACCGCGTCCGACACGCTGATGATCCCGGCGACGCACGGCAAACTGCCGGTCCAGCCGTCGATCCGATCGAGCAGGCGGTTATGCGTATCGGTCGGCGAGTGATGCGACAGGAACACGCGCGTGCGCACGCGCGCGAGCGTCACGGCGAGCGGCAGCAGCACGTTGGCGGCGGGCATCGCCGACACGACCGCGGCGGGTCGCTCGCGGCGCAGATAGCGGACCAGCGCCGCGAACGTGCGAACCGCGCCGAGCACCGATCGTGGGCGGGCTTCGACGACATGGTGCCAGACCGCCATGTCGACGCCTTCGCCCTCCGCGTCGGCGGGCGGATAGAGGACGAACCGCTTCACCGGATGGCCGCGTGCGATCAGTCCGTCGGCGATGTCGTCCCAGAGTTCGCGCAAGCCGCCGGCCGTCGAATGCGTCATCGTAAAGTGGATCGCACCGGTTCGAGCCGTCATGCCAGCCCGTCCAGCGCCGCGACGGTATGCGCCGACAGCCAAGCGCGATCCTCGGCATCGTCGCGGACCCAGCGATCGATCATCTCGCCCCATTTCACGGGGTTCTGCATCCGGTGCCACGCCGCCGCCGATCCTTGCGACACTTGCGCATACAGCGCCGGATCGGTCATCAGCCGCGCGATCGCATCCGCCAGCGCGCGCGGCTTGCCGGCGGCGAACACCAGCGCGCTCTCGCCATCCTCCAGATGCCCGCGGAACATCGGATGATCCGACGCGATCACCGGCGTGCGCGAGGCGAGCCCCTCGAACAGCGTCAGCGGCAGGCCTTCTGGGAAGTTTGGCCGGCTGGGCACGATCACCGCATCGGCAGCCTGCATCATCGCCGCGATCTCGCCGTTCGGGACGAGGCCGAGGAACCGGACGCGGTCGGCAACGCCGAGGCGTGTCGCGAGCGCTGCGAATTTCTCCGTTGCGCCGAGGCCCGCGACGTCGAGCCGGACGTCGAGCCGGTCCTTCAGCAACGCCACCGCGCGGACCAGGTCGCCGACGCCCTTCTTCGCGCTGATCGAGCCTACGAACAGCAGCGTAAAGGGCGCCGCCGACGCATGCGCCTTGCTGGCCTGAGTCTCGGGCGTGCGATCATGCGGGAAATCCCACGCCAGCACCTTGTCCGCGCGCAAACCGATCCCGACCAGCGCCCGCGCGGCATTAGCGCCGTGATTGGCGACCAGAGTCACGCGGCGATCGTTCAGCAGCTTCGGCAACCGCCGGAACCGGACCCAGCGATAATAGGGATTGGCGAACGAGTCGGCCATGATCACGCCCAGCCGAACATCGTGCTCGATCCCCCAGCGGATCAAATGCAGCATCGGCCCGAACACGATCAGGTGGGTCGGCGCGAACCGCTCGATCAACGCCAGCACCGGTGCGGGATCCTGGTCCGGGTTGGCGTCCGCGCCGATCACCGTCACGCCGCTGTCGAGCGTCTCCCAATAGGAGGGCGCGAGCGAGCACAGGAACCCGACCGCCTCGTGCTGCGCCTGCCACGCGGCGAGCTGGTCGAGGACATAGCCGTGGCCGTAATAGGTCTCGCCCCCGGTGGCGCGACGCACGCGATCGGCCTCGCGGTAGTCGCCAGCATAATGGACGATCAGCAGGCGGGTCATCCGATCCTCCCGAGGCCCGCGAGCGGCGAGCCGAACCCGAGCTGCCAGCGGGCCGCGAGCATCACCGCGAACACCGCGCAGGCCGCCCCGATCGCGAGCGCATCCTGCCGCCAGAAGCTCATCCGCACGCGGTGCAGGCCGACCGCGATATAGCCATATTGCAGCAGCTCGGTGACCGCGACCGCGACGACCGCGCCGGGAAAGCCCGCGAGCCGGTGGCCGGTCGGCAGCAACACCGCCAACGTCGCCAGCCGCATCATGTTGGCGACGCTTGCATAAAAGGGCCGCCCCGCGCTGAGCAGCAACGCCTCGTTGAGGTTGGACAGCACCGCGAACACCGCGCCGCCGAGCAACACCGACAGCATCCAGCTCGCCGCCTGGTAGCGCGGATCGTAGATCACCAGGATCAGGCCGTCCGCTACCGACGCCGCCAACGCCAGCGCCGCGCAGACGCCGAGCGTGAACACCGCGCGCGAGCCGGCGATCGCCGCCATCTGCCCCGCCCGGTCGCCTTCGGAGACGCTGGCAAGCGCGGGGAAGATGATCTGATAGCTCATCCGCCGCGCGAGCGTGGTCGGCAGCTCGGCGATCGCGCGCGCGATGCCGTAGATGCCGAGCAGCGCGAGCGGTGCGACCCGGCCGAGATACAACCGATCGAGATTGGTCGCGGCGTACATCACCAGCGACGTGATCGCGATCCACTTGCCGAAATGGATGATCCGCCGGACGATTTCGCGGTCGAAGCGGAGGCGCTGGCCGGGATCGGGCAGCAGGTAGCTCAGCGCCGAGCGGATCGCGACCGCGAGGACGAGGCCGATGACCGGCGCCCACACCGAGCGCAGCCACGCCGCCAGCGCGACCTGCACCGCGAACGCCAGCGCCTCGCACGACAGTTCGAACAGGTTGCGGCGGCGGACCTCCATCTGCTTGACCAGCACGAAGATCGCGGTCGAATGCGCGCCGCCGATCATCGGCGACAGCGCCGCGACCAGGAAGATGCGGACATCGATGCCGTAGGCGTGCGCGAGGAACGGCGCGGCGATCAGGAAGACCAGGCTCAACAGCACGCCGCGCAGCAATTGCAGCGTCCAGGCGGTGTCGCGGAACTGGCGATCGAGCCCGTCGCGGTGGTGGATGATGTTCTGCTCGATCCCGACATCGGTCAGCAATTCGACACCGAGCCGGATCGCGTTGACCACCACCATCACGCCGAGGATTTCCGGCGCGAGCAGATAGGCGAGGACGATGTTGAGCCCGAACTTCAGCCCGGCGGACACGACGAAGGTGCCCGCCGTCCAGACGAACTTGCCCAGATAGCCGGACGCGGTGCTCATCGCCCCGGCGCGGACAGGTCGTGCGCGGCAACGGGCGCACCGGCGGGGCGGCGCGCGCGGACGAGGCCCTGGAGCATGCCGATCGCGATCACGTTCCACGTCACCAGCGAGTAGATCCCGACCCGCAGGCTCCGCCGGCGCATCGTCAGGAACGCCACCGGCAGCAGCACGACCGCGAGCAAAGCGATCCCCTGCCCCATCGCCAGCGCGACGAGCATCGCCAGCCACCAGCCATAGACGATCACGCTGTAGCGCAACTGGGCGAACCCGCGCAGGACCTGCGACCAGTGCGGGCGACCCCAGGCGGCGCGGATCACTTCGCCCGGACCGCCGGCATAGCCGGTGCGCAACCGTCGCCACATCAGCTGGTAGCCGCCGGTCGCATGGCCGTGATGCTCGACCGCGGGCACGTCGATCCGCGCCAGCCGCCAGCCGTCCGCGCGCAACCGGGCGCCGAGCTCATATTCCTCGAACGCGTGGAGGTTGCGATCGGCGAAATACCCGACGCGCTGCACCGCGGCGACGCGGTACAGCCCGCCGCAATCGAGCCGGTCGACATCGCCCGCCACCGCGCTCCCCTTCACGCGATCGTTGCGCGCGCGCAGTTCGAACTCGATGCTGTCGGTGTTGACCTCGCGCACGCGGCCTCCGACCGCGGCGTGACGGGGGTTCGCCTCGAGGAACGCGATGCCTGCTTCGAGGAAATGCGGGTCGAGGACCATGTCGCCGTCGAGCAGGTAGAAATAGTCGACGCCGGGGGTCTCGGATGCGGCCTGGAATGCGAGCTGTGCACCCGTGCCGCAGGACCGCTCGGCAGGATCGGCGAGTTGCGCGATCCGCGTGCCCGGATACGCCTGCGCCAGCTGTATCGTGGCGTCGGACGATCCGCTGTCCGCGAGCACGACCACCCCGCCACCGACGCGGTCGAGCGCGGCGCGCGCGCTGCCGATCGCGGCGTCGATATGCGCCGCCTCGTTCAGCGCCTTGATCCCCACTGCGACCGTCACTCTGCCCCCATGTCCCCGACAGCGCGATAGCGTGCCAGATACGCGGACGCCATCGCCTCCGGACTGAAGCTGCGGGCGAGGTCTGCGCCGTAGCGTGCCGCAGTGATGCGCGCGGTCGCCGGATCATCGATCACCGCCGCCAGTTGCGCACCGATCCCCGCGACGTCGTCGACCACGGCCTTGAACGGATAATCGGCCGGGATCGCTTCATCGAGGCCTGGAGCGTCGGTCGTGACCAGCGCGACGCCCGCCATCAGCACCTCGAGCGGGAGCAGCGCGAACCCCTCGAACCGTGACGGCAGCAGGACCGCGTCATATTCTTGCAGGCGTTCGGACAGGCGCTCGATCGGCGCGGTCATCCGGACGTCCCAGTCCTCCAGGCCCTCCGCTAATCCTTGCGCCACCAAGTCTCGCATCGCGCCGGAGCCGGCGATCGTCACCACGACGTCACGGCGCGGCGTGCAGGCGTGAGCGTCGCGCAGGATCGCAGGCAACAGGTCGGCGCCCTTCTGGTGGACGAGCCGCCCCGCGAACAGCAGTCGTACCGGTCCCGCTTCCCTCCTGATCGGAGAAGCCGCCGGTGGCGACACGCCGTTATAGATGACGTCGGCGAGCGGTCGGCGGCCGCGCGTGACGATCGCCGCATCGGCATTGGCGGCGTTGCGTGACACCGCCACCGCGTCGCCCCTGACGAGCCGCTGCGTCACCCACCGTCCAATACCGCCCCAGGCGATCCACAACTCGCTATTGTGGACGGTGCGCAGCAACGGCGTGCGGCGGACGCGACGCGAGATGAGCCCCGCCACCGCGAGCGTCAGTTCCGGTATCTCTGTGTGGACATGGATCAGGTCGGGACGCTGCTCGGCCACCGCGCGCGCGAGCGACCGTGCCGCCAAGACTACGCCGCCCGACTTGAACCCGCGCTCCGTGCCGAACCGGAACGGCACGTGCCAGCGTGCAAGCCGCTCGGCCATGTCCTGCCCGACCTTGTTCAGCGGCGACTGGCAGAGGACTGCGAACAGCGAGAACTCGACCCGGTCGCGCAAGGAATCGATCAACCCGAGCGCGACATTCTCGGCACCGCCCATGTCGAGATGCGTGATGACGTGCATCACACGGATGCGCGGCATATCCGCCGCTTGCGAAGGCTCGTCGTTCGTACCCGTCACCAGATGATCCGCCCCCCGCATCACCCTGCGGCGTAGCAACGCCCGGCATACACGTCCATCGCGGCTAGCAGCATACCGCCACCCGCTATAGACCGACGGCGCAAGTGGGGGCGTCGGTACAAGTGAGCGAGAGCATAGCGACAGGGTCGGCCGCGCCCGCAGGCACGCGAACGTCGGCATCGCGGGACGGACGCGCGCTCCGCTACCGGCCGGATATCGACGGGCTGCGGGCGCTTGCGATCCTGCCGATCCTGCTCCTGCACTGCGGTGTGACCAAGTTGCGCGGCGGGTTCGTCGGGGTCGACATCTTCTTCGTGATCTCCGGCTTCCTAATCACTGCGATCATGGTGCGTGACATCGCCGAGGAACGCTTCTCGATCGCGCGCTTCTATCGCCACCGGATCGTCCGCATCCTGCCGGCGCTGCTCGTGATGATGACGGTCACGCTGGCGCTCGGCTGCGTGCTCCTGCTGCCCAACCAGTTGCGCGATCTCGGACGGAGCGCGGCGGCGACCAGCGTGTTCGGGTCGAATTTCTATTTCTACCTGACCTCGGACTATTTCGCGGCGGCGTCCGACGCCAAGCCGCTCGTCCACACCTGGTCGCTGGCGGTGGAGGAGCAATTCTACCTGCTCTACCCGCTACTGCTCTGGTCGCTCCGGGGGCTATCGCGCCAACGTCTTGCGCAAGTGATCGCCAGCCTCGCACTCGCCTCGTTCGCGATCGGCGGATGGCTGGCGACGACCTACCCTTCCGCCGCGTTCTTCCTGCTGCCCGCCCGAATCTGGGAATTGTCGCTTGGCGCGCTGGTCGCGCTTGGCGCCGTACCGACGATCGCGAACCGATCGATCCGGGCGGCCCTGTGCGTTCTCGCAATCGCGGTGATCGCCGCGAGCTGCATCGCGATCAGCGGCGGCTGGCCGTTTCCTGTTCCCTTCGCGCTGCCCCCCGCGATCGCGGCCGCAGTGCTGCTGGCGTATAGCGGCGAGGGCCCGACGGCACGGCTGCTCGGTGCGTGGCCGCTGCGCGCAATCGGCCTCATCTCCTATTCGGCCTATCTCTGGCATCGCCCGATCATCGCCTTCTACCAGATCCGCCACGGCTCGACGCTCGCGCCGGTCGAGACTGTCGGACTGCTCTGCGCGTCGCTTGGCGCGGCATGGCTGAGCTTTGCGCTGATCGAGCGTCCGGCGAGCAGGCGTTGGCGCAGTGGAACGGGGCTCGTCCCGCACGCCGTCGCGGTCCTGCTGCTCGCGGCAATGGCGATCGCCGGGCTGACGATCGCCACCAAGGCCGACGACATTCGCCCGCTCTCGCCGCGCCAGACGCTCGCCGCCAGCTATCTCGGCTGGGACTCGACGGATGCGGGAAAACGCCAATTCAGCACAGATCGCTGCTTCGTCCTGCCGACGGGCCACGGCTTCTCACCCGACTGCCTGCGATTGTCGGCGACCAAGCCCAACATCGCGCTGTTCGGCGACAGCCACGGCGCGCACTTCTCGCAAGCGCTGCACACACTGCTGCCGGGCGCGAACATCCTCCAGGTGACTGCGGCGGGATGTCGGCCGCTGCTGCACGGGAAGGGCCTGCCGACCTGTCGCACGACCATGGACGCCGCGTTCGACACGCTAAATTTCAAGCGGATCGACACGGTCGTGCTCTCCGCGCGGTGGCTAGACTTCGAACAGCCGGCGCTGCTCGACACGATCCGCTGGCTGCGGGCGCGGGACACGCGGGTCATGGTGATCGGGCCCTCGGTCGAATACGACGCGGACCTGCCTGCGTTGATCGTGCGATCGGACGCGGACCGCGACCCGACGCTCGCGGACGGGTTTCGCCTGCCCGACCGTATCGCGCTCGACCGCGC
>Ga0308163_10004185_pt1 | contig 11634 bp, 8 predicted proteins | sample PhyTR1_FD_201037 | JGI IMG/M metagenome (GOLD analysis project Ga0308163, IMG submission 201037) | Phyllosphere microbial communities from UC Gill Tract Community Farm, Albany, California, United States - DLSLT.R1 | ecosystem: Host-associated > Plants > Phyllosphere > Unclassified | place: USA... | reverse complement strand
GGAATCGACGCCCTCGATCGGATCTTCACCCGCAGCATAGACCGGCGACAAGAGAATGCTATCGGCATCGTTAAAGCAATTGGCGAAATCCTCGAATAGACTCGACAGTCGCGAGAAGCGGTGCGGCTGGTGCACGGCAATGATCCGCCCCTTGCAGCTCTCGCGCGCCGCCTTCAGCACCGCCTTGATTTCCACGGGATGATGGCCGTAATCGTCGAAGACCTGCACGCCGTTCCAGGTGCCGGTCAGCGTGAAGCGCCGCTTGACGCCACTAAAGCTCGACAGGCCCTTGCGGATGGCTTCTTCCGAAATTCCCAGCCGGTTGGCGACAGCAATCGCCGCGCAGGCATTCGAAATATTGTGCCGGCCGGGCATCGGCAGCATCAAATCGTTGAAGGTAAAGATCCGGCCGGTGCGGCGACGCCTGATCTCCACGTCGAAGATCGAGCGCGTGCCATCGTTGCGCACGTTGGAAAACCGCACATCGGCCTGCGGGTTTTCGCCATAGGTCACCACCTTACGGTCTTCGATCCGGCCGACCAGCACCTGCACTTCAGGATGGTCGAGGCACATGACGCCGAAACCGTAGAAAGGTACATTCTCGACGAACTGCCTGAAGGCAGCGCGCACGGCATCGAAATTGCCGTAGTGGTCGAGATGCTCGGGGTCGATATTGGTGACGACAGCCACGTCAGCAGGCAGTTTCAGGAAGGTGCCGTCGGACTCGTCGGCCTCGACCACCATCCACTCACCCTCGCCCATGCGGGCATTGGTGCCATAGGCATTGATGATGCCGCCGTTGATCACGGTCGGGTCGAGCTGGCCGGCTTCGAGCAGCGCTGCGACCATTGACGTCGTTGTCGTCTTGCCATGGGTGCCACCGATAGCGATCGCATTGCGGAAGCGCATCAGTTCGGCCAGCATTTCGGCACGGCGCACCACCGGCAGCAGCTTTTCGCGCGCGGCAATCAGTTCGGGATTATTCTTCTTGATGGCCGTGGAAACAACGACCACTTCGGCATCGCCGAGATTTTCCGGCTTGTGGCCGACGAAGACCTCGATGCCCTTGTCGCGCAGCCGCTGCACATTGGCGCTTTCCGCCTGGTCGGATCCCTGCACGCGGTGACCGAGATTGTGCAGCACTTCGGCAATGCCGCTCATACCGATCCCGCCGATCCCGATGAAATGCACCAGACCGATGCTCTTCGGCATTTTCATGCTGTCACTTCCTTTGTAGTCTTAAAACTCTTGCCCTCGGCAATAGTCTGAACCAGTTCGGCAAGCAAGCCTGCCGCCTCCGGTTGTCCCGCGCTGCGGGCCGATGACGCCATGTGGGCAAGCTTGTCCGGGCTGGTCATCCACTCCTTCAACAGGCTTGAGAGCTTTTCAGGTGTCAGTTCCGATTGGGGTACGACGATTGCACCGCCCTTGCCGGCGATGGCTGCCGCGTTCGCAGCCTGATCGTGATCGAGCGCGTAAGGATATGGCACCAGCACAGCGGGCCGGCCGACAACGCTGAGCTCCGTCACAGTCGAGGCACCGGAGCGGGAAATCACCATCTGCGCCGCGCCGATCCGCTCGGCCATGTCGCCGAAGAAGGGCGAGACCGAAGCTGGAACCTTTAGCTTTTCATAGAGGGTCTTAACCCGGTCGGCATCCTCGGGCCGGGCCTGCTGCGTCACATGCAGACGGGCGCGCAGCACATCGTCGAGAATGCAGATGGCGCTTGGCACCGCATTGGAAAAATGCTGGGCACCCTGGCTGCCGCCGAACACGACCAGCTCGAATGGATCGCCGTCTCCCGACGGACGGTATTCCGTTTCAGACGCCGCCAGCACCGCAGGGCGCACCGGATTGCCGGTGACCACGGTCTTGTCGGCATAGGGGCCGCCGGCCTGCAGGAAACCGCCGGCAATCGCCTGTACCCGAGGCGCCAGAAACCGGTTGGCACGGCCCATGACGGCGTTCTGCTCATGGATGACGGTGGCCACACCAAGCGCGCGCGCCGCCATCAGCGGCGGAATGGTCGGATAACCGCCAAAGCCAATCACGACCTTCGGCTTCAGCTTGGCGATCAGCGCCCGGGCGACACGGTAGCCGCGCCAGAGCGTCAACATGGCCTTGGTCACGGCGACAGGGTTTTTCGAGCCGATCGTCGCGGAAGGCACGATATGGATGGCATCGGCCGGGAATTTGCCGGCATAGCGCTCAGCCCTGCTATCGGTGACCAGATGCACGCTATAGCCACGGGCGCGCAATTCATGCGCCAGCGCCTCGGCTGGAAACAAATGGCCGCCGGTACCCCCGGCGGCAAGAAGGATGAGACCTTTCGACATGAAAACTCCGCTGGCCTAATCTGCTGGCCTGTTTTGCTGGCCTACTCCGCCGGAACGCCCTGAACCGACCTGAACAGCCGTCGCTCCTGCGAACGCTTTTCCGGCCTGTGACGCGTCAGCGCCAGGATGAAGCCTGCTGTCACACCAATCGCGACCATGGAGGACCCACCATAGGAGATCAAGGGCAGCGTCATGCCCTTGGCAGGCAGCAGTTCGAGATTGACGCCGATATTGATCATCGACTGCACACCGATCTGAAGGATCAACCCAGCCACGGCAAAACGGTTGAAGTCGTTGCGCTCGCGAAACGCATGGCCAAGGCCTCTGATAACCAGGAAGGCGAAGATCGTCACCAGCAGCAGGCAGAAGATGATGCCGAATTCCTCGGCGGCGACCGAGAAGATGAAGTCGGTATGGGCGTCGGGAATGATCCGCTTGACGATGCCCTCGCCCGGGCCGACGCCAAACCAGTTACCGCGAATGATCGCCTCGCGCGCCGTATCCACCTGGAACGTATCGCCATCGCCGGTGAGGAAGCGGTCGATACGGCCGGCAACGTGCGGCATGGTGTAATAGGCGAGCGTCGAGCCGAGACCGCCGATACCGGCAAGCAGCACGATGAAGATCCAGGGCACGCCGGCCATGAAGAACATGCCGCCCCAGACCACCGAAGTCAGAACCGTCTGGCCGAAGTCCGGCTGCACCATCAACAGCGCCACCACCACCATGAACAGCAGAATGGCGAAAAAATTGCCGGGAATGTCCGGCTGGCGGGCATGTTCGGCAAACAGCCAGGCGCAGACGACGATGAAAGCAGGCTTCATGAATTCTGACGGCTGAATCGACAGGCTACCGAAATTGATCCAGCGATGCGCGCCCTTGACTTCAGGGCCGAAAAACAATGCCAGGATCATCAAGCCGAGCGACGCAAACAGGATGAGCAATGCGACCCGCCGGATCTGCCGGGGCGACAGAAAAGACAGTCCAATCATCGTTCCGAGGCAGGGTATGGTAAAGGCAGCCTGACGGCGCACGAAGTGGAAGCTGTCAAGCCCGATGCGCTCCGCCACCGCAGGCGACGCGGCAAAGGACAGCATGAAGCCGATGCCGAGAAGCACGATGAATGTCACCAGAAAGAGCCTGTCGATGGTCCAGAACCAATCGGCCAAAGCTCCACGTTCAGCGCGGCTTACCATATCATGTCTCTCCTGGAGCCTGTTGGATCAGCATCGTCATACCTTCAAGCCCTGCAACCAGCGACACGAAGGCATCGCCGCGGACTTCGAAATTCTTATACTGGTCGAAGCTTGCGCAAGCCGGTGACAGCATCACCGCCACATCGGCGCCATCGGCCTCAGCATCGACGCTGGCATGCGCCACCGCCCGATCCAGCGTGCCGGATATCTCAAACGGCACAGCAGAGCCAAGCGTCGCGGCAAAGCCGGCTGCTGCCTCGCCGATCAGATAGGCCTTGGCGATGCGGGAAAACAGCGGCTGAAGGCTCGCAATCCCACCCTGTTTCGGCAGACCGCCGGCAATCCAGTAGATCCGGTCGTAGCTCGACAGAGCCGGTGCTGCCGCCTCGGCATTGGTGGCCTTGCTGTCGTTGACGAAGACGACACGCCCGCGCTGCCCGACAGGCTGCATGCGATGTTTCAACCCGGCAAAGCTCTGCAAACCGACCCGCACTTCTTCGACCGTCAGGCCAACGGCAAGGCAGGCCGCAATCGCCGCCGCCGCGTTCTGGGCATTGTGGCTGCCGCGCAGGGTGGAAATGCCGTTTAGGTCAGCGATCATCTCTCCACTGCCGCCGCTGACGATGCGATGGCCGGCATTGAACAACCCATCCGTCAACGCGCGATCCTTGGAGATCCGCAGAACCCGCTTGCCATCGGCTTCCAGCCGTTCGGCAATCGCCGCGCAATAGCTGTCGTCGACCCCAACAATGGCGGTATTGCTGCCGGCCACCAACCGCTCCTTGATGGCGGCATAGTTTTCCATGCTGCCATGGCGGTCGAGATGATCAGGGGTGAGGTTCAAAAGAATACCGGCCGTAGGATCGATGCTTGGGGCAAGATCGATCTGGTAGGACGAGCATTCGACCACGTAATAACGGTTCGGCGCCGGCGGATCGAGCGTCAGGACGGCCGTGCCGATATTGCCGCCGACCTGCACGTCATAGCCATTGGCCGAGAGAATATGGCCGATCAGCGCGGTGGTGGTCGATTTGCCATTGGTGCCGGTTATGGCGATGAAGGGGCAGCCCGGCGCCGTGGCGCGGCGCTCGCGCACGAACAGTTCGACATCGCCGATGATTTGGGCGCCCACCGCCTTCGCCAGATCCACGGTCCAATGGGGTTTCGGATGAGTCAGCGGCACACCCGGAGACAAAACCAGGGCTGCGACACCGCTCCAGTCGATGCCGCGCAGGTCCGTGGCGATCAGCCCTCGGCTGCGCGCTTTCTCGACGCTATCGGGATTGTCGTCCCAGACGGTCACGTCGGCGCCGCCGGCCACCAGCGCTTCGGCCGTAGCAAGGCCCGAGCCACCAAGCCCGAACAGCGCAACCTTGCGATCCCTCAATGTGGCGACCGGGATCATCGCGCCCTCACCGCAGTTTCAGGGTGGCAAGGCCGAGCATGGCGAGCCCGACGGCAATGATCCAGAAGCGGATGACGACCTGACTTTCCGTCCAGCCCTTCTTTTCGAAATGGTGATGGATCGGCGCCATCAGGAACACGCGCCGGCCAGTACGCTTGTACCAGAACACCTGGATGATGACCGACAGCGTCTCCATCACGAACAAGCCGCCGATGATGACCATGACGATCTCGTGTTTGGTGGCGACGGCGACCGTACCGATCAGGCCGCCCAACGACAGCGATCCGGTATCGCCCATGAAAATCGCGGCCGGCGGCGCATTGAACCAGAGAAAACCGAGACCAGCGCCAATGACCGCGCCGAGAATAACCGCGAGTTCACCTGTCCCCGGCACGAAATTGATCTGCAGATAGCCGGAAAATACGATGTTACCGGCGAGATAGGCGATCAGGCCGAAGGCGGCCGAGGCGATCATCACAGGCACGATGGCCAAGCCATCCAGTCCGTCCGTCAGGTTGACGGCATTGCCGGCGGCAACGATGACGAAACCGCCAAACAAAATGAAGAAATAGCCGATGTTGAGCAGCGCATCCTTGAAGAAGGGAAAAGCGATCGAGGTCGCCACATGCGGTCCTTGCGGCGCTGAAACCTTGGCGGCCTCCATCATGAAGAACACGGCGATGCCGGCAATCACGAATTCGATGGCAAGCCGGGCCTTGCCGGAAAAGCCCTTGTCGGATTGCTTGGTGACCTTGAGATAATCGTCGTAGAAGCCGATGGCGCCGAAACCGAGCGTTACCAGCAGTGTCGCCACCACATAGACATTCGACAGATCGGCCCAGAGCAGCGACGAGCCGACGATGCCGGCCAGAATCATCAAGCCGCCCATGGTCGGCGTGCCCGACTTCTTGAAATGCGTCTGCGGCCCATCGGCACGGATCGGCTGGCCCTTGCCCTGGCGCACCTTTAGCGACGAAATGATCTTCGGTCCAAACAGGAAGACGATCAGCGCCGCCGTGAACATCGCCGCCCCGGTCCGGAAGGTGATGTACCGGAACAGGTTGAAGAACTGGATGTGGTTAGCGAGTTCAACGAGCCAAATCAGCATAAAAGCACTTTCGAGAGCATATCGGGCAAAAGAGCGGAGCGGCTTTGCATCATGACATGCGTTAACAAGACGGTTGGAGCAGGAAGGTCATTCCGGGCGGCGGGTGTCGTCCAATGGTGGATAGTTGTCAAGCAATGCAGCTACGATCTTGCCGAAACCGATGCCGAGCGATGACTTGATCATCATCACATCGCCACCCCCGACATTGGCGACACAAAAGGCTCCCAATTGCTCTGCCGTATCGAAGGATTGCACCGAAACCGTCTCCGGCAATTGTGCCTTCAGCGCCGTCATCGCTTGACCGGCAAGCCAGACATGCTCGATACCGGCGGCAAGCAGCGGGCCGGCGAGCTCGCCATGCAACTCATGCGAAAGCTCGCCCATCTCGAGCATATCGCCAAGCACAGCGATCCGCCTGCCCTCGCCGCGAGGCTGGGCGGCAGCGAGCACTGAAATTGCGGCGCGCATCGAGGCCGGATTGGCATTGTAGCTCTCGTCGATCAGCGTGAAAGGCCCCGTCGGCGTGCGCAGCCGGTGCCGCTCCCCACGGCCCTTGACCGGAGCAAGCCGGCTTAGCGCATCGACGGCCGCATCGAGATCGCCACCGAAGATCCTGACAGCACCGAGCGCCGCCATGGCATTTTCAGCGATGTGGCGGCCAGGTGCGGCAATGACCACTTCCCGCGTCTCGCCATCGATGACAGTCCATATGGTCGAGCTTTCAGCCGCACCGTCGAATTCCGCCAGGCGGAATTCCGCCTTGGCATGCTGTCCGAAGGAATGAATGCGGGTGATACCGGCCTCAAGCGCCTTGTGTTCGAGATATTCGAAATAGGGATTGTCGCGGTTGAGCAGCGCCACGCCGTTGGCCGTCACGCCGGAAAAGATCTCGGCCTTGGCATCGGCGATCTCGTCGACGCTTGCAAAATTGCCAAGATGCGCGGGCGCAATCGTGGTGATGATCGCCAGATGCGGTCGCACCAGCGCCACCAGCGGGGTGATCTCGCCGGAATGGTTCATGCCGATCTCGAACACGCCGAAATCAGCGCTGGCGGGCATCCGCGCCAGCGTCAGCGGCACACCCCAATGATTGTTGAAAGAGGCGACGGCGGCATGCACTTCGCCCGAGGGTGCAAGCACCTGGCGCAGCATTTCCTTTGTCGTCGTCTTGCCGACCGAGCCGGTGACGGCGACGGTCTTGGCACGCGAGCGAGCACGCGCGGCAACCGCCAACCGACCCAGCGCCTGCAGCACGTCGTCGACGACGATCATCGGTACGGTGAGCCGGCCAAGGGCCGGCAGTTTCGCCTCGTTGACCACCATCAGCGCCGCGCCATTGGCAACCGCGATGCTGGCATAGTCATGGCCGTCGAGCCTCTCGCCCTTGATGGCAAAGAACGCCTCACCCGGCTGAATGCTGCGGCTATCGATGGAAATGCCGGTAATGCCGGCGGGCATGGTCCCGACCGGCCGTCCAGCGGTGGCTGCAACAAGGTCGTCGATGGTCCAGAGAAAACTCACGGGTGGAATTCCTCCATGGCTTTGCGAATTTCGGCGTGATCGGAAAAGGGCAGCGTCTGCGACCCGACGATCTGGCCCTCCTCATGGCCCTTGCCGGCCACGATCAGCGTATCGCCGGTCGAAAGCATGGCGACGCCGGCACGGATCGCCTGGGCGCGGTCGCCAATCTCGATACCCTTCGGCGTCCCCGCCATCACTTCACCGCGGATTGTCGCGGCCACTTCCGAGCGCGGATTGTCGTCGGTGACGATGACGATATCGGCGAGCCGATTGGCGATCTCGCCCATGATCGGTCGCTTGCCCTTGTCGCGGTCGCCACCGCAGCCGAATACCACGATGACCCGGCCGCTGGTGAAGGGCCTCACCGCCGTCAGCACCTTTTCCAAGGCATCGGGCTTGTGGGCGTAATCGACATAAGCGAGCGCGCCGCTCTTGGCCTGGCCGACCAGTTCCAGCCGGCCGGCGGCACCTTCCAGCTTTTCCAGCGCCCGCATCGCAACCGCAGCTAGCACGCCCGTGGAGATAGCGAGGCCGGCGGCCACGAGCGCATTGGCGATCTGGAAATCACCGGCCAACGGCAGGTCGACCTCATAGATCGCGCCCTCATGATGTACTTCGGCAATCTGCTTGTGGCGGAAATGCTCGACACGCTTGAGGGAAAGGAACGTCCCAGCCCGGCCGACGGTGCGCGCATCGTGACCAGCCTCGGTGGCGACCCGGATCGCCTCGGCAGACCATTCGTCATCGGCAAAGATCACCGCTGGCGCACCCTTCGGCAGCAGAGTGTCGAACAGCCGCATCTTGGCGGCCATGTAATCCTCGACGGTTGGATGATAATCCATGTGGTCGCGGCCGAGATTGGTGAAACCGGCAGCGGCCAAATGCACGCCATCCAGCCGGCTCTGGTCGAGCCCGTGGCTGGAGGCTTCCATCGCCGCATGGGTCACGCCTTCGGCAGCAAGCTCGGACAGCAGCGTATGCAGCGCCACCGGATCTGGTGTCGTCAGCGAGCCGTAATCGTTGCGGCTCGGAGACACCACACCGGTCGTGCCGATCTGCGCGCTGGCAAGCCCGGCAAAGGCCCAGATCTGACGGGTAAACGAAGCAACCGAGGTCTTGCCGGCTGTGCCGGTGACGGCCACCATGGTCTCGGGCTGGCCGGCATGAAAGCGGGCGGCGAGAAGCGCCAGCGCCCGGCGCGGCTGCGGCGAGATCAGCACAGGTACGGAAAGATCAAGCGGTGTAGCAGACAATACGGCTACGGCGCCCTTGGCCACGGCATCGGCGGCAAAGCCCGCCCCATCGGCCTTCGTACCCGCCAAAGCTACGAACAGCATACCCGGTTTCACCTTGCGGCTGTCGGCAGTGACGCCTGTAATCTCGAGGTCGTCAGCACCAATACCACCGGCCGCCCCATACGAGGCTCCGATCAAGGCTTCCAGATCGCCGGTGGCGAGTTCGCGCAATTTCATCGTCTATCTGTCCCCTGCCGCGCCGCTGATGCCCCCATCACCGGCAACGGCGAATCAATCGTCATGCCATTTCTTTATCGTCCCGCATTCCCGGACGCAAAACGCTCAAGCACTTTTGCCTGAAATAACGCCTAGCTCAGCGCACTTCCGGTTGCCAAAACCGCTTCGTACTTTTGCTGGGAATGCTAGTACGAAACGAGCATGTCATTGCCGACCTGCCCATAATTGGGTTCTACACCAAGAATTGGGGCGCTTCTGCGAATAATGTCTCGCACGATCGGTGTTGCCGTGTAGGCCGCAAGCGTCCCCCCGCCTTCGCCGGTCAAGGGTTCGTCGATGAAACTCAGCACGACATAACGCGGCTTGCTCATCGGGAAGGCAGCAACAAAGGCATTGAAATTCAAGCGGTGGTCGTAGCGGCCATTGATGACCTTGTCGGCTGTACCTGTTTTGCCACCGACGTCGAAGCCGGGTACACGCGCATTTCGGCCCGAACCGTAGACACCGTTATATTCGAAGAGATAACGCATGTCCGCGCTAGTTTGCGGCTTGATGACCACCTCGGCCACTTCGTCAGCCTGCTCTGCTGTTCTTGGCAGGAAGGTAGGCTCGATCAGGCGACCGCCATTGACAAGCGCCGCCCCCGCCACTGCCGTCTGGAGCGGCGTCGTAGCAACGCCGTGACCAAAGGCGATGGTAATCTGGTTGATTGCCTTCCATTCCTTCGGCTGGGATGGCATTTTCACCTCAGGCAATTCGGTCTTCATTTTGCTCAAGAGACCAAGCCGGGTCAAAAATGCCTTGTGATCGGGAATACTGACCATCTGCGCAATCTTGGCAGTACCGATATTCGAAGAATATTTGAAGATATCCGCCACCGTCAGGAAACGCGCCTGGCCGTGAAGGTCGTGAATGGTAAAGCCACCGATGCGCAGCGGGTACCGTGCGTCGAAACTGTCACCGATCTTAACCCGTCCGGAATCGAGCCCCATGGCCAGCGTGAACGATTTGAAGGTCGAACCCATTTCAAAGGTACCGTTCGACATACGGTTCAGCCAGCCGTCCTTAGCCCCTTCTTCGGGCTTGTTCGGATCGAAGTCCGGATAGGAGGCCATGGCGATCACTTCACCGGTCTCAACATCGAGCACCACGGCGCCCGCCGACTTGCCCTTGAAATTCACCTGGGCTGCAGCCACCACATCATGAACGATATTCTGAACACGCAGATCGATGGAGAGCTTCACCGGCTCCAGCGGCGCATTGGACGTCATGCCAAGGTCGGCAAGATCGGCCAGCCCTTGGCTGTCGATGTATTTCTCCATGCCGGCCATGCCACGGTTGTCGATATTGACGAAACCGACGATATGCGAGGCCGTGGAGCCACCCGGATAGAAGCGGCGAATTTCCGGACGAAAACCGATGCCGGGAATGCCGAGCGCCAAAATCTGGCTCTGCTGCTTGGGCGTCAACTGGCGGCGCAGCCATTGGAAATGCGACTTCGACGACAGTTTCTTATAGGTGTCTTTCGCATCGAGATCCGACAGAACCGTCTGCAGCTTTTCCACGGCTTCATCGACATCGACGATCTTGTGCGGCTCGGCAAACAGCGAGACGGTGCGGATGTCGGTGGCCAGCACCTGACCATTGCGGTCAAGAATGTCGGGGCGCGCCGCCATCAACCGGTCGGGCGGCATGATGCTGGAGGTGTTCTCAGGCTTGGCGTAGCCATATTGCACCAGTCGACCGCCGATCACCCCGTATACCAGGGTAAAACTCAGGATCAGCAGGCCAACCCGGCGTTTCGCCATATCGGTCTTGCGCTTGCCGACACCTTCAAAGGTGCGAGCCTTCCCGCGGGTTGCGGTCGCCCGGCGCACATCGGTGGAAAAATGGGCCCGGCTCTTCAGAAGCATCATTCGCGAGAGAAAAGTCATCAGCGCTTCACCGATCCGGTTACGACCTTGTCCATCGGCAAGGGAATAACCTTACCATCGGCCATCTTCAGTCCGCCCTTTGCGCCTGAGGCACCGTTGCTGGCCTGGGCCGGCGGTGGCGGAACCTGGGATTTCAGCATCGGCAATTCATTGGCGCGGGCCAGCTGACTTGGATCAGTCTGTTGAAGCTTCAGCTCCTGGCCAAACGTGTTGGCGAGCTTTTCCAGCCGGTTCGGTTGGGTCAGCAATGCCCAGTCGGCCTGCAGCAACTCGATCGTGTCCTTCTCCAGCTTGATCTCGGCCTCGATACGCTTCAGGTCCTGCACTTTTTCATCGGTGTTGTGCTTGATCTGATAGGTCACCGTGGCCGCAGCGGCCATGGCGCCGATCAGGATGACATCAAAGGTTCGCAGCATGGTTCAGGCCCCCAACCGTTCGATTTCCGCCAGGTCAGGCAGATCGAAAATGGAAAAATCGGCCTTCATGGCGGGATGGACGGTGCGAATACCCGCACGCAGTTTGGCGGAACGGGCGCGCGGATTGACCTGCGCCTCTTCCTCGGTGGCAGACACCATACCCTTGCCGACAGGCTCAAAGGTCGCCGGGCGCTCGAACGCCATGGGCATATGCCTTGAGCCGGCAGCCTTGCCGGAACGGTCTGC
>Ga0308163_10004183_pt1 | contig 11639 bp, 12 predicted proteins | sample PhyTR1_FD_201037 | JGI IMG/M metagenome (GOLD analysis project Ga0308163, IMG submission 201037) | Phyllosphere microbial communities from UC Gill Tract Community Farm, Albany, California, United States - DLSLT.R1 | ecosystem: Host-associated > Plants > Phyllosphere > Unclassified | place: USA... | reverse complement strand
AGTAAATCGGTAAATATTTTTTCTTCCTCACTACTCAAAGTGATAAAACGGGTAACGTTCCTGATGATATTTTCAAACATAAAATAAGTTTACGGCTGCAAATTAGGGAAAAGTGCGTAAACTTCATTCTTTAAAAGCCCGCTTCCGCCGCCGTAATGGTCGATAACCTTCACTTCTTTATCTAAATTTTCACAAAATATTTTAATATTATTCTCAAATTCCTGATCTAATCCTGAACTCAAAAGAACGATATCTACCTGATTTTCTTTTATATAATCATAACAAACGCTTTCATCGTCTTGAATTTCAGCCGTCCAGCCTTCATTATTTTCGATAATTCTTTTTAAGGTATCCAGAATTTCCTGATTTTTACCAATGACTAAAAATTGTAATTTTTTCATTTCTTCAAATATTAATTGCGACTGATTTACTTTATAAATGTTTGTTGCCTGTAATTTTCAATTCATTTAAATCTAATTGCGATTCTGCTTTTCGGATTTCGTCGTCACTGAATTGTTTTTCACGTTTTATTTTGAATAATTCTTTTCTCTGTAAAGCAAAAATATCGAGCATGATTTTGTGATATTCATGTAAATCATTTCTCCTGTTTGTACATGTTTCTAAAGATTCTAGATGACTTTGCTGCTGCGAAATATCGTTTTCGATGGTGTTTTTAAAATTTTCAACCAAACTATTTGTTTCTAAATTTGATTGATATTTTTCGTTTAATCTTTCCACTGCAAGATTATCTAATCTGATCTGGATATTTGCCTGTTGCTCATGTGACGGCAAAATAGGATCAAGTTCATCGATTTTAGTCCATTTAATAATTAAAGGAAGCGTTAAACCCTGAAAAACCAATGTCACAAAAATGACTACAAACGTGATGAAAATAATTAAGTTTCGATATGGAAATGTTGATTGCTCATTCATCATCACCGGAATTGATAAAGCGGTTGCCAAAGAAACTACGCCGCGCATTCCTGCCCAGCCAATAATCAGCGGATTTTTCCATCCCGGACTTGGATCTTTGCGTATTTTTTTACTGAACCATCGCGGGACGTGCGCCACAGGATAGATCCACAACAGACGAACAACAATTACAATGAGACTGATAATCAATCCGTATTTTATCCCTTCCATGACCGATGTTTCGCCCAAGCCATTGATAATATCAGGAAGTTCTAAACCAATTAAAACAAAAACCAGCGCATTCATCACAAAAATCAGCGTATTCCAGACACCGGTCATATTGATTCTTGTAGTTCCTGTTTTAAATATTTCGTGAGAACGGAATGACATAAACAATCCTCCGCTTACTACCGCCATTACTCCCGAATAATGAAAATGTTCTGCTGAAAGAAATAAAATATAAGGCGTCATTACCGTTAAAGCAGCATCAATTGCGGGTGTTGTTGGTAAAAATCTGTGAATAGCATAAAAAATATGAGCGCCTACAATACCGACTACTACTCCCATTCCTGCAACCAGGAAAAACTGTCCCGTTGCTTCCTGCATAGAAAATACACCTGTCATCACGGCGGCTAAAGCAAATCTGAAAACAATAAGTGAAGAAGCATCGTTGATAAGACTTTCACCCTCCAGCATTGCGATGGTACGTTTTGGCACTTTCAGACCTTTCAAAACGGTTGTTGCAGCAATTGCGTCTGGTGGCGATACAATTCCTCCTAACAGAAAGCCCATTGCCAATGTAAATCCAGGAATTAAAGCCTGTGAAGCAAATGCCACGACAATGGACGTCAGGAAAACCAATCCGAAAGCCAGTAATCCGATGGTACGTTTCCATTTCCAGAAATCGTTCCACGAGGTGTACCAGGCTGCTTCATATAAAAGTGGTGGTAAAAAAATCAGGAAAATAATTTCAGGATCTAATTTCAAAACCGGAACTCCCGGAATAAGGCTGATCCCCAATCCCGCCAATACTAAAAAAATGGGATAGGCAATTTTGATACGCTGCGCCAGCATAACCAGCAACATGACGATCAGTAAGAGTCCGAGTATAAGTAGTAAATCTTCGTGCATAGTTGTTTTTTTTTTTAGATGTTAGATGTTAGATGTTAGATGTTAGATGTTAGATGAAAAATAGAGGTTTAGCATTAAGATCTTTTATCTTTTATCTTTTATCTTTTATCTTTTATCTTTTATCTTTTATCTTTTATCTTTTATCTTTTATCTTTTATCTTTTATCTTTTATCTTTTATCTTTTATCTTTTATAAATGAATAAAAAGTGATGTTCTCTCCTTTTTTTCAAGGTTCTTTGTTTTGTGACCTTTTCCGGAAACATCTTCCACCAAAAGTATTTCGCCTGTTTGAAATTTCCGGACTTCGCCAAGAGAAGTCTCAATCTCGACACCGCCGTCCAAAAGTACAATATATTGTTTTTGCGGAGCGCAATGGAAATCATAATTATACTCTGCGGAAACTTTTCTGAACTGTAATTTCTTAACAGCTATATTTTCTGATAAAAATCCGATCTCACTTGATTAATTAACGGAATTTCGACTTCTTCAAAATGAGACTCGCCGTTTTCGTCACTGAATATTTTTGTGATTTTCATAATATTTTTTTTTAGCCACGAATACACGAATATCTTTAATTTCATTCGTGTATTCGTGGCTATAAATTATTTAAAAATAATAGAATTCGCTAATTCAATTTCCTCCTGATTGATAGAATGTCCGAAGTTAGCATACACTTTTTCGGTAACGTCGGCATTCATTTCCTTTAAGATATTTGCCGTAGCATATACCCTTTCTACCGGAACGTGGAAATCGGGATTACTTGTTCCTAAAAAAATCGGAGTCTGTGCAAAATCCCCTTTATAATTTTCACGATTAATTTCATCCCCGATTACGCCACCAATAATCGCCGCAGCGCCACCAAATCTTTGAGCATTTCTTGCTAAAAACTCCAGTGTAAGACATGCTCCTTGCGAAAATCCGAAGAAATAAATACTTTCAGCTTTAATTCCAGCATCCAAAGCAGTTTGAACTGTCTTTCCGATAGTCTCAATAGCTGATGACAACCAAGGTTCGTTCTGCTCAACGGGAGCAATGAAGGATAAAGGATACCACGATCCATTGGTTGCTTGTGGCGCCAGTAAGGCATAATCTTCTACATTCAGATGCTGCGATAAACTCAAAATATCGTCTGCACTTCCACCTCGCCCGTGAATCATTATTAAAACTTTCTCAGCTTCAGTAATAGATTTTCCTGCTGTTTTTATATCTAAAATATGACTCATTATTTTATCTGTATTTTTCTGTTGGATAATTAAATTTTGGTAGAACATCATTTAAATGTTCTCTCTTTTCTTCAAATTGCGCTGGCAAACTCAGGCTTTCACCCAAAGATGCAAGTTCCTCATCGACATCGAATCCCGGTCCCGAAGTGGCTATTTCAAATAAAACTCCGCCCGGTTCTTTAAAATATACGGAAGTAAAATATTTTCTGTCTTTTACCTCGGTATGCTCCAAACCGAATTTGTTTAATTTCTCTATCATTTCAAGCTGAGTTTCTGCAGTAGGAGTTGCAAAAGCCACGTGATGAACAGTTCCCCGACCTGCAAGACCCTTTAGAGAATCTGGCGAAGCAACCAAATCAACGTATTTTCCCGGAAAATCTTCTGTCCCAAGACGTACTCTGTTTGAAGATTCTGCAATGACTTTATGATCCATTTGAGTCGTCAAAAGTGCTGAGGTTCTTTCATAAGCATTAAGCCAAATCTCTACATGATGAATTCCTTTAATGGTATAATCTTTTGGAATAAAGCCATTATAGTAACCTTTCCGATCATCTTTATCATTAAAAACCAACTCCAATCCCAATCCGTCAAAATCTTCGAGATAAATAAAAACTTCACCTGAAAACCTCTGTTGTGGCTGTTTGTAAGGAATATTAAACTGATCCAGACGATTAAGCCAATAATCTAATGCTTCAATCGATGCTGAAAAAGCTGTTGTATTGAGCATTCCTTTTCCGTGTCTTCCGTTCACAAGATCTTTTCCGTAAGGGAAAGTGGTCATAATTGTTCCCGGAGTTCCGAATTCGTCTCCGAAATAGAAATGATAAACATCTGAATAATCAAAATTAACGGTTTTCTTTACCAATCGAAGCCCTAAAACTCCTGTATAAAAGTCTATATTTTCCTGTGAGTTGCCAGTAATAGCGGTGACATGATGAAGTCCTGTGATGAGTGCCATAATTTAGATTCTTGGTTGATAGTTGTTGGTTGATGGTTTAGTTTTCTTTAAGCCAAACGTCATTATATTCTTCTGGATTGCGTTTGAATTGTGCGTGAACGTATGGACACAGCGGCACAATTTTCAAATCGTTTTCTCTTGCATAAGAAACCAGTTTTTCTAATAATAATTTCGCAAAACCTTTTCCCGCATACTCTTCATCAACTTCCGTATGATAAACGGTTAATTTTTTTCCGATCACCGAAATATCCATTTTCCCGGCTTTGTTATTGTCTGAGAAAAGTTGAATTTCTCCTCTTGCGTTTCCTAAAACTACTTCTGTTCTTTCCATTGTATTAATTTTTTTTGATATTGCTAAATTAAGGTGTCTTCTAAAATTAAATGATGATCTATGATAACTTCGGTAAGGCATTTTCAATTCTTTCTCGTAAAGCTTCGTGCTGTTTTGGAAGTTTTAAATTTTTCCCTAATTCGTTCAGGGGCTCATCAACAGTAAATCCCGGATTGTCGGTTGCTATTTCAAACAGAACGCCACCCGGCTCGCGGAAGTATAATGAATAGAAATAATCTCTGTCTATCTTCGGAGTAATGCTCAATCCTGCAGACATTACTTTCTCACGGAATTCCATTAAAGCCTGATCATCTTTTACTCTGAATGCAACATGGTGATTGGTTCCGGCAGCATTTCTTCCGGCCAGAATCTTATCATTTTCAATAATATCGACAAGATTTGCTGTTTCGATTGCATCGGTTGCAAAACGGTATCTTTCACCTTCTTGTTTTTGCAGGTCGTACCCAAAAATATCAGTTAATACTTTTATTGTAGGATCTGCTTTTTTTAATGTTAAAGTAATGTTGTGGAAACCTTTCAATGCATTTTCATCTTTAATATCATCTGTTGTCCATACTTTTCTGTCATCAGGAGTTGATGATTCGATGAACTGTAGCTGTAAACCGTCAGGATCTTTGAATGAAATCAATTTTTCGCCAAAAATTTCATTTTCTTCAACATTTATATTAAATTGTTGTAATCTGTTTTTCCAAAATTCTAAGCTTCCTTTCGGTACAGAGTATCCGATGTGAGTTGCCAAGCCGGTTCCGTTACTTCCTTGTCCGATTCCTTCCCAAGGAAAAAATGTCAAAATTGTTCCCGGAGTTCCTTCTTCATTTCCAAAGTAAAAATGATACGTTCCCGGATCATCAAAATTTACTGTTTTCTTTACTAATCTTACTCCTAAAACCTGAGTATAAAAATCTAAATTTCTTTTTGCGTTGCCTGCAATTGCAGTGATGTGGTGCAGCCCTAATATTCTATTTTCCATTTTCTTTAATTTTGATATGACAAATTTAGGATGATCAGAATTGCTGCACATTTAACTAGTTTAATAAATGATGTTTTAATCTTTAATAAAATTTAATCTCACTGAAAATCAATTATGCTTAAATTGATCTTAAAATGCAAGCTTCATCTTTATTGATTTGACGATCCCTTTATAGGGGTACAACAGAGAAGGTGCCGATATAAAAGAAGGCGTGCAGAGAAACTGGTGGAGACAAGGCATGATGGGCGGAATTGTTGCTCATTACAACGGAATTAAAGCGTTTTCTGAAACTGATTTTACAGAAGATCTAAAGGCGGTTGATATTCCGGTTTTGGTTCTTCACGGTGAAGATGACCAGATTGTTCCTATTGAAAATTCTGCCATAAAATCAGCAAAGCTGTTGAAAAACGGAAAGCTGATTACTTATCCCGGTTTCCCTCACGGAATGCCTACGACAGAGCACCAAACTATTAATAAAGATCTTCTGGAATTTATTGAAGCATAAAAAATAAAACTTTTTATAATGTAAAGGCAAATCGTTGGATTTGCCTTTTGCGTTTGTAACTCATCAATACTTTTTAAGCACATTTAATAACCAAATTTAAACTCTAAAAAATCTCACAAAATAGAAATATTCTAAATTAAATTACAATAGATGACAAAAATTATTATTTAAAAAAGCTTTTCTATAATCATTATAAATACCACATCAATATTTTATTGTAGTATAAATACTGAATTTCACTCAGAAAAAACTCAATAAATTTGGATAACTAAAACTAATAACCATGTCTAACTTAAAAAAACTTCACAAAATTTCTATGCGGTCTGATCAAGACTAAAACCATGTCACCTTTTATTTTCGATTGTATTAATGTCTTCCTAAAATGATAAGAAGACCAGTTATTTTAACACCAAATTTCAACGAAATGATTATCCAAAAAATCTTCAACGTCGACGATTATTATTACGACGTGTTCATGGCTATCTCAGAATCTCTCACAGGATTTTCCGTGAACGAACTGCAATCCACAGGCTTAGCCGAGACTTATTACACGCATATTCTTCATCAGATAGAAGCTGTAACTTTTACAGAATTTCTGAATATTTCTAAAGATATTCTTGAAAATTCTCTCACGCAGAATCAACTCAACAATGCCATTTCTTCCAATATTCTTGCCAATCCTGCAACTCAGGATATTGCCAACAGCATTATCACGCTTTGGTACCTGGGAACTTGGGAAGGCGCTTACGTCAACGATTTATCTTATAAAGAAGGATTGGTCTGGAACGTGATGCAAGCTCATCCACCCGGAGCAAAACAGCCTGGCTTTAAATCTTGGGGCGTAAAACCTGTAAACAGCAACTCATGAATCAGAAAGAAAAACCACAACAGAAAAAAGATGTAATCATTGTAGGAACGGGAATTGCCGGATCTCTGATTGCAAAACTTTTAACCGACCATGTTTTTGATACAGAAAAGGGAAAAATGATCCACCGTTCTGAAATGAACGATTCAAAAACATATAAAGAATTATCTATTCTTATGTACGAAGCCGGGTTGGAAGCCGGAATAGAACTGGATTCCGCAACTTCTATGACGACTTACAACGATTACATTCGCAAGTTTTATATGGAAGAAGCCAAAGTTCCGAACTCGCCTTATCCGAATCTCAAACAGGCACCTTCGCCCAATGTTTTAGATATGGAACCCATCATTCCACCGTTTCCTGATAAAAAAGGATATTTGGTTCAGTTTGGTCCAATGCCTTTTGCGAGTGATGCCATAAGAGTTGGAGGTGGCACTACCCTTCACTGGTTGGGAACTACACCAAGAATGCTTCCGAATGATTTTAGATTAAAAGAAAAATACGGCCGAGCAATGGACTGGCCGATTGATTATGAAACTCTAAAGCCTTATTATGAAATGGCTGAGTTTGAAATAGGAGTTTCCGGAAATGTTTCAGCTCAGGAATATCCAATCAAGGAAAGTATGGAAGAATATTATGGTAAAGATTATGTTTTTCCGATGAATGAAATTCCGCAAAGTTATATGGATCAGCAGATTATTAACGGATTAGCAGGAACTTCAGTTCAGTTAAATTTTGAAAACATTCCATTGACGATGGTTCCTTCGCCTCAGGGAAGAAATTCAACTCCAAATATCGCTTACGGAAAGGCAAAATTAATCAAAGCCAATTCTTCAGAATCCGGATATAAATTATCATTAAATAATATCGAAAACGAAGATTACAAAGCATTGGGCGCTGTCTGGAATCCCTACATGGGAGAACGTTGCGAAGGAAATGCTTCATGTGTTCCGATCTGTCCGGTTCAGGCAAAATATAATGCTTTGAAAACCCTGAAAAAAGCACTTTATAAAGTCAATAAAAACGAAAACCTGCAGAGAAATCCTCATATTCAGATTCAGGCGCAGAGTGTAGTGTACCGATTAAGTGTTGATCAGGTAAATCAGGAAAAAATTTCAAAAGTTCATATAAGAAGATACACTTCCAGAGAAAAAACAGATTTTGTTGAAGAAGAAATTGACACTACAAATTCTGTTGTCATTCTTGCAGCCAATGCTTTTGAAAATCCTAAAATTCTTTTAAATTCAAAATACACCGTTATCGAAAACGGACAAAAAGTTGAAAAAACGGTTGCCAACAGAAGCGATCAGGTAGGAAGAAATCTAATGGATCATATGGTCATGCTTACTTGGGGATTATTCCCGGAGCCGGTTTATTCTTACAGAGGTCCCGGTTCTACCACGAATATTTCATCTTTCCGTGACGGAGATTTCAGAAGTGAATTTTCTGCATGGATTTCGCCACTGGATAATTGGGGGTGGAGTTGGCCTGCGTTTTCACCGGGATCTGATCTTTCAGAATTTTTGGGGCAGGGACTTTTCGGCGAAGAATTAAAAGAAGCGTTAACCTACAGACTTTCGAGACAAGTTTTATTTCATTTTGAAATTGAACAGCTTCCTAATCCGAACAACAGAGTCACCATTAATGATCAATATGTTGATGCATTGGGAATTCCGCGTCCTCTTATCAATTATGAATTGAATGAATACGAAATGAAAGCGATGGAACAGGCAAAATTGGCTTCTGACCAGATGTTTGCAAGATTAAATATTGAAGATTTTACAAAGTATAACGCGACAGATAACAACACGTTCGTCTACAACAATGTGAGATATTCTTACAACGGAGCCGGCCACATCGTGGGAACTCACAGAATGGGCGACACTCCGGACGATTCTGTAACCAACAGCTATTGTAAATCCTGGGATCACCCGAATTTATACATTGTCGGCGCCGGAAACATGACCACTTTAGGAACTTCAAATCCTACATTAACCTTATCAGCATTCACAATACGTTCGGTAGAATCTATATTGAAGGATCTGGAAACAATTTTAAAATAGAAAGAAATGAGACAAAGACTTATCAATAAAACAGAACCTCAGGAAACTAATATTTCTTCAAGAAATTCTTTAGCCCAAAATACAATCGAAGCAGAAGCTATTTCGCTTCAATCCTTATTATTTGATTCTACAATAAATAAACAAGACTGGATTGAAGGATTAAAATATAACAGCAAAACGCTCACAAACCTGTTATTAAATAATCAGATTAAAGAATTTAATGAGTACTTAAGCACACAATTTTCCGGCAAAATTTCAAATTTAAAACCTGTTGCAGAGCTTTCAAAAGGGCAATTGCTTGAACCTAAAAAAGGATTAACGGAATTAGACTATCGTCCTATTTTACAGGATCTTTTGCAAACAGCAATTTTAATCGAACATTCTACGATTCCACCCTATCTTACCGCTTTATATTCGATTAAAGACGGAACCAATATTTTAGCATCACAAATTATCCGAAGTGTTGCGGTGGAAGAAATGCTTCACATGATTATGGTTTGTAATGTAATGAATGCGGTAAGTATTCAGCCATCGGTAAACAGACCTCAGAACTACCCTACTTATCCGATGAAATTGCCGATGAATGTTGATTTTTTTGTTGGTCTGGAAACTTTTTCTACAAACAGCATTGCTACTTTTATTGCGATTGAAAGCCCAAGTAATCCTTTGGTAAAAGCTCCGAAATACGCAGCTGAAGCAGAAAATTCGGCTTTATATTCTAAAAGTGCAGTTCAGGAAAATAATCTATGGACGCTGGAAAACATGAAAGATTTTATGATGCAGAATGTTCATACCATTGGTGAATATTATGATGTTTTATTCTTTTACATCGTTGTTTTCCAAATCATTGCTTATTATAAGGCGAACGGAAAGCTTCCGCAAAATTTTGAAGAGTTAAACACAGGTGGAATTTTCACTGGAGATCCCTCAAAACAAATTCGTCCGGAACAGTATTACGGAAGTGGCGGAAAACTACATCCTGTAGAAGCTTTGGATGGAGTAATTGCTGTTTTTCAGGAAATTAAAGGACAAGGTGAAGGTGCAGACGATTCTATTTTTGATGTAGATCCTTCGCAGTTTGAAGAAGGTGCAGAATTGGCGCATTATTTCAGATTTAAAGAAGTTTTTCATGAGCATTTTTATCTTGGCGGAGACTACAGACCTTTCACCGATGAAAGCGGAATGATGCCTGTAACCACGCCACCTGTAGGAAAAGAATTACCGGTTGACTGGAACGCAGCTTACCCGATGAAACCCAACCCGAAAATGAGCGATTATCAATCGAATCCGCAATTGTACGCACAGGGAAAAGCATTTAACCAAACATATAAAAATCTTTTAGATGCCATTCAGGCTGCAGTAGAAGGTAATGCGAAAGAATTGGAAAAATCAATCATGTACATGTACGCTTTGAAAGAACAGGCCATCGGATTGATGAGCCAGCCTTTAAATTCGACTCAAAATGCAGGACCAACTTTTGAATATCCTGCAAATTAAATTTAAAACTAAAACCATCAAAAACTAATAAATCATGTTAAAAAGAAATAAAGAAATTTTTGGACAGGAAAATCAGTTTTCAAGAGCTGCTGCTCCAAATAATGATCAAGCCCCAAACGGTTATCTTGCCAATTTAATGAACGGATACTCGAAACTTTTGATCGATGATCCTATGAGACCTTTTAGTGAAGAAAATCTTCAGGAAATTGCAAATAATGTTGATTATGGTGTTTTGGAAGCACTGAATGGCACTTGGGTAAGTTATAATGCCAATTACAATACAAACATCGGCAGACCTTCCCTGGGAAGTGGAATACATACTACAATTATGCCTTCTCCGGGTACAAATCCGAGTACAATTCCCGGAAAATTCAGCTTTGATACTGAAGAATATATTGAAAAGTTAACTTTCGAAATCGTTCCAGGAGGTGTTCGTAACCGTGGTGGTGCAACCGAATTATTTTGTGGTGCTGTAAAATACGACCAAACCATTAAAAGTGTAAATAAAGTAGAAGGAAACCCAGATTTGCAATACGCCGGAATTCATGAAGAAAACGGAATGTATCTTTGGCTTAGTGATGTTTACAATTATGCTGCAACGAAAGAAACCATAGCAAAAGACCGCGGAATTCACGCATTTTCTACCGAAGATTTTGAAAAATACGGATACAAAGGAGAATACAGAAATGAGCCATTGGTTGAAGTAAAAGACGAAAACGGTAATTCTTCATACATTCTTTTGAGCCAGTTGAAAGAAGGACAAAAATATTACGAAATTATTCCGGCACAGGAAATTAAACCTCTTGACGGAATTACGGGACCTTATTTCATTCCAGACTACTCTATCTCAAGAAGTGGCGTTATTCCGCACGGAAGCACAATCACTGTGTTGGGAGATATTACCCCAGAAAGTGTCGATAAGAAAACATATTATCTTAGAAAAGGTACTCCAAAGTTCCCTACCGGTATTGCAACCTGGGATCCTCCTCATCTTGCTATCTCACCAACTATGGGAGGTGCGGGCGGTGCAATTAACCTTGACGAACCAGCTCCGGCTTGGGTTCACGAAACATTAAACGATGAAAACGATCCCGGTTCAAATAAAATCTATACGCAGAGAATATTGGCAGACGAGCTATATCCTTATTGTGTAAGACCCGATA
>Ga0308163_10004182_pt1 | contig 11642 bp, 9 predicted proteins | sample PhyTR1_FD_201037 | JGI IMG/M metagenome (GOLD analysis project Ga0308163, IMG submission 201037) | Phyllosphere microbial communities from UC Gill Tract Community Farm, Albany, California, United States - DLSLT.R1 | ecosystem: Host-associated > Plants > Phyllosphere > Unclassified | place: USA... | reverse complement strand
TGATCTTCTCGGTCTTGTACAGCTCCATCGTTGCCTGCTGCAGGGCCATGCGGTCGTCGCCATGCTTGGCCTTCAGTTCTTCCATCTTCGGCTGGACGCGCTTCATATTGGCCATCGAGGCATATTGCTTGCTGGCCAGCGGGAAGAACAGCGCCTTGACGACGATGGTCGTCAGCAGGATCGCCACACCAAAATTGCCGACCTGACGGAAGAAGAAGTCCATCAGTTTGAACATCGGCTTGGTGAGGAAGTAGAACCAGCCCCAATCGATCATGCGGTCGAAACCGGGGATGGAATAGGAGGTCTCATAGCTGTCGATGACAGGCACTTCCTTGGCACCGGCAAACAGCAGGGTCTTCATCGTCTGCGACTGGCCGGGCGCGACCGTTACCGCGTCATTCTTGTAGTCGGCCTGAAAACGAGCCTGGCCGTCGGTGAAATGCGAGAAGCGCGAATCGTAAGCCAGCGTCTGCGGCGGCACCAGGGCAGCGGCCCAGTACTTGTCGGTAATGCCGAGCCAGCCGCCGGTTGCCTTGGCGTTGGTCTCGTTACCCTTTTCGATCGAGGCGTATTTGGCTTCGGTCAGGCTATTGCCAGTCCCGATAACGCCGAGGAAGCCTTCGTGCAGAACATAGGTCGAGGCGACAGCCGGCTTGTTGTAGCGGGTGATGCGGCCGTAGGGCGCAACGCTTGCCTCGGCGCTGCCGCCATTGCTCACCGTGTCTTCGATGGTGAACATGTAATGCTTGTCGACCGAGATCTTGCGGCTGAAAGTGAGACCGGCATCATTGGTATAGGTGAGCGTGACCGGTGTTGTTTCCGTCAGCACCTGGCCTTCCTTGACGGTCCAGACGGTCGAGGGGCCGGGAACGCTGCCCGACTTTTCCGAGCCGATGAAACCGACTTCGGCAAAGTAACCGTCCTTTGTATCGGCCGGGTTGAGCAGGGTGATGATCGGGCTCGTCTTGTCGACGGTCTCGTGGTAGCCCTTCAACCGGAGATCGTCGAGGCGGCCGCCGGTCAGGTTGATCGAACCGGCAAGTGCCTCGGTGTTGATCTCGACGCGTGCCGTCTTGGCAACGGCTTCTTCACGGCTCTCCGTGGCGTTCGCCTGGGTCTGGCCGGGCAGCGAGCCATTGACGGCCGCGCCCTCTGCCGGCTTGGCAGCCGGATTTTTCGCCTGCTGGGCCAGTTCGGCCTGGCGCTGCGCTTCGATCCGCGGATTCATGTAGAAGAACTGCCAGCCCAGGACGACCATCACCGACAGTGCAATCGCGATGAGATAATTGCGGTTGTTTTGCATCATACTTTCCTGGACCGGGCCGCATCGGGACGCCGAACATTGGATTTTTCTAGAATGCGACGCTGCAGAACGGCCTGAAGCTCCGCGAAGGGGGCGGCCAGCACGTCGCGTCGCGCCACGATCACATAGTCATGTCCGGGCTGCATTGCAAAGCCTGCTGCGGTGCGCACCGCTTCTTTCAACCGGCGGCGCATGCGATTGCGCGCGACGGCATTGCCGTGTTTCTTGGTAACGGTGAAACCAACGCGAGGCGGCGTATCGGGTTCGCCCCGATCCAGAACTTCCAGCAGGACATAACGCCCCTTGCGCTGTTCGCCGGCACGAACGGCAAGAAACTGCGGGCGGCTTTTCAGCCGCCCGACAGTTTTGGATGTCTTCGGTGACGTCATAAGCCCGGCGCTTTCATCGGGCCGATCCGGTCTTAAGCCGAAAGGCTTGCGCGGCCGCGAGCGCGGCGTGCATTGAGGACCTTGCGGCCACCCTTGGTTGCCATGCGAGCGCGGAAGCCGTGACGGCGAGCGCGAACGAGCTTGGACGGTTGGTAGGTACGCTTCATTTATTTTAATACCGCGGTGTGCGGCCCTTCTTAGGTTTGCAACGAATTGCAAGAGCGTTGGGAATAAGCATGCAGTACGGGCCCGCAGAACGGGAAACCTGTGCAAGCCGCGCGGCTTATACGGAGGATAAGGCGCAGAGTCAATCTTGCCACCTCGAAACCACTCACCAAAATCCGCGCAAACGAAGGACTACAAGCATTTTCAGGTCGATATAGAGACTGACGAATACTGGCGATACCGCTATAAAATCTTCGCTGCGCCGCATTTTGCCAAACACGGCGATCATGATATGGTGCGGCGCGCATAAAACTGCTTCTTGAATTGCGTCGTAGTCTTCAATGGAACCCAAGCCAAATGGAAATCCAGGGAGAAGCGATCAAATGGTTCGCGAAGCGGTGGCGCTATGGAATATCCGACCCAAAAAACGAGGCGAGTGGATGGGGATGCGAAGGGCACAGGACGCAAAGAGGCCCCCGGCCGTCGCGGCCATGCCCAGCCGGCTGCGTGGTCTCTCGGGTAAGCTTCTGGTCCTGACGGTGATTTTTGTGCTGGCGGCACAGGTCCTGATCTTCGCGCCCTCTATCGCCACAATGCGGCTGAACTGGCTGAAAAACCACATCAACAAGGCGGCAGCCGCCGCCGTTGTCATCGACGGGCTGCAGCCGCCGGAATTGCCGAAGGAAGTCCAGGCCGATACCCTGCTCGCCACTGGCACCAAGGCGATCGCTTTGCGCAAAGATGGAACCTCACGCCTGCTGGCCATGGCCGACATGCCGCAGGAAGTTGATGGGCAATACGATATATCCGATGTCGACACGCTGACAGCGATCAAGGACGCGCTGGACACGCTACTCTTTGGCGGCAACCGACTGATCAGCGTTTCCGGTCCGATCGGCGAAACCTCGATGCAGGTCGAGGTGGTGATGTCAGACGCCATGTTGCATCGCGGCCTGCTGGCCTTTGCGACACGCATTGCCTTCGTCTCGCTGTTTATTTCGGTCATCACAGGCCTGTTGCTGTTCGTGGCGCTGAACCGGATGCTGATCAACCCGATTCGCCGGCTGAGCCGCAACATCCAGGTCTTTGCAAGCGATCCTGAAAATCCCGAGCGGATTATGGAGACGGTCAGCGGGCGTGATGAGCTGGCCTTTGTCGCCCGCCATCTCGCGCAGATGCAAGAGGACCTGCAAAAGACGCTGCGCCAACAGAAGAGCCTGGCGGATCTGGGCCTCGCCGTGTCCAAGATCAATCATGACATGCGCAATATCCTCGCCTCAGCGCAGTTGATGTCCGACCGGCTCGTGGACGTCGAAGACCCGATGGTGAAGAGCTTTGCGCCCAAGCTCGTGCGCACCATCGACCGGGCGGTCGGCTATACCAGCGAGGTGCTTGCCTATGGGCAGGCCTCGGAAGCGGAACCGCGCCGACGGCTATTTCCTCTCGTAACGCTCAGTCAGGACGTGCAGGACATTCTCGCCCTCGACAAGGGCATCGACTTCATCGATCAGATCTCTGCCGAGATCGAAATTGACGCCGACAGTGAACAGTTGTTTCGGGTGATCCACAATCTCTGCCGAAATGCCGCCCAGGCCCTGTCTGCCGCCCTGCCCGACATGACGACCGCTACCCCGCGCATTACCCTTTCGGCCCACCGGATCGGCAGCGTGGTCGCCATCACTGTCGACGACAATGGCCCTGGTCTGCCGCGCAAGGCACGTGAGAACCTGTTTACGCCATTCAGAGGCTCTACGAGATCGGGCGGCACCGGGCTTGGGTTGGCCATTGCCCGTGAAATCGTTCTCGCGCATGGCGGCACCATTGCGCTGATGGAAAAACCCTCTCCCGGAACCCAGTTCCGGATCGAGATTCCTGATCGGCCCGTGGCGCTTGATGCGTTCCGGCGACGGACCGGGGCAAAGCTCGAGCCTTAAATGCCATTGCCATCATGCATTTAGCGGCAAACTGAAAATCGACCTGATTTTTTTGATCGATTCTGCTTGCATTCAAACTCGTCTCGTTTTAGAGGATCGGCACGCCAACGGAAACACCGACGGCAGACGCACCCGTAGCTCAGCTGGATAGAGCACCAGACTACGAATCTGGGGGTCAGGAGTTCGAATCTCTTCGGGTGCGCCATTCTTCTTCCTTTCAAAATCAGCCAGCATCTCAATCGAAGCGTTGCAACAATCGCTTCGTGCGCCTGATTTTCCAGCCATTTTCTTAGTCGTTAAAATTTTAACTATTGATTTAGCCGAATGCATACCGGGCTTTGTTAATATCCCGCTTGATACCGTGTGAGGCTCAAGCATGATTGTCCCGACAAATTCGTCAAATACTCCGCTTCCCGCATCCAAAGACGATACATTCTCCGCCCTGTCGGAGGGGGGGATATCGCTTGAGGGATTGAGTCTTGCTCAAAAGGAGACTTTCAATCTCGCGCGTGACGCCAGGCACGGTGACAATGTGCTCGACAAGGTGCTTTTAAACGTCGTTCAGCCGCCGGCACTGGTGTTGTTCACGCTGCTCGACACCGGCCGCATGTCGCCAGAAGTGCCCCTGCCCCACGCTCAGAATGCCTATGACACGATCGCGGACACTCGGGACACAGGCGCAGCAGATGGCCTGACGGGCAGTACATCTGACCCCGGCAGCAAGTCCGCCAAATCTGGTTCAGGATTTGCGCAACACGATAGCGCGGTTGCCGCTGGTCATACCACGGCGGCTGATGTGACAACCTCTGCTTCTACGACCCAATCCTCCTCCGGTGCGGCCCCCGCCCCCACAGCCTGAGCGCGTTGACAGGCACCATAGCCTGAGTGATCGCCCGGAAATCGATTTCCTCCCGCATCTTTCGGTAACCGCCTGCCTTTCCCGGTTCGCGCGGCGCACAATTTTCTTGACTTGAGTTATGTCAATGCTGCGCCGGCGGTGATCGCGTTTTATCGCGTCAGGTCCTCCCGGGATCGACGTGCGCGCGTATTTCTGAAAATAATATAATTCTCACAAATAATTGCCGTCTCACGCACGTTCGGGATCAGGACAGAACCGTTAGACCGAACTGACAGATCCGCCGCTTTGCGGCGCCAGTCGACAGGAGATGGATTAAGATGTTGCGGGATCGTATTCGCCACAGACCCTTGATGGACAAACTGGTGACCGCCGATGAGGCCGCCGCGATGATAGAAGACGGCATGGTGATCGGCATGAGCGGCTTTACCCGCGCAGGAGAGGCCAAGGCCGTGCCGCTGGCGCTCGCCGAGCGCGCGCGCAAGCACCCCCTGAAGATCACCCTGATGACCGGCGCCTCGCTCGGCAACGATCTCGACAAGACGCTGGTTGATGCCCATGTCGTGGCGCGGCGCATGCCGTTCCAGTCTGACCCGGCGCTGCGCAAGGCGATCAATGCCGGTGAGGTGATGTTCATCGACCAGCATCTGTCGGAAACGGTCGAGCAATTGCGCACCGGCCAAATCGCGCCTGTCGACATCGCCATCATAGAAGCCGTGGCAATTACCGAGCATGGCGGCATCGTGCCGACCACATCCGTTGGCAATTCAGCCAGCTTTGCCATTCTGGCCAAGAAAGTAATTATCGAGCTGAACCTGTCGCAACCGACGACGCTGGAAGGCCTGCACGATATCTACATCCCCTCGAAGCGCCCGGCGCGGATGCCGATCCCGGTCGTCACGCCCGAAAGTCGGGTGGGCCTGCCCTATATCCCGATCCCACCGGAAAAGATTGCCGCCATCGTCGTTTCGGAAAAGCACGACAGTTCCGCCACCATCCAGCCGCCTGACGACGATACCAGGGCGATCGCCGGCCATCTGATCGAATTGCTGCTGGAAGAGGTGCGCCAGGGCCGGATGGGCCACGACCTCCTGCCCCTGCAAGCGGGGATCGGCACAATTGCCAATGCCGTGCTGCATGGCTTTATCGATACGCCGTTTCATGATCTGAAAATGTATTCGGAAGTGTTGCAGGACTCTACTTTTGAGCTGATCGATGCTGGCAAGATGAGTTTTGCTTCGGCGTCATCAATCACCCTCTCGGCGGAGATGTACCAAAAAGTCCTGCCGAAACTGGCGGAATACAAGCACCATCTGGTGCTGAGGCCGCAGGAAATCAGCAATCATCCGGAGGTTATCCGCCGGCTCGGCCTGATATGCATCAATACCGCGTTGGAATTCGACATCTACGGCAATGTGAATTCCACCCATGTCGGCGGGACGCAGATGATGAACGGCATCGGTGGCTCGGGCGATTTCGCCCGCAATGCCTATCTCTCGATCTTTGTCACCAAATCCATTGCCAAGAACGGGGCAATTTCCTCCGTGGTGCCGATGGTCAGCCATGTCGACCATACCGAACACGATGTCGATATCGTCGTGACCGAACAGGGGCTTGCCGACCTGCGCGGGCTGGCACCCCGGGAAAGGGCGCGATTGATCATCGACAAATGCGTACATCCTGATTACCGCGAAGCGCTCGAGGACTATTACCAGCGGGCAGTCAGCCGCGGCGGGCATACGCCGCATATTCTGGAGGAAGCCCTCTCTTGGCATCAGGCGCTGCGCGAGAAGGGCAGCATGCGCGGTTAAAATTGCGCTGGTCTTCGGCGGGTGATGACGGTAAACCGGTCTCGACACCTGTTCCGGTCTGCATGATGCGGACCTTGGGCGGACAAGTACCGGACTCGAGAATGACCAGATCGCATGCCGTACCGCCGTTCTCGACATGTGTTGTGACAAAAACGCTCGCGATGCTTATGCTCGGCCTGTTTCTGGCTGGTTGTGCCTCACGGGCGGTCGGCGTGATGAAGCCGTTTGGCCCGGTCGCAGCGCCCCATGTCAGCGAAGTCAGCCTGCTGGCGGCCACCACCCGCGCGCCGGCGGCCGACAAATCGATCCTGTTCAGCGGCGAGCGCGGCACCGGCTTGATGGTCGATGCCGTCACCATTTCGATTCCACCCGATGCCAGCCGTAAGGTCGGTGAAGTGCAGTGGCCAAAGCGCCTGCCGCCGGATCCGCGCAAGGACTTTACCACCGTTTCCGTCGAGCCTATCCAGAACGACCAGCAGCGCCGGGCCTGGCTCAATACCCATGAACGCGGCAAGCGCCGCGTGCTGCTGTTCGTGCACGGCTTCAACAATACCTATGAGGATTCGGTCTATCGCTTCGCGCAGATCGTGCATGATTCGCGCACGGATGTGGTGCCAATCGTCTTCACCTGGCCGTCGCGCGCCAGCATCTTCGACTATAACTACGACAAGGAAAGCACCAACTACTCCCGCGACGCGCTGGAGGACATGTTGACCCGCATGACCAGCGATCCGCAGGTGGCTGACGTGACCGTCATGGCCCATTCGATGGGCTCTTGGCTGGCGGTGGAGGCTCTGCGGCAGATGGCGATCCGCCACGGCAGCGTCAATCCGAAGATCAAGAACGTCATTCTGGCCTCGCCGGACCTGGATGTCGACGTCTTCGGCAAGCAGTTCCAGGCGCTTGGCAAGAAGCCGCCGCATTTCACGCTCTTCGTGTCGCGCGACGACCGGGCGCTTAGCATCTCCCGGCGTATTTCCGGCAATGTCGACCGACTCGGGCAGATCAATCCTACTGACGAGCCCTATCGCAGCGCGCTTGAGAAGGCGGGCATTACTGTTCTCGACCTCACCAAGCTGAAGACCGGCGACAAGCTGAATCACGGCAAGTTTGCCGAAAGCCCTGAAGTGGTGCGGCTGATCGGCGATCGGCTGATTGCCGGGCAGACCGTGACCGATTCGCAGGTCGGTGTCGGCGAAGCCATCGGTGCCGTTACGATTGGGGCCACCAACACGATCGGCCAAGCGGCGACGACGGCCATCAGCGCCCCGATCCTGATCTTCGACCCCCGCACACGGCGCAATTACGGCGACCAGTTGAAGCGGCTCGGGCAAAGCGCCGGCTCCACCGTGACCTCGGTGGGAGACACCGTGGCGCAGTGATGCCTGCCGGATGATTACCACTTCGAATTGATTGGGATTTGCGAATTTATCCGGTACATCAGCCTTATCCAATAAAGCCGATGGGATCGGCAAACATACGGGCCGAACAGGGAGAGCCGCGATGCGATGGAAGCGGATGATGCAATTGCTCGACGTTCACTGCGAGGGCGAGATCGGCAAGGTCGCCATCGGCGGTGTTCCGACCATTCCCGGCCAGACGGTCGCCGATCAACTGCATTGGCTGAACACCGATCCGAAGGGCAAGGAACTCAGGCATTTCCTGGTTCTGGAGCCGCGCGGCGCACCGATCGGTTCAGTCAATCTGCTGTTGCCGCCTAAGAATGCTGAAGCCGATGCGGCCTTCGTCATTCTCCAGCCGGACCAGGCGCATGCCAGTTCCGGCTCCAATTCGATCTGCGTGACGACGGCCCTGCTTGAAAGCGGCATGATCGAGATGCAGGAGCCAGAAACGGTCGTCATGCTGGATACCGCGGCAGGTCTGGTCAAGGCGGTCGCTGCCTGCAAGGACGGCCATTGCGACAGCGTCACGCTGACCATGGTCCCGTCCTTCGTGCATGAACTGGATGCCCACATCGAGACGGAAGCCTGGGGAAAGATCGGCTTCGACCTTGCCTATGGCGGCGTCTTCTACGCGCTGGTCGACGTGCGGCAACTGGGCCTGACCATTGAACCCGGCAATGCCCGGCGGCTGGTGGAAGCCGGCATGCTGCTGAAAAGCGAGATCAACCGTCGCCACACCATCGTCCATCCTGATATCCCGGCGATTTCGGGCTTGGCATATGTGATGTTCCGCGATGAAGACCCCGACGGCGCGGTGCGCACCTGCACCACCATGTGGCCGGGCCGGGTCGACCGCTCGCCGTGTGGCACCGGCAATTCCGCCAATCTCGCTACGCTTTATGCGCGCGGCCGCGTCAAGCCCGGCGATCGCTTCCTGTCACGGTCGATCATCGGCTCCCAGTTCATGGTTGGGTTGCAGAGCGTGACAGAGATCGCCGGCCGGCCGGCCGTGATCCCCGAAATAACCGGACGCGGCTTCACCTATGGCATCCACCAGGTTGCGCTCGATGCCTTCGATCCGCTGTCGCGCGGGTTCGTGCTGACGGATGTCTGGGGGGCTGCAGCCGAATCGATCGAGATCTGAGGCTTGCCCCCAGGCTGAAAGGCAAATGGCGTCGTCACACCAGTTTTCGCCCAGAAATAGCGAATACCTGTCGAAATACAGGGTTGAACCGCTTCTCAGCTGCCCCTTATTACAGAGGGAGGGGCAGTTTTTGCATCTCGACATGAGATGAGGCGACGGCCTTGTCGAAGGGATGCGATGACAGACAGGATCACGCCAGAGACAAATGACACTGACATCGAGGCAAAGCTCGGCCACGCGGAGATCTTTGCCGGATTGACACCGGATGAAGACCGGGCGTGGTCGAAACAATGCACGATCGCCAAATTTGCCGCCGGGGCTGTTCTTGGTGATTACGGAAAATGCCCAGAAACAGTCTTCATCGTGCAGTCGGGTCACCTTCGGGCAACAATGCGGGTTGGCTCCGGCAAGGAATTATTTCTCGACACCGCTGGCCCCGGCGCCACAGCCGCCGAAATCGTGGCTATTCATCCTTGGAATTATGATGTCTGCCTGATGGCAACGACAGATTCGGTTGTCGTGTTGATGCCGATCCCGGTTTTCCAGCGCCTTATCGCCGAAAACCACCATGTCTGTACCGCCCTGCTCTCAGTCCTTACCAAGCGGCTGCAGGTCCTGCACGCCCGCCTTTGCGAACTTTCCTATCTGGACGTCCGGCACCGGCTTTACACAACGCTTTTGCGACTGTCAGAGCCTCTGTGTCCGGATAAGCCGCGAGAACGATGGATCGCGCCACCGGTCATCCACTCGGCGCTTGCCGAACATATCGGCGCTCGCCGGGAAACCGTATCGCGGGAAATGTCGCGCCTGACCCAGGATGGCGTGATTGAGCGCGATCGGAAGGCGATCCTCATTCGCCAGCCGCATGAGTTGCTGCGCCGCCTGTCGCAGATCACCGGAGATTGAGGCATTCGTGGCCTCGGCTCTGCCCGAAGAGGCCATGGCAAATCGTTGAGATGGCAGGGCTCGTATCCCACAGCCTATCCGAATTTCGTCGACGTCCCCGGTATGCCCTAAAACAAGAAAACCTAAAGTTTTAGACGATTGCTTCAGCTAGTTTCAGTACACCGCTGGTAGAAAGAACGCCTGAGCTGAGGTTCCGAGCGACAAGATGATCCTGCATGAAGCAGGCTGCTCCTCAAAAGACCCAGCATGCAATCCTGACACAACGGTTCTTGAAGCCGCCGACCATGTCCAGCGACCTGTAATATGCAAGGGCTGCCTCGGGGGGCGAGAACTCGACTTCGGGAAGACTTAAGGCGGGAGACTATCGCGATCGGAGCGAGAACAGGAACCGATGGCGAGATCAGTCCGATGCAAGACCTAGAGACGACAATACTGTGCCGATCGCACGTTTCTGGCTGGAAAGCGTCGGACAGCCCGCAGTGGAGGAAGTCATGAGCATTTTGATTGTTGAAGACAATGCAACCAACGCGATGATCCTGAAGCATCTGGCGCGCAAGGTAGCCGATGACGAAATCACCGTGGAGCCCGATGCGAACGAAGCTCTCGTCCTTTGTCACAACACTCTTTTCGATCTCCTGATCGTCGACCAGATCCTGCCGGGGATGAGCGGCCTCCAGTTTGTCAGGATGCTTCGCCAGCTTGGGCGCTATGATAAAGTGCCTATCATCATGGTCACGGCCGATAGCGAACCGGGCCTGCGCCAGGCTGCGCGCGATATCGGTATTACCGACTTCCTGACGAAACCGGTCGAGGCCCTGGCCTTCCGGCAGCTGATCGCAAACTATCGTGGCCGCAGCGCCGCTACCGCAAATTGAGGATCGAGATGCCGATGATCCGATACGCTGCTTCGCTCTTCGTTAGCCTCTGGATGGGATGTGTGGTCCTGGTGCCCGATGCCAGGGCACTGGACATGCCGAAGGGACCCGTTGTCCTGACCATCGACGGCGAGCTTTCCCATTCAAACAGCGGCAAAAAGGCCGTGTTCGATCTTGCCATGCTGGAAACGCTGTCCGGGCGAAAGGTGACACTGGAAACGCCCTGGACCAAAGGTCCCACCACGTATTCAGGTCCGTATCTGCGTGCCGTATTGGCTGCGGCCGGTGCAAAAGCCGGTGCGGTGACCATTCGGGCTTTAAACGACTATTCCGCCGTCATTCCGGCCGAGGATGTCGCCAATCTAGACATCATTCTGGCGACGCGCACAGACGGCAAGGCCATGCAGGTGCGTGACAAGGGGCCACTCATGGTGATCTATCCCTTCGACAAGGATAGTGCGCTTTACACCGAGACCTATTTCGCCCGCTCCGTCTGGCAGATCAAATCGATCGAGGCCCAGTGATGCTGACCAGCCCGGTCATGGCCGACAAGCGCCAGTCGCAGCCGAAGACGACGATGATCCTGCTGATCCTGTCGGGGGTGCTGCTGCTGACCTTTCTGCTGTTGTTCAAAGATGTCTCAGACCGCTTTCGTCTGCTGTTCAACGACATCAGGGAAAACGCCGTCTGGTCGATGTATCAGTTGGACCGCGAGGCCCGTACGCTGGATTATGTCCTGGCGGAAGCGCGGCGCGACGACCGTGTAGGCGAAGAAACGACCGCGCAGCAGATCACCATGCGCTACGACATTCTTTATTCCCGCGTTGAAGTCGTAAAGGATTCGAAGTTCGGGACC
>Ga0308163_10004180_pt1 | contig 11644 bp, 10 predicted proteins | sample PhyTR1_FD_201037 | JGI IMG/M metagenome (GOLD analysis project Ga0308163, IMG submission 201037) | Phyllosphere microbial communities from UC Gill Tract Community Farm, Albany, California, United States - DLSLT.R1 | ecosystem: Host-associated > Plants > Phyllosphere > Unclassified | place: USA... | reverse complement strand
CGCGCGGACGGTCGCGCGCGCGCTCCATCCATAGATTGATCGTGTTCAACGGTTCCATCGGCGCAAGGGTACCCGATGCAGGATCGCCGCAGGATAGCCATACTGGCGTCTCCTGGACGAGAAAGCGGGTCGATGATGGGCGAGATCCTGGTGCTCTACTACAGCCGAGGCGGTTCGGTGGCACGGCTGGCGCGGCAGATCGCGCGGGGCATCGGCGAGGTTCCGGGCATGGCCGCGCGCGTGCGCAGCGTGCCGGCCGTGGCCGCCGTGACCCAGACCGCGCGTCCGCCGGTACCCGATGAAGGCGCGCCGTATGTCAGCGTCGAAGACCTCGCCGAGTGCGATGGGTTGCTGCTCGGCAGTCCCACCCGGTTCGGCAACATGGCCGCCCCGATGAAGCACTTCCTGGATGGCCTGGGCGCGGAGTGGGTCAATGGCACGCTGGCCGGAAAGCCAGCGGCGGTGTTCACCTCCACCGCCTCGATGCATGGGGGCCAGGAATCCACCCTGCTGTCCATGCAGCTGCCGTTGCTCCACCACGGTTGCCTGATCGTCGGCATTCCGTTCACTGAAGCTGCGTTGAGCCACACCACCAGCGGCGGCACGCCCTACGGTGCCAGCCACGTGGCGGGCGCCAATGATGATCCGCAGCCCAGCGAGGACGAAGCCACCCTGGCCCGCGCGCTTGGCCGACGGGTCGCCGATATCGCACGGCGGCTGGCCTGATGGCCACCACCGCGCGCACCGTGCTGCTGCTCGCCCTGATGGGCCTGGCGGCGCTGTACGCCGGCTGGTTCATCAACGACCGCCACTGGCTGGCGACCCAGCTGGTGTTCACCGCCCCGCCGCTGGTGCTGGCGATTGCGCTGCGGATGGGCTGGCGCGAGGCCGGCTTCTGGGCCAGCGTGCTGGCGCTGGGCTGGTTCAGCCATGGCGTGATGAGTGCCTGGAGCCATGCCGAAACGCGCGCGCTGGCGTGGCTGGCGATCTGCCTGTCGCTGCTGGTGATCTTCGCCGGCAGCCTGCCCGGCCTGCGCGCACGTTTCAGCCGAAAGCAACGCTGACGGCCCCCACCGGGGCCGGTATCATCTGCGTTCCTGTTCCTGCAGCGCCGTTCCAGGCTCCGAAGACATGCCCATGATGGAAGACCTCCTGATCGTCACCACCGGTGGCACGATCGACAAGATCTACTTCGACGACAAATCGGATTACCAGATCGGCGATCCACAGATCGGCATGATCCTGCGCGAGCTGGGCGTGACTTTCCGCTTCAACGTCATCCCGATCCTGCGCAAGGATTCGCTGCACATCAGCGATGACGACCGCGAGCTGATCCGCGCCACCATCGCCGCACAGCCTACCCGCCATGTGCTGGTCACCCACGGCACCGATTCGATGGTGGCTACCGGAAAGGTGCTGTCGACCATCCCGGACAAGACCATCGTGATGACCGGCGCGTTGAGTCCGGCGCGCTTCCGCGGCTCCGATGCCGAGTTCAACATCGGCTGCGCCATCGGCGCGGTGCAATCGCTGGCCGCCGGCGTGTACATCGCGATGAACGGGCGCATCTGGGATCCGCAGAGCGTCCGCAAGAACGTGGCCGAGAACCGTTTCGAAGCGGCCTGACCGCTCAGGAGCCGCCCCTCCCGGGCGGCTCCTGCGCTGCATCACCTCACTGCGATGCCACCACTTCGATGGACCGGTCCACGGCGGAGTCGGCATCTGCCATGCCTGCTCCGCAGCCCTGCTGGCAAGCCACCAGCAACGGTCGCGCGGTCTCTTTCAGGATATCGGCGACCTGCGCAGGCGTAAGACGGCCATCCACAGCCGACTGCATCAGCGCCACTACGCCGGCGACGTGCGGGGCCGCCATCGAGGTACCGTTATAGGCGGCATAGGCAGGCGCACCCGGCGAGGTGCGTCCACTGTTCAAGGTGGAAAGGATGTTCTCACCAGGTGCTGCCAGGGTGATTCCCCTGCCGTAATTTGAAAAACCCGCACGCGCACCGCGTGAGGTCGTGGCCGCCACCGCCACCACCCCACGGCAGTTGGCCGGCGTGAACCGCGACACATCCGCGTTGCTGTTTCCCGCTGCGACAACCACCGTTGCACCGGCCTGGATCGCGCTGTCCACGGCGGCCTGCGATGCGCGATCGCATGCACCCTGGCCGCCCAGCGACAGGTTCAGCACTTTGGCGGGATTTGCATTGCGCGGAATGCCCCTGACGGTGCCGCCCGCCGCCCACACCATGCCGTCGGCGATGTCCGACGTGTAACCGCCGCCCTTGCCGAGGACGCGGACATGCACCAGTTTGGCGTCAAAGGCCGTTCCGGCGACCCCCTGCCCGTTGTTCGTGGCTGCAGCAACGGTGCCGGCGACGTGGGTGCCATGCCAGCTGGAGGGTCGACCCCACTGGCTGTCGCCGGTGTCTTCCGGGTTGTCATCCCGACCGTTGCCGTCGCCGGCCATGCTGCCGTTGCTGATGAAGTCGTAACCCGGAAGCGTATTGGCGTCCAGTTCCGGATGGCGGGTGCGGCCGGTGTCGATGATCGCCACCACCTGCCCGGCGCCGGTGGCCTTGTCCCACGCCGGCCGCACGTTGAGTGATGCGGCACTGTTGGAGAAGCCCCACTGTTCGTTCAAGCGCGGATCGTCGGGATCCAGCGCGGGCTTCAGGATGCGATCCACCTGCACGTGGTCCACCTCCGGATCGCTCGCCATGGCCGCCATCCAGGCACCGGCCTGCGCGCGGTCCAGGGCTTTTCCGGCGCGCACCACCATCGGCCCGGTGGCCATCCGGCGCAGCACCTGCATGCCGCCGGTCGCCATGTGCAGACTGGATCCGGCACGGCCCAGCGCGGCCTGCATCGCGCCTTCATTCTCGCGCAGTGCACTCCCGTCACGCAGGTGCACGATGAACTGCTGGTGGGTGTCCGACTGCACAAGGCCGGTAAGATCTACGTCGCCGGCATGGGCCGATGCGCTGGACATCGCCATCAGCACACAGGCAATGGCAGGTGACAGGAACGTTTTCTGGCAGGGTATTCTCATCTGGAGCCTCCTTTGGTTTGTGGCCAGTCGATCGTGTGCTTGTGCACCTGCGGCGGGTATCGGGCGTCCACCCGCCTGGCTCCCGGCACATGACACGGGGAAGGTGAGACTTTCTCCCTGTCCGGTTCGCCGGCGGGCTGCACCCGTGCGTGTGACGAAGCGGCGCGCTATTCGGCCTTGGCCTTTACCATGAGCCCGCTGTAGTCGCTGATTGCCTTGATCCGTATGTGCCAGGTTCCAGAGCCTGGCCAGACGCGCACGCAGGTCTTGCTGTTGCCGGTGCCCTGGGGACGGCAGTTGTATTCGGTATCGGTGGGCCTGACCGCGTGGCGGGTGTACAGATCAACATCGCCGGATCCTTCGCCGATCTGCACCACCAGCATGTTGCTGCCGGCCGGCACGTTGAAGGTGTACCAGCGCTCGCTCCCGGCAGTGCCGCTCAATCCCCTGACCGGTACATCGTTTTCCAGATCCGACGGATCCGGGTCCGGATCGGGGTCTGGATCCGGACCGGTATCGCCGGCGGCCGCCCTGGCCACGACGACGGCAGCGTCGACCAGCCCGGCGCCGCAGCCGCCGGTGCAGGTACCGGGCAACGGCCGCGCTGCACTTCGCAGCAAGGAATCCACCTGCGCGGGCAGCAACGGCTTGGGCGCTACCGATTGCATCAGCGCGACCACGCCCGCCACGTGCGGGGCCGCCATCGAGGTGCCGCTGTAGGCGGCATAGCTGGGTTGTGCCGGGCCCTGCTGCCCATCATTCAAGGTGGACAGGATGCTTTCGCCCGGCGCGGCCACCGTGATGCGCGCACCGTAGTTGGAGAAGGATGCGCGGCTGCCTGCGGCGTTGGTGGCCGCCACGGCGACCACGCCGCGGCAGTTCGCCGGCCGGTAATGCGCTACATCGTCATTGGAATTGCCCGCCGCCACGATCACCGACGCACCATGGGCAATGGCCGTATCCACCGCGGCCTGGCTGGCCCGGTCGCAGGTGCCGAAGCCACCCAGTGACAGATTGACCACCTGCGCTGGATGCGGATTGTCCGCCACCCCGGGCACCCGCCCGCCTGCGGCCCAGACGATGCCATCGGCGATGTCCGACTGGAAACCGCCACAGCGCCCCAGCACGCGCACCGGCACCACCTTGGCATTGAACGCGGTGCCGGCCACGCCGATGCCGTTGTGGGTGGATGCTGCAACGGTGCCGGCCACATGCGTACCGTGCCAGCTCGAACGCGAACCGCCAGCGGAGCTGCATTCACCGGGAGGATACCAATCGCCTGCATCGGTGGCATCGCCATCGCGCCCATCGCCATCGCGGGACATCGCCGGATCGCTGATGAAGTCGTAGCCGGGAAGCATGTTGGCGTCGAGGTCGGGATGGCGGGTGATGCCCGTGTCGATGACCGCCACTACCACGCCCTTGCCACTGGCGATGTCCCAGGCAGGGCGGATACCCAGCGCGGCGTTGCTGGCGCCGAAGCTCCATTGCTCGCCCAGGCGGGGATCATCGGGATTCCATGAAGGCCGCAGGATGGCGTCAAGCTGCACGGCATCCACCTCTTCCTGCTGTGCCAGCGCGCGGAGCAGCTGTTCGGCCTCGGCGGCATCCAGGGGAACGCTGGTACGCACGACCGTGCTGCCGGTCGCCATGCGCCGCAGTGCGTGGACCTGCACCGCCCTGCCGCCTTTGCGGGGCAGCGCATCGGCGGCCCGTTGCAGGCTTCGCGCCGCGCCTGCCAAAGACGATGCCGACGCACTGCCAGACCGATAGGCGACAATGAACTGCTGATGCGCGGTGTTGCCGGCCAACCCTTGCAGATCGACGTTACCGGCTTGGGAGAGCGGGCTCGCGCAAAGACCCGCCACCACGAGGGCAACGGCTGCAGCGACGGGATGGTACCGGGTAAGCACACGGCAATGGGCGGACATGGTTGCTGACTCCTCGCAGTGGGACGGCACCTGTCACTGCGCAGAGGAAAAAAAGCCGCAGCAGGCACTGTCACTGGCGACGCGATGATCGGCATTCAACACCGTCACGGCGTAACCGGCACGCTCATGCTGCGCGCGTGCAACGCCGCCCATCATCGGGAAAAGCCGTAGCCGCGCCGAGGGGGTCTCCGTTAATGGAGTCGCCGTAACGCCCGACTGCAGGGCACCGCCAAGGTCAGGCCGATACGACGACGCCCCGGCAGGGCCGGGGCGTCGGGAGACACGCTGGAACGGCTTCGGTCAGTACTGCGCGCGCACGGTCAAACCGGAGAACGTGCTGTAGGCCTTGATCCGCACGTGCCAGGTACCTGCGGCCGGGTTGCTGATGGTGCAGGTCTCGTTGTTGCCGCTCAGGTAGGGACGGCAGGCGTACGTGCTGTCGGTCGGCGCGCTGCCCTGGCGCAGGTACAGGTCGGCATCACCACTGCCGCCGCTGATCGCCACGCGCAGCTGGGTGGCACCGCTGGGAACGGTCACGGTGTAGCTCAGCGCCGCACCGGAAGCGGCACCCAGCCCCCCCACCGCTACGTTGTTCTGCAGCACCGTGCCGGTGCCCGGATCCGGGTTGCCACCACCGCCGCCCTGCGCCGCCACCACCGCCGCATCGGCGTTGACGATGCCCGCACCGCAGCCACCGGAGCAGGCACCCGGCAGGGCGCGCGCGGTGTTCTTGATGATGGTTTCCACCTGCGCCGGGGTGAGCGCGCTCGGTGCCACCGACTGCATCAACGCCACCACGCCGGCCACGTGCGGGGCCGCCATCGAGGTGCCGTTGTAGGAGGCGTAGGTCGCCGAGGCCGGCACCGTGGTACCGGTGTTGAGGGTGGACAGGATGGCCTGGCCCGGCGCGGAGATGTCGATGCCCGCGCCATAGTTGGAGAAGCTGGCCTTGGCGCCGGTGTTGGTGGTGGCTGCCACCGCGATCACGTTGGCGCAGTTGGCCGGGACCGACGTGGAGACGTTGCTGGCTTCGTTGCCGGCGGCCACCACCACGGTGGTGCCACGTCCCACCGCGCCGTTGATCGCGTTCTGGTAGGTGGCCGAGCAGCTGCCACCCCCGCCGAGGGACATGTTGATCACTTCGGCCGGATTGGCATTGGCCGGCACGCCGCTGACCGTGCCGCCGGAGGCCCAGACGATGGCATCGGCGATATCGGAGGTATAGCCGCCGCACTTGCCGAGCACGCGCACCGGCACCACCTTGGCGTTGTAGGCCGTACCGGCCACGCCGGTGCTGTTGTTGGTCACCGCGGCGATGGTGCCGGCCACGTGGGTGCCATGCCAGCTGGAGTTGGACGCCGGATAGCCCGCGCCACATTCATTGGCGGCGTACCAGTCGCCCTGGTCGTTGGCGTTGTTGTCCCGTCCACCACCGTCGCGTGCCATCGCCGCGTCGCTGATGAAATCATAGCCGGGCAGGATGTTGGCATTCAGGTCCGGATGGCTGGTGATGCCGGTGTCGATCACCGCCACCACTACGCCGGTGCCGGTGGACTTGTCCCATGCCGGGCGCACGTTGATGGACGCGTTGGACGTACCGAAGCCCCACTGTTCGCCGAGGCGGGCGTCGTTCGGCACCAGGGTCGGCCGCATGATCTGGTCGACCTCCACGTACTCCACGTTGGGATCGGCGGCGAGCCTGCGCATCAGCATTTCGGCCTGCGCGGCATCCAGCGGCTGATCTGCCCGGACCACGCTCGGGCCCACCGCCAGCCGGCGCACCTGCTGCAGGCCCAGCGCGCGTCCCTGGGCCGCCGACAGGCCCGATGCCGCGGTCTTGAGCGAGCTCGCCAGGGCTGATGGCGTGGCCAGTGGCGCGCTGTTGTCGCGGAACTTGACGATGAACTGCTTGTGGGTCGGCGCGGACGACAGGCCGCTGAGGTGGACGTCGCCGGCGAACGCCGGGGCGACCAGCAGCAACGAGGTGAGCACGGAGGCCCCCATGACGACCACTGCACGCTGACGCAGACGCGGTTGCGAAACCTGGGACATCGGATTTCCTTTTCTGGGTTCTGGCATGGATGCCGGATTCGGCTGAGGGCGCCGGTCGCGATTCGCAGGCTGCGCTGCACTGGCGGGAATCGGTACCGGGGCGGACAGTCCCCCGTGCGCTGTCCACAAGGCCGAAGCTAGTCGGTTCGAGCCATTCGGGACAATGTTTCAGCCCCACTTCAGTGACATGAAATGTCGGAAGTGAGACTTTTGGTGTCTAAAATTTGTAAAGGTGAAGGAACTTTCACCCGTCCTTCACGGTCCCCGGCTGTCCCTGGCCTGTCCTGGATTGACTGTGCCGACATCCACCAGGCAATAAAAAGCCCGTCACAGGGACGGGCTTACAGGGGGATTCCGCCGAGCATGGCTCGGCGCTACCGGCTACACACCTGGGCCCGCGCGGTGCTGTAGCGCCGAGCCATGCTCGGCGGGGCACCGTCAGCCGGTCAGGCGAGCTTGACCAGCCAGCCGTGGCGGTCCGGCAGGCGGCCGTACTGGATGTCGGTCAGTTCCTTGCGCAGCGACAAGGTGACTTCACCGGCCGGCGCGTTGATGTCGCCGACTTCGAAGCCTTCGCCCTTCAGCTGGCCGATCGGGGTCACCACCGCCGCGGTGCCGCAGGCGAACACTTCGGTGATCTCGCCCGACGCCACGCCCTGCTTCCACTCATCGATGCTGACCTTGCGCTCTTCCACCTTCATGCCACGGTCGCGGGCCAGCTGCAGGATGCTTTCGCGGGTGATGCCTTCCAGGATGCTGCCCGACAACTGCGGGGTCACCAGGGTGCCGTCCTTGTAGACCAGGAAGACGTTCATGCCGCCCAGTTCTTCCAGGTACTTGCCTTCGGTGGGGTCCAGGAACAGCACCTGCGAGCAGCCCTGCGCCTGCGCCTTCTGCTGCGGCAGCAGCGAGGCGGCATAGTTGCCGCCGCACTTGGCTGCGCCTGTGCCGCCCTTGGCCGCACGCGCGTACTCGGTGGACAGCCAGATCGACACCGGCGCCACGCCCTTGGCGAAGTACGGGCCGGCCGGGCTGGCGATCACGTAGTAACCGGCCTTGTGCGCGCCGCGCACGCCGAGGAAGGCTTCATCGCCGATCATGAACGGACGGAAGTACAGGCTGGATTCGTCGGCCGACGGCACCCAGTCCTTGTCCAGTGCGACCAGCTGCTTCAACGATTCAACGAAGATGTCCACCGGCAGTTCCGGCAGCGCCAGGCGCTGCGCCGAACGCTGCAGGCGACGGCCGTTGGCATCGGGGCGGAAAGTCCACACCGAGCCGTCGGCATGCCGGTACGCCTTGATGCCTTCGAAGATTTCCTGGCCGTAATGCAGCACCGCGGCGGCCGGATCCAGCAGCAGCGGGCCGTACGGGCGCACGTTGGCGTTGTGCCAGCCGGTGTCCTTGTCCCAGCGCACTTCCACCATGTGGTCGGTGAAATGCAGGCCGAAGCCCGGCTTTTCCAGGATGGCGGCGCGCTCATCGGCGCTGCGCGGATGGGCCGAGCGGGTGACGTCGAAGCTGATGTTGGACTGGGACACCGGATGTTTCCTGTTCTGGTTGCGGTTGTTACCGGGATTCCACCACGCGGGCGGCGTACGGTCGGGTCAGAGCATGCCGGTTTCCAGGCGCGCCGACTCGGACATCATGTGGCGGCCCCATGGTGGATCGAACACCAGTTCCACGTCGGCCTCGGCCACGGTGGGGATGATTTCCAGTTTGCTGCGCACGTCGTCGACCAGGATGTCGCCCATGCCGCAGCCGGGCGCGGTCAGGGTCATCTTGACGTCGACCTCGCGGCGGCCATCGTCCAGGTGCTTGAGCTCCACTTCGTAGACCAGGCCGAGGTCGACGATGTTGAACGGGATCTCCGGGTCGAAGCAGGTGCGCAGCTGCTGCCACACCAGTTGTTCGACCTGTTCATCGCTGGCGTCGTCAGGCAGCTCCAGCGGTGCCGGGGCCTCCTTGCCGATGGCATCGCCATCCCGTCCCGCGATGCGGAACAGGTTGCCTTCGACGAACACCGTATAGCTGCCACCCAGGGCCTGGGTGATATAGCCATAGCTGCCGGCGGGCAGGGTCACCGTTTCGCCCTGCGGGACCATGACGGCCTCGCAGTCGCGTTCGAAGTGGACTGGTTCACTGCTACGGGAATACATGAGGCTCGATCTGGGGGCTGCGGACGCGCCGCGCAAGGCGACATTTTAGCCCAGCGGCCCGGCGCCCGCCCGTGCACTGCGGCAAACCCAGTATCCTGTTGGCATCCAAAGGGAAATCCGCATGCCCTCTCCTGCTGTACGCACCAGGACCGTGTCCTGGCTCTGGCCCGTGATGTACCTGATCGGCGCCGGCACGGCCCTGCTGGCCTGGGTGTTCTTCGCATTGATGACCGGCCGCCAGCTGGGTTGGATGGCGATCGTGGTGGCGCTGGAACTGCTGTTCATGCTGCGCCTGGGCACCCTGCGCGGCGGCGTGCTGCGCGCCCTGCTGGTGGCCGGCGGCACACTGCTGGTGACCGCGCTGGCCTGGTGGAGCATCGCCAGCGCGTGGCTGGGCGGATCGATGGGGCTGACTCCCTGGGAGTCCGCACTGCGCATGGGCCCGCACCTGGCGTGGACGCTGGTGGGGCTGGCCAACGTCACCGCCGACTGGCTGTGGCTGCCGGTAGCGGTGGTGTTCGCGGCATGGCTGGGCTGGCAGAAGCGCCTCTGACGCAGCGCCAGCAGGTTCGGTGGGTGACGACCGGCTTTGGTGGGTGACGACCGGCTTTGGTGGGTGACGACCGTTGGTCGTCACGCTGTTGCTTTCCGCTGCGCTCGCCGAGCATGGCTCGGCGCTACCGTTGTGGTCTCCGGTAGTGACGGCCGCTGGCCGTCATTCCCTTGAGGCGGATGGGGCTCAGTGCCCGCCATCCAGCCCCTTCAGCTCACTCACCAGCGAACCCGCCGCCGCCGCCCCATCGCCGTACAGCATGCGGGTGTTGTCCGCATAGAACAGCGCATTCTCGATCCCGGCAAAACCGGTACCGCGCCCGCGCTTGATCACGACCACGTTGCGCGCATTGACCACATCCAGGATCGGCATACCGTAGATCACGCTGGCCGGATCGGTGCGTGCCACCGGATTGACCACGTCGTTGGCACCGATCACCAGCACCACGTCCGTGCTTGGGAACTCCGGATTGATGTCGTCCATGTCGGCGATCAGGTCGTACGGCACGCCGGCTTCGGCCAGCAGCACGTTCATGTGCCCGGGCATGCGGCCGGCCACCGGATGGATGGCGAACTTCACCTTCACCCCGCGCGCGATCAGCCGCTGCGCCAACTCCCAGATCTTGTGCTGCGCCTGGGCCACGGCCATGCCGTAGCCCGGCACGATCACCACGCGTTCGGCGAAGGCCATCATCGCCGCCACGTCGGAGGCATCGATCGGCTTCTGCGCGCCGGTGATTTCCTGCGCCTCGCCGCCCGCACCACCGCCGAAATTGGAGAACAGCACGTTGCTGATCGGCCGGTTCATCGCCTTGGCCATCAGCCGGGTCAGCAGGATGCCGGCCGCACCGACCATCATGCCGGCGATGATCAGCGCCTCGTTGCCCAGCACGTAGCCTTCGAAGGACACCGCCAGGCCGGTGAACGCGTTGTACAGCGAGATCACCACCGGCATGTCCGCCCCGCCGATCGGCAGGGTCATCAATACGCCCAGCGCCAGGGCCAGCACGAAGAAGGCGATGATCGCCCAGGGTGCCAGCGTGCTGGCGGCGATGATGCCCAGCACCACCACGGCCAGCGCCACGATCATGTTCAGCGCCTGCTGGCCGGGCCAGGTGATGCGCCGGTCCAGGCGACCGTCCAGCTTCGCCCAGGCGACCACCGAACCGGACAGCGAGACCGCGCCGATGGCCGCACCGGTCACTGCCAGTGTCAGCACCATCGCCGAAGGCTGGCGCGCGGCCAGGTCGGCCAACGCCTGCGCGCTCCAGTGGCTGGTATCGCGGTTGGCCAGCGCCGACCAGCGCAACAGCTCCACCGCACCGATGGCCGCGGCCGAACCGCCCCCCATGCCGTTGTACAGCGCCACCATCTGCGGCATGTCGGTGATGGCGACCTTGCCGGCTGACCACCACGCCAATCCGCCGCCCAACGCCAGCGCGACCAGGATAAGCGGGATGTTGTGCAGTTCGGGCAGGAAGAAGGTGGCAACGGTGGCCACCAGCATGCCCAGCCCGGCCCAGCGGATGCCGCTGCGGGCGGTAAGCGGCGAGGCCATGCGCTGCAGGCCGAGCAGGAACAGCGTGGCAGCGACGAGGTAGCTGGTCTTGACCAGCCAATCCAGCAGTTCAGGCGTGCTGACGTTCAAGGTTGCGGCTCCTTGTCGGCGTCGGTGGGCGCCGGCTTGACGCTGGGCTTGAACATTTCCAGCATGCGCGCGGTGACCACGTAACCGCCCGCGGCATTGCCTGCACCCAGCACCACCGCGACGAACCCAAGGATCTTCTCCAGCGGCGTCTGCGCGTGGCCCAGCACCACCATCGCGCCGATCAGCACGATGCCGTGAATGAAGTTCGAACCGGACATCAGCGGGGTATGCAGGATCACCGGCACCCGCG
>Ga0308163_10004178_pt1 | contig 11646 bp, 10 predicted proteins | sample PhyTR1_FD_201037 | JGI IMG/M metagenome (GOLD analysis project Ga0308163, IMG submission 201037) | Phyllosphere microbial communities from UC Gill Tract Community Farm, Albany, California, United States - DLSLT.R1 | ecosystem: Host-associated > Plants > Phyllosphere > Unclassified | place: USA... | reverse complement strand
TTTACGTTTTACGGGCCTATCACAGCAAAAATGTTGGACAGCTACTTTATGAAAAAGCAATGCAGATATCTCAGGAAGTGAGTGCTGAGTATGTATGGCTAGGAGTATGGGAAGAAAACCATAGAGCCATCAATTTTTATAAAAAGAATGGCTTTATAGAGTTTAACAAACATATTTTCAAACTAGGTGATGACGAACAAACTGACATCATGATGAGGAAAAGTCTAAAATGACAATATACTCCTAGGTGGCTATGCAATCCAAAAAGTTATACGGGGGAACAATGTATTGTAATGGGATTGCCACTATCCGTGCTAAAACTAAACTGGCGCTTAAGGAAACCGCTGGCATTATGATTTGGCAATTGTCGGGTGATGCGAAAGGCAAGCAATCTCTTCTTGGTCAAATCAATGAAGAGGTTAATTTATTTGCTACCTTTAAATAAAGATATTTCATTCACCATCTAATCTAAATTGGCATGAAACTCATTTTAACAATATTTTGTGTTTGCATCTCTTTCCTGACCAATGCCCAAAACGATCGCGATTCGGAGATAAAAAAACTAGAAAAGCAAGAGGCTGCTGCAATGCTCAGAGGTGATACGCTAAGTCTTTCAAAGTTGTGGTCTCCCGACTATGTTGTCAATAACCCACTAAATGCAGTTGTTGATATCAAGACTATTAAGTTGCTCATCAGAAATGGAAAAATTGATTATACTTCATTTGATCGTATTATTGATAAAATTACTTACACCGAAAACTTAGCAATCGTAATGGGAACTGAAGTTGTAAAGCCAGAGAGAAATACTGCAAATAGTGGGAAAACTGTAAATAGGCGTTACACTGACGTTTGGATGAATACAAAAGGAGCATGGCTATTAGTCGCTCGCCAAGCGACTAATATTGAAGTAAAGTAGTCAATCCCTTCGTCTGCAATCACAAATACGCCATGTTTAAGATCCACAACCATGTCATTGGGTTGTGATTCTCTAATCAGCGAGAGGGTGTACCACAAACTGTGTCAGAGACGTTAAACATTTAGACACAATATCTTATGGCAACACAAGACGACTTTGATTTTGAATCCTTTAAAAAGGATGCGATTGCTGGTCTTTATTCAGGTAAAAAGATGACCGGCAGTGACGGAGTTTTAGCTCCTATGATGAAACACTTTTTGGAATCGATGATGGCTGGGGAGCTGGATCATCATCTAGCAGAAAGTAAACGATTGGACCAGCCCAACCGCAAAAATGGAAAAAGTAAGAAGACGGTTCGCAGTTTAAGTTCCGGTGAATTTGAACTGGAGACCAGCCGTGACAGGTTAAGCACTTTTGAGCCTAAAATCGTTCCTAAGCGCCAGCTGATCATCACTGAAGAGCTTGAGGGGAACATTCTATCGATGTATGCCCTGGGCGTTAGTACCCGTGGTATGCGGGATTATATCCAGGAAATGTATGCGATGGATATCTCAGCGGCAGAAATATCCCGGATCACAGATAGTGTACTCCCAGCTGTGCAGGAATGGCGTAATCGCCCATTGGAAGCGGTGTACCCCTTTGTGTTTTTAGATTGTATGTTTTTCAAGGTTCGTGTAAACGGAGCAGTTGAGACACGTGCCATTTATAACATTCTGGGTGTCGACATTGAAGGCAAAAAGGAGGTCTTAGGTCTTTACAGCTCTGAAAACGAAGGTGCGAAGTTTTGGTTGAATGTGCTTACTGATCTGAAAGCCCGCGGTGTTGAAGATATATTAATTGCCTGTATTGATGGTTTAAAGGGATTTCCTGAGGCAGTGGAGGCTATTTTTCCAAAGACCCGGGTACAGTTATGCGTAGTACACCAGATACGCAGCTCTATGAAATATGTTCCCGATAGAGATAAAAAAGCCGTAGTAGCCGATATGAAGCCTATTTATCAGGCAAATAACGAGCAACAGGGCTACGAAAAACTACTGGAGTTTGAAGAAAAGTGGGGCAAAAAATATCCTTTGAGCTGCAAATCATGGCTGGATAACTGGCTCAACCTTTCTGCCTTTTTCGAATATGATCAGGTGATTAGAAAGATCATTTATACCACCAATCCGATTGAAGGTGTACATCGTCAGATACGCAAAATCACAAAGACCAAGGGTGCATTTTCATCCGAGCAGGCATTGATGAAATTGATGTACCTGGTCATCAAAAACATCAGTAAAAAGTGGACGATGCCAATCCACAACTGGGGACTGGCATTCTCACAATTATTTATTAAATTCGGGGATAGAATCCTCAAAGAACATAACAGCTTCTGAGGAGCATTAATTTAGGACTGACACAGTTCACGAGACACTCCCCGGTAGCACCATCAACAGGTACATACAATGCTGAACCATCAGCTGGATCTACACCTTTGTAAATACGCATGTAGAAGTCATACAATGAATGTCCTACAGCCAGTTTTTTCGTACCTGAAATAACTTCAGGCTGATCAGCGGACATTTTAGTTATTTTATTCTTATTTGCAGTAATATTAAAATCAATTGTCCAGCTAAAGTCCCGGCCTCTTACAGGTGATCCTGAGAGGTTAACTTCCAGTCCCTTGTTGTACATTGAACCAACATTCTGATACTGTGTGATAAATCCGCTGGATACTGGTTGCGGCACTCCAAACAATAAGTTTGAAGACTTCCTGTTATACAATTCTACACTACCGCTCAATCTGTTTTGGAATAAACCAAATTCAAGGGCAAGATCTACCGTTTTGTTCACTTCCCATTTCAGGTTAGTATTTGCAGTAGTAGTGCTCAATGAAAATCCCGGCTCCAATGCGTTGTTATTTACATCATACAAAGGCAATGTTGGATAATAAGCGGGATCCACCAGGTCTGGTAAAAGAAGAACCTGATAATTACCAACACTACCATAACTGCTTCTCAGTTTCAACTGATTCACCCAGGTAATATCCTTCATAAAATCTTCTTTGTCAATTCTCCATCCTGCACCTACTGAACCGAAATAACCTACACGGTTGTCCGGAGAAAATCTCGATGATGCATCACGACGGAAAGAGGCAGAAAATAAATATTTCTGATCAAAGTCATAATTCAACTGAGAAAAATATCCTTCGGAACGATCTCTTTCTTTGTAAGATGCTAAACTAGCGATTGTGGTAAAGTTGGTGAGCTCAGTATTACCGGTAAGGAGCTGAGTGTTTCTTGACCCGTTCAGGCCATCATTTAATCTTGAATAGTTTTCGTGACCTGCTAAGACACTTACATTATTTTTACCAAAAGACTTAGAATAATTCAACAGCTCGTTTAAGTTATAATAAGTAGTGAGGATCATACTTCTGGTCGAGCGTCCACCCGGAGCACCATCGCCAATAATTTGATTCTGGTAAGAGGAAGAATAATAGTTGTTATAATCTGCACTTCCGTTCACAGTAAATTTGAAATCCTTCAGGAAAGTAATTTCTCCATAGGCACGGGTACTGAAAACATTGCGCTTAAATGAGTTATCATTTAATAATATTTCCTGTAAAACATGACGCCCCGGACTTGCTCCACTAGCTCTTGATGGTACTCCAAGCGTTGTTAAACCACCGTTATCGTATACTTTATTACCTAAATTATCATACAGATTTTCTCCTGTTACAGGGTTATGCGCATATACATTGTAAACAGGTCCGATATTACGGCTGAAAAAGAAAGGGTTTACATAAGATGTGCTTCCTGTTGCTGTAGAGTTTGTCTCTGCGACACTTCCTGACATATTCACACCTGTTTTGAACCAATCAGTAGCCTGATGGTTCACACTTACACGCCCGGTAATACGGTCGAAATCAGATTTTTTTGCAAATCCTTTCTCATTCACATAGCCCACAGAAGCGAAGTAATCTGTTTTAGCTGTTCCCCCACTGTAATTTATGTTATATTCCTTACGATCACTTGTTCTCAATGTTTCCTTTAGCCAATCTGTATCATCATATCTTAATGAAGCATTTGGATTAATATTACCATTAACGTCAACAATCTGATTGCTTGGTACATTAAAAGGATTGTTACTTTGTGTATATATACCGTTCTGAATCAGAGAGCCTAATGTTTGAGAAATATCAAGATAAGTCCTGCCGCCAAGTACCTGCTGATTGGCGGCATTCCTTGTACCTAAACCCGATGCAATAATACTCGCATCAGCAATTGATAATGGGTTGCTCGCTGCATACACCAGACTGTTACGGTAACCCTGCCACTCCAATGGATAATATTGTTCAGCACCTACGCGTGAATATTCAGGTATACCACGGGAGATAATACCCTCAGTAGCTTTGATACTAAGCTGACCTGTACCATTTCTGCCTTTCTTGGTGGTTACCATTATCACACCGTTTGCAGCCTTAGCACCATACAGGGCTGTAGATGCTGCATCTTTTAATACAGTGATATTCTCAATATCTTCAGAGTTGATATTATTGAATGTTCCCTGATATTGCACCCCGTCTAAAATAATCAGCGGATCGTTTGAAGCACTGATTGACCCAATACCGCGGACACGTATCTGAGGGGCACCCCCTGGCTGACCAGTAGCAGGGTTTACCTGGATACCAGGAGCGATTCCTGCCAATGCGCTAAGTGGATTTGACACCGACCTTTTAGCCAGATCATTTGCACTTAGGGAAGCTGCAGAACCTGTAAATGTTTCCTTTTTAGCGGTACCATAGGGAACAACAATAGTTACCTCATTAAGGTCGTTGTTATCAGGATCCAAGCCAATATTGATAACTGATCTTGCAGGAACTTCCGCACTTTTATATCCTATATAGGAAACTACAAGTACGCTGCCCGAAGGAACGCTGATGGAAAATCTGCCATCCGCACCTGTTTGAGTTCTGGTCCTTGTGCCTTTGACAGAGACCGTCGCGCCGGCAATTGGAAGGCCATCGTCTTTACCGGAAATTTTCCCGGTGATGGTTTGATTTTGCGCATAGGCATGGGATGCCACAAACAGCAAAATCCAGAGGAATTTGTGTAGAGTTTTAGTCATAAATAATAGTTATTAGTGCCGAAAAATACCAATTATTCCGGTAGTAAAGTAAATTTACTATTACACTAGTATTAAAAACATATTAATTTTGACAATGAATAAGGATTTAGCAATACCAGATTGACAGTAAAATGCTATTTAAAATACTATAATTTTATAATATAGCGTAATTTACTACTATTATACTAAATCTTACAACTCTTATAATAACAGCGAACAATTAAGGAAGGCGTTATGCGATTCACATGATCCTTCCATATCAGACACACGACCGTACAGTCAAAAATCCACCTGATATAAAGGAGAAAGGTCAATAGATAGTGGAGATTCAATGAGACCCGCCAGATTATTAAGCATAAAAAAAGAGGGTGATCATAAGACCACCCTCTTTTTGTTTCAGTATCAGCGATGAAACTTATTTAGTTTCGTCTTTTACTTCTTCAAAATCTACATCAGTAACGTTATCGCCACCTTGCGCTGCAGATTCTCCAGCTGGCTGACCTGCAGCTCCTTCAGGAGCGCCGTCTTGACCTGCTTTGTACATCTCTTCAGATGCAGCATTCCATGCAGCCTGAAGTTCTTCCTGAGCAGCATCAATATCAGCAAAGTTTCTTGCTGCGTGTGCAGCTTGTAATTTTGCAAGACCAGCTTCAATCGGTGCTTTTTTATCAGCAGAGATTTTCTCACCAAACTCTTTCAATTGTTTCTCAGTAGAGAAGATCAAAGCATCAGCACTGTTAATTTTATCTGCTTCTTCTTTAGCAATTTTATCTGCATCAGCATTTGCTTCAGCTTCTTCTTTCATCCTTTTGATCTCTTCGTCAGTTAAACCAGATGAAGCCTCAATACGGATTTTTTGCTCTTTACCAGTAGCTTTATCTTTAGCACTTACATGCAGGATACCGTTTGCATCAATATCGAATGCAACTTCTACTTGTGGAACACCACGTGGCGCTGGTGGAATACCATCCAGGATGAAACGGCCAATTGTACGGTTCTGAGCAGCCATTGGACGCTCACCTTGTAAAATGTGGATCTCAACTGAAGGCTGGTTATCAGCTGCTGTAGAGAAAGTTTCAGCTTTTTTAGATGGAATTGTAGTGTTGGATTCGATAAGTTTAGTCATTACACCACCCATAGTCTCAATACCTAATGAAAGAGGAGTAACATCTAATAACAATACGTCTTTTACCTCACCAGTCAATACACCACCCTGAATTGCAGCACCAATAGCTACAACCTCATCAGGATTTACACCCTTTGAAGGTTCTTTACCGAAGAATGCTTTAACAGCATCCTGGATAGCAGGGATACGTGTAGAACCACCTACTAGGATGATCTCATCAATATCTGATGTTTTTAAACCAGCATTTTTCAATGCAGATTTACAAGGCTCAATAGTACGTTTGATCAGATCAGCAGCCAGTTGCTCAAATTTAGCACGGCTTAAAGTTCTAACCAAGTGTTTCGGGCCGCTAGCATCAGCTGTAATATATGGTAAGTTGATTTCTGTAGAAGTGGTGCTAGACAATTCAATTTTAGCTTTCTCAGCAGCTTCTTTCAAACGTTGTAACGCCATAGGATCTTGTGCAAGGTCCATACCATTTTCGTTTTTAAATTCAGCAGCTAACCAGTCAATGATAATGTGGTCAAAGTCATCACCACCCAAGTGAGTATCACCGTCAGTAGATTTTACTTCAAATACACCGTCACCTAACTCAAGTACTGAAACGTCATGTGTACCACCACCGCAGTCAAACACAACAATTTTCATGTCTTTGTGTGCCTTATCAAGACCGTAAGCCAATGCAGCTGCAGTAGGCTCGTTGATTATACGTTTAACATTTAAACCAGCGATTTCACCGGCTTCTTTAGTAGCCTGACGTTGTGCGTCATTGAAATAGGCAGGAACAGTAATAACTGCTTCAGTAACCTCATGACCCAAAAAGTCTTCCGCAGTTTTTTTCATTTTTTGCAAGATCATTGCAGAAATTTCCTGTGGAGTGTATTTACGGTCGTCGATTTCAACCCTTGGCGTGTTGTTATCTCCTTTAACCACGTTGTAAGGAACGCGGCCAGCTTCTTTAGCAACCTCAGCAAAGCTGCTGCCCATAAAGCGCTTAATCGAATAAATTGTTTTTGTTGGGTTAGTGATCGCCTGGCGTTTTGCAGAATCACCTACTTTACGCTCACCATTCTCTGCAAATGCAACAATGGATGGCGTTGTACGTTTACCCTCACTGTTGGCTATAACTACAGGTTCGTTACCTTCCATTACGGCTACGCAAGAGTTTGTTGTTCCTAAGTCTATACCAATAATTTTTGACATGCTATTTATCTTTGTTTATGTGATGAATTCTATTTTTCTAATTCTGTTTAACAAGCAATGTGCCAATTGACATTTGGCAGGTAAACAGCGCAGTATTTTAAAAATAATGTTAAAATGTAATAAAAACGATTTACAATTCTGACAGGTTGTCAGAATTACGCTTTCGCTTTGGCAATAAACCTGTTAAAGACTAAGCAGTCTTTCCAGGTGGTGATAACCAATGCCAAAATAACTCTTCGTTTGTCGTATTTTTTCCGAAATTTCGTGTTGATCAGCAACCGCCCCTTTTACTTTTGATCCTGTGATTAAAACATTTTTCGGAGTATTGGCCTCTGATATAAATTCAAAGACTTTTGTCTTGTACCCAAAGTATTCCAGTATAAGTGCGCGGATGCCATCTGTTACCATTACCGCCTGCCGTTCCAGGAAAATCCCGTACCTGGTGATAAAATCGAGTTCATTGCCGGCCTTCCCTTTTTCAATTTCCCTGCGGACCTGTTTGTGGCAGCATGGAGCAACAACAATCAGTTCTGCACCTGCATTAATACCTTTAGCGATCGCATCATCAGTCGCCGTGTCGCAAGCATGCAGCGCAATCAGCAGATCGATATCCTGATCCTGATAATCCTCAATTGTACCCTGAACAAAACTCAATCCTGTGAAGCCAGACTCTACAGCAATGTTGTTACAAAGGTCTACCAAATCCTGACGGTACTCCACGCCAGTTACAGCTACTTCCTGCTTAAGCACATTGACCAGGTAATCATAAAGTGCAAAGGTGAGATAACCCTTTCCCGAACCCATGTCTACTACCTTTTTTAACCTGCCCTCAGGAAGGTCCCTGATCAGCGGGTCCAGTAACGCAACATACTGGTTAATCTGTTTATACTTGTCCTGTGCATTTTTAAAAACGACCCCATCTTTATCTGTAATACGCAGGGCGCTAAGGTAAGGCTTCTCAACAGACGCGATTAACCGCGCCTTCTCTTTATCATGGCTAACCGATAGCTGGCCTGCAAGACTCGGCTTGTTGATATTTAATGTATAACCTTTCTGTTGGTGATTTAAAAAAACAATATCATTGGCAGAGGTAAAGCAGGTACAATTCCTGAAACCATTCTCCAGATAGGCGAACATCAGGGAGATTGCATCCTCATAGGAATAGTTCTTGGCAATATCCTTTGTTTTATACCTGTACGTAAAAGCCATGCGCTGTTCTCTTTTGATTAGAACTTTACGCACATAGATGTTCTTCAGTTCATGTTCAGTACCGCTGTAATTTCCCAGCGTGACCTTAATGAAGGTATCTGCGGAAATGCTTTCCGTTACCAGGCTTTTGAACTCTTCTAATTTTCCGGGATCTGACATGATATCATGATTAAGCTTACAATTTATGCATAAAAAAATGCCTTTCCGTATTACAGAAAGGCATCTTTATATTGGAGGATTTAAAATTATTCTCCTTTATCTTCTTTCGCTTCTTCAGCAGCCGGAGCTTCTGGAGTTGCTTCTTCTGTCGCTGGAGTTTCTTCAGCAACTGGTGCTTCTTCAGCAGCAGCCTCAGTAGTTGCAGCAGGAGCATCAGATTTTTTAGCTTTAGTTCTGCCACGACGGGTAGTTTTCTTCTCAGCAGCTTCAGTATCTACACCATAAACTTCGTTGTAATCTACAAGTTCAATTAAAGCCATCTCAGCGTTATCACCTAAACGGTTGTTTAATTTGATGATCCTTGTATAACCACCCGGACGGTTAGCAACTTTAGCAGCTACGTCACGGAACAATTCAGTAACTGAATCTTTATCCTGTAAGTAACTAAATACGATACGACGTGAGTGTGTAGTATCTGATTTAGATTTAGTGATCAGGGGCTCAACATACATACGTAAAGATTTTGCTTTAGCTAGTGTTGTAGAGATCCTTTTGTGTTTGATCAGTGATGAAGCCATGTTAGCCAACATCGCTTTACGATGGGAGTCAGTTCTTCCTAAGTGGTTGTTTTTTTTACCGTGTCTCATTTTTTTTTTATTCAGTGCATACCGTCTCTTCTGAATTAAAGAGGGAATTATGCACTATTAACAATTTGTTATTTGTTATGCTTACTCTTCTTCCAGTTTGTATTTACCTAAGTTCATGCCGAAAGACAATTGTTTAGATTTTACAAGCTCCTGGATTTCAGTTAATGATTTCTTACCGAAGTTTCTGAATTTTAACATGTCAGCTACATCATAAGAAACCAGATCAGCCAAAGTACGGATGTCAGCCGCTTTTAAGCAGTTTAACGCACGAACTGAAAGATCAAGATCAACCAACTCAGTTTTAAGGATCTTGCGCATATGCAGGATTTCCTCATCAACTTCTTTAGTTTCTTCTTTAGCCTGAGATTCCAGAACTAAGTTCTCATCAGAGAATAACATGAAATGCTGAATCAAAATTTTGGCTGCTTCTTTCAAAGCTTCCTCAGGATGGATAGAACCATCTGTCGCAATTTCCAAAATTAATTTTTCGTAATCTGTTTTCTGTTCAACACGATAGTTTTCAATCGTGTATTTCACATTTTTCATTGGGGTAAAGATCGAATCGATAGCAATTACACCAACAACAGCATCATTGATTTTATTTTCTTCAGCCGGAACATAACCACGTCCTTTATTGATAGTTAATTCTACCTCTAAAGTAACTGATTTCTCCATGTTACAGATGACGAAGTCAGGATTGAGGACTTCGAAATTGTTAGAGAATTTAGTTATATCTCCTGCTAGAAACTGATCCTGGCCATTAACCACAATAAAAACTTTTTCAGACTCACCTGAATCACCAGCTTTTTTGAAACGAACTTGTTTCAGGTTCAGGATAATTTCAGTCAAATCCTCTACAACACCTTTCATTGTAGAAAACTCATGTGATACACCAGAAAAACGAATACTTGTAATGGCATAACCTTCCAGGGAAGAAAGAAGAATTCTTCTTAAGGCATTACCAATTGTTACACCGAAACCGGGTTCTAAGGGACGAAATTCAAATATACCATCGAAATCAGTTGATTTCTGCATGATGACCTTATCGGGTTTCTGAAATGCTAAAATTGCCATTTATAATGTTTTTAGATCGTTATTAATATTTTGTAACGCAAAAAATTTAGCTGCCCGCAAAGGCAGCTAATTAAATATATTATTACTTCGAGTAAAGCTCGATAATCAAGTTTTCTTTGATGTTCTCAGGAATCTCGTCACGATTTGGATAAGCTAAAAACTTACCTGTCAACTCAGACGCGTTCCAGTCTAACCAATTGAATTTGTTGATTACTCTTCCTGCTACTGAATTAGTGATGCTTTCTAAAGTTTTAGATTTTTCACGTACTGCAACAACATCACCTGCTTTTAATTGATAAGAAGGAATGTTTACTACTTCACCGTTCACTGTTACGTGTTTATGGCTAACTAACTGGCGTGCAGCTGAACGTGTAGTCGCAATACCTAATCTATAAACTGTGTTATCTAAACGGGCTTCTAATAACTGTAATAAGTTATCACCTGTAATACCCTGACGGGAAGATGCTTTTGTAAACAAGTTACGGAACTGACGCTCTAATACACCATAAGTATATTTAACTTTTTGTTTTTCCATTAACTGTACTGAATACTCAGATTGTTTACCTCTTCTTTTGGACGCACCATGCTGTCCCGGGGGATAATTTTTTCTGTCTAGTACTTTATCAGGGCCGAAAATTGGCTCTCTGAATTTACGCGCGATTTTGGACTTTGGTCCTGTATATCTTGCCATTGCTTTTTGTTTTAAAGTATCATGCAACCTGAAGCTGCAGACTCTTAGCTTTAAAAATTAATAAATTAAACTCTTCTCTTCTTAGGAGGACGACATCCGTTGTGCGGAAGCGGTGTAATATCCTTGATCGAAGTTACTTCGATTCCAGAGATCTGTAATGTTCTGATAGCAGACTCACGACCTGATCCGGGACCTTTAACAAATACTTCTACTTTACGCAGACCTAAGTCAAATGCTACTTTACCGCAATCACTTGCAGCCTGACCTGCAGCATATGGAGTGTTCTTTTTAGAACCCTTAAATCCCATTTTACCTGCTGAAGACCATGAAATAGTTTGACCATTGTTATTTGTTAAGGTAACAATGATATTATTAAAAGTCGCATTGATATGTGCCTGACCAACTGGTTCAATAACAACAATACGCTTTTTGGTTACTTTTTTACTCTTAGCCATAATTATTATTCGTTACTAATTTTATTTAGTAGCTTTTTTCTTGTTAGCAACTGTTTTTCTCT
>Ga0308163_10004175_pt1 | contig 11651 bp, 10 predicted proteins | sample PhyTR1_FD_201037 | JGI IMG/M metagenome (GOLD analysis project Ga0308163, IMG submission 201037) | Phyllosphere microbial communities from UC Gill Tract Community Farm, Albany, California, United States - DLSLT.R1 | ecosystem: Host-associated > Plants > Phyllosphere > Unclassified | place: USA... | reverse complement strand
TCTGGCCGCCTTGCCGCTTAGGGGTCGTACCCATCGGGTACGACCCCGCCGGGCTGTGTGGGTTAAACGCGTGTTACAACTACGATAAATGCAATATCTGCCGGGTGGTCCGCAGCGCGGACTCGAACGGCGTAGTTTCCCGTACGATCTTGACCATGATGCTAGCGCCCAACCACAACTGGTACAGGCTGTGCGCCGTATCCTCCACTTCGCCATCGATGGCCAGCGATCCCTCGGCCACCCCGGCCTCGATGGCAACGGCCAGCCTGCCCACAATGCCGGCCGTGCCGCGTTTCAGCGACAGCCGCATCGCTTCGGACAAGTCGGCCACCTCGGCGCCGAGCTTGACCGCCAGGCACTTACCCTGGCAATCGTAGAACGACTGCGAAGACTGCCATGCCTGCCAATAATTCATCAGGCGCTGCGCCATCGTCAGGCCGGACTGGCCAAGCGTGGCGTCCATGTCCGACAAGTAATCCTCGAAGTACGCTTCCAGCATTGCCTCGCCGAACGCATCCTTCGAGCCGAAGTAATGGTAGAAGGAACCCTTTGGGACTCCGGCCGTGGCCAGAATCTCGTTCAGGCCGACGGCCGAAAAGCCCTTGCCCGCCATGATGCGTTGGCCGGTGGCCAGGATGTTCCCGCGAACATCGACGTTGTCGGAGGTAGTTGTTGTGCCCATGGACGTCACTATAGCACAACTAGACCAGTCGTCTATAGTTTTATTTCAAATCGCCGCAATCGGTGCTGTATCAGACACGGGCACATGGCAATTCGTGGTCAAATCGGCGGATATTCACATCGGGAGGCGCTATGACTGACCAATTCAAGGCGGGGGACAAGGTACAGTGGAACTCGCCGCAGGGCGTGGTGCATGGCAAGGTCAAGAAAAAGCTGACCTCCCCCACCCACATAAAAGGACATGAGGTGGCGGCGTCGACAGAACATCCCGAGTATCTGGTCGTCAGCGACAAGACCGGCGCCGAGGCGGCGCACAAGGCCGATGCGCTCAAAAAGACCTGAGCGCGTCCCAACAAGCGGGTCGCCGCACATTTAGGCAATAAAACTGGCGGAACGGGCTAACGATTGAACGTGCGGACTGGGAAAATGTCCATCTGTTCAAACGTACCAAGGAGCCCCATCATGCAAGTACAAGCCTACGGCGCCCATGCCGCCGACAAGCCGCTCGAATCGCTGGCCATCACCCGCCGCGCGCCGGGCGCCCACGACGTGCTGATCGACATCGCCTTCTGCGGCATCTGCCACTCGGACCTGCACCAGGTGCGCTCGGAATGGGCCGGCACCCAGTTCCCATGTGTGCCCGGCCACGAGATCGTCGGCCGCGTGTCGGCGGTCGGCGCACACGTCACCAATCACAAGATCGGCGACCTGGTCGGCGTCGGCTGCATGGTCGATAGCTGCCAGCATTGCGCCGAGTGCGAAGACGGCCTGGAAAATTATTGCGACGCCATGGTCGGCACCTACAATGGCCCGACGCTGGACGCACCGGGTTGGACCCTGGGCGGCTATTCGGAAAAGATCGTCGTGCATGAGCGTTATGTGCTCAAGGTGCGCCATCCGGAGGAACAACTGGCCGCGGTCGCACCGCTGCTGTGCGCCGGCATCACCACGTATTCGCCGCTGCGTCACTGGAACACCGGCCCCGGCAAGAAAGTCGGCGTGGTCGGCATCGGCGGCCTCGGTCACATGGGCATCAAGCTGGCCCACGCGATGGGCGCCCACGTGGTGGCCTTCACCACCTCCGACGCCAAGCGCGCGGACGCCCTGCAGCTGGGCGCGGACGAAGTGGTCGTCTCGAAGAACGCCGACGAAATGGCGGCCCACGCCAAGAGCTTCGATTTCATCCTCAACACGGTGGCGGCGCCGCACGACCTCGACGCTTTGCTGGTGCTGCTCAAGCGCGACGGCACCATGACCCTGGTGGGCGCGCCGGCAACGCCGCATCCGTCGCCCAACGTCTTCAACCTGATCATGAAGCGGCGCTCGATCGCCGGCTCGATGATCGGCGGCATCCCGGAAACCCAGCAGATGCTGGACTTCTGCGCCGAGCACGGCATCGTCGCCGATATCGAACTGGTGCGCGCCGACCAGATCAACGAATCCTACGAGCGCATGCTCAAGGGCGACGTGCGCTACCGCTTCGTGATCGATAGCGCCACCCTGGCGGGACAGGCTTGAGCCTGGCAAGCAACAGGCTTTAATTGCCGACCTTACTGCCGCTTCTACCGCCGACTGGCTCGGCACAGCCGGCGCCAATTGCCTGTTGGCGCCGCGCCAGGCCCGGTAGCCTGACCCAGAAATCCCTCCCGAATGGATGGGTGTCCCGCCAATATCGCGATCTTTCGAGCAATCTTTGTCCGAACGCGACTATGATGGCGTGGCCGTCCCTAACTGATGAGGAGTCCCCTATGAGCACCGAAAATACCGCCGCCAAATGTCCGTTCAGCCAGGCCACCGGCGCCGGCACCGCCAACGCCGACTGGTGGCCCGATCAACTGCGGCTGGACCTGCTGCTGCAGCACTCGACCAAGTCCGACCCGATGGGCGCGAACTTCGACTACGCGAAGGAATTCAATAGCCTCGACCTGGCCGCGGTCAAGCAAGACCTGGCGGCGCTGATGACCGACTCGCAGGACTGGTGGCCGGCCGATTTCGGCCACTACGGCGGCCTGTTCGTGCGCATGGCCTGGCACAGCGCCGGCACCTACCGCATCGGCGACGGTCGCGGCGGCGCGCGCCGTGGGCAGCAACGGTTCGCTCCGCTCAACAGTTGGCCCGACAACGTCAGCCTGGACAAGGCGCGCCGCCTGATCTGGCCGGTCAAGCAAAAATACGGCCGCAAGATCTCGTGGGCCGACCTGATCATTTTGACCGGCAACGTCGCGCTGGAAACCATGGGCTTCAAGACGCTCGGTTTCGGCGGCGGCCGGGTCGACACGTGGGAACCGGACCAGGACGTCTACTGGGGCCGTGAGACCACCTGGCTGGCCGGCGACGTGCGTTACGCCCACGGCAGCGATGGCGTGGCCAAGGGCGGCGGCGTGCTGGTGACCGACGACGACGCCGACGGCGACGTCCACAGCCGCAATCTGGAGAACCCGCTGGCCGCAGTGCAAATGGGCCTGATCTATGTGAATCCCGAAGGCCCGGACGGCAATCCCGATCCGCTGCTGGCGGCGCGCGACATCCGCGACACCTTCGCCCGCATGGCCATGAACGACGAGGAAACCGTGGCCCTGATCGCCGGTGGCCACAGCTTCGGCAAGACGCACGGCGCGGCCCCGTCCGACAACGTCGGCGCCGAGCCGGAAGGCGCGGACATCGCCGCCCAGGGCTTCGGCTGGCACAACAAATTCGGCACCGGCAACGCCGGCGACACCATCACCAGCGGCCTGGAAGTGACCTGGACCAAGACGCCGGCGCAGTGGAGCAACGACTTCTTCGAGCACCTGTTCGGCTTTGAATGGGAACTGACCAAGAGCCCGGCCGGCGCCCACCAGTGGGTTGCCAAGGGCGCCGAGGCGACCATCCCGCACGCGCACGACCCGTCGAAAAAACTGCTGCCGACGATGCTGACGACCGACCTGTCGCTGCGCTTCGATCCGGCCTACGAGAAAATCTCGCGCCGCTTCCTGGCCAATCCGGCCGAATTCGCCGACGCCTTCGCGCGCGCCTGGTTCAAGCTGACCCACCGCGACATGGGACCGAAGGCGCGCTACCTCGGCCCGGACGTGCCGGCCGAAGACTTCATCTGGCAGGACCCGGTGCCGGCGGTCGACCATCCGCTGGTCGACGCGAAGGACATCACCGCGCTCAAGGCGCAGATCCTGGCCTCGGGCCTGACGGTATCGGAACTGGTGTCGGCGGCATGGGCATCGGCATCGACCTATCGCGGCTCGGACCTGCGCGGCGGCTCGAACGGCGCGCGCGTGCGCCTGGCGCCGCAGAAGGACTGGGCGGTCAACCAGCCGGCGCAACTAGCCAGGGTGCTGGCGGCGCTGGAGGGTATCCAGAAGGAGTTCAACGCCGGCGCCAAGCGTGTATCGCTGGCCGATTTGATCGTGCTTGGCGGTGCGGCCGCGATCGAGCAGGCCGCCATTCAGGCGGGCGACGTGGTGACGGTGCCGTTCACGCCCGGCCGCACCGACGCCACGCAGGAACAGACGGATGCCGAATCGTTCGAGCCGATGGAGCCGTTCGCCGACGGCTTCCGTAATTATCAGACGCAGCGCTACGCTGTGCCGGCCGAGGCGATGCTGGTCGACCGCGCACAGTTGCTGACGTTGACGGTGCCGGAGCTGACGGCGCTGGTCGGCGGCCTGCGTGTGCTCGGCGCCAATGTGGCCGGGTCGAAGCAGGGCGAGTTCACCACCCGTCCGGGCACCTTGAGCAACGACTTCTTCTTCAACCTGCTCGATATGGGCACGGTGTGGACGCCGACCTCGCGCGCGACCGACGTCTTCGAGGGCCGCGACCGCAAGACCGGCGCCGTACGCTGGACGGCCAGCCGCGCCGACCTCGTGTTCGGCTCGAACGCGCAACTGCGCGCGGTCGCCGAAGTCTACGGCAGCGCCGATGGCCAGCAGCAGCTGGTCGCCGACTTCGTCGCCGCCTGGGTCAAGGTGATGAACCTGGGCACAGGCCTCAGCTAACATCGGGAGTCACGTAGGGCGGATTAGGCGGAACGCCGTAATCCGCCATGGATGCGCCACGGACGGCGCCTGCATGGCCGATTACGCGCTGCGCGCTAATCCGCTGACAATCTACGCGCCAGCCCTTCCCGTTCAAACGACTCCACCACGAAATCGACAAAGGCGCGCGTCTTGGCCGGCAGCTGCGCGCGGCTCGGGTAGTACAGCGAGATCGTGCCCGCATCCACATACCACTGCGGCAGCAGCCGCACCAAGGTGCCCTGGCGCAGCGCCTCAAACACGTCCGACATCGCCAGCACCGCCACGCCAACGCCCATCACCGCCGCCGCACACACAGCCTGCGGATCGCTCAGCACCGGCGCGATTATTTCGATCCCGCCGATTTCGATCGCCAGCTCAAACACGCAACGGGACTTGAGTACTGACGTTGAATCACGTAGGGAGGAGTAGGCGGAACGCCGTAATCGGCCATGCATGCGCCAGCGACTGCGCAGGCATGGCGGATTACGCGCTGCGCGCTAATCCGCCCTACGTAGATCCTCGTTTGTTTCGGCGCACGTGGGCGTCTTCGGCGGAACGCCGTAATCGGCCCGATTGGCGCCGCCAGCGGGTCCGCTATTTCGATTGCGCCGCACCGGTTGCGAACAGGTTCTTGTACGCCGAAGGCTGCGAACGCCAATACTGCTTGGGCGCCTTGACCTGCGCGCCAAGCGTGGCCGCCGCGTGCCACGGCCAGCGCGGGTCGTACAGGATGCCGCGCGCCAGCGCCACCAGATCGGCGCTGCCGTCGCGGATCGCCGTTTCGGCCTGTTCCGGCGTGGTGATCATGCCGACGCCGATCACCGGCACCTCGACCTGGCGCTTGATCTCCTGCGCGAACGGCAGCTGGTAGCCCGGTCCCACATCGATCTTCTGCCGCGACGACAGCCCGCCACTTGATACGTGCACGTAGGCGCTACCGCGCTCCGCCAGCGCCTTGGAAAACGCCACGCTTTGTTCGACATCCCATCCGCCCTCCACCCAGTCGGTGGCGGAGATGCGCACGCCAACCGGTTTATCGGAAGGGAATGCCGCGCGCACGGCGTCGTACACCTCCAGCGGGAAGCGCATGCGGTTCTCCAGCGAGCCGCCGTATTGGTCGGTGCGTTGATTGGACAGCGGCGACAGGAACTGGTGCAGCAGGTAGCCATGCGCGGCGTGGACCTCGATCATGTCCAGTCCCAGCCTGGCCGCCCGGCGCGCGGTCTGCGCAAATTCTTCGCGCACGCGCGCCAGGCCGGCGTCGTCCAGCGCCGTGGGCGGGCGGTCCGTGTCCGCGTACGGTACTGCCGATGGCGCCTCGGTTTGCCATCCGCCCGCGTCCGCGGCGATTTGCGCGCCGCCGTCCCAAGGCGCGGCGCAGGAAGCCTTGCGTCCCGCGTGCCCGAGCTGGATGCCGACCGGCATCTCGGAGTGCTTGCGGATAGCGGCGAGCACGCGCGCCAACGCTTGTTCGTTCTCATCGGAATACAGGCCCAGGTCGGCGGGCGAAATGCGCGCCTCTGGCGAAACGGCGGTGGCCTCAAGGATCAGCAGTCCCGCGCCGGACAGCGCCAGATTGCCAAGGTGAATCATGTGCCAGTCGGTGGCGCTACCCTGCTCGGCCGAATATTGGCACATTGGTGCGATGACGATGCGGTTGGCCAGCTCCAGCGGCCCGATCTTAAAAGAGGAAAAAAGTTTGCTCACGCCGTGCCCTTCGGTTGTGGAGAATTCCAGCGATTATGTCATGGCTGAAAATTCCCCCCTTCACGAATGGCGCCGGCGTGAGCGTTCAGGCGGTATCGCTTAGAAATGGTAGCGCGCCGTCACGTTATAGCTCAGCGGATCGCCAAAGGCGTTGCCGCTGTCGAGGGCCGAAATGCTCTGGTAATAGCTGCGGTCGAACAGATTGGTCACGCTCATGCTCAGATCGAGCTGTTTCGTGGCCTGCCAGCCCGCGTTCAGATCGACGATCGCGTAACCGCTTTGGCGGATCGGCACGTTGGTCCTGAAGATGCGGTTTTGCGCGCGCACGGCGGCGCCCACGCGCCAGGCGTTCAGATTACCTGGCAGGCGGTAGCTGGTCGCCAATCGCAGCAAGCGCGTCGGGCGCTCGGAGGCAAAGCGCGCGCCGACCTTGTTGCTGCCCTGCGACTTGGCGTACTTGGCCGAGTTGAGGGTGACACCCGCGCTGGCTTGCCAGTCCTGCGCCAGTTCGCCGGCCAGGGTGAGCTCGACGCCTTCGCTTTTCACTTCGCCTGTCGATTCCGAGCAGGACAGCACGCCGGGCGAGCATTGTCCGACCGGCAGCGCGTTGGCGAGGTTCTTCTGCCGGATGCGGAACACCGCTGCCGAGGCGTTGAGCGCGCCGCCAAAGTATTCGCCCTTGACGCCGGCCTCCATGTTGATGCCGGTGACGGGGTCGAGCAGCACGCCGTCACGGTCCACCGCGCTTTGCGGATTGAAGATGCTGGTCCAGCTGCCGTACAGCGAGTAGGTGCCGTTGATGTCGTAGACCAGGCCCACGTATGGGGTCTTCTCGTTATCGATCTTGTAGCCCGAGCGCGCGCCGGTGAAGGTGTTGTGCAAGGCGTAGTCGTACCAGTCCACACGGGCGCCGAGCAGCAGCGACAGCGGCTCGGCCAGGCTGAATCGCGCGGTGGTGTAGACGGCCTGCTGCTTGAGCTTGACGGCCTGGCCGTAGTAGAAGTCGTTCATCACCGGACGCCGCGGCACGCTGCTGTCCCAGTTGACCGGATCGAAGACGTAGTCGTATGCCGGCACCGATTGCAGGCCCTTGTCGGACGTATGGCGGTTGCGGTAGTTGGCGCCAAAGACGATCTCATGCTGGCGGCCCAGCAGCGAGAACGGGCCGGAGGCCTGGACGTCGTAGCTGCGCTGCTCGCGGTCGTAGATGAAGTTGTCGGCGGCGATGAAGCGGAACCGCTCGGTGCGCGGCACCCGGCCGATGCCGACCACCTCCGAATCCATGTCGTCGGTCAGCGCCTGGCCAGCCTGACCTTCCAGCCGCCGCCCAGCTTGTGCTCGAGCTCGGCGAAGACGCGGGTGTTGGTCTTGTCCCAGAAGGTCCAGTCGGGTGCATTGCTGGCCGAGCGGTCCAACGGCAGGAAGGCGCCGGTTTGCGACGTCGGCAGACCGTACCAGGTCGAACCGTTATTCTTCTCCTGGTTGTAGTGGAAGCCGACGCTCAAGGTGGTGTCGCGCGACAGGTCGGCGTCGGCCGTGACGTAGGCCAGTTTGCGCTTGTGGCCATAGTTGGAAATGAAGGTGTCGGTGTCCTGATAGGCGAGCACGGCCCGGGCGCGCAAGGTGGCGGCCGCGTTCAGCGCGCCGCCGACATCGACCTCGCCGCGATAATCGTTGTAGCGGCCGACGCTGCCGGTAAGCGCGACGCGGGTGTCGGCGGTCGGGCGCTTGCGTACGAAGTTGAGCGTGCCGGCCGGCGTGCCCGCGCCGATCGCCATGCCAGCCGAGCCGCGCAGCACTTCGATGCGGTCGTACATCGCCAACGTGGCGAAGCCGAGCGTATCGCTTTCGCTGGCCATGGTCAGGCCGTCCTCGGTGAAGTTGGAGATGGCGAAGCCGCGCGAATAAATGCTATTGCGGTCGGTGCCGTTCCGGTTGAGCGACAGACCCGGCGTGATGTTGACGATCTGGTCGACCGATTGCAGGTTCAGGTCATCCATCTGCTGACGGGTCACGACGCTGATCGACTGCGGCGTTTCGCGCACCGACATGCTCAGGCGCGTGGCGGTGTTCATGCTGCGCGTCGTATACGAGCCGGTGCCTTCGGTGGTGTCGCCCGGTCCCGCCTGCCCCGTGATCTGCACGGTGGCTATCGGCGCCGGGTCGGCCGCGTCGGCGGCCTTGTCTTCCGCGTGCGCGGCGTTGACGCCGAACATCGCAAGCGCCCCGGCGACCGCCATCGACATCATCCGTGGGCGCCGTATGGCTTTGACAGGCTGCGCGGAAAGGTTACCCGTAACACCGGCCGCTGACTTCTTTGATCGCATTACCACTCCCCTTGTATAACGATGGATTGTTATCTGGCTGGGAAGTACTGCGCCTGGCTGATATTTTCTCAATAAATGAGAATCGTTCGCATTCTAGTGATTGATTGTTGGTAACGCAAGGGGGAAACGTGCGGGACGCCGCTAGCGGCGGTGGCAACTTTGTAGAATCATGCAATCGGAAAGCGGGGCCCCACTTTCCGATTCAATTAACAGTCTTTGACGTACCTGGCGACTTAGGCCGTCTGCGCCGACGAAGCAACGCGCGATTTGCGGCGCTTCATCCAGCCGACCATGCCGAGCCCGCCGAGCATCATGGCGTAGGTCGATGGTTCCGGCACAGCGCTGACGGAAATGTTGTCGACGGCAACGTCATAATCCGTGAAGCCATACATATACCCCGGGACGTAGGTGGTGAACACCAATTCATCGACGCTGGACAGCACGTCGGCGAAGGTACGGCCCGGCGGCAAGCCCGGACCGCCGGCGTCGTCGGAAGTGCCATAACCGCCCCAGCCGGTCGGCAGCGCCGTCGAGGTCGTATCACCGATAGTTACAGACAGATGCTGCCAGCCTTTGGTGTAGTCGATCGTGCCCAGGTCGTACCAAACGCTGGTATAAGGCATGCCTTCCGGAGTGTTGCCGTAATCGCGCAACTCCACCACCATCTGGCGCGACACTTCCTGGCCGAAGTACCGGATCGAGCTGGCCAGCACGTCCAGGCCGATGGTCACGCTACCAAGTTTGCTGTAATCGCCCAGGTACGATTGGTTGGTGCTGTTGCTAAAGCTGATACCGAAGTTCTCCATCACCGTGTGCAGCGCCGGCGCACCATTTCCCAGGTTTGGATCAATGCCCGAACCACCGTTACCATCCAGCGGCTGCATACCTTCCCACCCTTGCGCACCGTTGGAAAAATCGACGAACGAGGAGCTCGGCGCAGCCATTGCCAAGCCACCGGCCAGCGACAACGTCAATGCCATCATTGCTTTATTCAAAGTCATGAGTCTTCCTTTTTTATCAGACAGTTAGAGAGATAGCGCTAACACCACACCCACTTTTCTGACCTCTGGCGGGTGGCCAGACGCCAGCCTGGGAGCACATCAGAATTAACGTTTTCTTAAGTGGGTGTGAAGCCGATTCTGTTGTTCGCCACCCAGCCTGTCAAAGCTTGTGTGAAACTAATTTGTAAGGAATTTGTAACCATGTTTCTGCGGAAATATGTGATATTCCGACAAGAAACTGTAACAAAAAGTTTCAGCGGACGATCAAAAGTAGCAGCTTCCCTATGAGAAGCCAGTTGCCGCCGAGAGCAAATTTGTCCGTTTGGAAAAAGTCAAAACCCCGTATTTGTTCGCGGCATGCATGTGGTTCGGAATGTTTCTATTTCGCTACAAAGGCGGCCGTTCTCGCCAACACCGTTTTGGAGGATCAGGCAAGCTAGGAGGACGATCCGGTATTCTCGCGCTACGCCTGATTGCCCATACTGGCTCCATCGCACTTCAACCACAGGGAGCAGAAATGAACGCAATCAACCAGCAATCGAAGAAGGTCGTCCTCATCACAGGCGCCAGCAGCGGCATCGGCGAAGCCACCGCCAGGCATCTGGCAGCCCAAGGCATGCACGTGGTGCTGGGCGCGCGCCGCACGGACCGGCTGGAAGCATTGGCCGTCGAGATCGGCTCGGCAGGCGGCTCGGCCAGCGTGACCGCCTTGGACGTGACCAGCCTGGAAAGCATGCAACGCTTCGTCGACGCCGCCGTCGACCGCCATGGCCGCGTCGATGTGATCATCAACAATGCGGGAGTGATGCCGCTGTCGAAACTGGAGGCGCTCAAGGTCGACGAATGGAACCGCATGATCGACGTGAACATTCGAGGCGTTTTGCACGGCATCGCGGCAACGCTGCCGCTGATGCAGAAACAGCGCAGCGGCCAGATCATCAACCTGGCGTCGATCGGCGCCTACACTGTCAGCCCGACGGCGGCCGTCTATTGCGCGACCAAATTCGCGGTGGCGGCGATTTCAGAAGGCCTGCGGCAGGAGGTGGGCGGCGATATCCGCGTGACGGTGGTGTCGCCGGGCGTGGTGGAGTCCGAGCTGGCCGAATCGATTTCCGATGCGGGCGGCCGCGAGGAAATGCGCGCCTTCCGCCAGATCTCGATCAAGCCGGAGGCGATCGCCCGCGCGATCCAATTCGCCATCGACCAGCCGGCCGACGTCGACGTGAGCGAGATCATCGTGCGGCCGACGGCCAGCATGTTCTAAGCCTGCTTCTGCAACGCCTACAGCTTCAACTGGTCGACGAACCATCTGCCGGCGGGTCCGGGCGGCAGCTCTTTCATGTGCAGCGCGTGCATGGAGAAGCCCGCGCCGGTGGGCTGGCCTTCCAGCCGGATCTCGACCAGCTTGCCGTCGCGCAGTTCGTCCTCCACCATATGCAGCGGCATGTAGCCCCAGCCGAGTCCCGCAAACAGCTCTGTCATCCCTGTCATCGGCCGAGTACTGCTGGCGGCGATCTTTATCCTCAGCGGCATCTGCAAGCTGGCCGCGCCGGCTGCGCCGATGGACTATATCGCCTCCACAGGTCTGCCGTTCGCGCTACGGGCGTTGGCGTTGGCGTTGGCGTTGGCCGCGTATAGCGTCGATAACCAGGCCAACGCGCTGGTCCCTGCGGCGCGCTAAGCCTTGATCGCTAAGCTTTGATAAACAAAGCCTGCAGCTCGCCATATGGCATCGCCTTGTCCACCAACGGACCTGCGCTGCCGGTGGCGAGAAAACCTCTCGCCATGTCGGCGGCAACGGCCCACAAAGCCTGCGGTATGCCTGAACCGGCGCTCAAACGACGCACGCCCAGCTTGTGCAATTCGTCGGCGGTAGGCACGCCCGGCCAGTCCATGACATTTACCGGCAAGCCGGCGCCGGC
>Ga0308163_10004174_pt1 | contig 11666 bp, 10 predicted proteins | sample PhyTR1_FD_201037 | JGI IMG/M metagenome (GOLD analysis project Ga0308163, IMG submission 201037) | Phyllosphere microbial communities from UC Gill Tract Community Farm, Albany, California, United States - DLSLT.R1 | ecosystem: Host-associated > Plants > Phyllosphere > Unclassified | place: USA... | reverse complement strand
GGTCGTCGCCTTCGGCGGCGACGACCCGCGCCCGGGACGATCAGCGAGTGGATCGACACCCTCGGACGAACCTGGCGGGCCCTCCGTTCACCGAACCTGAGCCAAGTCGGCCGCGGGCCAGGACCAGACGACGTCGCACGAAAAACCGTCGACAGGCTCAGGGCCGAAGCTACGCGGGCATACCCATTCCGGTCACTGAGCTTGTCGAAGTGCCCACGAGGAACCCTTCGACAGGCTCAGGGACCGGAGCTGGTCAGAACGGTGCGGGGTCCGGCTCGGTCCGGTGGCGTTTCCCATCAGGTGTCGTCCACTCGAGTACCCCGCCGGGCTGGTGGTCGAGGTTCCATCCGGGGAGGTGCTTCATCCGGTGATGATGTCGACAGAGACAGGCAAGGTTCCCGACATCTGTCGTCCCGCCGTCCTCCCAAGCGACCGAATGATCGAGGTCGCAGGCTCTGGCTCGTCTCCCACAGCCGGGTGCGCGACAGGTGCCGTCCCGCAGCCGCACCGCGCGTTGCAGGTCGGCTGGGACCCGGTACTGATTCCGGCCGACGGAGAGGACCGCGCCGGTTTCCGGTTGGACGAGGATCCGGGTGAAGCTGGGCGCGTTCACCGCGATGCGTGCGGCGGTCTCCGGGTCGATGGGTCCGTACCCGTCGAGCATGCCCGGCGCATCAGAGACGCCGGCCATGGTGAGGGCCGGGACGGTGATCTGGACCGTCGGCTTGATGTGCTCCTGGACCTCGATCGGGTGCGGGAGCACCGAGCTCGTCATCACGTCGTCCGGGGTCACGCCGGTGAGCGCGAGTGCTGCCAGGGCGTCCGCTTGCAGCTGCGCGCACGTGCGGGTGTCACCGGCCTTGCGTGACTCCGCCGCCGCTGCTTCGACGCGCTCGACGATGCCCTGCGCGATCTGCGCCGTGGTGAAGAGGTGCACCCAGGCCATGCCGTCAGCGGCCGGTTCGAACTCGACCCGGCGTTCGGCCTCGGAACGCTTGGCGCGTGCGGTGATCGATTCCGGGTGGAGCCGTTCGCGCAGGACGCGGGCGCGCCGCCGGAGTTCTGCGTCGGTGGTCTGCTCGGCAACCGGGAGCACCTTCGCCAGGAACACCGCGCGACCTTCGGTGGGGACGTCGCGGAGGTGGTCGGTGATCGTCTTCGCATGCCGAGCCGAGATACGACCCGCCTCGAGCGATGCGAGGACGGATGGGGCGTGATTGACGAGCGCCTCGGCGTCGTTCGTCGCGCGCTGAACCGACTGTTCGGTCGTGTGGATCGCCATCGCGAGGGCCGCACACGTCGACCGACGGGAGAGCGCCTGTCGTTCGGCCGGCGGGAAGACGGCAGGGACCGTGGCGTCCGCGAACACGTCCGCATAGGCGGCGGAGCGGGCGAGGAGGCGCGCCTTCCGTGCGTCCAACGTGGCCTGCTGCCGGTGGAGCTCCGCCCACTCGTCCGAGAACTCCGCGAGCTGCGCGGCGTACTCGTCGCCCGCGCGGACTGCGGCGGAGGTGCTCTCGGTCATGGAACAAGTCCACCATGGACAACTGACATTCCAGATGCCGAGTTGGGCCGACTTCGGAAGATTCTCCGCGTACCCTTCGACAGGCTCAGGGACCGGAGGGAGAGTGCCGGATTCACGGGGATCTCCGTGTGCCCTTCGACAAGCTCAGGGACCGGGAGACGTTGCTCGGGGATCGGCGGGGGTGCGGCGGATTCACGACGTTCCGTAGGCTGGACGGGTGAAGCTCATCGCCACCGTCCGCGACCGCGCGACCATCACCACCGAAGCCTCCGCACCCGACGTCGCAGCCCTGCGGGCCGCCGTCCTCGCCTCCACCCCACCCGGCCACGCTCTCGCCGGGCTGCACGGCGGTGGGCGGGTGAACGGCGACCTCGTCGGCACCGCGGTGTTCCGGCCGACAGCCACCCGTACCATCGAGGCCGAGGGCCGCGACTACCCGAGCGCTCGCAAGGCCCTCGAGGCGCTCGTGCCGGAGGAGCAGGTCGTCCTCTCCGTCCACGCGGTCGACAGTGATTGACCGGCGCCGGCCGCGGAACCGGTCAATGTGGCAGGATCGCCGACCGAACACCGCGCTGCGGAGTACGGTGTTGGCCCATGGGTGAGTCGGAGTTCGGCGCGGTGTCGTCGGTGGAGGTCGTCGTCGTCGGACAGATCGGGCGGGACGTCGTCCTTCGTATCGATCGACAGCCTGAGGCGGACGGCAGCGTCCCGGTCCAGGAACGGATGGAGGTCCTCGGTGGGAAGGGCGCCAATCAGGCGATCGGCCTGCGTCAACTCGGTGTCCGTGCCGGACTCGTCGCGGTCGCCGGTGCGGATGACGGCGAAGCACTGATCCGGCAACTCGAGACCGACGGAGTGGCCGCCTCCGCTGTGATCCGACGGGGCCGCTCGGCGCTCCTCGTGGACATCGTCGACGGCGGTGGCACCCGGCGGCTCTATGAACACGTCCCGGAGGCCTCGCTCCTCACCGCCGACGATGTCCGGCGAGGGGCCGCCGCCGGCCTGCTCGACCACGCGGACACGATGTGCATCCAGCTGCAGCAGCCGGTCTCGGCGACGCTCACCGCCGCAGAGCTCGCCCGCGAACGGTCCCTTCGGGTCGTGTTGGACGGTGCCGCCACGCAGCATGTGCGCGCCCTCCTGCACCTCGCGAACGTCGTCCGCGCGGATGCACCGGAGGCTGAGTTGCTCACCGGCCGGTCACTCGCCTCGGTCGACGCCGCGCGGGCCGCCGCGGAGGAGCTCCTCTCCGCCGGGCCCGACCTCGTCGTCCTCACCGTCGCCGGCCAGGGCGAGATGGTCGTGTGGCCGTCGGGCGCCGAGCTCATCCCCTTCCGCGACGCTCCGGTCGTCGACCGCACGGGCGCCGGCGACGCCTTCATCGCCGGCCTGGTCACCGGGCTGCGCAACGGCATCGGCCCCGCGGCCGCCGCCGACCTCGGCTCGCAGGCGGCTGCCCGCACGATCGGCCATCTCGGTGGGAGACCCGACCTCGTGGGGCTGTCCGTCGGACGGTAGGGAGGCGCACCCGATGGTTCAGCAGCAGCGCGAGCCGGGCGTCCGGTCCTGCTCCGCGAAGCGCTCGCGCCAGAACGTGCGCTCGTCCGGGACGGCTGCGTCGGGATTGACGCGACGCTGGTGATCCACATAGGTGGCGTAGGCGGTGTCGCCCATCAGCGAGGTGACGAACCATCGCAGCGCGGCCCAGCCCCGTCGTACGCCGGCCATCAGTGCCCCGACCGCGCGGGTCGCTTGTCGGCGTCCACGGTCGACCACTCGCGCTCGAGCACCTTCTCCGCCTTCGTGGCGATGAGCCCCGACGGCGCGTACCGTCGCGACGGCAGCGCCGGATCCTCCGAACTCGGCCCGCCACCCGAGCGGAACGACCGCACGGTGTGGAGGATCGCGAAGAAGATGACGATGATCGCGAGGGTCACGAACAGGATCGAGAGCACCCCCTGCACCGTGGTGTTCCGCACGACCGCCTCCATCGCCGCCCGCGTCGGTGCATTGCCGAAGCTGTCCTCGCCCGCCGCGAGCGCCTCACGGAACGCCGCGTTCTGCGCCCAGTAGCCGACGGCCGGCACCGGCGAGAAGATCTTGAACATCGACGCGGTGATCGTCACCACGGCGGTGAAGGCCAGCGGGACGGCGACGATCCACAGCCAGCGGAAGTTCCCGCGTTTCGCAACGATCGCCATGCACACGGCGAGCGCGATGGCGGCGAGCAGCTGGTTCGCGATGCCGAACAACGGGAAGAGGGTGTTGATGCCGCCGAGCGGGTCGGTGACGCCCATGATGAGGATCGCTCCCCATGCCGCCACCATCACCGCGGTGCAGATCCATGCTCCGACCCGCCAGTCCGGGTCGCGGAACTTCGGGATGATGTTGCCGAAGGTGTCCTGCAGCATGAAGCGCGCCACGCGCGTCCCGGCGTCGACCGCGGTGAGGATGAACAGCGCCTCGAACATGATCGCGAAGTGGTACCAGAACGACATGAGCGACGTGCCGCCGATGAGTTGCTGCATGATGTGCGCGAGGCCGAGGGCGAGCGTCGGCGCACCGCCGGTGCGGGAGACGATCGACTCCTCCCCCACGTTCGCCGCCGTCTGCGTGAGCACGTCGGGTGTGAGGTTCACCCCGGCGAGGCCGAGCGAGTTCACGAAGGCGACCGCCCCCTCGACGGTGCCGCCCGTGGCCGCTGCGGAGGAGTTCATCGCGAAATAGATGCCGCGGTCGATCGACAGGGCCGCGACGAGGGCCATGATCGCGACGAACGACTCCATGAGCATGCCGCCGTATCCGATGAAGCGCGTCTGGCGCTCCTTCTCGATCAGCTTCGGCGTGGTGCCCGAGGCGATGAGCGCGTGGAAACCGGAGAGGGCGCCGCACGCGATCGTGACGAAGAGGAATGGGAAGAGCGAGCCGCTCACGACCGGGCCGGCGTCGCCACCGGCGAACTCGCTGAACGCCGGCACCGTGATCTCCGGGCGGACGAGGACGATCGCGCCCGCGAGCATGACGATCGTGCCGATCTTCATGAACGTGGAGAGGTAGTCGCGTGGTGCGAGGAGCAGCCACACCGGCAGGATCGCGGCGACGAAACCGTAGACGATGATCCCGACGGCGATGACCGTGCGGTCGAGGGTGAACGCCGCGGCGCCCCACTCGGTTTCGGCGACCCAGCCGCCGGCGACGATCGCGAACATGAGGAGGACGAAGCCGATGATCGAGATCTCGGTGATCTTGCCCGGCCGGATGAAGCGCAGGTAGACGCCCATGAAGAGTGCGATCGGGATCGTCATGGAGACGCTGAAGACGCCCCACGGGCTCTCGCCGAGCGCGTTGACGACCACGAGGGCGAGGATCGCGACGATGATGACCATGATCGCGAGCGTCGCGATGATCGCCGCAGTGCCGCCGATCACGCCGAGTTCGTCGCGCGCCATCTGGCCGAGGGAGCGGCCGCCGCGGCGCATCGAGAAGAAGAGGACGAGGTAGTCCTGCACGGCACCCGCCAGGATCACGCCGATGATGATCCAGATGGTGCCCGGCAGGTAGCCCATCTGGGCTGCGAGCACCGGGCCGACGAGTGGACCGGCACCGGCGATCGCCGCGAAGTGGTGGCCGTACAGCACCCGGCGGTCGGTGGGGACGAAGTCCTTGCCGTTGGCGAGGTACTCGGCCGGGGTGGCCCGCCGGTCGTCGGGGCGCAGCAGCTTGCGTTCGATGAGCTTCGAGTAGAAGCGGTAGGCGATGAGGTAGGTGCAGACCGCCGCGAAGACGAACCAGATCGCGTTGACCGTCTCACCGCGGACGAGGGCGAGCATCGTCCAGGCGAGACCGCCGAGGAGGGCGATGGCGACCCACAGGATCACCTTCGCCGGGGTCCATCTCGGGGCGAGGTCGGCTTCGTCGACCGCCGTGGGCGGCAGCTCCGGATCCTGGACCAGGACGGGTTCCGCCTCCCCGCCACCCGCGGGCTGCAGCGCTCCGTCCCGCTTCGATCCTGCGCGTGCTCGGTCCTGTCGTCCGGCGTCGTTGCCCATGACGATTCCTCCCTCAACGGTGGTGTTCGTGCGTCGAGGCTAACAGCGTCGCGGCGGCGGGCGCTCGCGAGGTCGGGTCAGACGCGGAAGGTGGTGCCTCGGACGACCAGGTCGGGTGCGAGCTGGACCGATGAGACGCGGGCGTGCTCACCCGAGAGCCGACCGAGCAGGAGATCGAGCGCCGCGTACCCGGACTCCTCGAACGGCTGGCGGACCGTCGTGAGGTCGAGCGCGGAAGCCAGCGGTCCGTCGTCGTAGCCGACGAGCGAGCGTCCCACGGGCAGGTGCGCGCCGGTGACGCGGAACGCCCGGTGCGCGGCGGCGGCCAGCTCGTCGTGGTTGGCGACCACGGCGGTCGCTTCCGGATCGACCCGGAACGCCCGCTCGAGCGCGGCACCGACGGCTTCGACGAGGTCTGTCGCGGCGACGTCGGCCACGGCCTCGGAGACGGAGAGCAGGTGACCGAGGCCGCGCGCCCGCAGCATGCCGGCCGACACGTACTCCTCGGAGCGTTGCGGCTCGTGGAGGAACACCACGCGTTCGTGACCGAGCTCCGCGAGATGTCGCGCGATGAGTTCACCACCCCGTTCGTCGTCGATGAGGACGGAGGGCAGCCCGAGCCGCCGCTGCGCGCCGTCCGGGACGTCGACGAGGACGACGGGCGGGCCGGGGAGCGCCTTCGACTCCAACGCGGCCGGTGACAGCGGCACGCCCATCACCACGATGCCGTCGATCCCTGCTCGCATGGGCAGCGCGTCGAGGACGGGACTGTCGCTCCCCGCCGCCGAGGGGAGGTCGTGCACGACGATCTCGACCGAGTCCATCGCGGCGCGCTCCATGATCCCCGACAGTCGGCGGTAGTAGGAGGCGTAACTCGAGAACGGCGCAGCGACGGCGATCCGCTGAGCACCGCTCGCGGCGGCACCACCGCGGTAACCGAGCTCCGTCGCTGCGGCGATGACCGATCGTCGCGTCGCCTCGTTCACCCGCTGCGGGTGGTTGATGGCCAGGGAGACGGTCGAGATGCTCACGCCGGCACGCTTGGCCACCGCGTAGATCGTCGCCTTCTGCGGTCGCTCGTCCATGGCACACCTCCTCCGACGATCCTAGCTCGTAAAAAGTTCTTTGATCGAAGTTCTTCGATAGCGGATACTCGAACCGGACACGGCATCGATGCCGGGATCGGAGGAACACCATGGCTCGGAGCAAGCCCACCGTCGACGCGTTCGTCACGGCCGTCACGGGGCGTCTGGCAGCGCTGCAGACGCCCGAGCCGAAGGATCCCGTCGGGCGGCGAGCACACGCGGCCGCCTTCGACCGGGTGTCCTCCGAGGCGCTCGGCACCGAGACCCTCGTGGCAGCGACCGAGGACCACACCGTCCACGTGCCCGGCCACCCGGACGCACGACTCCGCGTCTATTGGCCCGACCAGCAGCGACTCCCCGCCCTGACCGACGGTGCGTCCGGTGGTCGGCCCGTCCTCGTGTACTTCTTCGGCGGTGGCTTCACGATCGCCGGGATCGACTGGATCGGTTGGGACGCCGGGTTCCGTCGCCGCGCCAGGGAGGCCGGCGTCATCATCGTCGCCGGCGAGTACTCCTTGGCCCCGGAGGTCCGGTACCCCGCACAGCCGGAGCAGTGCTGGTCCGTGTTCGAGTGGGCGGCCGAACACGCGCGTTCACTCGGCGGTGACCCCGACCGACTCGCGATCGGCGGTGCATCATCGGGCGGGAACCTCGCCGCCGCCGTGACCCTCATGAACCGGGACCGCACCAAGCGGCCGATCCGGCTGCAGCTGCTCGAGGCTCCGGCGCTCGACCTGACGCGCGGACACCTCGACGCCCGCGGGATCACGCAGGTGCCGGGTGCAATCCTGCGTCGCCTCGCGCGCCAGCTCGTGCTCCAGTACCTGGGGCCGGACCGGGCGACGCAGCACGAACCGTACGCGTCGCCACTCCTCGCGACCGACCACCGGGATCTGCCACCGGCCGTCATCTACACGGCGGAGATGGACCCACTCCGCGGAGACGGCGAGGCCTACGCCCGCGTGCTGAGCGAGGCCGGCGTGCCGGTGAGCTGCGTCCGGTACATCGGGCAGACGCACACCTCCGGCGGGCTGACCGGTCATGTCCCGGCGGCAGACCACCTGCATCGCGACGTCATCACGACCCTGCGGACGCTGCACGAGGACCCGGTGAGCTACGGCGCGCCGCTCCGCGAGCCGGCGGAGGCCTCGCGGTGACGTCCGTGGAGGAGCTGCGGCTGGACCCGGGCATCCTCGCCTGGGCTGCGCGGATCGAGCAGCACGCGGAGCAGCTGCCGGCACTCCGCTCCTCGGACCTCGCCCTCCGTCGGCAGGCGGCGCGGCGGCTCTCCGACCTCCTGGCGGAGGAGTTCACCGAACCCGCGCCACCGTCGGTCGAGATCACCACGAGCTGGATCGACGGACCGGCCGGCCCGCTCGAGCTCCGCCGATACCGCCCGGAAGGACTCCCGTCTCCGGCGCCGACCCAACTCGCGCTGCACGGCGGCGGCTTCACGTCCGGCACCGTCCACGAGCTCCTGAACGACCGACTGCTCGCCGCCCGGGCCTTCGCCGCCGGGATCCAGGTCGTCGCGCTCGGATACCGGCTCGCACCCGAGCACCCCTATCCGGCCGCCGTCGACGACACCATCCACGCCCTGCGGGTCCTGACCTCCGAAGCAGGCCCGAGCCGTTTCGACGTCGATCCAGGCCGCCTGGGCATCGCCGGCAACTCGGCGGGTGGCGGGATCGCGGCGAGCGCCGTCCTCCACCTGCGTGACTCGGGTGACCTCCCCCTCGTCCATCAGGCGCTCGAGGTCCCCGCGGTGTCGCTGACCCCGTCGGGCGACTCCGCCACACGGTACGCGCGCGGGTTCGGGCTGGACGACGCGGAGGCACTCGTGCCGCTGTACCTCGGCGGTCCGCGGGCGGCGGACGCCTATGCCTCCCCGCTCGAGGCCGACGACCTCTCGGACCTGCCGCCCACGCTGATCCAGGTCGCCGAGCACGACCCGCTCCGCGACGCGGGTCTGGCGTACGGACGGCGACTCGTGGAGGCGGGGGTCCCGACGGTGACGTGGATCGGGCGCGGCCACGTCCATGCGTCGGGTGGTCTCACGGCCGTCATGGCGGGCGCGAGGGAGTGGCAGACGTTCCAGGCCACCGCGCTCCGTGAGGCCTATGGGACGAACCCGCTCGTGCCCGAACCGATCCAGCCGAGGAGACGATGATGTCAGCTCTCACCCCACCCACCGGTCCGTCCACGGGGCCCGCGGAGCCGGAGCCGCGCATCGGTGACGCCGTCCCCGTCGCGGCGGTCGATCCGGACGCCGTCCCCGGGTCACCGCAGGCGCGCGGTTTCCTGCCGCTGTTCGTCCTGGCATGGTTCGGGGTCACGCTGGCGCTCGGCACCATCAGCGGGGCGTCGATCCCCAAGGCCCTCGCGTTCCTCGACGACGCGACGAAGGGGACGAACCTCTCGATCGTCGCGGCGGTCGGCGGCGTCGTCATCATGATCATCACGCCGCTGTTCGGCCGGCTGTCCGACCGTTCGCGTTCGCGCTTCGGGATGCGGCGGCCGTGGATGCTCGGCGGAGCGGTCGTGGCGCTCGGCGGGGTCGCGATCCTGGCGACGGGTGACAGCCTCGCGGTGACGATCCTGGGGTGGAGCATCGTGCAGCTCGGCTTCGGTGCGACGAACATGGCGGTGCACGCGCTGCTCGCCGATCAGATCCCGGCGCGGATCCGGGCGCGTGTCGCAGCCGCCGCCAGCGTCTCGGGCGGGCTCGCCCTGATCGTCGGTGCGCAGATCGTCGCCGCCCTCCCCAATGACGCGCGGTGGACCTGGTTCGTCGTGCCGGGCCTGATCGGCGGCGTCCTGAGCACCGCGCTCGTGTTCGGGCTCCGGGACATCGTGCGGACGGTCCCTGCTCCGCCGTTGCGCGTGGCCGACATCCTGTCCACGTACTGGCTGAACCCCGTGCGCTATCGCGACTTCTTCTGGGCGTGGGCCTGCCGCCTGCTCGTGACGATGTCGATCGTCTCGGTGTCGATCTACCTGTTGTTCTTCATCATCGACCAGTTGGGCATCCCGAAGGAACAGGCGTCGGGTGTCCAGGCGAACGCGCTCATCATCTTCACGGTCGGGAACATCGTCATGACGGTCCTGTTCGGTTGGATCTCCGACCGGACCGGGCGACGCAAGCCGATCGTGCTCGTCTCCAGCCTCCTGAGCGCGGTCGGACTCGGAGTCGCGATCATCTCCCCCGACGTCACCGTGTTCCTCGTCGGCATCTTCATCGTCGGAGCGGCGCAGGGGGCCTACGTGTCCGTCGACATCGCCCTCATGACGGAGGTGTTGCCGTCGTTCGACGAGGCCGGCAAGGACCTCGGCATCGTCTCACTGTCGTACCAGCTCCCACAGCTGCTCGTACCGATCGTCGCCGTCCCCCTGCTCGCGCTCGGTGGCGGGGAGAACTATCACGCGCTGTATGTCGCGGCGATCGTGTTCGCCGTCCTGGGCGGACTCGCCGTGCTGCCGATCAGGTCCGTGCGATGAGACCGGCACTTGCACGGTCAACGGATTGCAGGGGTTGGTTCCGGGGTGGTTTCCAGGTGAAGTCCACCCGGGGCGCAGGACCCGGAGTGACACTGGACCATACCCGACCTCTGACCACCGGATCCCCATGACCCTGCCGTTCCCAGCTTCGCCCGACGACACCCTGCAGCGGCGACCGCTCCGCGAGGCGCTCGCCGACGCCGTGCTGCAGGACTTCATCGACGACCTCCCGGTCCCCCTGCGACCGACCGACCTCGCGACCCGGCTCCTCTACCCGCGCTGGCAGGTGTACTCCGACATCCACGAGGGCAGACTCGTCGCCGAGCGGGTCCGGAACAACAAACGGTTGTTGAAGATCGATGTCGAGCGGAACCGGGCGTGGATCGCTCGCGGGCTCACCACCCGTCGGGCTCGCGCCGGGTCCGCCGTGGGCGAGGCGGGGCCCGAGTCGCCCGTCTCGGTCGTCATCGTGGATCCCGAGGCCCTCGCGCAGCTGAACACCCTCACGGCGACCGGTTTGAGCGTGCGGGAGGCGGTCGAGCTTGCACTCACCGCCCTCGGCTCGCGCGAAGCGGCCACCACCGCCACGGTGCCCGACATCGACTCGCGTGGCCGACAGGTGCGGGCGGGCTGACCGGTCCTAGCGGGCCGACCCGGCGGAGGCGCGTCAGATCGACGTGCGCATCGCGCGCTCGAACTGCGCCACGAACTGCGTGCCCGGGTCGGACCAGTCCGCGGCGGTGATGGACGCCGAGATCCGCTTCGCGTGCTCGACCGCGTCGGGCCGTTCGACGATGTCGACGAGGCGACGGGCGATGGCCGCTGGCGACAACGGGACGTACTCGATGTGCTCGCTGTCGAGCACCCCGGTCGTGTTCGGGCTGTCGTTGACGACGGGCACGACGCCGGAGGACATGATCTCGAGCGGCAGCAGGGACATGTCGGTCAGCGAGAGGACGAGGCCCGCGGCGCAGCGGTTGTAGACCGCGTTGAGCTCCGAGATGTCCATCGCCGACCGGTTGACGAACGGGAACCCGGTCTCGTATCCAGACATGTCCCAGCCGACGAGGTTGATCGTGATGTCGGGGCGCAGGCGGTGGAACTCGGTCAGGGCGAGTTCGCCGATCTCCCAGCCGCGTCGAGGTGTCGGCGGGCGGGCGTAGAACAGGATCTCGGTGCGGGGCGCGTCGTTCACGTGCGAGTAGTGCTGCTTGTCGACCGAGTAGTCGAAGTGGTCGCAGCTCATCCCGTACTCGTCCGCGACCTTCTGCGCGAGCCACGGCCCAGCGGAGAAGCCGTGGAACCCGAACCGGTAGGTGTTCTCCGCGAGCACGTACTCACTGCTGGCCGGGTAGAACCACGGTTCGAAGTCCTGCACGAAGGAGAACCGCTTGGCCGGCCCCTCGGAGCGGAACGCGGGGTAGGCCGTCTGCCAGTCGGAGGACACGACGACGTCCGCGCCCGGCGCGATGCCGGTCGTCGGGTCGTACCGGACGATGTCGGCCTGCA
>Ga0308163_10004172_pt1 | contig 11671 bp, 7 predicted proteins | sample PhyTR1_FD_201037 | JGI IMG/M metagenome (GOLD analysis project Ga0308163, IMG submission 201037) | Phyllosphere microbial communities from UC Gill Tract Community Farm, Albany, California, United States - DLSLT.R1 | ecosystem: Host-associated > Plants > Phyllosphere > Unclassified | place: USA... | reverse complement strand
GACTCAAACACACTGGCGATATCGTTGGTCAGGCGCGCAAGATCCACGGGAAGATAAGTGGCCTGAACACGTCCAGCCTCGATGCGCGAAAAGTCCAGCAGCGAATTGACCAGCTTCAGCAAGCGCAACGCGTTACGGTGGGTGGTCTCGAGCTGGCGGCGCTGTGCGGGCGCCAGGCCGTCGGAGGCCAGCGCATCGTCGAGCGGTCCGAGGATAAGCGTCAGCGGCGTTCGGAACTCGTGTGAGACATTCGAGAAAAACGCGGTCTTGGCGCGATCGATCCGCGCCAGCTCCTCGGCGCGGCGCTGCTCTTGCTCGTACGCGGTGATGTTGCCGATGGCCGCGTTGAACGCCGCGTTCAGCAAGGCATAAAAGTTCAGGTACTCGGCATCGATCGCGCGGCAAGCGCTCACCCGGCGACGACAAAGCCAAACGGCTGCTGTTGGCCTGGTAACGACAACGGCAACACAATGGCCGAAGTCGGCTGTTCCGCGTAGGGGCCACAAGGCAGGTTGTTGAAACGGCCGGTCAAGTCGTCCACACGGACCAGGTCGCGGGTGAAGGCTGCACTGGCGAAAGGCCAGCACGCATCGTCGAGTTCGGTGATCGCCGGCGCCAGCGGGCCGCCCGCAGCGATCCCGGAACTGCCGCGCAAATGCAGCGCCCCGGTTTCGGCAACGGTTTGGTAAAACAACAGGAAGGGCACATCGAGCGCGAGCTCTTCGTTGAGGTTGGCAAGTTGACGACCGATATCGTCGACCGTGCGGGCACGGTCGATGGCTGCCGTCAAGTCGCGCAGGCTTTGCGTGCGACGGGCATTGAGCACCAACGCCGTGGTTTCCGTTATTGGGTGAAAGATACCGCCTACCTCGCCCGATTCGTCACGGATGGGCGAGAACGAGAACGTCATGAACGCTTCTTCCAGGTAGCCATAGCGGTCAAGGAACATCCGCTGATCCTTGATATACGTGCCTTCACCTTGTTGCGCACGGTCAAACTTGTCGCCGACGACAGGCAGCGCGGTGGCCCAGCAAATCTTGAATGGCTCACCCATCGACGCCGGGTGCTTGGCGCCGCAAATCGGCCGGTAGGCGTCGTTATATATTTGAACGTATTCGGGGCCCCATGCCACCAGGATCGGGAATGTCGATGAGAGGCACAGACTGACGGAGGTGCGCAGACTCTGCGGCCAACTGTCGATTGGGCCCAGCGGTGTTTGCGACCAGTCGATCGTCCTGATCAGCGACGCCATCTCGCCGCCCCCCGACAGCCAGCTAACGCTGTCGGAATTTACTAATTGAAGGTCGGGTTGCGGCATCGATCGGCTTGTAATTATTAAGGCTTCGGGGAAACCTTATTGTAAAGCAGAATGGCAACGCTATAAAGGCTACATCAGGGATGGAGCCTTGTGGAAAATGAATCTAAAAATGATAATATTGTGCTCCACCTCCAGGAGTCCATCATGTTCAAACTTGCCTATATCGCGCTGCTTGCGCTCTTGACGCTCTGCGGCAACGGCGCCCGTGCGGCCACCGTTTATCACGATCTGAGGATTAGCGGATCGTCATTCACCGAAACGACCAATGTCTCCGGCGCCGTGATTGCTCCTTTTTCCGGGCGATTGATCTACACAACCGGCGTTTTGTGGCAGGACCAGCCCACTGAACTGTTGTATTCGAACCTCGTGATCGACGGACGCGTATTTGATCAATTAACTGTCTTTAACGGCGCTTCGTTCCTGACCGTGACCCAGGGTGACACGTCAACCCCGTCCGTGAATGGGCTTTACTTGATGGCGATGAACGATTTCGCTTACATGATGTTCACGCTGGCCGGGCGCGAAGGTCGATGGAATGTGAACGACCTCGTCCTGGAGCAGACTGCCAGCATGGAGCCGATCCCGATCCCGGCGCCTGCGGTTCCCGAGCCGCAGACCTACGCGATGTTTCTCGCAGGGATAACCCTTGTCACGGCACTTGCCACGCGAAGGAAAATCCGCGCCGCGCGTCGCTGAGAGTGTGGGCGCGATCCCGCTTCCGCTCGCGCCTTCCACCCCGGACCAGTTCAAGGCGTCGGCGGCGCCGTCACGCCGGCTTCGGTCTGCACCACCGGCTTCATGGTGCCGTCGGCGTTGTATTGCAAATGCTCGACGGTGACCGCGCGGCGCCCGATCGCTCCGTTCATATCACCGATCGCCAGGGTGGCGTTGTGCAGGAACAGATACCAGTTGTCCTTGAACTGGACGATGCCGGGGTGGATCGTGAAGCTGTACTTGCCGGAGCCGGTCAACTGGCCGCGATAGGTCCACGGGCCGGTGATCGAAGGCGCGGTCGAATATGACACGTGCTCGTCGCGCTGCGTGGCGCGGTCGAGCGACGCGTAGGTCAGGTAGTACAGTTGACCGCGCTTGTGCAGCCACGGGCCTTCCTCGAAGTGCGGCGGCGTGATCTCCTGGATGGGTCCATCGAGCTCGACCATGTTGGGTTTGAGCTTGGCGATGTAGCACTGGCGGTTGCCCCACGCCAGCCAGGTGGTGCCGTCGTCATCGGTGAACACCGTGGGGTCGATGTCCTCCCAGCTATGCGTGCCCTTGGGCGTCATCTTGTTGGTGACCAACGCCGAGCCGCGCGCGTCGACGAAGGGGCCGGTCGGTTTGTCCGATACCGCCACCGCGATCGCCTTGCCCGGGTTGGTGCCGTCATGCTCGACGGCGGCGTAGAAGTAGAACTTGCCATTCTTTTCGATGGCCTGCGAGGCCCAGGCGTCGGCCTTGGCCCACTTGAAATCCTTCACGTTCATGATGGGCGCGTGGCTGGTCCAAGTGCGCATGTCCTTGGTCGAATAGACCAGCCACTCGCGCATGTTGAACATCTCGTCGCGCTGCGCCTCGTCATGCCCGACGTACAAATACAAGGTAGCGCCAACCACCAGCGGCGCGGGATCGGCGGTGAATTTGTCGCGGATGATGGGATTGGAACCGGCTGCGGCTGTCGGCGCAGCCTGGGCTGTCGCCGCCAGCGCCAAGGACAGCACACACGTTGCCATCCACGCCCGGCTTCCTCGCGGGTGTACTTTACCTTCGTCTTGCATCGTCGTCTCCAGGATGTTTTTGTTTTGGCACAGCACGCTCCGGATATCGCAATCATTTCCTAACATGAAATGATATGCGCTAACATTGGCGTGCTTTTATGGTAACTGTGGTGGCAGACGAAGTCCAACAATATTTCCTGGATGGCGGCTCAGGTTGTCCGGGCCCCATACGGAGACGACAAATGACCTTGGTAAAACAATTCAAAACCCGCGCACAGGTGCGCCCGAACCTTGCCGCTGTTGCTGCGGCGATACTGGCCTGCGCGCTGGCTACCCCGGCGCTGGCGGCGGAGGATGCGATGACGCCCATCCCGACGCCCGCCCAGCCGGACGCGATTACGCTGGATTCGGGCGTCCTGCCCGGCGCGACGGCGGCGGAAAGCTGGCACCGCCAATACGGCAGCGTGTTCGCGCGCAACGTCACGGTCGCCACGTTGACGCCGGTTCTGCCCACGGCGGCGAAGGCGACCGGCGCCGCCGTCATCGTTGCTCCCGGCGGCGGTTTCCGCACGCTGTCGATGGATAACGAGGGTTGGGCGGTGGCCCGGGCGTTGGCCGACAAAGGCGTCGCGGCGTTCGTGCTGAAGTACCGGCTGAACCAGACGCCGGCCGACATGGCCGGCTTCGAGCGCTCGATGGCGGAGATGTTTTCGGCCACGGCAAAGCGGCCGCCGGCGCCGCAAGATCCGGCAGCCTCCTATGCGCCTCAGATCGCCGACGCCCGCGCCGCGTTCGCGCTGGTGCGCGCGCGTGCCAGGCAATGGCATGTGGACGCCGACCGCGTCGGCATGCTCGGCTTTTCGGCCGGTGCAATGCTGACCATGTCGACCGCATTGCACGGGCAGGACGCGAAGCCGGCCTTCATCGCCAATATCTACGGACCCTTGTCGACGGTGACGGTGCCGGCCGATGCGCCGCCGCTGTTTGTCGCGCTGGCGGCCGACGATCCGTTCTTCAGCAATGCCGGCTTCGGCCTGATCGAGAGCTGGCGCGCCGCCAAGCGTCCGGTGGAGTTCCACCTGTACGAGCAGGGCGGCCATGGATTCGGCATGTACCCCAAGACCACCTCCAGCACCGGATGGTTCGACGGGTTCAGCCGTTGGCTGGCCATGCACGGCTATCTTAAACCACGTTAAAACCACCTGGGCGTGGCCGCCTGACCACAGTCGGCCACGCTGCGAAGCGACGGCCATGCGATGTTAGCGCTCTTCATTTTATCGATAACCTTCTATGGGCGCGCTGCGCACTGATATCGATTCTGATATCGCACAACGAAAAAAAGTTATTGGTTATTCGATAATCAGGTGGCTACATTCAAATTAGTCAGTCGCAAATTCATGCTTTTTACTAATCAACCACGCCTCAGGGGAGGGGACCAACGCCGACATCAGCAGTCCGAATGCAACGCGGTCGTATCGACCGCCAAACGCACAACACACTATAAAAAATAGATGGAGACCAAATGAAAACACCTTGTCAACGCAGCCTGATGCACCTCGCCGTCGCCGGCGCCTGCGCGATGTTCGCGATTCCAGGCCAGGCGCAGCAGACGCCGGCCGGGCCGCAAGCTCCTGTTAGCGCTACCACCGCTGGAGACGCCAAGCCGGCCGACGCCGTGGCCGCACCCGATGCGCAGGTAGCGCAGGCCGCGCCGGCCGCTGCCGAACTGACCGCGGCCACGCCGGAAAACACCGTGGTGGTATCGGGCTCGCGCATCGCCGCGCGCGGCTTCAACCAGCCGACCCCGACGACCAGCCTGACCAGCGCGGACCTTGAGAAGGCGGCCAAGCCCAATCTCTTCGAAACGCTGACCGAGCTGCCGGCGCTGCAGGGCAGCACCGGCCGCACCGTCAACACCTTCAGCACCTCGAGTGGCCTGCAGGGCCTGTCGTCGCTGTCGCTGCGCGGCCTCGGCACCAACCGTACCCTGACCTTGCTCGATGGGCAGCGCGTGGTCGGCGCCAATGTCACCGGCGTGACCGACGTCAGCCAGTTCCCGCAGCTGCTGGTCAAGCGTGTCGACGTGGTCACCGGCGGCGCTTCGGCGTCTTACGGCTCGGATGCGATCGGCGGCGTGGTCAACTTCATCACCGACAAGAAATTCAACGGTTTCAAGGCCCACGTCGGCGGCGGCATGACGACCTACGGCGACGACAAGAACGGTACCGTGCAGGCAGCCTGGGGCAAGGCCTTCGCGGACGACCGCCTGCACGTGACCGTCAGCGGCGAGTTCACCAAACAAGGCGGTATCGATTCGCCCGGCTTCGGCGAGGTCGGCCCGAACGGGCGCGACTGGTACAAGAATCCGGCCCTGCAGGAATCGACCAAGGACATGCAGGCCGCCGGCTTGCCGCGCTACACCAGCATCCTGCACGCGCAGCACGTGCAATACGCCAAATACGGCCTGATCACCGGCGGCGCACTGCGCGGCACGGCGTTTGCAGCCAACGGTTCGCCATATCCGTTCCAGTACGGCACCAACTGCGTCGGCAACTTCTGCGTCGGCGGCGACCTGTCTGGCAGCGTCGGCGCCGGCACCAACCTGGCGATGAACTTCAAGCGCAAGGTGGCCTATACGCGTGTGTCGTGGGACCTGGACGCGGACAACGAGATCTATGTGACCGGCAACTGGGCCGAGGTGACGTCGGTATTCTCGCCGAGCCCGGGTGCGGCCAAGCAGGGCAACCTCGCCATCAAATGCGACAACGCTTTCCTGCCGGCTTCGGTGGCGGCTGGTTGCGCAGCGGGCTACCCGGGCGGCACCATGCCGGTCGGCACGGCCAATGCACAGTTCCCCGAACTCATCAACGTCCATCCGACGCGCACCCAGCGCCGGGTCGTGGTCGGCGCCAACGGCAAGTTCGGACTGTTCGGCAAGGAGTGGTCGTACGACGCCTATGCCGAGCACGGCGAGAACACCACCGTGCTGCAGGTGCATGACATCACGCTCAACCCGCGCTACAACTTTGCCATCGACGGCGTGCGCGACGCGGCCACCGGTCAAATCGTTTGCCGCAGCGCGGCGGCGCGGGCGGCCGGCTGCTTGCCGATCAATATTTTCGGTAACAACCCGATCGACTCCACGACCTGGAATTACATCGCTCCGGAAAACGGGCCGCGGCAACACACCGAGTCCAGCCAAAATGTTGTTAGCGCTAACATCAACGGCACCGTGGCCGAGGGTTGGGCCGGGCCGATTTCGATGGCGTTCGGCGCCGAGTGGCGGCGCGAGAAATACTCGGTCTACGGCGATCCTTACGGCGCCGGCGCGGCCTACGAGTCGCCGTACAGCGGCAGCTATCCGCAGGATCCGACCTTGTCGACCACCGGCGATAACTGGTTCGCGGGCAACTACCACAACGGCAAGGGCTCGTTCAACGTGAAGGAGGCGTATGTCGAGTTCAACATTCCGTTCCTGAAATCGGCCACTTGGGGCGAGGCCAACCTGAACCTGGCCGACCGCGAGGAGAAGTACAGCACGGCCGGCAAGGCGCGCGCCTGGAAGCTCGGCGCCACCTGGCAGACGCCGGTCGACGGCCTGCGCCTGCGGGCCGTCAGTTCGGCCGACGTGCGCGCACCCAACCTGAGCGAGCTGTTCGCCGCCACCACGGTCACCAACCAGGCGGTCAACAACAACCAGGGCCAATCCATCCAGGTCCAGCAGCGCAACGTCGGCAATCCGGACCTGAAACCGGAGAGCGCCCGCAACAACTCGTTTGGCGTGGTGCTCAGCCAGCCGAGCTGGGCGCGTAACTTCAACCTGTCGATCGATTACTACGACATCAAGGTGAAGAACGTGATCAACTCGCTGGGGCCGCAACAGGAAGTCGATCTGTGCTACGCCGGCTTCCAGCAGGTGTGCTCGGCCGTGTCGATCAACGGGCCGGCGGGCACCAACTTCGTTCTGGCGCAAAGCTTTAACTTCGCCTCGCTGCACACGCGCGGCATCGACTTCGAAGCCGCGTATCGTGCCAACCTGAGCGACTACGGCCTGCCTGGCACGTTGACGTTGCGCGGGCTGGCCAGCCGCATGATCCACTCGGTATCCGATCCAGGCCTGCCTGGCACGATCCCGAGCGAGGGCGCCGGCAACATGTTTGGCAGCACGCCGAAGTGGAAGGGGCTGTTGCAGCAGTCGTGGGACTACGGCAAGCTCGGCGTGACGTTGTCGCAGCGCTGGATCAGCGCCGGCGTGTACAACAACGAGTACATCGAGTGCCAGACCAACTGCCCGTTGCCGACGGCGGCGCACCCGACCATCTACGACAACCACATCCCGGGCGCGGTCTATGTCGATCTCGGTGCCACCTACAAGTGGTCGCCGCAAATCACCCTCTACGGCAAGATCGACAACCTGGCCGACCGCTCACCGGTACTGCTGCCGCAGACCAACCTGAGCTATGGCATCAACCCTGCCATCTATGACGTGGTTGGCCGCACCTACCGCGCCGGCGTGCGGATGGCGTTCTAAGATGGATCGCACCGCTCCCACCCGCGCCATCCGGCGAGCGTGGCGGGCGGCGCTGCTCATGGCGCTGGCCATGACTGCGCTGCCCGCCACGGCCGCCAACCCCATCATCCAGACCCGCTTCACGGCCGACCCGGCGCCGCTTGTGCATGACGGCGTGGTCTACCTGTACACCAGCCACGACGAGGATGACGCCAGCGACTTCAAGATGCGCGACTGGCTGCTGTATTCGTCGACGGACATGGTCAACTGGACCGACCATGGCGCGGTCGCCTCGCTGGCCACGTTCCCGTGGGCGGTGCAGGACAACGACGCCTGGGCGCCGCAGGTGATCGCGCGCAACGGCAAGTTCTACCTGTACGCGCCGGTCAGCGTGGCCGGTTGGCCCAAGAACGTCATCGGCGTGGCCGTGGCGGACAATCCGGCCGGCCCGTTCAAGGATGCACTGGGCAAGCCGCTGATCGATAAGGCCGAAGGCTTCATCGACCCGACGGTCGCCATCGACGACGACGGCCAGGCCTATCTGTACTGGGGCAACCCGCATCTCTGGTACGTCAAGCTCAACGCCGACATGGTGTCGTACTCCGGGGCGATCGTCAAAAGCGATAGCAAGCCGGCGGATTACCAGGAGGGGCCGTGGTTCTACAAGCGCGCCGGGCACTACTACCTGGCGTACGCCTCCACCTGCTGCCCGGAGGGCATCGGCTACGCCATGGCGTCTTCGCCCACCGGGCCCTGGCAGTACAAGGGCCCGCTCATGCGGGCGAACGCGGCGTCCACCGGCAACCATCCGGGCATCATCGATTACAAGGGCAATTCCTATGTCTTCGGATTCAATTACGAGTTGAACTTCGCGCAGTCGCCGGTCCATCGCGAGCGGCGCTCGGTGACCGTCGCCAAATTCGACTACAACGCCGACGGCACCATCCCGGCGCTGCCATGGTGGGACCGGGACGGCGTCGAGCAGCTCGGGCGCCTCGATCCGTATCGCCGGGTCGAGGCGGAGACGATCGCCTGGACCTCGCGTATTAAACAAGACGTCGACCGTCCATTCGATTGGGCCCCCGGCGTGCGCACCGCGAAGGGCCCCGGCGCCGGCATGCATGTGGCCGACATCATCGACCGCACCTACATCAAGGTGGCGGGTGTCGATTTCGGTGCGGCGGGGCCTGCGCGCTTCGCCGCCAGCGTGGCCAGCGGCGGTCGGGGTGGACAGATCGAGATCCGGCTCGGCAATGTGCAAGGCCCGTTGCTGGGCACCTTGACTGTGCCGAACACCGGCGGCTGGCAGAACTGGCGCACCGTTGAGACGGCCGTGGGCGGCGCCAAGGGCGTGCATGACGTGTTCTTCGTGTTCCGGGGAAAGTATCGGGCGCCACTGTTCAATCTGGATTACTGGAGGTTCTTCGGCGGAGCCGTGCCCGCCGGTTAGCCGCCACGCTCCGGAACTGCGGGGCGTGATGAGGACCGTGTGTCAGTTTTCCACAATAGAAAAAAATATTCATATTTTCCATTTGTTCAAATTATGGAAAATAATGTAATATTTGGAAAACGGATTGACCGCGGTCCCATCTCCAGGAGTGCATCATGTACCCAAGCGTATCGAAGCTGTCGAAGTCCACCCCACACGACGTTGCGCAAAGGAATGCCCCGGCAGGCGGTACGCCGCGCCGCCGCGCGCTCTCCATGGCCATGGCCACCGCGTTCTCGCTGGGCTGCGCGCAAGCGTCGGCCCAGATCGATGCGGCCGCCGCGCCGGCGCCGGTCGCCGCCGGTGCCGGGATCGAGGTTGTCACCGTAAGCGCGACGCGCCGCCGCGAGCCGGTGCGCGACGTGCCGCTGCGTGTGGAAACGCTGGGCGCCGAGACGCTGGAGCGTTCCGGCGCAGCCTCGCTGACCGACTATGTCGGCTCGCTGCCGGGCGTGTATGTCGCCAGCGACGGCGGTCCCGGGCGCGGGCAGGTCAACATCCGCGGCGTGTCCGTTGGCAGCATGGGCGCGCCGACGGTAGGCATCTATGTCGACGAGGTGGCATTCGGTTCGAGCACCAGTTTCGTCGGCGAGGCGGTCTCGTCGCTGGACCTGTCGCTGCTGGACTTGCACCATGTCGAATTGCTGCGCGGGCCGCAGGGCACCTTGTACGGGGCCGGCGCCATGGGCGGACTGCTCAAGTACGTGACCAACGAGCCGGACGCCACCGGCTTTTCCGGCAAGGCCGGCCTGGCGCTGCGCGAAAGCAAGGGCGGCGGGCTGGGCCATACGGAAAATGCCGTGCTCAACATTCCACTCAGCGAAGGCGTGGCCGCGCTGCGCGTGGCGGCCTTCAACCAGCGCGATGGCGGCTACGTGCGCGCGACCGGCCGTGTCACCGGCGAGCACGTCAACGACGGCACCACGCGCGGCGCGCGGGCCTCGCTGCAATTCGATCCGAGCCGCGAACTGCGTGTGCGCCTGACCGCCACCCAGCAAAATATCGAACGCAATGGCACCAACGTGGTCCAGTACGACGCCGCCACCGCCCAGCCACTGTACGGCGACCTCACGCACCGGCTCTACCGGCCGGAACCGTACACCATCAAGACCGGCCTGTTCTCCGGCGACATCGAGTACGACCTCGGCTGGGCCAGGCTGAACGTGATCGGATCATACCAGCGCTTCAAGGGCGCCACCGCGCTCGACGCCACCGAGATCCTCGGCGCCGAGGGCCTGAACTTCGGCGCGCTCGACAACGCCATCAAGTTGCGCAAGCGCACCGCCGAAGTGCGGCTGACGTCGGCGCGCGGACCGTTGGAGTGGCTGCTCGGCTACTACCACAACAAGGAAACCGGCAGCCGCGAGCAACGGCTGTGGGCGCAAATGGAGGACAATTCCGAAGCGACCCTGGTGACGTCCGGCCAGCCATCGAATTTCATCGAGAACGCCGTCTACGGCGACCTGACGTGGAATCCGACGCCGGCCTGGTCGGTGACCGTGGGCGCGCGCGCGGCGCGCAACCGCCAGGTCTACGGCACCGTCACCAACGGCGTCAAGGACTTCGAGTCGCCCGGCAAGGACAGCTCCAAAACCTACCTGGCCACTGCGCGCTATTCGATCGACAAGGTCAGCAGCGTGTACGCGCGCGCCGCCAGCGGCTACCGCCCCGGCGGGCCCAATCCGCCCGCGATCGACCAGAACGGCACCGTGGTGCCGGGCGCGCCGCTGTCGTTCGCCGCCGACACCTTGTGGAGCTACGAGCTCGGCTACAAGGCCGATCTGCTCGACAAGCGCCTGTCCGTCGAGTTGGCGCTGTTCGACATCCGCTGGAACAAGCTGCAGCAGCCCATCGCCATCGGCGCCACCACGCTCACCGGCAATGCCGGCAAGGCCGGGTCGCGCGGGCTGGAAATGGCGCTGCGCTACCAGCTCAACGAGCGGCTCAGCATCGATGGCAGCCTGGCCTACACCGACGCCAAGCTCAAGGAGGATGCGCCCGCGCTGGGCGCGTCCGGCGAGCGGCTGCCGAATTCGGCGAGGTTGTCGACGATGCTGGGCGGGCGCTACAGCTTCACGCCGGCCGGCAAGCCGGCCTATGTCGGCCTGACGGTGCGCCAGGTCGGATCGCGTAATGCCGGCTTTGATACGCCCACCACGTCGATCCCGAATTTCCGCATGGCCAGCTACACGCTGGTGGATCTGCAAATGGGCGTCGATCTCGACGGTTGGGAGCTTGGCGCCTATGTCCGCAACCTGGCCGACAAGCGCGCGCTGAGCGGCGCCGACACCGCGCTGACGTCGTTTGGTGGGCCGCTGCGCGCGATCCCGGTGCAGCCGCGCACGTTCGGCATGCAATTGTCGAGGGCCTTCTGATGGCGCGCCCGTCGATGATGGGATGGCTGGCCGCGCTGGCCATCGGCGCTTGCTGCGTGACGGCGCCGGCGCAAACGCCGCCGACCGCGCCGGCCAGGATAGTGGCGCCGGTCGTGCCGGCACCGGCTGCGCCGATGCCGGCAACGCCTGCGGCACGGGTGCTGACGGCGGCCGATGCCGAAACCTGGCTTGACGGCATGATGCCAACCGCCTTGCGCGTCGCCGGCGTGCCCGGCGCGGTGGTGGTGCTGGTCAAGGACGGCAAGC
>Ga0308163_10004171_pt1 | contig 11671 bp, 13 predicted proteins | sample PhyTR1_FD_201037 | JGI IMG/M metagenome (GOLD analysis project Ga0308163, IMG submission 201037) | Phyllosphere microbial communities from UC Gill Tract Community Farm, Albany, California, United States - DLSLT.R1 | ecosystem: Host-associated > Plants > Phyllosphere > Unclassified | place: USA... | reverse complement strand
TACGACACCAGGCCCACCGCCTCCCAGCCGAAGAACAGCTGGAGCATGTTGTTGCTCATCACGAGCATCAGCATGGAGAAGGTGAACAGCGAGATGTAGGCGAAGAAGCGGTTGTAGCCCTCGTCCTCCTCCATGTAGCCGATGGTGTAGATGTGCACCATCAGCGAGACGAAGGTGACGACGCACATCATCATGGCGGTCAGGCCGTCGACCAGGAAGCCGACCTCCATCTTCAGACCACCCACCACCATCCAGGTGTAGAGGGTCTCGTTGAAGCGCGCGCCATCGGCGACGACGCTGCGCAGCGTCATGGCCGAGATGACGAAGGCGATCAGGACGCCCAGGATCGTCAGCGAGTGCGTGACCTTGCGGCCGATGTGGTTGCCACCGAACTTGGTGCCGAACAGGCCGGCCAGGGCGGCGCCCACCAAAGGAGCCAGCGGGACGGCCAGCAGCGTGGATGCGGAGAGAGTTGCGCTCATATGGAGAAGCCTCAGCCCTTGAGCGAGTTCAACTCGTCGACGCTGATGGTCGAGCGGTTGCGGAACAGCAGCACCAGGAGGGCCAGTCCGATGGCCGACTCGGCAGCCGCCACGGTCAGGATGAAGAACACGAAGACCTGCCCGTGCATGTCGCCCAGGTAGTGGGAGAAGGCCACGAAGTTCATGTTGACGGCGAGCAGCATCAGCTCGACGCACATCAGCAGGACGATCAGGTTCTTGCGGTTGAGGAAGATGCCGACCACCGCCATGGCGAACAGGATCGCGCCCAGCGTCAGGTAATGCGAGAGGGTCAGGGTCATGGCTTCTTCTCCACGGGAGCGGCGACGCTCGGCTCGGTCGGGGCCGGGGGAGCGGCACGGGTGGCATCGACCTTCACGACGCTCAGGCGATCACGCGCCTTGACGTGGATCTGCGTGCTGACGTCGATGAACTTGCTGTCCTTGCGCTGGCGCAGCGTGAGCGCGATGGCCGCGATCATGGCGACCACCAGGATCACGGCGGCGATCTGCACCGGATAGAGGTATTCGGTGTAGAGCAGGATGCCGAGCGCCTTGGTGTTGGAGAGCTGCGCCAAGCCGGCCTGCTGCGGGGCGATCGGCATCTCGCGGAAGCCGCCCATCAGCACATAGGCCATCTCGAGCGCGATCACCACGCCGATGAGGGCGGCCAGGGGGAAGTGCTTCCAGAAACCCTGTCGGAGGTTGTCGATGTTCAGGTCGAGCATCATCACCACGAACAGGAACAGCACCATCACGGCGCCCAGGTACACGAGCACCAGCACGATGGCCAGGAATTCGGCCTCGAGCAGCAGCCAGACGGCCGATGCCTGCGAGAAGGCCAGCATGAGGTAGAGCACCGCGTGCACGGGATTGCGCGCGGTGACGACTCGAAAGGCCGCGAACAGCAGCACGATCGAGAACAGATAGAAGAAGCCGGTCTTGACGTCCATGGATGTTTTTCTTTGGGGCGTCCGTCGTATCAACGGTATTTGGCGTCCGCGGCCTTGTTGGCCGCGATCTCGGTCTCGTACCGGTCGCCGACGGCGAGCAGCATCTCCTTGGTGAAGTACAGGTCACCGCGCTTCTCGCCGTGGTACTCCAGGATGTGCGTCTCGACGATCGAATCGACCGGACAGCTCTCCTCGCAGAAGCCGCAGAAGATGCACTTGGTCAGGTCGATGTCGTAGCGGGTGGTGCGGCGCGAGCCGTCCTCGCGCACATCGGACTCGATGGTGATGGCGACCGCCGGGCAGACCGCTTCGCACAGCTTGCACGCGATGCAGCGCTCCTCACCGTTCTCGTAGCGGCGCAAGGCGTGCAGGCCCCGGAAACGTGGCGACAGCGGCGTCTTCTCCTCCGGGAACTGGACGGTGATCTTGCGGCGGAACGCATAGCGCCCCGTCAGGACCATGCCCTTGAACAGCTCGGCGAGCATGAAGCTCTTGAGGAAGTCGCCGACCGAGAAAGCAGATTTCGACGGCGCCGTGGCGACCGTGGTGGATGAAGGCATCGTGTGTTGCTCCGCTTATTTCCAGATGTTCCAGGGCGTCTGCATCCAGCCCCCGACCACCAGCAGCCACACCAGGGTGACCGGGATGAAGATCTTCCAGCCCAGACGCATGATCTGGTCATACCGGAAGCGCGGGAAGGTACCGCGGATCCAGATGAAGGTGGACACCACGAAGAAGGTCTTGAGGCCGAGCCAGATCCAGCCGGGGATGAAGTCGAGGAAGCCGACCGGCGACAGCCAGCCGCCCAGGAACATCAGCGCCGCCAGGATCGACACCAGCCACATGCTGGCGTATTCGGCCAGGAAGAAGATCGCGAAGCCCATGCCCGAGTACTCGACCATGTGGCCGGCCACGATCTCCGCCTCGCCCTCGACGACGTCGAAGGGGTGGCGGTTGGTCTCGGCGACGCCGGAGATCACGTAGACGACGAAGATCGGCAGCAGCGGCAGCCAGTTCCAGGACAGGAAGCCCAGGCCCATGTCGGCGCCCATGCCACGGCCCTGCACGGCCACCACGTCGCCCAGGTTCAGGCTGCCCGTGACCATGATGACGACCACCAGGCAGAAGCCCATGGCGATCTCGTAGCTGACCATCTGCGCCGAGGCGCGCATGGCACCCAGGAAGGCGTACTTCGAGTTCGAGGCCCAGCCGGCGATGATCACGCCATAGACCTCGATCGAGGTGATGGCCATGATCAGCAGCAGGCCGGCGTTGACGTTGGCCAGCACGGCCTCGGGACCGAACGGGATCGCGACCCAGGCCGCCAGGGCCGGCATGATCGCCATCACCGGACCGAGCCGGAACAGGCCCGGGCTCGCGGCCGAGGGACTGATGATTTCCTTGGTCAGCAGCTTGAGCGCGTCGGCGATCGGCTGCAGCAGACCCAGCGGGCCGACCCGGTTGGGTCCGTGGCGGACCTGGATCCAGCCCAGGAACTTGCGCTCCCACAACGTCAGGTAGGCGACGGCGCCCAGCAGCGGCAGCAGCACGCAGATGATCTTGATCAGCGACCAGATCACCGGCCAGCCGCCGGCCGTCCACCAGCGCGCGGCGATCAGCCCCTGGCCGAAGGCGTGAATCGAATCGATCATGCGGCCACCTCGTCGAGCGTCACGTGCTGTCCTTGTGGCACGCCCTTGGCGGCGTGCCGGGTGCCGCGTCCGTCGGCGGTCAGTTGCAGCGACGGCGCGCGACGCGTCAGACCGTCGAGTTCATAGATGGCGGCGACCACCGGCTCGGCGGCGCCCACGACCGGCGCGGAGGCGAAGTCGAAATCCTCGGGCGCGGCATTGCCCAGCAGCACCGCCGGCACCTGCGTGGCCTTCTGGTTCTCGGCCGAACCCAGCACGTGCGCGAGCACGTCCTGCGCGGTCTCGAAATCGAAGCCCTGCACACCCAGCAGGTTCGCCAGCACGCGCAGCACCTTCCAGGCCGGTCGCGTGTCGCCGAGCGGCTTGGCCACGGCGTGGAAGCTCTGGATGCGCCCTTCCGCGTTGACGAAGGTGCCGGGCGTCTCGGAGAACGGCGCGATCGGCAGCAGCACGTCGCTGAAGGCCAGGTTGGTCTTGAACGGGCTGAGCGTGACGACCATCTGCGCGTGCTCGAGCCCGGCGCGCACCTGGGCACCGGCCGCCGAATCGAATTCGGGTTCGTTGTTGAGCAGCAGCAGCGCCTTCACGCCGCCGGCCAGCATCTGCGCGGCGTTCTGGCCGCCGGCACCCGGCAGCGCGCCGACCCATTGCGCGCCGACCGTGTTGGCCGCTTCGGTCAGGTAGCCGACGCTCGCACCGGTCTGCACGCCGATCCACTGGGCCAGGGCCAGCAGTCGCGAGGCGTCCGCATGGTGCGCGGCCGCGTTGCCCAGCAGGATGGCCTTGCGTTCGCCGCCGAGCAGCGAGGTCGCGATGGCCTTGGCGGTGTCGGTGGCTTCGCCGCGCATCGGAGCGGTCTCGCCCTTCTCCGCGCCGATGGCCGCGGCCACGTCGGCCAGCGCCTGCACCCAGTCGCCAGCGGCGGCGGTGTGCACGTTGGCGAGCGCCATGGCCCAGGCGTCGGGCGAGGCGAGCTCGCGCTCGGAGGCGATCACGCCGATGGCGGCGCCCTTGCGGGCGGCCTGGCGGATGCGCTGCGCGAACAGCGGATGGTCCTTGCGCAGGTTGGAGCCGACCACCAGCACGCGCTGGAGCGTCGTCAGGGACGCGATCGAGGTGCCGAGCCAGCGGATGTACTTGGAGCTGCCGAAGTCGGCATGGCGCAGCCGGTGATCGATGTTCTCGCTGCCGAGTCCGCGCACCAGCGCCGTGGCCAGGGAGATCTCCTCGACCGTGCTGTGCGGGCTGACCAATGCGCCGATCGCGCCGGCGCCATGGTCGGCCTTGATCTGGCGCAGGCCGTTGGCGACGTATTCGAGCGCCGTCTGCCAGTCCACCGCCTGCCATTGGCCGCCCTGCTTGAGCATCGGCTGGCGCAGGCGCTCGTCGCTGTTGAGCGCTTCATAGGAGAAGCGGTCGCGGTCGGCGAGCCAGCATTCGTTCACATCCTCGTTCTCGAGCGGAACGACGCGCATGACCTGGTTGTTCTTGACCTGGACGATCAGGTTGGCGCCGGTCGAGTCGTGCGGACTGATCGACTTGCGGCGCGACAGCTCCCAGGTGCGGGCGCTGTAGCGGAACGGCTTGCTGGTCAATGCGCCGACCGGGCACAGGTCGATCATGTTGCCCGAGAGTTCGGAGTCGACGGTGTCGCCGACCACGGTCGTGATCTCGGAGTGCTCGCCGCGATGGATCATGCCCAGTTCCATCACGCCGGCCACTTCCTGGCCGAAGCGCACGCAACGCGTGCAATGGATGCAGCGGGTCATCTCCTCCATGCTGATCAGCGGGCCGACGTCCTTGTGGAAGACGACGCGCTTCTCTTCCTCGTAGCGCGAGGAGGAGCCACCATAGCCCACGGCCAGGTCCTGCAGCTGGCACTCGCCGCCCTGGTCGCAGATCGGGCAGTCCAGCGGGTGGTTGATGAGAAGGAACTCCATCACCGACTGCTGGGCCTTGATGGCCTTGTCGCTCTTGGTGCGGACGATCATGCCCTGCGTGACGGGCGTGGCGCAGGCCGGCATCGGCTTGGGCGCCTTCTCCACGTCGACCAGGCACATGCGGCAGTTGGCCGCGATGCTGAGTTTCTTGTGATAGCAGAAGTGCGGGATGTACGTGCCCGCCTTGTCGGCCGCATGCATGATCATGCTGCCTTCGGTCACGTCGACCTTCTTGCCGTCGAGTTCGATTTCAACCATAGGTGTGTGTCGCGGTTTCGTGCTCAGGCGTTGACGGGCGTCTTGGCGACGTAGCCCGGGATCAGTGCCTCGAACTCGTGGCGGAAATGTTTGATCATGGCGCGCACCGGCATGGCGGCGGCATCGCCCAGCGCGCAGATGGTGCGGCCCTGGATGTTGTCGGCCACCGAATTCAGCAGGTCCATGTCGCTCGGCTTGCCATGACCGTTGTGGATGCGGTCGACCACCCGCCACAACCAGCCCGTGCCTTCGCGGCACGGCGTGCACTGGCCGCACGATTCGTGCATGTAGAAGTACGAGAGGCGCCGCAGCGACTCGACCATCGAGCGGCTGTCGTCCATGACGATCACGGCGCCCGAGCCCAGCATCGAGCCGGCCTTGGCGATCGAGTCGTAGTCCATGGTGCAGTCCATCATGATGGATGCGGGCAGCACGGGCGACGACGATCCGCCCGGGATCACGGCCTTCAGCTGGCGTCCCTTGCGCACGCCGCCGGCGAGCTCGAGCAATTTGGAGAACGGCGTGCCCATGGGCACCTCGTAGTTGCCGGGCATCTCGACGTCGCCGCTGACCGAATAGATCTTGGTGCCGCCGTTGTTGGGCTTGCCGCACGCGAGATAGGCCGGTCCGCCGTTGAGGATGATCCAGGGCACCGCCGCGAAGGTCTCGGTGTTGTTGATCGTGGTCGGCTTGCCGTAGAGGCCGAAGCTGGCCGGGAACGGCGGCTTGAAGCGCGGCTGGCCCTTCTTGCCTTCGAGCGATTCCAGCAGGGCCGTCTCCTCGCCGCAGATGTAGGCGCCGAAGCCATGCGCCGCGTGCAGCTGGAAGTTGTAGCCGCTGCCCATGATGGCATCGCCCAGGTAACCGGCGGCGCGCGCCTCTTCCAGCGCTTCCTCGAATCGCTCGTAGGTGCCGAAGATCTCGCCGTGGATGTAGTTGTAGCCGACGCTGATGCCCATGGCGAAGGCGGCGATGGCCATGCCCTCGATCACGATGTGGGGGTTGAACTGCAGGATGTCGCGGTCCTTGCAGGTACCGGGCTCGCCTTCGTCGGAATTGCAGACGAGGTACTTCTGGCCCGGGAACTGGCGGGGCATGAAGCTCCACTTCAGGCCGGTCGGGAAGCCCGCGCCGCCGCGGCCGCGCAGGCCCGAACCCTTGACCTCGGCGATCACCTGGTCGGGCGTCATGCCTTCGGTGAGGATCTTGCGCAGTGCCTTGTAGCCGCCGCGCGCCTCGTAGTCGGCCAGGCGCCAGTTGGTGCCGTCGAGGCCGGCATAGATCTGCGGCTCGATGTGGCGGTCGTGAAAACAGGTCTGGACGCCGGTCGCGCGGAACTGTTCGAGGACTTGGTCGGGCGTCATGCGGATTCCCCGTTCGATGCCGCCGGATGCGCGCAGGCGCGCAACCCGTCGACCAGTTGATCGAGCTTCTCGCTGGTCATGAAGCTGCACATCGTGCGGTCGTTGACCAGCATCACGGGCGAATCGGCGCAGGCGCCCAGGCATTCGCTCTGCTGCAGCGTGAAGAGACCATCGGCGGTGGTGCCGCCCATGCCGATGCCGAGCTTCTTCTCCAGGTGCGCCAGGGCCTTCTCGCCGTCGCGCAGCTGGCACGGCAGGTTGGTGCAGACGTTGAGCTTGAAGCGGCCGATCGGACGCTGGTTGTACATGTTGTAGAAGGTCGTGACCTCGTGCACGGCGATCTGGGGCATGCCGAGCACGTCGGCGACCACCTTCTCGTGCTCCGGACTCACGTGGCCATGCTCCTGCTGCACGATGGCCAGGCAGGCCATGACGGCCGACTGCGCCTGGTCGGGCGGGTACTTGGCGATCTCGCGCGCGAAGCGCTCGTGCGTGGCTTCCGACAGCGGCGGCACGGCTGCCGGAGCGGGGGTGTTGTCATTCATCGGTCGATTTCTCCAAACACGATGTCGAGCGTGCCGATGATGGCGACGGTGTCGGCGATCATGTGGCCGCGCGTGAGTTCGTCGAGCGCGGCGAGGTGCGCAAAGCCGGGAGCGCGGATCTTCAGGCGATAGGGCTTGTTGGCGCCGTCGCTCAGGAGGTAGATGCCGAACTCGCCCTTGGGGTGCTCCACCGCGGCGTAGGCTTCGCCTTCGGGCACGTGGAAGCCTTCGGTGAAGAGCTTGAAGTGATGGATCAGCTCTTCCATGTTGGCCTTCATCGACTCCCGGGCGGGCGCGGCCACCTTGTGGTTGTCGGTGATGACCGGGCCCGGATTGGCCTTGAGCCAATCGACGCACTGCTTGATGATGCGGTTGGACTGCACCATCTCCTCCATGCGCACGAGGTAGCGGTCGTAGCAGTCGCCGGTCTTGCCTACCGGGATGTCGAAGTCCATGCGATCGTAGACGTCGTAGGGCTGCTTCTTGCGCAGGTCCCAGGCGATGCCCGATCCGCGCAGCATCGGGCCCGTCAGGCCCAGGTTCAGCGCGCGCTCGGGCGACATGACGCCGATGCCCACGGTGCGCTGCTTCCAGATGCGGTTGTCGGTCAGCAGCGTGTGGTACTCGTCCACGTGCTTCTCGAACCGCTGCGTGAAGTCGTCGATGAAGTCGAGCACCGAACCACTGCGGTTCTCGTTCATGCGCGCCAGGGCCTTGGCGTTCTTGATCTTGCTGACCTTGTACTGCGGCATCGCGTCGGGCAGGTCGCGATAGACGCCGCCGGGACGGAAATAGGCCGCATGCATGCGCGCGCCCGAGACCGCCTCGTAGATGTCGAACAGGTCCTCGCGCTCGCGGAACGCATAGATCAGGATCGTCGAGCTGCCGCAGTCGTTGCCGTGCGAACCCAGCCACATGAGGTGGTTGAGCAGGCGCGTGATCTCGCCGAACATGACGCGGATGTACTGCGCGCGCAGTGGCACCTCGAGGCCCAGGAGCTTCTCGATCGCCAGGCAGTAGGCATGCTCGTTGCTCATCATCGACACGTAGTCGAGACGGTCCATGTAGGGCAGCGACTGGATGTAGGTCTTGCCCTCGGCGAGCTTCTCCGTCGCGCGATGCAGCAGGCCGATGTGCGGGTCGGCGCGCTGGACGACTTCGCCGTCGAGTTCGAGCACCAGGCGCAGTACGCCATGCGCCGCCGGATGCTGCGGACCGAGGTTGAGCGTGTAGTTCTTGATTTCAGCCATGTTCGATCACCGGGGCATGACCTTGGATGCCGGGCCCCCGTAGTTTTCCTCGCGGATGATGCGCGGCGTGACCTCGCGCGACTCGATGGTGACGGACTGGTAGACGACGCGCTTGAGCTCTTCGTCGTAACGCATCTCGACATTGCCGTTGAGCGGGAAGTCCTTGCGGAACGGATGACCGATGAATCCGTAGTCGGTCAGGATGCGGCGCAGGTCCTCGTGGCCCTCGAACACGATGCCGAACAGGTCGAAGGCTTCGCGTTCGAACCAGTTGACCGAGCTCCAGAGCTGCATCACCGAGGGCAGCACCGGGAAGTCGTCGTCGGTGCAGAAGACCTTGACGCGCACGCGCTGGTTCAGGCTCGTCGACAGCAGGTGCACCACCACGGCATAGCGCAGCCCTTCCCAGACGCTGTCGCGGTAGGCCGAGTAGTCGACCCCGCAGAGGTCCATCAGCTGTTCGAATCTGCACTCCGGCGCGTCGCGCAGGATGCGCATCGCGTCCAGGTAGTCGGCCGCCTTGACGACCACCGTCAATTCGCCGAGGGCCACGGTGGCGCTCTTGAGCTTGTCGCCAAGAGCCAGCTCCACCGACGCCTTGAGCGCGGCCGGATCGATCGCAAAAACTGTCATGGACGTGCCCTCTTACGCGCGCGCGATGGTGTTGGTGCGACGCACCTTCTGCTGCAGCTGGATGATCCCGTAGATCAGGGCCTCCGCCGTCGGCGGGCAGCCGGGCACGTAGACGTCGACCGGCACGATGCGGTCGCAGCCGCGCACCACCGAATAGCTGTAGTGGTAGTAGCCGCCGCCATTGGCGCACGAACCCATCGACAGCACCCAGCGTGGCTCGGCCATCTGGTCATAGACCTTGCGCAGCGCGGGGGCCATCTTGTTGCACAGCGTGCCAGCGACGATCATGAGATCGGACTGACGGGGACTGGCACGGAACACTTCCGCGCCGAAACGGCCGATGTCGTAGCGTGCGGCTGCCGCATGCATCATTTCCACCGCGCAGCAGGCCAGACCGAAGGTCATGGGCCACAGCGAACCGGTCTTGGCCCAGTTCACCACGGAGTCGTACGACGTGGTGACGAAACCTTCTTTGAAAACGCCTTCAATGGCCATGGCTGTACCTTGTTTTTTCGTGGGTGCGGCCGCAGCCGCGCAGGCGATCGCTACTCCCAGTCGAGAGCGCCCTTCTTCCACTCGTAGGCGAAGCCCACGACCAGGATCGCCAGGAAGATGACGACCGCCCAGAAACCGGCCGCGCCGACTTCCTTGAGCGCGACGGCCCAGGGAAACAGGAAGGCGATCTCGAGATCGAAAAGGATGAAGAGGATGGCGACGAGGTAGTAGCGGACGTCGAACTGCATGCGAGCGTTCTCGAACGCTTCGAAGCCGCACTCGTAGGGGGAATTTTTGGCTGCATCAGGCCGATTGGGCCCCAACAGATAACCCAGTGCCTGGGGAGCGATGCCGACCCCGATGCCGACCAGGATGAACAACAGGACGGGGAGGTAGGAATCGAGATTCATCGTTGTTCTATCACCGCTTGCCACCAGCAAACAGCAGCCGTTGCTGCTGCCATTTGCCAGTGAGATTTGGTGCGGTCGGCGAGACTCGAACTCGCACAGCTTTCGCCACTACCCCCTCAAGATAGCGTGTCTACCAATTTCACCACGACCGCGGTTTTGACTGTCCGAATGGCATGAGGAACCCAAGAGTTTTTGGCTTTCCGGACAGCTTAAGAGTTTACCCTGAAATACATCCGGATTGCCATTCGGATGCAAGGATCATGACAGATTATTGCGTCGATCCGCTGCCCGAAGCCGGTGCGGCCGGCGCCGGCACCACCGCCGGAGCGGGCACCGCCTGGACGGCGGGCGCCGCCGGAGCGACGGACGTCGGATTGCCAGCGGGAATCTGCGATGCGGCCCCGGTCGATGCCGGCGCGGACGCAGGCAACGTGGCCGGGATCGGTGTCCCCGTCGTGGCTCGCTCGAGCAGGCTGCCGCCACCCACCGGACGGGCGTGGCTGAAGTACGCGAGCAGCAATGTGGTCGCGAAGAAGACGGCGGCGAGGACCGCTGTCGTGCGCGACAGGAAATTGGCGCTGCCGCTGGCGCCGAACAGGCTCCCCGCGCTGCCGCTGCCGAATGCCGCGCCCATGTCGGCACCCTTGCCGTGCTGGATCAGGATCAGTCCGATCATCACCAGCGCGGTCAGCATCTGCACGCCGACCAGTATGTTGAGAACCACGTTCATTGTTATCTACTCCTTGTTGAAACGGCCGCGCATGCCTCAGCGGGCCGCGGCGATGATCTGCAGAAAGTCCGGCGCCTTGAGCGAGGCGCCGCCGATCAGGCCGCCATCGATGTCCGGCTGCGCGAGCAGGTCCGCGGCATTGGCGGCGTTCATGCTGCCGCCATAGAGGATGCGGATGCCGGCGGCATGCTCGCTCGCCGCGTGATGCAGCTGGGCGCGCAGCACGGCGTGCACCGACTGCGCCTGTTCGGGCGTCGCCGTCCTGCCCGTGCCGATGGCCCACACGGGCTCGTAGGCGACCACGATCTCGCTGATGCAATGGCCGTTGAGATGGATGACGGCGGCCAGCTGCCGCTTCACGATCTCCTCGGTCTGCCCTGCTTCGCGTTCGGCCAGCGTCTCGCCGACGCAGACGATCGGGGTGATGCCCGCGCCGAGCGCGGCCGCGGCCTTGGCGGCCACGTGATCGTCGGCCTCGCGATGGTATTCGCGGCGCTCCGAATGACCCACGATGGCATAGCGCACGCCGAATTCCTTCAGCATGGAAGCCGACTTCTCTCCGGTGAAGGCACCATGGGGACGGGCCGAGATGTCCTGCGCTCCGAGCGCCAGCGGCGATCCCGCCACCAGGGCCTGCACCTGCGCCAGGTACGGCGCCGGCACGCACAGCGCCACGTCGCAGGCCGGCGCGCCGATGTCGCGCCGCAGGGCGCCGACCAGGGCCTCGTTGGCGGCGAGACTGCCGTTCATCTTCCAGTTGCCAGCGATCAGCTTCCTATTCGTCATTTCGATCTCGTTGTGTGGGGTCACCAGGTCAGCACGATCTTGCCGATGTGCTGGTTCGATTCCATGAGCTCGTGGGCTCGCGCGGCTCCGCTCGGCCCACCCGCCGTGTCGCCGAGGGCGACGAAATTGCTGTGGATGGCCGGCTTGATGACGCCG
>Ga0308163_10004169_pt1 | contig 11672 bp, 9 predicted proteins | sample PhyTR1_FD_201037 | JGI IMG/M metagenome (GOLD analysis project Ga0308163, IMG submission 201037) | Phyllosphere microbial communities from UC Gill Tract Community Farm, Albany, California, United States - DLSLT.R1 | ecosystem: Host-associated > Plants > Phyllosphere > Unclassified | place: USA... | reverse complement strand
CCCTCCTAATCGAGTCCAGCGACTCCCTGCGGCGGATACGCGGGCCTTCCCGTCGCCTGCCCGGTATCAGGTTGGGGAGTGGCAGCGCATTACGTCGCTAACCGATTGAGCCGCCCACTTGCCGCCTCGGGCTGTGATGATCCCGCGAGCATTAAGCTCCCCGGCAATCGCTCTCAGGCTGGTATGGCCGTCAGCCTTGATCGCCTCAATGATTGGCGCAACGTCACCAGCGAACGCCTGAGCCTTGGCCTTGATCGCTTCCACCGCTGCCCCGTTGCCCTTGCTCTCCCCGAACGCCTTAGCGCCCATTGGATTGCCTAGCTTGGTGCCTCGGGCTTTGGCAGCGGCGAGGGCTTCAATCGTCCGCTTGCTGATAGCCTTGCGTTCGGCCTGGGCCATTGCTGCCATGATGTGAATTGTAAGCTCGTTAGCCTCTGGCATGTCGGCAGCAATGAACCGGGTTCCAGCGTCCTGTAGCTTGGCAAGGAAGGCGAGGTTACGGCTCAGCCGATCCAGCTTGGCGATAACGAGGGTAGCCCCTGTCACCTTGGCATGATGCAGCGCCTTGATAAGCTCAGGCCGATCATCCCGCTTGCCGCTCTCTACCTCGACGTACTCAGCTAGGGGCTGGCAATCCCGCGACTGACAGAACGAGGCGATGGCAGCTTTCTGAGCGTCTAGGCCCAAGCCACTGCGGCCCTGCTTGGCAGTCGAGACACGGTAGTAGGTGACGGTTCGCATTGGCTGGCTTCCCTGTTGCCAAGCCTAGGTAGAACCATTGTCCATAATTGTCAAACGCTCGTTAGGTTATTCTGGACAGTCCCGATGGTGGATCGCTTGGCGACTGTGACACGTCATGCAGGGATGGAGAACCACGCGCGATAATGCAGGTCGCGCTAGGCGTGTCATAATCGCCTGAGGGGCTGACCGGGCATACGGGGTAAACCGCGCTCACTCTTGTTGGAATTGCCCTCTCGCAAATCTCTAATATTTTTAGGTCGCAGCCAGTTAGCTATCTGATTGGGACCGTTGATGCTGTGATGCCCTCCTTCAGAAAATACCCGCTTCGCCCAAGGTACATTTGGGTTGCCTGTAAAGTTGCTTCACGTAGCGGAGTTGGGCCGACTGTTATGCTATCGATGGCAAGGCGCTTTATGCCCGCAGTATTTTCAGTGAACAGCTCAATGTATGGGATAACGCCGAACCGACCTGCCCTAAACTTAATTCGATCTTCTAACTGATCGCGATACCCGAAGACGGTGACTAACCGCCACTCACGCTCTCCTTGCCAGTGAGGCGATTTGAAACGCAAAGAGGCATAGGAAGTAATAATGCGGAATTGGTGAATGCAATGACCCATATGATAGTATGCTGGAACATCATCCTGACGATATAGGTTTTCCCTATAAAAGCACACGACTAAATCTATGATTGACTTGGCAATGGCATCTTGCTCTTCCCTATCATAAATTACAGACAGCAGCTCGGATGACGCCATCTGCCAAGATAGTTGTTCGGCTTCAAAGCCAATGCAGTACGGACTTGCGGTCCCAGCGTATCCACGCCACTGATTTAGATCGTCGCGCTTTTCACTAAAAGAAAAGCAGAATATCTGTAGCCCGGAGTTAAGGAGGGTCGTCGCCTCTTTCATCCGATCGAGCATTTCCCTTTCTTCTGCATTTTCACAAGGATACTCATCTAAGGCTTTTCCGAACACCTCGGAGGACCACGAAAGCTCCATCTCATCGTTTAAAAACCTGGCGTTCGTAGACCAAAGGCACTGCTTCTCATGTATGCCCATTAGGCCATGAGCATCAGTGTAGTGGTAAAGACTCACTGGAGTCGGCTTAGATGCTTTTGAAATCGCCTGACCGGCACCACATAGCGCGTCTGTGACCGATCCTATCTCAGCTACATATTGTCGGATACGTTCCTGATCGTTCGCTGGGTCCACGGTAGCTACCTAATAATTGAAGCCTAGCCGCAATGTGCGATAAAAGGCGCGTCGCATCCACCCCTTGCCGCAGCTAGTACAAAGAGCTAACACAATAGTCCCGACGTCGAAATAATTATCCTTTGTTTTTCAGTGCTTACGGGGATTTTAACCGATCCCCCTCGGCTCCACCATTTCCGTTGATGACCGGTACGCCGGGACAGCTTTTTACATAGCGTCAGTCGAGATCGTCGGCACCGGCCCCCGCCGCGTGCAGATCACTGAACGTCTCCTCGATCGCCGCGACCATGACGCTTCCCTCGATGCGCGAGGCGGAATCGTTCGCCACCAGCACGCCTACGCGCCGCGTCGGATCGAAGCCCGTCAACCGAATCATCGCGATGCCTTCGCTCGCAAAGCTCAGCGGCATGACCGTCATCCCGAGCCCCGCACGAACATAGGTCAGCGCGCGGTCGTCGCTGACGGTGCGGGCGGCCATGAACGGTCGCACGCCGCGCGCGGTGAAGAAGCGGCTCGTCTCGGCCAGCGCTTCGCAGTGGCGGCGGACGATCATCGTTTCCTCCGCGACGTCGGCAACCGCGAGTGTGGCGCGTCCGGCCAGTCGGTGGTCGTTCGCTACCGCGACCGCGAAACCCTCCTCGAACAGCACGCGACCGCGCGCATCGTCGCCGATCGCGCCGAGCATCACGTCGATCCGCCCGCGATCGAGCAGTGCGACGAGTTCGCTGCTCCGTCCCTCGACGACTTCGAGGCGTTCGGTAGTGGACGCGCGTCGCGCCCGGCCTAGCGCGGTCGCGATCCAGGACGGTGGTAACGTCGTCGCGATCCCGAGGCGGACGAGCTTGGTAGGCGCCGTGTCCTGCAAATCCCGCTCGGCAGCCGCGAACTCGGCTTCGATTCGACGCGCATGCACCGCGAACCGCGTGCCCGAGGGCGTGAGTTCGATCCGCCGGTTGGTCCGCAGGAACAGCGTCTGTCCGAGCGACGCCTCGAGCTTGGCGATCCCGACCGACAGCGTCGGCTGCGAGATCCGGCACTGGGCCGCGGCGCGCGTGAAATTGCCCTGGTCGACGACCGCCAGGAAATAGCGCAGCACGTAGCGTTCGATCATCACGGTACGACCATAGACACGATCTATCGCATGTGTTCGGTCGTATCAATTTCTCATGGCTCGCGTGGTGGAGTATCACGGCTACAACACAAGGTCTGGAGAGGCTGCAATGATACCCGATTTCGATTTCGCGCTCGGCGAATCCGCGGACATGATCCGCGAGAGCACGCACCGCTTCGCCACCGACAAGATCGCGCCATTGGCTGCGAAGATCGACGCCGACGACTGGTTCCCGCGCGAACTTTGGCCGGCGATGGGCGAACTCGGCCTCCACGGCATCACCGTCGAGGAAGAATATGGCGGCCTCGGCCTCGGCTATCTCGAGCACGTCGTCGCGGTCGAGGAAGTCTCGCGCGCGTCCGCGTCGATCGGGCTCAGCTACGGCGCGCACTCGAACCTGTGCGTCAACCAGATCCGCCGCTGGGGCAATCCCGAGCAGAAGGCGAAGTACCTCCCCAAGCTCGTGTCGGGCGAGCACGTCGGCAGCCTCGCCATGTCCGAGGCGGGCGCCGGCTCCGACGTCGTCTCGATGAAGCTGAAAGCGGTGAAGACCGACACCGGCTACGTCCTCAACGGCACGAAGTTCTGGATCACCAACGCGGCCTATGCCGACACGCTGGTCGTCTATGCGAAGACCGGCGAAGGCTCGCGCGGGATCACCGCGTTCCTGATCGAGAAGGACATGCCGGGCTTCGCGATCGGCCAGAAGATCGACAAGATGGGTATGCGTGGCTCGCCCACCGCGGAACTCGTCTTCACCGATTGCGTGGTCCCGTTCGAAAACGTGATGGGCCCCGAGAATGGCGGCGTCGGCGTGCTGATGTCGGGCCTCGACTATGAGCGTGCGGTGCTGGCCGGGATTCAGCTCGGCATCATGCAGGCGTGCCTCGACGTGGTGATCCCGTACGTGCGCGAGCGGAAGCAGTTCGGCACGGCGATCGGCCAGTTCCAGCTGATCCAGGCGAAGGTCGCCGACATGTACGTCGCGCTCAGTTCGGCGCGCGCGTACGTCTATGCGGTGGCCAAGTCGTGCGATGCGGGCAAGACCACGCGGTTCGACGCGGCCGGCGCGATCCTGCTGGCGAGCGAGAGTGCGGTGAAGGTGTCGCTCGAATCGATCCAGGCGCTGGGTGGGGCAGGGTATACCAAGGACTGGCCGGTGGAGCGGTTCATGCGGGATGCGAAGTTGCTCGACATCGGCGCTGGGACGAACGAGATTCGCCGCATGCTGATCGGCAGAGAACTCATCGGGGCTGCTCCGAAGGTGGCACAGTAATGGCCACCGCAAATCCTCCCCGGAACGGGGAGGGGGACCGCGCAGCGGTGGAGGGGGCTCACCCCGCACAAAACGCCGGCGGAAGCCCCCCTCCACCCTTCGTCCAAATGGACGAACGGTCCCCCTCCCCGTGTCGGGGAGGATTTGCGTGACCGCGCCCGTCCTGGCCTCCGCGCTGTCCCCCGACAGCGAGACCTTCCGCGCCAACGCGACCCACAACCGCGCGCTCGCCGAAACCCTCCGCGAGGACGTCGCCCGCACAGCGCTAGGCGGCAACGCCAAGTCCCGCGAGCGCCACACCTCGCGCGGCAAGCTCCTCCCGCGCGACCGCGTCGAACGACTGCTCGACCCAGGCTCGCCGTTCCTCGAAATCGGCCAGCTCGTCGCCAACGGCCTGTACGATAACGAAGTCCCCGGTGCCGGCCTGATCATCGGCATCGGCCGCGTCTCCGGTCGCCAGTGCATGATCGCCTGCAACGACGCGACCGTGAAGGGCGGCACCTACTACCCGCTCACCGTCAAGAAACACCTCCGCGCGCAAGAAATCGCGCAGGAAAACCGGCTCCCCTGCATCTACCTCGTCGACAGCGGCGGCGCCAACCTGCCGCACCAGGCGGAGGTGTTCCCCGATCGCGATCATTTCGGCCGCATCTTCTTCAATCAGGCCAACATGTCCGCGCTCGGCATCCCGCAGATCGCCTGCGTCATGGGCAGCTGCACCGCGGGCGGCGCGTACGTCCCCGCAATGTCAGACGAGACGATCATCGTCCGCGGGCAGGGGACGATCTTCCTGGCCGGCCCACCGCTGGTGAAGGCCGCGACCGGCGAAGTCATCTCCGCGGAAGAACTGGGCGGTGCCGACACGCATGGCCGTCGCTCGGGCGTGGTCGATCACGTCGCCGAGAACGACGAGCACGCGCTGACGATCGTCCGCGACATCGTCTCGACGTTGCAACCGCAGGTGCAGACCGCGGTGAACCTACAACAGCCCAGGCCCCCAAAGTTCGCCCCCGAAGAGCTGTACGGCATCGTCCCCAGCGACGTCCGCGCGCCCTACGACGTCCACGAAGTCATCGCGCGCCTCGTCGACGGCAGCGAGTTCCACGAGTTCAAGGCGCTGTACGGCACCTCGCTCGTCTGCGGGTTCGCGCATATCTGGGGCATCCCGGTCGCGATCCTCGCTAACAACGGCGTGTTGTTCAGCGAAAGCGCACAGAAGGGCGCGCATTTCATCGAGCTTGCCTGCCAGCGGAAGGTCCCGCTGCTGTTCCTCCAGAACATTTCCGGCTTCATGGTCGGCGGCAAATACGAGGCGGAGGGCATCGCCAAGCACGGCGCAAAGCTCGTCACCGCGGTCGCCACCGCGACCGTTCCGAAGATCACGGTATTGATCGGCGGCAGTTTCGGCGCGGGCAATTACGGGATGTGCGGCCGCGCCTATTCCCCCCGCTTCCTGTTTACGTGGCCCAACAGCCGGATCAGCGTGATGGGCGGCGAACAGGCGGCCTCAGTCCTCGCCACCGTCCACCGCGACGCGGACGGCTGGACACCCGAGCAAGCCGAAGCCTTCAAGGCACCGGTCCGGCAGAAATACGAGGACGAGGGCAACCCCTGGTACGCCACCGCGCGCCTCTGGGACGACGGCATCATCGATCCCGCCCAAACGCGCGACGTACTCGGTCTGGCCTTCGCCGCGACGCTCAACGCTCCCATCCCCGAACGACCCGCGTTCGGCGTGTTCAGGATGTAACCCGATGATCCTGCTGTCACTTCTCCTCGCCGCCGGACAGATCACCCCGGTCCAGCCGATCGTCAAAGGCACCGGCCTACCGCCCGCGGCCATGACCGAAGAGGCGGGCGTCATGGTCCCGATCGATGCGCTCTTCGCCGCGCTCGCCGCCCGCGACGGCCAGGCGATCCTCGCACAGGTCCGCCCGGAAGGCGGCGCGACCGTCGCCGAGGAAAGGCCCGACGGCACCCGCTCGGTCCGCCGCACCAACTGGCCCGAATTCGCCGCATCGATCAAGCCCGGGCCCGAGCGCTACGCCGAGCGCCTGACCGATCCCGCGGTCGACATCGACGGCGACATCGCGATGGTCTGGTCGCCCTACGTCTTCACCATCGACGGCAAGGTCGCGCATTGCGGCATCGACCATTTCGACATGGTTCGCGAAGCCGGCCGCTGGAAGATCGCCAACCTCACCTGGTCGAAGCGCACCACCGGCTGCGCGAACTGACATGACCTGTCCTACACCGCCCGCATCGGCTTATGCCGGGATGACCATGATGAAACAGTCGATCCTCTCCGCCGATCTTGCTGCCATCGAGCGGCTTTCGAGCCCGATGTGCACATCGCTGGAGCGTCTGCACTTTGTGCACTTCCGCGGAGCGAATCGATGATCGAGTCCCTCCTGATCGCCAATCGCGGTGAGATCGCCTGCCGCATCATCCGCACCGCAAGGGCGCTCGGCATCCGCACGATCGCGGTCTATTCGGACGCCGACGCGAACGCGCTCCACGTCCGCCAGGCCGACGAAGCCGTCCACATCGGCGCATCGCCGGCGCGCGAAAGCTACCTCGTCGGCGACCGCATCATCGCCGCCGCGAAGGCGACCGCCGCGCAGGCTATCCACCCCGGCTACGGCTTCCTGTCGGAGAACGCGGACTTCGGGCAAGCCGTGCTCGACGCCGGGCTGATCTGGGTCGGCCCCAACCCCGACAGCATCCGCGCGATGGGCCTCAAGGACGCCGCGAAACAGCGCATGATCGCCGCCGGCGTACCCGTCACGCCGGGCTATCTCGGCGAAGACCAGTCCCAAGACCGATTGCAGACGGAGGCCGACGCGATCGGCTACCCCGTCCTCATCAAGGCGGTAGCCGGCGGCGGCGGCAAGGGCATGCGCCGCGTCGATACGGCCGAAGAGTTCGCCGACTCGCTCATCTCGTGTCAGCGCGAAGCGGCCTCGTCGTTCGGCAACACCGACGTCCTGATCGAGAAATACATCCTCTCGCCGCGCCATATCGAGGTGCAGGTCTTCGGCGACAGTCACGGCAACGTCGTCCACCTGTTCGAACGCGACTGCTCGCTCCAGCGCCGCCACCAGAAGGTAATCGAGGAAGCCCCCGCGCCCGGCATGGACGCCGCCACTCGCGACGCTATCTGCGCCGCCGCGGTCAAGGCGGCCAAGGCGGTCGACTACGTCGGCGCCGGCACGATCGAGTTCATCGCCGACGCCAGCGAAGGCCTCCGCGCCGATCGCATCTGGTTCATGGAAATGAACACGCGTTTGCAGGTCGAGCACCCGGTGACCGAAGAGATCACCGGCCAGGACTTGGTCGAATGGCAACTCCGCGTCGCGTCCGGCGAGCCTTTGCCCAAGCGTCAGGACGAACTGGCGATCGACGGCTGGGCGATGGAAGCGCGGCTCTACGCGGAAGATCCCGCCAAGGGTTTCCTGCCGTCGATCGGCACGCTCGAACGCTTCGACCTCGGCACCACCGCCCGCGTCGATACCGGGGTAGAGCAGGGCGCGGAAATCTCGCCCTTCTACGACCCGATGATTGCCAAGGTCATCGCCTGGGGCGAAGACCGCGAGACCGCGCGCGAAGCGTTGGCGTATGCGCTCGACGGCGCGGTCGTCTGGCCGGTCCGCTCCAACGCCGGGTTCCTCGTCGAGGCGCTCGACCATCCCGACTTCGTGGCGGGCACGCTCGACACCGGTCTGATCGCCCGCGAAGGCGACGCGCTCATGCCGCCGACGCACCCGACCGAAGAGGCGTTGGCCGAGGCCGCGGGCGCGCTCGTATCTGCCGATCCGATCGCCGGCTTCCGCCTCAACGCAGCGCCACGCCGTAGTGCGACGTTCCTGCTGGACGGCGAACCGGTCGAGGTCGAACTCGACGGACAGGCCGGAACGACTGCTGTGTTCGAAGACGTCCTGATCTCCGAAGCCGGCCAGACCTGGCAGCTCAAGCCGTGGCGTGCGTCGGGTGTCGCTGCGGGCGGAGCAGCGGACGGTGCGATCCTGTCGCCGATGCCGGGCCGCATCATCGCGGTCGACGTTTCGGCCGGTGATACCGTCACCAAGGGCCAGAAGCTCGTCACGCTCGAGGCGATGAAGATGGAGCATTCGCTGACCGCGCCGTTCGACGGCATCGTCGCGGACCTCAACGCGGTCGAGGGCGGGCAGGTGACCGAGGGCACCATGCTCGTCCGCATCGAGAAGGATTCCTGATGGCCGGCCGCTATTTCGACGACTGGAGCATCGGCGACCGGATCGAGCACGAGATCCGCCGCACGGTGACCGAGACGGACAACCTCCTGTTCTCGACGATGACTCACAACCCGCAGCCGCTGCATCTCGATATCGAGGCCGCGAAGGCAAGCGAGTTCGGCCGGATCCTCGTCAACGGCACCTTCACCTTCGCGCTGATGGTCGGGCTGTCGGTCGGCGAGACGACGCTCGGCACGCTCGTCGCCAATCTCGGCTACGACAAGCTGGTGCATCCGAAGCCCGTCTTCATCGGCGATACGATGCGCTGCGAAACCGAAGTTACCGAGCTGAAGCCCAGCAAGTCGCGCCCGAACGCGGGCATCGTCACCTTCACGCACCGCCTCATCAACCAGCGCGACGAGGTCGTCTGCCAATGCCTGCGCACCGCCCTGATCGAGCGGCGCGCAAGTCCTCCTCAGTGATTGTCGCGCGGTAGGCCCATCGTCTGCGCGATGCGCTGATACTTCTCGGCACCTTCGAGGATCGCACCGGTCTCCATCTGGCCGACCGTGGCGCGCTGGATTTCCTGCCAAGGCGTCTGCGAACGCGGGAAGGCATAGCCGCCCGCCTCGGTCAGCGCCCGGCGGCGCTCGGCAAGGTCCTCGTCGGAGATCAGCACGTTGGCGCTGCCCTTGGCGAGATCGATGCGAACCCGGTCACCGGTCCGGATCAGCGCAAGCCCACCCATCGCCGCCGCCTCGGGCGAGGCGTTCAGGATCGAGGGCGAGCCCGACGTCCCCGACTGCCGACCGTCGCCGATGCAGGGGAGGGCATGCACCCCCTCGCGGATCAAATACGCCGGCGGCCGCATGTTCACGACCTCGGCCGCACCCGGATAGCCGATCGGCCCCGCGCCACGCATGAACAGCAACGTGTCGGTCGTGATCCCGAGCGACGGATCGTCGATCCGGTGGTGATAATCCTCAGGCCCGTCGAACACGACCGCGGGGCCCTCGAATGCTTCGAGATCGTCCGGGTTGCTCAAATACCGCTCGCGGAATTCGGGCGAGATCACGCTGGTCTTCATGATCGCCGAGTCGAACAGGTTGCCGCGCAGCACGATGAAGCCGGCATCCTCGAGCAACGGCGTCGCGAATGGGCGGATGACGCGCTCGTCCTCGATCGTCGCGGTTCGGCAATTATCGCCGATCGACTTGCCGTTCGCGGTCATCGCGTCTTCGTGGATCAGCCCCTGCTTCATCAGCTCGGCGACCACCGCGGGCACGCCGCCGGCATGGTAATAATCCTCGCCGAGATATTCGCCCGCTGGCTGGAGATTGACCATCAGCGGCACCTTGTGGCCGTGCGTCTGCCAGTCGTCGATCGGCAGGTCGACGCCGATATGGCGCGCGATCGCGGCCAGATGGATCGGTGCGTTGGTCGAGCCACCTATCGCCGAATTGACGACGATCGCGTTGTGGAACGCCTCCTTGGTCAGGATGTCCGATGGCTTCAGATCTTCCGAAACCATGTCGACGATCCGCTTGCCGGTCTTGTAGGCGACCTCCTGTCGATCACGGTACGGCGCGGGGATCGCGGCCGAGCCGGGCAACTGCATGCCGAGCGCCTCGGCAAGGCTGTTCATCGTCGTCGCGGTGCCCATCGTGTTGCAATAGCCGGTCGACGGCGCCGACGACGCGACGAGCTTGATGAAGCCCTCGTCGTCGATCGCGCCGGTCGCGAGCAGTTCGCGCGCCTTCCACACGATCGTGCCCGAGCCGGTGCGCTCGCCCTTGTGCCAGCCGTTGAGCATCGGGCCGACGGAGAGCGCAATCGCCGGAATGTTGACGGTCGCCGCCGCCATCAGGCACGCCGGCGTGGTCTTGTCGCAACCGATCGTCAGCACGACGCCGTCGAGCGGATAGCCGTACAGCACCTCGACCAGCGCCAGATAGGCGAGGTTGCGATCGAGCCCCGCGGTCGGCCGCTTGCCGGTTTCCTGGATCGGGTGGACCGGGAATTCCAATGCGATGCCGCCCGCCTCACGGATGCCCTCGCGCAGACGTTCGGCAAGAACGAGGTGGTGGCGGTTACATGGCGACAGGTCGCTGCCGGTCTGCGCGATGCCGATGATCGGCTTGCCCGAGCGCAGTTCTTCGAGGCTCAGCCCGAAGTTCAGATAGCGCTCCAGATAGAGCGCGGTCATGTCGATGTTCTCGGGGTTGTCGAACCACGCGCGCGAGCGGAGCTTAGGCATGTCGGTCATGAGGAGCTTTCTGGAGATCGGATATCAGCGGGCGACGGAAAGGCGGTAGATCATCGCGTGATGATACGGCTTGCCCGGATCGACACGCGCGGAAACGAAGTTTGGCTTGTTCGGCGCATCGGGGAATTTCTGCGGTTCGAGCGCGATGCCGTCGCCCATTCGGTACAAATGGCCCTTCTTGCCGATGAACGTCCCGTCCAGGAAATTGCCGGTATAGAACTGCACGCCGGGCTCGGTCGTCAGGACTTCGAGCACGCGGCCAGAGACAGGATCCTCCAACCGCGCGGCCAGTTCGGGCTTGGCGGTCAGACCCTTGTCGAGCGCGAAATTATGGTCGTAGCCATGGCCGTAGCGGATCTGCTGGTCGCGACCATCGCGGATGCCCTCGCCGACGATGCGGCCGTTGCGGAAATCGAATACCGTGCCGGCGACGGGCTGCAGCGTACCGGTCGGGATCAGCTTGTCGTCGACCGGCGTGATCGCTTTGGCGGGGATCGTCAGCCGGTGGCCATACGCGCCCATCGCCGAGCCTTCGCCGCCGAGGTCAAAGATCGCATGGTTGGTCATGTTGACGATCGTCGGTTTGTCGGTCTTCGCGTCATACGCGATGCCGAGATTGCCGGCTTCGTCGAGCGTATAGGTGACGGTGACGTCGAGGTTGCCGGGATAGCCGGAATCCCCGTCCGGGCTGCGGTAGCCCAGCACGAGCGTCGCGGTCGGGCCGTTCGTCGCCGAGACGATCTTCCAGGCGACCTTGTCGAAGCCCTTGCCGCCGCCGTGCAGCGAATTGACCTTGTCGTTGAGCGGCAACTGGTACGGCTTGCCGTCCAGCGTGAAGCGGCCACCGGCGA
>Ga0308163_10004168_pt1 | contig 11673 bp, 13 predicted proteins | sample PhyTR1_FD_201037 | JGI IMG/M metagenome (GOLD analysis project Ga0308163, IMG submission 201037) | Phyllosphere microbial communities from UC Gill Tract Community Farm, Albany, California, United States - DLSLT.R1 | ecosystem: Host-associated > Plants > Phyllosphere > Unclassified | place: USA... | reverse complement strand
GGGTGGCGACCTGGCGAATACCGTGCTGAACAACATCTACGGCGACGAACTGCGGCCGAAGATGGCACGCTTGCAATGGGCCTCGCCGAAATGGCTGGCCGAGTACATCTCCAACGAACACGTGCAAATGCAGGCAGTGTTCCTGGCGTTCCTGCCGGCCGCGCTGGCCGGCCAGATCATCGACGGCCTGCCGCAGGATACCCGCGACCTGGTGCTGCTGAACCTGGCGCGCATGGAAGAAGTCGATGCCGACCTGTTGCAGGAACTCGACGAACTGGTGGACCGCTGCCTGAGCTCCTTCGATTCGCAGGGCACCAGCGTGGAAGGCATCCGCCAGACCGCCGAGATCCTCAACCGCCTGCCAAGCAACCGTGCGCAGATGGTCGAACTGCTGCGTGCGCATGATCCGGAAGTGGTGTCGAAGATCGAACTGTCGATGTACGACTTCTTCATCCTCGGCAACCAGACCGAACAGGCGATTACCCGCATCCTGGAAGACGTGCCGCTGGAACAATGGGCGATTGCGCTCAAGGGCGCCGACATCGCAGTGCGCGACGCGGTACTGAAAACCATGCCGAAACGCCAGGCCCAGGCCTTCGAGGACATGATGCGCCGCGCCGGTCCGGTACCGATGTCGCGTATCGAACAGACGCGCCAGGAAATCATGGCCACCGTCAAGGCGCTGGCCGACGCCGGCGAAGTCGAGATTCAGCTGTTTGCAGAACAGGTGGTTGAATGAAGCAGTTCCGCCCTTACCGCTTTCCGCCGCTGGCGCAATTCACCACCCAGCGCGCTGCTGTGGCGGCTGCGCACGGTCACGGCCATAGCCATGGCGGCGACGGCGGCGCGCAGTGGGCCGCTTCAGTCAGCGAAGGCTTTGAACAGGGCCAGCGCGACGGTTACGAAATCGGTCTGGCGCGCGGCCAGGAAGACGGCTTTGAAACTGGCCGCCAGTCCGGCCAGGAACAGGGCCGCGAAGAAGGCCGCCACGAAACCCTGGTGGCCTACGACCAGATGGCGCGCCCGGTCGATGCCATGCTGAAGAGCCTGAAGAAATTACGTTCCGATTACCGCGCAGCGCAGCGCAAGGAAGTGGTCGACCTGGTGGCGAAAGTTGCCCGCCAGGTGATCCGCGCCGAACTGGCCTTGCAGCCGGTGCAGCTGATGGCGCTGGTCGAGGAAACGCTGGCGTCCATGCCGCCAACCCGCGATGAAATCGACGTCTTCCTGAATCCTGAAGAACTCAAGCGTATTGCCGAGCTGGACCCGAAACGTTCGAAGCGCTGGAATCTGATTCCCGATGCCCGTCTTGAGGTCGGCGAATGCCGCATCAAGGCTGGCGATAATGAAGTCGATGCCGGTTGCCATCAACGCCTTGCGGCGGTCATGGAACAGGTCGATAATCAACTGCAGATCGCCGACGGTGGCGACGAACAGGAGATCGACGAGTGATCGCTGATGCCTTACGCAATCTCGAACTGGGTTCGGTACCCATGGCGACCCCGACGGGCCGCCTGGTGGGTGCGTCCGGTTTGTTGCTTGAGGCCGTAGGGTGCCCTTTGCACACCGGCCAGCGTTGCCAGATTGAGACAGTCGGCGGCGAATGGCTGGATGCGCAGGTGGTCGGTTTCCGCGAAAAGGTGTCGTACCTGATGCCGTTCAAGAAGGCGGTTGGCCTGACCACCGGCGCGCGGGTACTGCCTTCGCCTGAAAAAGTCAGTCTGCAGATCGGCTCCAGCTGGCTGGGCCGCATGGTCAACGGACTGGGCGAGCCGATTGACGGGCTGGGCAAGCTGGGCGGCGATTTCCCGCTCGAATCGCAACCGCCGCGCGTCCATCCGCTGCGCAAGAAACCGGTGACCGAACCGCTCGACGTCGGCGTGCGCGCAATCAATTCCATGCTGACGCTGGGCAAGGGCCAGCGCGTCGGCCTGATGGCCGGTTCCGGCGTCGGCAAGTCCGTGCTGCTGGGCCTGATGACCCGCCAGACCGTCGCCGATGTGGTGGTGGTCGGCCTGATCGGCGAACGTTCGCGCGAGGTGCGCGAGTTTGTCGACATGTCGCTCGGCAAGGAAGGTTTGCAGAAGTCGGTGCTGGTGATTGCGCCGGCCGATGAAAGCCCGCTGATGCGCGTGATGGCCACCGAACTGTGCCACTCGATCGCGGCGCACTATCGCGATCAGGGCAAGAATGTACTGCTGCTGGTCGACTCACTGACCCGCTACGCCATGGCGCTGCGCGAAGTCGCGCTGGCGCTGGGCGAGCCGCCGGCCACCAAGGGTTATCCGCCGTCGGTATTCTCGAATTTGCCGCAACTGGTGGAATCCGCCGGCAACGGCGAAAACCAGACCGGCAGCATGAGTGCGATTTACACCGTGCTGGCCGAAGGCGACGACCAGCAGGACCCGGTAGTGGATACCGCGCGCGCGATTCTCGACGGCCACATCGTGCTGACCCGCGAACTGGCCGAGCGCGGCCACTACCCTGCAATTGATATAGCGGCATCGATCAGCCGTTGCATGATGCAAGTGATCGACCACGAACACCAGATGGCCTCGCGCGCGCTGAAAGCCAGCATGTCGCGTCATGACCGTGTGCGCGACCTGATCCCGCTGGGCGCGTATGTGCCGGGCGCCGATCCGGTCACCGACAAGGCGGTGCAGTTGCACCCGAAAGTGGAAGATTTCCTCTGCCAGGGCACCAAGGAAGCGGCGCCCATCGAGCAATGTATCGCGCAACTTGAAAAGCTGATGACATCATGAGCCAACATAAAATCCGCAACCTGACCACCCTGGTGGCGCTGCGCAACACGGAAGTGGAGCGCCTGCAGACCGAGATGGCGGAAAAGACCAATCTGCGCGATCGCTACCAGAAGAACCTGGAGCGTCTGACCAGCCTGTACACCAACAGTGGCGCCAGCGGCAATCTGCACCCTGCCCTGGCCGGCAATTGTGGAAATTACAAGCAGGCAGTGATGGTGATGGCCGACAGTCACCGCCTCGACTTGCATATGCACGAGGCCGATATGGCGGTTTCGCAACAGGCGCTGAACGCCGCCTGGGCCAAACGCGAAGTGCTTGGCAAGGTGCTCGACAAGACCCAAAAGGTGGTCAATCGCGAGCAAAACGCCAAGGAACGCAAGCAGCACGATGATTTGGCGACCCAATTGTGGCTGCGCGGCCAAAAATAAACGTCGTTACAAAAAATTGTCCTAAATATTTTCATACGGAAACGATTAAGGTCGCCCTATATCGGGGTACACTTCATTTATCCTTTCCAGGAGCAAGATTATGGCTGTTATCACCGCCCCAACTTACGACCCGAAGACCACGGCTGAAAACCTGGCCAATGCTTATGTGGCATCCTCCAAGGCGATGCTTGACAAGCAGTCAAGCAACGCTACCGCCACTGCGACGGGGTTGACCAAGCTGGGTTCGGCGCTGAGCGCATTCCAGACCGCCATGGCAGGGCTGACCACGAGCAGCACGGCGCTGAGCGCCACCAAGGCCACCTTCAGCAATACCTCGATTGGCACCGCCACCGCCACCTCCAGTGCACAGGCCGGCAGCTATGCGTTTTACGTGCAACAGCTGGCCACTGCCGGCCAGGTGTCGTACAACGTCGCCGATAGCGCCGCCACCGGCGCCGGCAGCATGAATATCACGCTGGCCGACGGCAGCGCGTTCCAGGTGGATCTGGCCAATGCCGATACCAACAAGGACAATCTGCTGAGCGCCAAGGAAGTAGCGGCAGCGATCAACGCCGCTGCCGACAACAAGTCGCGCGTGACCGCGTCGACCATGACCATCAACGGCCAGACGCGCCTGGTGCTGACTTCCGCCCAGACCGGCGCCGACAATGCGGTCGCCTCGATCGACACCAGCGGGCTCGGCGACGCCGGCTTGCAAGGCGCGCTGAGCAACGCCAACCAGACCGTGCTGACGGCTGCCACCAATGCGATCGTTTTCGCGGGCGGCAAGAACGGCACCAAGGTCGAGCAGGCATCGAACACCTTCAGCATCGTGGATGGCGTCAAGTTCACTGTGACCCAGGCGCAAGGCGTCAACGACGCCGCCGTGACGCTGACCGTGGCCGCCGACAACAGCGGCACCGCTACCAATGTGCAAAAATTCGTTGATGCCTACAATTTGCTGATGGGCACGATCAAAACGCTGACTGCCGCGGGTGATCATTCCCTCACCACTGGCGATACCACCGCGACCCCGACCTCAGCAGACGCCGCCTTCTACAATGATTCAGGCGTCATCAACCTGCGCGATCGCCTGAACGGCATCCTGCGCAACGCCAGCGGCGGCCAGTCGCTGATCAGCTACGGCATTATCGCCAGCAAGGATGGCACGCTGACGCTGGACTCGAAACGTCTGGACAAGGCCATCGCCGCCAATCCGGAAGGCCTGGACACACTGTTCGGCCGCGCCGGCGTCGGTATCGACTCTGGCGTGCTGGGCGCAATGAACAAGCTGACGATCACCTGGACTACTGGCGCCGGTGGCTTGATCACTCAGCGCAGGAGCCAGAACGACCGCTTGCAAAGTGACCTGACCGACCGCCAAGCCACGCTGCAGACCAAATTCGATAACGCTTACAAGCGCTACCTGGCCCAGTTTACTGCCCTGCAACAACTGCAGGCCAGCATGACCAGCACGTCGAACATGTTCACGGCGATGTTCTCGTCGGACAGCGACAGTTAAAGCAACAACCAGTATTTTTTGACCGTACGGTGAATTATGATGAATCACGAAGCCTACAGCAGTTACCACTCCACCAATCTCGACGCCCAGGTCGCCCGGGCATCGCCGATTGAGCTGGTGCTGGTGCTTACCGATGGCCTGCTCGAGGAGCTGGCCCGCGCACGCGGACACATCGTCGGCAAGCGTTACGAGCTGAAGGCCAAAAGCCTCAACAAATGCACCGACATTATCAACGGTTTGTCGAGCTCGCTCGACTTCGACAATGGCGGCGAGGTGGTGGAAAACCTCGGCCGCCTGTATGACTACTGCGCCGGCCGCCTGTACACGGCTGGCGTCAGCCTGGACCCGGCCATCATCGACGAAGTCACTACCCTGCTGACGACGATCAAAAAGGGATGGCTGGGCGTCCAGGCGAAGACCAATGGATAGACAGCGCACCTTGCTGCAAATGGCGCAGAAAATGAGCGCCGCCATCGCCTCCGAGGACTGGAAGACGCTGGCGGCGATCAACACGTTAATGGGAACCGTATTGCCGCAGATGGCGGCGCAAGGCAAATGGAGCAGTGCCGAATGGGCTGCGCTGTCGGCGCTGCGCCAGATGCACAACGAAGCAGTCAAGCGCTGCGACCGCGCCACCGACGAACTGGGGCGCCGCCTGAATGATATCCAGGGAAACCGCGAGGGCTGGCTAGCTTATGCCCTCGAAAGTGAACAAGCACAGAACGGAATCGAAGCATGACCATGACACTCTCCAGCGCGACGGCTGCGGCCAGGGCCGCGCAAGCCGAACTGACCGCCCCGGTGGCCGCCGCCAACGCGGCTGCCGTCGGCGGCAGCCGTGGCGCGACCACGCCTGCCAAGGCGACCGACAACAACGCCACTAGCGCCAACAGTGCCACCAATGCCAGCACCAGCAACACCGCCAAAGGCAATGCCACGGCGCATGCTGCGAGTGCCCAGTCCAGCCAGAAACCTGCCGCTACCGCCGGCCAGCAGCCTGAGCGCAGCAATGGCAACGCCACCGCCAGCGCCGATGCTGCCGCACAGGCCAGGCAAGCGAACCAGGCTGCGCAAGCTGCCGCCAGCACTGCGGTTCCAGTGGCAGCGCCGCTGTTCGCGCAACTGCTGAACCTGGCCGATGTGGCCGCCGCGCCGGACGACAGCGCCGACAGCACGACCCCGGCCGACGGCGGTGACGCCACCGGTTCCGGCAGCGCCGCCGCCAGCGCCGTGCTGCCAGCCATGCTCGCCTCAATGCTCAACCTGGCGCCAGCGCCGCAAGCCGCTGCCGTATCCACCGCAGGCGACGCCGACGCCGCGCGCATTGACGCGGTCAGTGCCGGCGCCAGCCTGAACACCAGCGCCACCCGCCTCAACCTGGCCGCCGTTGGTGTCGCGGTCAATCCAGCCGCGCAAGCTGCCGACGACGCTGCCGCTGCTTCGGCCGCTGCCGCTGCAGCAGCCGCTGCGGCACAGATCGCCGCACCCGTTGCCGTCGCGCCAACCGCCGCCGCCAACAACGCCGCACTGGCTGCAGCTGCCGCGCGCGAAGCGAAAACCGATGCCCCGGCCGCCGCGCCGGCCACCGTCCAGCCTGGCAACGGCAGCGAGCCTGTCGCACCCGTGGTGCAGCGCGCTGTCACACCGGAAGCCGCGAGCTACGCCGCCGTGCCGCGCAGCGCAGCACGCACGGCCGACACCGCCATTCCTGCCACGCCGGTAGCTAGCGCCGCCGGTGCTGCTGCCAGCGCCGATGACGGCAACAGCAGCCTGCCGGTCACCGCCAATGTCAACGGCGTCAACGTCAACCAGAGCGCTGCACCGGCCACCGGCCAGGCCGCCGCCACCGTCAAGCTGGCCGGTTCGCCGGAGCAATGGCAGCAACCGCTGCGCGAAGCGCTGGGCGACCGCCTGCAGGTGCAACTGCAGCGCAACAACGATCACGCGGTGATCCGCCTGGAACCGCCAAACATGGGCGCGATTGAAATCTCGATCCGCCACAGCGCCGGCTCGCTGCAGATCAACCTGTCGGCCAACAACAGCGAAGTGGTGCGTCAGTTGAACACCATCAGCGACAACGTGCGCCAGGATCTGTCCAGCCGCCAGTTCGCTGACGTTGCTGTGACCGTATCGTCGTCGCGTGCCCAGGCGCAAGCCGACCAGGGCGGCCGCAACGGCCAGCAGCGCGACCAGAATGATGGCCGTACGCCGGGCCGCGCCCTGTCGGAAGACGACAGCGCCGCCACCTTTGCCATGACCGGGGAGTAATCTGTTAAATGAAGAACATGAAAATCATCATTGCCTTTGTCCTGGTCGCCGTGGTCGGCGCCGCTGTAGCCGGAGGCGCAGTATGGTACATGTCGAAAGGCGGCGAAGAGCACGCTGAAGAGAGCAAGGACGCCAAGAAGAAGCCGAAGAAGGAAGAGAAAAAGTCCGAGCTGCCGCCGAAATACCTGACGGTGGACAAGGTGGTGGTAATGCTGCGCCATGAGCCAAACGAGAACGTCACCCACTACCTGTCGGCCGACCTGGTAGTCGCCACCGACGCCAAGCGGGAAAAGGAAACCAAGGAAAACCTGCCGATGCTGCGTAGCGTCGCGGTGAAAACCCTGTCCAACCTGCCAATGGCCACCGCACGCGTGATGACCATCGACCAGTTTGCCGCAGAACTGAACAAGGCCTTCGACCATGAATTCGAACAGGAAGGCCGCGAAAAGCCGTTTGACGAAATCATGATTGGCAAGCTCATCGTCGAGTAAGCCGGCCAGCATGAACAAGAGTGGAGCGGGCATGGGATACGTGGAAGAATTCGCAGACACTTACGCAGAAGGTTACGGTGAGCACGGCGCCGCCCCGGCCATGCACAGCGTGGCCGACGAGCAGAAGCATCTGCTGGCGTACGCGCCGCTGGTCAAGCGCATCGTGCGTCAGCTGAATTCGCAGATCGCCGGCGCCATCGACCGCGACGACATGGAACAGATTGGCCTGATGGGTCTGCTGGAAGCATTGCGCCGCTACGGCGAGCCGGACGCCGCCTTTGGCAGCTACGCCAGCCTGCGCATCCGCGGCAACATCCTTGATGAGCTGCGCCGCCAGGACTGGCGTCCGCGCGCGGTGCGCCAGCAAAGCCATAAGTTGCGCGACGCGGTGCGCGCCCTCACCCGCAAGCTGGGCCACGAGCCAAGCGAGCAGGAAATCATGAGCGGCCTGACGCTGACGCCGGAAGCTTATCAGGCTTACCTGATGGACGAGAACGCCGAGCTGATCGCCAGCTTCGACGAGATCCTGCAGGAAAGCGTCAGCAACGACAGCGCGCCCAGTCCGGAGGATCAGCTGATGGTGCGCCGCAGCCTGGAACAGGCGCTGCGCAGCCTGGACGAGCGCGAGCAGCGGGTGGTGCAAATGTATTACGAGTTCGAACTGAGCTACAAGGAAATCGCCGCCGTGCTGGACCTGACCGACGCCCGCGTCTGTCAGCTCAACAAGGCGGCGCTGAACAAAATGAAAGCAGTACTGCAAAGCGCCTGATTGGGCGTGCTGCGGCAGGGATAGTAAAAATGACGCGGAAAGGCGAATCATCATGCAGCAAATAGTCGGTCTCCTCATAGTTTTAGGCAGCGTCTTCGGCGGCTTCTTCATGATGGGCGGTGCCTTCCATCAGATCTGGCAGCCAATCGAGCTGATCGTCATTGCCGGCGCCGGCCTGGGCGCGCTGGTCATCGGTAATCCTAGCCACGTGCTGAAGGAAATGATGACCCAGATCAAGAAGATCATCACCAAGAAGAAATATGACTCGGAGTTCCAGCGTCAGCTGCTGCTGCTGATGTACGAACTGCTGCAACTGGCGGCCGGCGGCCTGAAAGCGCTGGACGCCCACGTCGAAGCGCCGAAGGACAGCCCGTTGTTCCAGCGCTACCCGCGCGTGCTGGAAGAGCCGAAGCTGCTGGCCTTCATCGTCGACAACTTCCGCCTGATGGCGATGGGCAAGATCAACGCCCACGAACTCGAAGGCGTGCTGGAGCAGGAACTGGAAGCCATCCACACCGAACTGGAACAGCCGGCCAAGTCGCTCGGCAAGATCGGCGAGGCCATGCCGGGCTTCGGTATTCTGGCCGCCGTGCTGGGTATCGTGATTACCATGAACACCGTGAACGAAGGCGCAACCTCGGGCGAGATCGCCGAGCACGTCGGCGCGGCGATGGTCGGTACCTTCATCGGTATTTTCTTCTGCTACGGCCTGATCGACCCGCTGTGCAATATGATGAAACAGCTGATCAATTCGGAAGCCTCGAACAAGGAAACCGTCAAGGTGGTGCTGGTAACGCACGTGGCCGGCAAGCCGCCGCTGCTGGCGATTGACGCCGGCCGCCGCCTGGTCGCACTCAACATCAAGCCAAGCTTCGCCCAGCTGGAACGCTGGATCAATGACCTGGAAGGCCGCGACAGCGCGCCAGCCGATGACTCGCGTCGTGGAGGCCGTGGTGCTAAAGCCGCATGACAAGGCGCATGACCAGACCATCGTCAAGCGCGGTGGCGGCAAGCACAAGCACGATGACCACGGCGGCGCCTGGAAGGTAGCCTTCGCCGACTTCTGTCTCGCGCTGATGTGCCTGTTCCTGGTGCTGTGGCTGATGGCGGCGCGTAACACGGAATCGCTGGAACAGATCCTGACCGAGGCCGACGGCGCCAAGACCGACCAGGGCAAGGGCGTCATGCCCGAGCAGGTCGGCGGCCCGCGCGGCAGCCTGATCGACCGTTTCCCGATGCCGCACTTCGGCAATACCGAAGCCGAAGGCAAGCAGAAATCCAAGGCCGAGACCACCGACGAACCGACCAAGGAGCCGTCCGACGAGACGCCGTCCACGCCGCAGCCGCCAGCCTCCAAGGTGAAATACGACAGCCCGGATGATCTGGCTGCACTGTCCAGGGCGCTGACCAAGATGAGCGCCGAGTTCGGCCTGACCTCGAACCTGGAAGCGGTCATCACCCCGTATGGCCTGCGCGTGATGATGCACGATACCGACCGCCAGGGCATGTTCGTGCGCGGCAGCGCGGTGCCGACAGACAGATTCCGCCTGCTGTTGCGCAAGATGGGCCCGCTGTTCAAGCAGATGGAAAACCAGATGCTGATCGTCGGCCACACCGATTCGCTGCAGTACGCCGATACCAGCTACGCCGCCTTCTCCAACTGGACGCTGTCGGCCAACCGCGCCATGTCGGCCCGCTCGCAGCTGCTGGCTGGCTCGATGAATCCGGAATCGGTGCTGCAGGTGGTGGGCATGGCCGACCGCGCGCCGCTTGACATCAAGCGCGCCGACGCTGGCGTCAACCGCCGCATCGAGCTGCTGATCCTGACCACCAACCAGGCCAAGACGATTGCCGCCATGTTCGGCATGCCGGACAACAGCACGCCGCTGATCCACGATGTGAACACCTCCTTGCCGGACGCGACCCTGTTGCAGAAACTGCGCAACCAGATCAGCGGCCAGGCCGAGAGCCCGCTGCGTGATCCGCGCCGCAACAAATAAGACAGACGTATGGAAACCAAGCCAACAAGAGGCAGCCGCATGAAAATCTCGACATCGACCCCGGACGGCGTGGCCGTCCAGCGCGTAGCTGACAGCGCCCCGGCGGATGCGCCGGATGCGGTGGTGGCGCCCACCCCTGCCCCGCTGCAGTCGGCGGTGATGCAACCAGCGTTGCAGGCGATGAAGGAAATGCCGGAAATCGACCAGGAAAAGGTCGACATGCTGCGCGATGCATTGGCCAAGGGTGAACTGCCGTTCGATCCGGCCAAGCTGGCCGGCCTGGTCCAGCGTTTCCACGGGAGCGAGCAGTGACCGTGAGCACCATGTCGCGGCAGGACGCGATGCGCGCCCTGCTGGGCGGAATTGCCGCCGACCTGCAAGCCTATGCGCAATTGCAGCAACTGCTGCAGCAACAGTTCGAGGCCGCCTTGCGCCACAAGGCCGCCGATCTCGGCACCGTCGCCGAAGCTATCACCGCGCTAGTTGACGCGATGGAGCAACGCCGCGCCGATCGCGTGGTGCTGGTACAACGTTTAGTTGGTGAAACTGGCAATATGGCCCAAGCTTTTGCCTTGCTGAAAAATACTGCCCGGGAGAAAATGGAGGCTGACTGGACATCGCTGGAAGCGGCGGTGATCGAGTGCAAGCGTCTCAGCAAACGCAACGGCGATTTGCTGGCAGAGCAATACACCATCATGCAGCGCGTGCTGCATGGCGAGGAGCAAATTTATGCGCCAGCTTAGTGGGGCCATGCAAGCCACTGCACCCACCGCTGCAACTGTATCGAATATGACCGCCAGCCGCCCCACCGCGGCCACTGGCGGTTTTGCGTCTGCCGGCGCCTTCAACAGCGCCTTCACCCAGGTGCAGAGCGACGTCAGCAACTATATCGCCAAAGGCGACGGCGGCTTTGCCAGCAACGCCGAGCCCTCTTCCCAAGCCATGAGCCTGCAAGCCATGGCGCTGCGCAACCGCGCCACCGGCAGCATCGGTGAAGCAGGCGGCGTTGACGGCGACACCCAGCAACAGTTCCTGGCCTCGATCAAGCCATGGGCGCAGGAAACCGCCGGCAAGCTGGGCGTCTCGCCCGAGCTGGTGGCCGCGCATGCCGCGCTGGAATCCGGCTGGGGCAAGCAGCCCCTGAAGAACGGCGCCGCCAATGCCAACAACCTGTTCGGCCTGAAGGCCGGCGGCAGCTGGCAGGGCGACGTTGCTGTCGCCAGCACCACCGAATATGAACATGGCGCCATGCTGAAGAAGACCGAACGCTTCCGCAGCTATCCGGACACCGCCAGCGCCTTCCGCGACTACGCCGATCTGCTGACCAGCAATCCACGCTACGCGGCGGCCCTCAACACCGGCAGCGATGCCCGCGCTTTCGCCAGCGGACTGGCCAAGGCGGGCTATGCCACTGACCCGAACTACGCAGACAA
>Ga0308163_10004167_pt1 | contig 11675 bp, 9 predicted proteins | sample PhyTR1_FD_201037 | JGI IMG/M metagenome (GOLD analysis project Ga0308163, IMG submission 201037) | Phyllosphere microbial communities from UC Gill Tract Community Farm, Albany, California, United States - DLSLT.R1 | ecosystem: Host-associated > Plants > Phyllosphere > Unclassified | place: USA... | reverse complement strand
TCCGCCGCCTCGATCCTCGCCAAGGTGCATCGCGACCGGCTCTGCCAGGCATTGCACGAGGAGTTCCCGCACTATGGCTTCGCCGGCCACAAGGGCTATGGCACCAAGGCGCATCTCGATGCATTGCTGCGCCATGGCGCGTGCGTCCATCACCGGCGCTCTTTCAGTCCGGTGGCGGCGGCGCTGGCGCGCGGACCGGTCGACCCGCGCGCACCGGGCGTGGCGCTCGTCGCCGATGCGGTGCCGCTGACGATGGGCCTGTCATGACCCCGGTCGAACCCACCCACGTCAGTTCGCGCGACAACCCGCTGCTCAAGGAGCTGCGCAGGCTGGCCCAGGACGGCGGCGCCTATCGCAAGCTGGGACGGGTCTGGCTGGAGGGCGATCATCTCTGCCGCGCGGCCCGGGAACGGGGCGTGCGGCCGGTCGTCGCGGTGTTCTCCGAAACCTTCTGGGCCCGCTCGCGCTTCGAGTGGGTGGATGCGTCGGACCGCATCGTCGTCGTCGCCGACGATCTGCTCGCCGGTGTCAGCGGACTGGAATCCCCCGCGCCGATGGGCTTCGTCATGGACCTGCCGGAGCGCCCGGCGCTGCGTCCCGACATGGCCACCGTCGTGCTCGACCGCCTGCAGGACGCGGGCAACGTCGGCTCCATCCTGCGCAGCGCCGGCGCCTTCGGATTCGCCCAGGTGGTGGCGCTCAAGGGCACGGCGGCGCTCTGGTCGCCCAAGGTGCTGCGCGCCGGCATGGGCGCGCATTTCGGCCTGCGGCTGATCGAGACGGTGACGCCGGACGAACTCGAGGCACTGGCCGTGCCGCTGCTCGTCACGAGTTCGCACGGTGGCGAATTCCTGCATCGCGCGGCCTTGCCCTGGCCCTGCGCCTGGGTCCTGGGGCACGAGGGGCAGGGCGTCTCGCCGGCGCTCGAAGCGCGCGCGGCCCTGCGCATCCGCATCGCGCAACCCGGCGGCGAGGAGTCGCTCAACGTCGCCGCGGCCGCCGCGATCTGCCTGCATGCGAGCGGCGCGACGCGCTGAATCCCCGAGTCACAGGTGATCCGGCATGCGGATCGATCGAAGCTTCGGGAATGTCCGATTGACGAATGAATTAGTGGTCGTGACGGCTACAATCAAGCGCTTTTCGCACAGCGTCGCCCGGCCGCCTTCAAAGCAAAAATCCTCGAATCAGCAGTCTCCCGGGAGCATTTCCGGAGACTCCGGGCGACCGTAACCATCCGGAGAACCCAGTGCTTTTGTCTCTCAAGGGAGCGTTTCCTCCCGCCATCCTGGCGCTCGCAGACGGCACGGTCTTTCTCGGCCATTCGATCGGAGCCACCGGCTCCACCGTCGGTGAAGTGGTGTTCAACACCGCCATGACCGGCTACCAGGAAATCCTCACCGACCCCAGCTATTGCCAGCAGATCGTGACGCTCACGTATCCGCACATCGGCAACTACGGCGTCAACGAGGAGGACGTCGAAGCCGACAAGGTCCATGCCGCCGGGCTGATCATCAAGGACCTGCCGCTGGTCGCCTCCAACTTCCGCAAGACCGAGACGCTCAGCGACTACCTGGTGCGCAACCGGACCGTGGCCATCGCCGATCTCGATACCCGCAAGCTGACGCGCCACCTGCGCGAGAAGGGCGCCCAGAACGGCGCGATCCGCGGCCTGGCGGCGGGCGAGACCGTGACGCAGGACCTGATCGACCAGACCATCGCCGCCGCCCAGGCCGCGCCGAACATGGCCGGCCTCGACCTCGCCAAGGTGGTGTCGGTCAAGCAGACCTACGAGTGGACGCAGACCGAGTGGAAGCTCGTGCATGTCGACGGCAAGCCGGGCTATGGCATGCAGATCACGCCACGCTTCCACGTCGTGGCCTTCGACTACGGCGTCAAGAAGAACATCCTGCGCATGATGGCGCAGCGTGGCGCGCGCATCACCGTGGTGCCCGCTCAGACCCCCGTCGCGGACGTGCTCAAGCTCAAGCCCGACGGCATCTTCCTGGCCAACGGACCGGGCGATCCGCAGCCGTGCGACTACGCCATCGACGCGACGCGCGAGCTCATCGAGACCGGCATCCCGGTCTTCGGCATCTGCCTGGGCCACCAGATCATGGCGCTGGCCATGGGCGCCAAGACCTACAAGATGAAGTTCGGCCACCACGGCGCCAACCATCCGGTGAAGGACCTCGACAACGGCCGCGTCAGCATCACGAGCCAGAACCACGGTTTCGCGGTCGACGAGAAGTCGCTGCCGCCGACCCTGCGCGCGACGCACATCAGCCTGTTCGACAACACGCTCCAGGGCCTGGCCCACACCTCCAAGCCCGCCTTCTGCTTCCAGGGCCACCCGGAAGCCTCGCCCGGCCCCCACGACATCGGCTATCTGTTCGACCGCTTCACGGCACTGATGGAAAAGCACAAAGCAGGAACCAAGAATGCCTAAGCGCACAGAACTCAAGAGCATCCTCATCATCGGCGCCGGCCCGATCATCATCGGCCAGGCCTGCGAGTTCGACTACTCCGGCGTGCAGGCCTGCAAGGCGCTGCGCGAGGAAGGCTACCGCGTCATCCTGATCAACAGCAATCCGGCGACGATCATGACCGACCCGGCCACGGCCGACGTCACCTACATCGAGCCGATCACCTGGCCGACGGTGGAGAAGATCATCGCCAAGGAACGGCCCGACGCGATCCTGCCGACCATGGGCGGCCAGACCGCGCTGAACTGCGCGCTCGACCTGTGGCGCAATGGCGTGCTGGACAAGTACACCGGCGCGGCGACCGGCCGGCCGGTGGAGCTCATCGGCGCCACGCCCGAGGCCATCGACAAGGCCGAGGACCGCCTGAAGTTCAAGGACGCGATGACCAAGATCGGCCTGGGCTCGGCGCGCTCGGGCATCGCCCACTCCATGCAGGAAGCCTGGGCGGTGCAGAAGCTGATGGGTTTCCCGACCGTCATCCGCCCGAGCTTCACGCTCGGTGGCACCGGCGGCGGCATCGCCTACAACCCGGAGGAGTTCGAGACCATCTGCAAGCGCGGCCTGGAGGCCTCGCCGACCAACGAGCTGCTGATCGAGGAATCGCTGCTCGGCTGGAAGGAATACGAGATGGAAGTGGTGCGCGACAAGGCGGACAACTGCATCATCGTCTGCTCGATCGAGAACCTCGACCCGATGGGCGTGCACACCGGCGACTCCATCACCGTGGCGCCGGCGCAGACGCTCTCCGACAAGGAGTACCAGATCCTGCGCAACGCCTCGCTGGCCGTGCTGCGCGAGATCGGCGTCGACACCGGTGGCTCGAACGTGCAGTTCTCCATCAATCCGAAGGACGGCCGCATGGTCGTCATCGAGATGAATCCGCGCGTCTCGCGCTCCTCGGCGCTGGCCTCGAAGGCGACCGGCTTCCCGATCGCCAAGGTCGCGGCCAAGCTGGCCGTGGGCTACACGCTCGACGAGCTGCGCAACGAGATCACCGGCGGAGCCACGCCGGCGAGCTTCGAGCCGAGCATCGACTACGTGGTCACCAAGATCCCGCGCTTCGCGTTCGAGAAGTTCCCGACCGCCGATTCGCGCCTGACGACGCAGATGAAGTCGGTGGGCGAGGTGATGGCGATGGGCCGCACCTTCCAGGAATCGTTCCAGAAGGCGCTGCGCGGCCTCGAGGTCGGCGTCGACGGCCTGAACGAGAAGACCCAGGACCGCGAGGTGCTGGAGAAGGAACTGGGCGAGCCCGGTCCCGAGCGCATCTGGTACGTCGGCGATGCCTTCGCCATGGGCCTCTCGGTCGACGAGGTGTTCGCGCTGACCAAGATCGATCCGTGGTTCCTGGTCCAGATCGAGGAGATCGTGAAGATCGAGCTCGAACTGGAGACCCAGTCGCTCGACGCCATCGATCGCGACACGCTGCTGGCGCTCAAGAAGAAGGGCTTCTCCGACCGCCGCCTGGCCCGCCACCTCAAGACCACCGACACCGCGATCCGCGACAAGCGCCGGGCCCTCGGCGTGCGCCCGGTCTACAAGCGCGTGGACACCTGCGCGGCCGAGTTCTCGACCAACACCGCCTACATGTACTCGACCTACGAGGACGAGTGCGAGGCGGCACCGACGGACAACAAGAAGATCATGGTGCTCGGCGGCGGTCCCAACCGCATCGGCCAGGGCATCGAGTTCGACTACTGCTGCGTGCACGCGGCATTGGCGATGCGCGAGGACGGCTACGAGACCATCATGGTCAACTGCAATCCCGAGACCGTCTCGACCGACTACGACACCTCCGACCGGCTGTACTTCGAGCCGCTGACGCTCGAGGACGTGCTGGAGATCGTCGACAAGGAGAAGCCGCTCGGCGTGATCGTGCAGTACGGCGGCCAGACGCCGCTGAAGCTCGCGCTCGACCTCGAGGCCAACGGCGTGCCGATCATCGGCACCTCGCCGGACATGATCGACGCGGCCGAGGATCGCGAGCGCTTCCAGCAGCTGCTGCACACGCTCGGCCTGCGCCAGCCGCCCAACGCCACCGCGCGCGCCGAACCCGAGGCGCTGGCCAAGGCCGCCGAGCTCGGCTATCCGCTGGTCGTGCGCCCGAGCTACGTGCTCGGTGGGCGCGCCATGGAGATCGTCCACGAGCAGCGCGACCTCGAGCGCTACATGCGCGAGGCCGTCAAGGTCAGCAACGACTCGCCGGTGCTGCTCGACCGCTTCCTGAACGACGCGGTCGAATGCGACGTCGACTGCATCCGCGATGCCGAGGGCGCGACGCTCATCGGCGGCGTGATGGAGCACATCGAGCAGGCCGGCGTGCATTCGGGCGACTCGGCGTGCTCGCTGCCGCCGTATTCGCTCTCGGCCGAGACCATCGCCGAGCTCAAGCGCCAGAGCGCCGCCATGGCGCAGGCCCTGAACGTGGTCGGCCTGATGAACGTGCAGTTCGCGATCCAGCAGAAGGATGGCAAGGACGTCATCTACGTGCTCGAGGTCAACCCGCGCGCCTCGCGCACGGTGCCCTATGTCAGCAAGGCCACCGGCATCCAGCTGGCCAAGGTGGCGGCACGCTGCATGGCCGGCCAGTCGCTGGCCTCGCAGGGCATGACCCGGGAGGTCACGCCACCCTACTTCAGCGTCAAGGAGGCGGTGTTCCCGTTCGTGAAGTTCCCCGGCGTCGACACCATCCTCGGCCCGGAGATGAAGTCGACCGGCGAGGTGATGGGCGTGGGCCGCACCTTCGGCGAGGCCTTCGTCAAGTCGCAGCTGGGCGCCGGCACCATCCTGCCGAAGTCCGGCAAGGTGTTCGTCTCGGTCAAGAACAACGACAAGCCACGCGCCGTCGAGGTGGCCCAGGGCCTCGTCAAGCTCGGCTTCGAACTGCTCGCGACCAAGGGCACGGCGGCCGCGTTCAACGCCGCCGGCGTGCCCTGCACGGTGGTCAACAAGGTCACCGAGGGCCGTCCGCACATCGTCGACATGATCAAGAACCAGGAAGTGGCCCTGGTCATCAACACGGTCGAGGAGCGCCGCAACGCGATCGCCGATTCGCGGCAGATCCGCACCTCCGCGCTGCTCGCGCGCGTGACGACCTTCACGACCATCTTTGGCGCCGAGGCGGCCGTCGAGGGCATGCGCCACATGGACGAGCTGGGCGTGATCTCGGTGCAGGAGATGCACGCTCAACTCGCCGTCCAGGCCGCAGGCTGACGCAGATGTACGGCACGCTCGGGTTCCGGCCACCGACGAGCGGCGCGGCGCCATTGCCGGCATTGGCGCCGCTGCAATCGCAGCCGTCGCAGCCATCGGAGTCGCAGATCGTCGAGCTCGATCTGGCCGACTGGCATGCGGCGCGCTCCGATGCCGGCTGGATCGCCGCGCTCGAGGCCGGCAAGGTGCTGTACTTCCCACGACTGGCCTTCGAGGTCGAGCCGGGCGAGCGCCGCCTGCTGTCGCCCGACGTCCTCGCGCCCCAGGTGCGCAACATCAGCTACGACGCCCGGGGCGGGCTCAAGGGCGTCGCCGGTGACGACGCCCGGCAGCGCGACGCCGCGGCCATGATCGAGCGCTTCCGCCGCCAGGCGCTGCGGTTCATCGACGATCTCCTGCCGCACTACACCGAGGCATTGCGCGTGGCGCCGACGAGCTACCGGCCGGTGCAGGTCGAGACGCGCACGCAATCATGGCGCGCCGACGACAAGCGGCTGCACATCGATGCCTTTCCCTCGCGGCCCAACTATGGCGAACGCATCCTGCGCGTGTTCGTCAACGTCAATCCCGACGGCCTGCCGCGCGTCTGGCGCGTCGGCGAGCCCTTCGAGGCGGTGGCCCGGCGCTTCCTGCCGCGCGTCAAGTCGTATGCGCCCTGGCAGGCGCGGATCCTGCAGGCGCTGCATGTCACCAAGTCGCTGCGCAGCGAGTACGACCACCTGATGCTGCAGCTGCACGATGCGATGAAGTCCGATGCCGACTACCAGCGCCACGCGCCGCAGCAGACCATGGCCTTTCCATCGGGCTCGGCCTGGGTCTGCTTCTCCGACCAGACGCCGCACGCGGTGATGTCGGGCCAGTACATGCTCGAGCAGACCCTTCATCTGGCCGCATCGAGGCAATACAATCCCGAGTCGAGTCCGCTCGCCATCCTGAGCCGGTTGACCGGAAGAACCATCGTCTGAACCCGTTCGACGAATCCGGTCACGGCACTCAGGGCCACCACACCATGCACCGCCGAACGGCAGCGTTCGGCGGTTTCGTTTTATGGAGCACCACAACATGGCCAACACCATTCCCGTCACCAAGCGTGGCGCCGAGAAACTGCGCGAGGAACTGCATCGCCTGAAGACCGTCGACCGGCCCTGGGTCATCAACGCCATCTCCGAGGCCCGGGCCCAGGGCGACCTGAGCGAGAACGCCGAGTACGAGGTCGCCAAGGATCGCCAGGGCTTCATCGAAGGCCGCATCCAGGAGGTCGAGGGCAAGCTGTCGGCGGCCCAGATCATCGATCCGGCCACGCTGGATGCCGGCGGCAAGATCGTCTTCGGCACCACGGTGGACCTGGAGGACGAGGACAGCGGCGAGGCCGTGACCTATCAGATCGTCGGCGAGGACGAGGCCGACCTCAAGCTCGGCCGCGTCAACATCTCCAGTCCGATCGCCCGCGCGCTGATCGGCAAGGAGGAGGGCGACACCGCCGAGGTGCAGGCGCCCGGCGGCGTGCGGCGCTACGAGATCGTCGCGGTCCGCTACGTCGGCTGAGGACGGCACGCGCCATGGCATCGGTCAAGGATCGCGTGGCGCTGATGCTCGCCGCGCTCTGGTGGGGCAGCCTGACGACGATCGGCTTCCTGGTCGTGCCGCTGCTGTTCGCGCGGCTGGGCAATCCGGCGGTGGCCGGCAACTTCGCCGGCCAGTTGTTCGCGGCGCAGACCTGGATCGCGATCGGTTGCGGTCTGGTCCTGCTGATCCATTTCAGGACGCTGGGCGATGGCGGCTTCGGCGGCGCCGTGCTGGCCGGCCTGTTCCTGGTGCTCGCCGCGCTCCTGCTGGCGCTGCTGCAGCAGTACGCCGTCGCGCCGCGCATCCTGGCGCGCGACAACCTGAAGTTCTGGCATGCCCTGGGCAGCGGCATGTACCTCGCGCAATGGCTGTGCACGCTCGTCCTGCTGTGGCGCATGGCACGGCGCGCGACGCTCGCGCCCACCCCGGGCGCGAGCTGATCACTGATCAGGTCGACCAGTGGCGCGCGATCCAGCGCGCCGGCCGGATGAACCGGAAGGCCCGGTTGCGGCGCCCGGCGAGCGCGTCCGGCGGATTGCATTCGCCATGGAACACCATGATGCGCGCGCCCTCCGGCACGAAGGGCTCGCGCCAGTAGTTGGTCGGCCAGGCCGGGATGCCGTGGTACTTGAAGCTGGGACACCAGGCGGCGGGCCAGTAGCCCAGCCGGCCCTGCCGATGCAGGAAGTCCGACAGGTAGGCCTGCTCGTTGCGGAATCGCGCCTGCACCTCGTCCGCGTGGGCGCGGAAGTACGCCAGCACGTCCGCGTGCATTCCCAGCTCGAACCGGTAGACCGACGAGTTGCCCGTGATGCGCCTGGGACGCCAGGGCCGGGCGTAGTCGTGGATGATCAGGAACTCGCCCGGCAGCTCGAAGAAGGCATCGAGCGAGCCGACCACCACGACGTCGAGATCGATGAACAGCGCCGTGCCGCGCAGGCCATGCAGGTCGGCCTCGAAGGTCGTGAGCTTCTTCCAGGCCCGGTCGGGCTGGCCCGGTTTCATGTCCAGTTCGAGCGGCGGGATGGGCAGGCAGCGCACCTCCTGCCGGATGCCCCGGTCGTCGTCGGTCAGGCAGACGAAATCGAAGTCGCCGCCCAGATGGCGGCGCACCATGGCATAGAGCCGGTTGACGTATTCGGGGCCGTACTTGGTGCCCCACTTCATGCACAGGACGTGCCGCTGCGCTCCGTCAGCGTGCGGGCGCGGCATCGTCAGTCGCTCTGGTTGCGCTTCTTGGCCGACAGGGGCCGCTTGGGCTTGGCGCGCTTGATCGTGCCGCCGGGCGTGAGGCGCTGGTTGCCCAGCACCCGCAGCGTCTTGATCTCGGGGCGTTGGCCGCCGCGCTTGCTGTACTTGAGGATCTTGACGTCGCGCGGACCGGGCATGCGGTCCTCGTCGACGACGCGTTCCTTCTCGGGGATGGGGCGCCACAGCACCAGCAGCTTGCCGATGTGCTGGATCGGAGCGGCATCGAGTTCGTCGGCCAGGGTGGCGAGCATGGTCTCGCGTGCGGCACGATCGTCGGAGAACACGCGGACCTTGATCAGGCCATGGGCCTTGAGGGCGGCGTCGGCTTCCTTCGTGACAGCCGGAGTGAGCCCGTCGCCACCGATCATGACGAGCGGATCGAGGTGATGGGCTTCGGCGCGATGCACCTTGCGTTGCGCGGGGGAGAGTTGAATGGCTGGCATCCCCGTATTATCCGGGCGAATGAAAGTCAAGACGCAGAGCAAGAAAGTCAACAAGGCGTGGCTCAACGATCACGTCAACGACACGTACGTGAAGCTGGCCGCCCGCGAGGGCTATCGCGCGCGCGCCGCCTACAAGCTCAAGGAGATCGACGAGACCCTCGGGCTGATCCGGCCCGGCGATCTGGTGGTCGACCTGGGCTCGACGCCCGGCGCCTGGAGCCAGTACGCCCGGCGTCGGCTGTCGCCCGGTGGCGCGGCCTCCGGCGACCTCGACGGCACCATCATCGCCCTCGACCTGCTGCCCATGGAGCCGATCGAGGGCGTCCTGTTCCTGCAGGGCGACTTCCGCGAAGCCGAGGTGCTGGAGCGGCTCGAGGCGGCGATGGCCGGACGGCGGGCCGACGTGGTGGTCTCCGACATGGCGCCCAACCTCTCGGGCATCGCCTCCGCCGACGCGGCCCGGATTTCGCATCTGGTCGAATTGGCGGTGGATTTCGCGCGCCGGCACATGAAACCGGAGGGAGCGCTGGTGACCAAGCTGTTCCATGGCGGTGGCTACGCCGAGCTGACGCAATTGTTCAAGGCCAATTTCCGTGTCGTCAAACCCTTCAAGCCCAAGGCGTCGCGCGACAAGTCGTCCGAAACCTTCCTGGTGGGCATGGGTCTCAAACCGACGGACGGGGGTTCCTGACCCCCGCTCCCGGCACGACCATGGCAATGTCCGTGCCTTCGCTATGGCTGCTCTCCTTCAATAAGCCGGTTTCGCAGCTTGAAAAGTTTAAAATGCTGTCCAATTGCAGGGCCTCGACGCGTTTTTTGCGATCGGGGTCACGGGTTTTTGACTGGAGCATCGTTTGAATAATCAGTGGTTTTCCAAAGTTGCCGTTTGGCTGGTCATTGCGATGGTGTTGTTCACTGTGTTCAAGCAGTTCGACACCCGCAGCGGCGCCAATGCCGGCAACGTCGGCTATTCGGACTTTCTCGAGGAAGTCCGTGGCAACCGCATCAAGAGCGCCACGATCCAGGAAGGCCAGGGCGGCAGCGAAATCGTCGCCGTGACCAACGACGACCGGCGCATCCGCACCACCGCCACCTACCTCGATCGCGGCCTGGTCGGCGACCTGATCGCCAACAACGTCAAGTTCGACGTCAAGCCGCGCGAGGAAGGCTCGCTCCTCATGACCCTGCTGGTCAGCTGGGGGCCCATGCTGCTGCTGATCGGCGTCTGGGTGTACTTCATGCGGCAGATGCAGGGAGGCGGCAAGGGCGGGGCGTTCAGCTTCGGCAAGAGCAAGGCCCGCATGCTCGACGAGAACACCAACTCGGTCACCTTCGCCGATGTCGCCGGTTGCGACGAGGCCAAGGAGGAAGTCAAGGAAGTCGTCGACTTCCTGAAGGACCCCGGTCGCTTCCAGAAGCTCGGCGGCCGCATCCCGCGCGGCCTGCTGCTGGTCGGCCCTCCCGGCACCGGCAAGACCCTGCTGGCCAAGTCGATCGCCGGCGAGGCCAAGGTGCCGTTCTTCTCGATCTCCGGTTCCGACTTCGTCGAGATGTTCGTCGGTGTCGGTGCCGCCCGCGTGCGCGACATGTTCGAGAACGCCAAGAAGAACGCTCCCTGCATCATCTTCATCGACGAGATCGACGCGGTGGGTCGCCAGCGCGGCGCCGGCCTGGGTGGCGGCAACGACGAGCGCGAGCAGACCCTCAACCAGATGCTGGTCGAGATGGACGGCTTCGAGACCAACCTCGGCGTGATCGTCGTCGCGGCGACCAACCGGCCGGACATCCTGGATGCCGCGCTGCTGCGCCCGGGCCGCTTCGACCGCCAGGTCTACGTGACGCTGCCGGACATCCGTGGCCGCGAGCAGATCCTGAACGTGCACATGCGCAAGGTGCCGCTCGGCCAGGACGTGAACCCGAGCATCATCGCCCGCGGCACGCCCGGCATGTCCGGCGCCGACCTGGCCAACCTCTGCAACGAGGCCGCCCTGATGGCCGCGCGCCGCAATGCCCGCGTCGTCGAGATGCAGGACTTCGAGAAGGCCAAGGACAAGATCTTCATGGGCCCCGAGCGCAAGAGCATGGTCATGCCCGAGGAAGAGCGCCGCAACACGGCCTACCACGAGTCCGGCCACGCCCTGATCGGCAAGCTGCTGCCCAAGTGCGATCCGGTGCACAAGGTGACGATCATCCCGCGAGGCCGCGCACTGGGCGTGACCATGAGCCTGCCCTCGCAGGACCGCTACAGCTACGACCGCGAGTACATGCTCAACCAGATCAGCATGCTGTTCGGTGGCCGCATCGCCGAAGAGGTGTTCATGCACCAGATGACCACCGGCGCCAGCAACGACTTCGAGCGCGCGACCTCCATCGCCCGCGACATGGTTACGCGCTATGGCATGACCGACGCCCTCGGCCCGATGGTCTATGCCGAGAACGAAGGCGAAGTGTTCCTGGGCCGCTCCGTCACCAAGACCACCAACATGAGCGAACAGACCATGGAGAAGGTCGACAGCGAGGTGCGCCGCATCATCGACGAGCAGTACGCCCTGGCGCGCCGCCTGATCGAGGACAACAGCGACAAGATGCACGCCATGGCGAAGGCGCTGCTCGAATGGGAGACCATCGACAGCGAACAGCTCGACGACATCATGGGTGGCCGTGCGCCGCGCCCGCCCAAGGACTGGACGCCGCGCATCCCGCCGTCGAACAACGGTGG
>Ga0308163_10004166_pt1 | contig 11676 bp, 14 predicted proteins | sample PhyTR1_FD_201037 | JGI IMG/M metagenome (GOLD analysis project Ga0308163, IMG submission 201037) | Phyllosphere microbial communities from UC Gill Tract Community Farm, Albany, California, United States - DLSLT.R1 | ecosystem: Host-associated > Plants > Phyllosphere > Unclassified | place: USA... | reverse complement strand
GTTCCAACTTCAACCATTGTTCCCACAATTGCTCGCACCATATTTCTAAGGAATCGGTCAGCAGAAATCGTGAATTTCAATTGATTTCCGGTTTTTTCCCATTCCGCTTTATAAATTTTGCAGATATTGGTTTTGTTATCGGTGTGGAGTTTAGCGAAACTTGTAAAATCATCGTATTCGAAAAGGATTTTACAGGCTTCGTTCATCAGGTCGATGTTCAAAGGTTTCTGACGCCAATATTGCCAAGAAGAATCTTTTGAAAACGGGTCTTTTTCCAATGAAATGTAATATTCATAGGTTCTGTACGTCGCATCAAATCTGGCGTGCAAGTTAGCAGGAACTTCAAAAATTCTTTTAAGTGCGATATTTTCTGACAAAAAAGAATTAAGTTTATAAACTAAGTTTTTATCAATTTTTTGTTCCGTTTCAAAATGCGCAAACATTTTCTTAGCGTGAACGCCCGTATCCGTTCTTCCTGCGCCAGTCGTTTTGATGGGTTCACGAAGAATGGTCGACAATGCTTTTTCCAATTCTTCCTGCACAGAAATTTGATTGGGCTGAATCTGATAACCAAAATACGCAGAACCGTTGTAAGAAAACTCTATAAAATATCTCATTGCAACAGCAAATTTCTTCTTTTTTTTTCAATTATATTGTCTAAATTTAAAATCGACCACATAGACACATAAGATTAATTAGAAATTATTAAATCAAAAGATTAAATAGTTAAAATCAAACTTTAGCTTATTTAACCTAAAAAACTATGTGTCTATGTGGTTTTAAGTTTATAAAGAAAATCTTAATTCGTAATTTTGTATTTCAAAATTCATTAAAAAATGAAACCGCTCAAAACCAACAAACTTTCCAATCCTTCCGAATTTATCAAACTAATGGTTATCATTTTTGTTTTGGTGTCGGTTTTTCTTTTCAGTCAGAAATTAACTGAAACCCAAATCTTTGTAAATGTAGTTGTATTGCTGATTCTGTTCATCATTTTGCAGTCTACTTTTGTGATGATGTATAAGAAAGGAGTCAAGACTCTGGCTTTTTGGATTTTGATTGTATTAATATTGTTAGGTTTTTCGATGGCGGGTGCAATCTGGTATTTTTCTAAATATGGCTTAACTTTCCAGCTTTAATCGTTTAAAATTTTGTTAATGAAAAGGATTCTTCTCTTATCCGACACACATTCTTACATCGATGACCGAATCTTGGATTACGCCAAAGATGCCGATGAGGTTTGGCATTGTGGTGATTTCGGGAATATGAATGTCATTGAGGAATTAGAAAAAATAAAACCAATTCGTGGTGTTTATGGCAATATCGATGAAGCTAAAATCAGAACGATTTTCCCCGAAGTTTTGAGTTTCAGATGTGAAGAAGTGGATGTGTTGATGATTCATATCGGTGGTTATCCCGAGAGATATTCGCCTTTGGCTAAGAAAGAAATTGCTGAAAGGAAACCGAAATTATTCATTTCCGGACATTCTCATATTCTGAAAGCGATGCCCGATAAAAAAAATAATCTTCTTCACTTGAATCCTGGAGCCTGTGGAAAATCCGGCTGGCACAAAGTGAGAACAATGATGCGCTTTACCATCAATAAAGAAGAAATTAAAGATTTAGAGATCATTGAACTTGGAACGAGATAGATTATGAAAGTAGGAGATAAAGTTTCAGTCATTGACGAAAATCTGCGAGGAAAGGTTTTGAAGATTATTGCCAATCAGGTAAAGATTGAGGATGAACACGGATTTACTTATAATTTCAGTAAAGAGAAACTGACGATTCTTGATGCCGATTTATATGAAAATTCGCCAATCATTAAAAAAAATGAAACCTCGAAAATTATTTCTAAAAAACATAACAAAGCGCCTCTGAAATTAGATTTGCATTTCGAATTATTAGTGAAAAATTCTGCTGATTATGACGCTTTTGAAAGACTGATGATTCAACGTGAAAAATTAGAAGAAACCGTAGATTTCTGTCGAAAAAATCACATTAAGAAATTACAAATCATCCACGGAATCGGCGATGGCGTTTTGCAGAAAATGGTTTATGATACGTTGGAAGGTCTTACCAATATTGAATACGACAGCGATGGATTCTTCTTCCATCAATCAGGAAATGTTGAAGTTAAATTTTTATAAAAAGTTAATTATGTTCAGAAAACAAATCAGTATTATTTTAATTTTCGTTTTCGCATTCAGTTTTGCTCAGATAGAATATAAAACCGAAAATAATATTTCTTATTATCCTGAAAAAATCAGTAAATCTGATGCTTACGTCAGTTCCCAATGCAAACTGAATTTCTACTATCCAACTAATGTAAAAAATTTCCCGACTGTTATTTGGTTTCACGGAGCAGGTTTAACAGGCGGAAATAATGAATTGCCAAAAGAATTATTGAATGAAAATATCGCAGTTGTAAGTGTAGAATACCGTTTGGCACCAAAAGTAAAAGCCCCAGCTTACATAGAAGATGCGGCTGCTGCAACTGCGTGGGTATTTGAAAATATTGAAAAATATGGTGGAAACAAAAATCTGATTTTCCAGTCCGGACATTCGGCGGGCGGTTATTTGGCGATGATGATTACGCTGGACAAAAAATACCTTCAGAAATATAAAATAGATGCAAACCAAATAGCAGGACTGATTCCATTTAGCGGGCAGGCAATCACACATTTTCAAATCCGAAAAGAGCAAGGAATTCCTGAGTTACAGCCGACTATTGATGAATATGCGCCATTATTCCACGTCAGAAAAGATGCACCGCCAATCGTTTTGATTACTGGCGACAGAGAATTGGAATTATTAGGACGATACGAGGAAAATGCCTATTTGGCAAGAATGTTGAAATTAGTAAATCATCCTTCAACTAAATTATTAGAAGAAGATGGATTCGACCACGTGTCGATGGCACAGCCAGCTTTTCCTTTATTATTAAAAGAAATCAGAGACATCTCAAAGAAAATCAAAACACAAAAAAAACTCGAATAATGTTCACACTCGCACAAATAGAAGACGCACATTCCAACGTAGAAAGCGGAAAAGGATTTCCACAATTCGCAAAAACAATCAGAGAATTAGGCGTTAAAAGTCTCGAAACTTTCGTAGAAGATGGGTCAACTAATTATCTCGGAGAAGATAATTACAAAGTCTCAGCGATGCAAAAATACGCACCAATATTAATTTACGGAATTCCAAATCCGCAAAAATTCTTAGCTGATTTGCGAAATCATCAGCAAGGCGGAACAGACTTTTTCCAATTTTGCAAAGACTGCGCAGACAGCGGAGTTTATAAATGGATTGTCGATATAGACGCCAAAATCTGCACTTATTATACAGAAAACGGAACCATTATTTTCGAAGAACAAATCCCGATTTAGAAACAGAAATTAATCACAAAGGCACAAAAATATTTTATAATTATTATGCTTTAAGGCACTAAGGAAAATCAAAGATTTCCAATTTCCTTAGTGCCTTACAACATTCGAATAAACAAATAATTTCCTTGTGCCTTTGTGTAAAACGTATTAATTCAAACTCACATCCTCCGGCGCATTCGCCCAAAGCAGAAACTCACCACCAAGATTTTGCATAATGTTTTTCCAAAGATTTTGGTCGTTCGGAAGCGTGTAATCCAGATTGTAGACATCCACAATCGTCCACATTTTTCGCTGAATCTCACTTTCCAGCTGCATTGCCGACCAACCCGAATATCCTGAAAAAACCTTGATGTCATTGATACTCGTAGAACCATCCAAAATCGATGAAACTACAGAATCAATATCTTCAGTAATGTAGAATTCATCGTTGATTTCCGAAAATTGTTCCGTTATTTTTTGACCTTTCAGGATGAAATAAACCTTGTCATTTTCCACCGGCCCGCCTTCATACAGATCCACCGGAAATCCGAAAATATTCAGCAGTCGGGAACTCATATTCCGGTTTTTTTTATTCAAAATCAACCCAAACGCACCATTTTCGTTATGCTCAATAATCAGCACCACAGAACGCGAAAAAATGTCCCCCGAAATATCAGGCGTTGAGATTAAAATTTTACCTTTGTAAGAGTAATTCATCTATCAAATCTATAAAAAAATATTTTTTTGAAAAAGTAATTAAAGTGAAAATTAAGTTAAAATTGATGGGGATTGAATATTTTGGGCGCCTTTTTCCGCCTTCCACTCCCGCTATTTTTTGCCTTCGCTTTTCCAGCCACAAAAAATGAGCTCCGTTCAAGTCGGGGCGCGCTTCGCAAAGTTGAAGATTTGTCATTCAATTATAATTTTTGTCATAATTTGAATTTTTCACCTTTGATAAGTTTTACATCTTTGCGAACTTAAAAGCAGTTAGTAATTAAATCAGCGAACTTTGCGTTTAAAATTTAGAATTTCAAATAAAATGAACCACTCAGAAAACCTCCACGATAAAAGAAAAATCTACGAAAAATCTCAACTCATAGAAACCGAAATCAAGGAAAATCCCATTGAGCAATTCCGCAATTGGTTTCTGGAAGCCGAAGAAAACCCACAAGTTTCCGAAGCCAACGCAATGGCAGTTTCCACCGTAGAAGAAGACGGTTGCCCGAGAACCAGAATGGTTTTGCTGAAATCCTACAATTGGGAAGGTTTTATTTTTTACACCAATTATGATAGCCGAAAAGGAAAATCTCTGGAGAAAACTCACAAAGCCTGTCTTCATTTTTTCTGGCCAAGTCTGGAACGTCAAATCATCATCAAAGCCAATGTTGAAAGAATCGCTGAAAATCTGAGCGACGGTTATTTCCATTCCCGCCCAAAAGGAAGCCAGTTAGGCGCAGTTGTTTCGCCACAAAGTCAGGAAATCCCAGACAGAGATTTCCTCGAAAATAAACTCAAAGACCTAGAAACCGAATACGAAAATAAAGAAATCCCAAGACCAGAAAACTGGGGCGGTTACATTGCAAAACCCTACGAAATCGAGTTTTGGCAAGGCCGTCCAAACCGTCTTCACGATAGAATTTTATATGCTTTGACAGATAATTTTGACTGGAAGATTTCAAGATTGGCGCCTTGATTTTTCAACAAACTAAAACACATTTTTGTCATTCCGCAGGAATCTAAACTGTCTAGATTCTTCCAGAATGACAAATTTTATGTTTATTAGATAATTTTTCAATTGGCATTAAAATTTATAAAATATTCAGATAGCTATTTGCTTCTTGATTTCAAAATTTTCTCAACATCTTCAATCGTAAAACCTTTAGCTTTCAACAAAATCAAATAATGGTAAAGCAAATCTGCGGCTTCATTCAGAAATAATTCGACATTATCGTCTTTCGCTTCAATGACCAATTCTACCGCTTCTTCACCTACTTTTTGTGCAACTTTATTAATTCCTTTTTTGTAAAGTTCATTGGTATAAGAATTTTCATCATTCGTGTCAATTTTATCAGAAATCGTTTGTTGCAATTCATATAAAAATCCTTTGTCAGTTTCTTCTGTAAAACAAGTCGTAGTTCCGTTGTGACAGGTTGGTCCAAGTGGTTTTGCTTTGATGAGAATTGTATCATTATCACAATCCAATTTCCAGTCAATCAGTTCAAGAAAATTTCCTGATGTTTCGCCTTTCGTCCAAAGTCGATTTTTGGAACGCGAGAAAAATGTGATTTTCTTTTCCTGCAAAGTTTTATTAAAAGCTTCCTGATTCATATGACCAAGCATCAGAACTTTCAAATTGAGATAATCCTGAATAATCACTGGAACTAATCCTGTATTTTTATCAAATTGTATTGTCATCTTATTGGTAAGTTTTTGGATTTGAGATAATTTTTAAGTTCCGGAATTCCGATTTCATTAAAGTGAAAAATACTTGCTGCCAAAGCTCCGGTTGCTTTGGTTTCTGTGAAAACATCTTCAAAATGTTGCATCGTTCCTGCACCTCCGGAAGCGATTACTGGAATATTAACCGATTCCGAAAGTTTTTTTGTAATGTCAATAGCAAATCCGGATTTTGTTCCGTCCGTATTCATCGATGTAAGAAGGATTTCGCCAGCTCCAAGATTTTCCACTTCTTTTGCCCAAGAAAACAATTCTTTTTCGGTTTCGAATTTTCCGCCGTTGCTGAAGACTTTGTTTTGATTTTCGACAAATTTTGTATCAATTGCTACGACCATACATTGTGAACCAAAGCGTTTGGCGACTTCGGTTATCATATTAGGATTCGAAATTGCGGCCGAATTAATCGTTATTTTATCAGCACCATTTTTCAAAAGTTCTTCCACATTTCCCAATGCGTTGATTCCACCGCCAACGGTGAACGGAATATTGATGTGTTTTGCTATTTCTCTGACTAAAGGAATCAAAGTTTTTCGTCGTTCGTCCGTTGCAGAAATATCGAGGAAAACCAATTCATCTGCGCCTTGCTCGGAATATTTGAAGGCCATTTCCACAGGATTTCCGACTTCTTTTAAATCCAGAAAGTTGATGCCTTTTACGGTTTGCCCGTTTTTGATGTCGAGACACGGGATGATTCTTTTTGCTAACATTAGAGAAATGGTTTTAAATCGTTAAGAGAAATCCTGTTTTCATACAGCGCTTTGCCTATTATTGCGCCTTCGCAACCCAAAGATTTTAACTGAACTAAATCATTAGTAGAAGTAATTCCACCTGAAGCAATCAGTTTTACAGTAGGATTTTCGGCCATTATTTTTTTGTAAAGTTCAAACGATGGACCTTCCAGCATTCCGTCTTTATCGATGTCTGTTGAAATCACATATTGGATTCCTGATTGCATTTTTTCATTGATAAAATCATAAATATCAATTTCGCTTTCTTCCAGCCAGCCGGAAATTGCTATTTTCTCTTTTTTGGCATCAGCCCCCAAAATGATTTTTTCTGAACCATATTTTTCCAAAGTTTCTAAAAATAATTCTGGATTTTTCACGGCTAAACTTCCCAATGTGATTTGATTGGCGCCTGAATCAAAAGCGATTTCGATGTCTTTTTCGGATTTCAGACCACCACCAAAATCTATGATTAAGTTGGTTTCTTTGGAAATCTGTCCTAGTATTTTATAATTGATAATTCGGTTTTGTTTGGCACCGTCCAAATCGACTAAATGAAGAAACTGAATTCCGTTATCTTCAAAGTTTTTGGCAACATCTAAAACGTTTTTGCTGTAAATGGTTTTCTGATTATAATCACCTTTGGAAAGCCGAACACATTCGCCGTTGATGATGTCTATTGCGGGGATAATTCTCATTTCTCTATTTTGATTTTAATGATATAAAAGGTTCTAACCACAAAAGGCACAAAAGATTTTTACATTTTATGAATGTTGGTAATTAGTAATATTTTAATTTTCAAAGGTTCGTTTGTCATTCAGCAGGAATCTAAACTACCCTACTTTCAGTGTGTTGGGATTCCTACGAAATGACAAAATGACTGCTGATTTAGCATTATGATTGAAAACGTACATTCATATTACGTTTTTAGTTATTCAAAAGTTCAAGAAAAATTCTGTGAAATTTTGTTTTCTTTTGAAAAGCTTTATTTTCAGTCTTTCCTTTTGTGTCTTTTGTGGTTTAAAAGAATCACAATTTTAAAAAGTTTTCTAATATTTTGCTTCCCAAAACGCCACTTTTTTCCGGATGAAACTGTACTCCGAAAAAATTTTCTTTTTGTAAAGCCATGCTGTAAGCTTCGAAATAATTGGTTGTTGCAATGGTGTTTTCGTTTTTCTCGGCATAATAGCTGTGTACGAGATACATATAACTCTGCTCAGGAATGTTTGTAAATAAATCCGATTTCAAATCATAAATCTGATTCCAGCCAATCTGTGGAACCAGAACGGAATCCGGAAATTTCCTGACCGAAACATCGAAGATTCCTAAGGCTTTTGTATTGTTCTCCTCTGAGTTTTTACAAAGCAATTGCATCCCGAGGCAAATTCCCAAAAGCGGTTGTTTAAGCTCCGGAATCAGAAAATCTAGCCCGGTTTCTTTTAGAGAATTCATTGCAAAAGAGGCCTCCCCAACACCAGGGAAAATGACTTTATCTGCTTTGGAAATTTCATCAGGATTATTCGTGAGTTTTGCTGAACATCCTAATCTTTCTATCGCAAACAGAAGACTTTGGACATTTCCGGCTTTGTAATCTATGATAACTGTTTTCATTTTTAAATTTTAGATACTTCGACAAGCTCAGTATGACATCTCTGATACTAACTTTTTTGTCAGGCTGAGGTTCTCGAAGCCTTTTGATTATTTATGACATTCCTTTTGTTGACGGTAAAATCATTTTCTCCGAGTCACGTTTGACCGCAGATTTCAGGCATTTTGCAAAAGCTTTGAAAATTGATTCAATCTTGTGATGTTCATTATCTCCTTCCGCTTTGATATTGAGATTTGCTTTCGCTGAATCTGAAAAAGATTTGAAGAAATGAAAGAACATTTCGGTCGGCATTTTTCCAATCATTTCACGTTTGAAATCGGCTTCCCAAACTATCCAGCTTCGACCTCCGAAATCCAATGCAACCTGAGCCAGACAATCGTCCATTGGCAGAACAAAAGCATAACGTTCGATTCCCAATTTGTTGCCTAAAGCCTTATAAAAAGCTTCGCCAAGCGCAATTCCGGTATCCTCAATCGTGTGATGTTCATCAACTTCCAAATCGCCATTAACCTTGATTTCCAAATCCATTTGTCCGTGTTTTGCAATCTGGTCGAGCATATGATTGAAAAACGGAATTCCAGTTTCGATGTCAGATTTTCCTGTTCCATCGAGGTTTAAATTGATTTTTATTTTAGTTTCGTTGGTATTTCTGATGATTTCTGCAGTTCTGTTTTCGAGTTTCAGGAATTCATAGATTTCTTTCCACGAAGTTGTTTTTAAACAGATTGTGTTTTCCAAATCATCATTTTCCGAAATCTCATCAGCTCCAAGATTGTCATCATTATTAATGAAAATCGCTTTTGAATTGAGGTTCTTTGCCAATTTCACATCCGTCATTCGGTCACCGATAACGAATGAATTTTCTAAATCATAAATATCCTTATCGAAATACTTTGTCAGCAATCCAGTATTGGGTTTTCTGGTTGGCGCATTGTCTTTGGCGAAGGTTTTGTCGATGAAAATATCTTCGAATCTGATGTCTTGGCTTTCAAAAGTTTCGATAATAAAATTCTGAACTGGCCAGAAATTTTCTTCAGGATGAGATTCCGTTCCCAAACCGTCCTGATTCGTAACCATTACCAATTCATAATCTAATTCTTTAGCAATTTTTGATAGATAAGTGAAAACTTGTGGATAGAATTTCAGCTTTTGAAAAGAATCAACCTGATAATCTTCTGGCTCTAAAACCAAAGTTCCGTCGCGGTCTATGAATAATATTTTCTTCATTTTTTTTTATGGACTTTTTTATTTTATATGGCTTCGAGAGCCTCAGCCTGACACAGTGTTATTAGCGGTGTCACACTGAGCGTAGTCGAAGTGTCTGTTTTAATTATCAATATTTTGAAGTGTTTCTATCAGTTTTCTGTTTTCTTCTGGAGAACCGACAGTGATTCTCAAGCAATTCTTGATGACGGAGTTCCGGTTTCTCACAATGATGTTTTCTTCAACTAATTTTTGGTAGATTTCATTTGCATTTTCAACTTTAATCAAAATAAAATTGGCATCAGAAGGATAAATTTTCTTAACTAAATCCAGTTTTTCTAAGTTTTCAATCAAGCGTTTTTTTTCCTCGAGAATCAATTTGATGTTTTCAGAAACCAGATTGATATTTTTATTATTAAGTGCGTTTATAATCGCATTCTGATTAAGTTGACTAATGTTGTAAGGCGGTTTTACTTTGTTATAAAATTTGATGATTTCTTCTGAAGCATAAGCAATTCCAACTCGCACAGAAGCCATTCCCCAAGCTTTGCTAAAAGTTTGACTGACAATGAGATTCGGATAGTTTTTGATTTGATTTCGAAAGCTTTCTTCCGGACTAAAATCGATATAAGCTTCATCAATAAAGATAATTCCGTTGAAATTTTCAAGAATATATTTTATATTTTGAATAGAGTTTCCTGTTGGATTGTTTGGTGAACAGATGAAAATAATTTTTAGATTTTCGTCTTTTAAATACGGTTTCAAGGTTTCCAAATCAATTTGAAAATCCTTATCCAAATCAATAGTTATCAATTCCACATTATTGATATTCGCAGATACCTCGTACATTCCATAAGTTGGCGAGAACGTCAAAATCTTATCTTTTTTTGGTTCACAAAATATCCTGAAAGCTAAATCAATCACTTCATCACTTCCGTTTCCTAGGAAAATATTTTCTGTAGGAATTTGATTGAGTTCACTTAGTTTTTCTTTTATTTTTCGTTGATATGGGTCAGGATAACGATTCAATTCTCCGAAAGGATTTTCATTAGCATCCAGAAAAATTCCATCTTCGCCTTCAAACTCGTCTCTTGCAGAAGAATATGGTTTAAGGTTCAGTATATTTTTTCGAACTAAGTTTTTTATATCAATTGTCATTTTCTAAAGATTTTAATCGGATTGAAACGGCGTTTTTGTGGGCCATCAATTCTTCAGCTTCTGCCATTAACTCGATGGTCTTTCCGAGGTTTTTAATTCCTTTCTTAGTGATATTTTGGAAAGTGATTTTCTTCACAAAACTGTCGAGAGAAACGCCGCTGTAATTTTTAGCAAAACCGTTGGTTGGTAAAGTGTGATTGGTTCCAGAAGCATAATCGCCCGCACTTTCTGGACTGTAATTTCCTAAGAAAACAGAGCCTGCATTGGCGATTTTGTTAGTGAAATCTTCAGCATTTTCAATGGCTAAAATCAAATGTTCTGGCGAGTAATAATTTGAAAATTCAATAGCCTCATCGATAGAACTTAACAAAATTGATTTACTGTTTTGTAATGCGATTTCAGCGATTTCTTTTCGAGGTAATTCTGAAAGTTGTTTTTTGATTTCAATATTTATTTCTTTAATAAGTCTTTCAGAATCGCTCAGTAAAATCACCTGAGAATCTGTTCCGTGTTCCGCTTGTGACAATAAATCCGACGCTACAAATGCTGGAATCGAACTTTCATCAGCAATGACTAAAACTTCACTTGGACCAGCCGGAATATCGATGGCGACATTATAATTAAGTGCCAGTTGTTTCGCAAAAGTCACGTATTGATTTCCTGGACCAAAGATTTTATCAACTTTCGGAATCGTTTCTGTTCCAAATGTCGACGCTGCAATTGCTTGACTTCCACCAATTTTAAAAATATTTTTAATTCCAATTAAGTTTGTGGTAAATAAAATTGCAGGATTGATTTTTCCATTTTTATCAGGTGGTGAGCAAAGCACAATATTTTTACACCCTGCAATATTCGCTGGAATTCCCAACATCAAAACCGTAGAAAGCAAAGGTGCAGTTCCTCCTGGAATGTAAATACCAATATTTTCAATGGCTCTGCTTTCTCGCCAGCAGAAAACACCTTCGGTTGTCTCTATTATTTTTTTCTCTTGTGCTTGAGAACTGTGAAATTTTCTGATGTTTTCAGAAGCAATTTTAATTGCTGATTTTAACTCATCAGAAACTAATTTTTTTGCTTCTTCGATTTCAACTTCTGAAACTTTGAAATCATCTAAAAAAACGCCATCAAATTTTTCTGTATAAAATTTTAAAGCTTT
>Ga0308163_10004164_pt1 | contig 11689 bp, 12 predicted proteins | sample PhyTR1_FD_201037 | JGI IMG/M metagenome (GOLD analysis project Ga0308163, IMG submission 201037) | Phyllosphere microbial communities from UC Gill Tract Community Farm, Albany, California, United States - DLSLT.R1 | ecosystem: Host-associated > Plants > Phyllosphere > Unclassified | place: USA... | reverse complement strand
TGAGCGTCGTACGGCTTGGGCGGCGGCGTTGCTCGATATGGCATAAGGATTCGTTACCTTGGCGGCAGAGGGATTCACTTCCTTGCGACTGGGCTTGGAAGCGGGCTCACGCGCTGGCGTCGCTTTTGATTTTGAGGTAACCATGCTTCATTTTCGCACAACTCCGAAGCTGCTGCAATTTTAAGCAGGCTTGGGGCCGTCCGAAGAAATGTGTGGCGCCAGCCGTGAGCAGGCGATGCTGTGGCTTGATGCGCTGGAGCGGGACACGGCACCGGCTTAAGCCGGACAGCAGGCCCTGGCGGGATATGCTTGGCATACGAGCTGGCGCATTATTAATCGCTTAACGCACCGCCATCTGCGCCAGCATCCGCATTAACTGCGCCAAAAATCTCGCGCGAAACTCGGGAGTGAATACGTCAAAGGATGCGCGATCGACGGCGCTGCGTTTGGGGATCGTGGACGTGGACATGACTGACTCCTGAATGGTCGTGAACGCCTACTCCACCGATAAATTCTTACTCATGGCGCTGTTCCGGCGTATGAGGTATATTTTCGGCCAATACACATGCGCGATCAAACGAGTTATTTTCGATAACTGCATAAGAAAAACTTAGCCTCGGGATGTCATGAACCAACCTCTGCGCTCCCTGTCCGGCCTGGTCGATTTCGACTGCGCGGCCCGTTGGGGCAGCTTCAAACTGGCGGCGCAGGAATTGCACAAGACGCCGGCGGCCATCAGTCTGCAGGTCAAGCAGCTCGAGGCGACGCTCGGGTTCGAGCTATTCATCCGCCACCCTCGCCACATCACGCTGACCGAAAAAGGCCAGGAGCTGGCGGTGACGGTGCGCCGCCTGCTGGGCGAACTGCGCACCAAGGTCGAAGCGCTGCGGGGTGGCGACGATGAAAAAATCCTGCGCATCTCGACCACGCACTCGCTGGCGATCAAGTGGCTGGTGCAGCGCATCGACCGCTTCACCAAGCTGCATCCGGAGCTTGACATCCGCATCGATTCGACCGACCGGCTTGTCGACCTCAACGACGACAGCACCGACGTCGCGCTGCGCATCACCACGGTCGACAAGGGCGATCCCGACTTCCTGTTCCACGTTCGGCTGGTGGCCGTCTACAGCCCGTCGCTGCTGGCGCCCGGCGAGACGGCGCTGACGCCGGCCGACCTGCGGCGTTTCCCACTGCTGTACGAGGACTCGACGGACAACTGGATCAGCATGCTGCGCGATCACGGCCTGCTCAAGGGAAAGCACGACTTCTCGCGCTCCTATACCAACGCGGCGGTGCTGGTGCAGGCGGCACTGGCCGGCCATGGCGTCGGCCTGACCCATTACACCATCGCCTACGAAGACATCCGCAGCGGGGCGCTCAAGATGATCCCGGGCTTTACCGCCACCTACGGGCGCGGCTACCGGCTGCTGGTCAACCCCGGCAAACGCGGCATGAGCAAGGTTGCCTACTTCACCGACTGGCTGCGCGCCGAGATCGCCGACGTGGAGCGGTCATTCGCGCCGTTATCCGATTGACGGCGCGCGACGGATGGGCTACCTTCTGCCCACTTACATCTCCGGGCACGTCCATGACCGCAGCACTCCGCGCACTTCCCCTCGTGATTGCCACCGCGTTGCTGGCCGCGCAGCCGTGGATGGCAACGATGGCCACGGCTGCCACGGCGGCGCAACCGGCCAAAGGCACGCTGCGCTTCGTGCAGAAGATCGAGGACGGACCGGCCCAGTTGGGGCCGCGCAAGGGTGGCTTCCAGGAGGCGCTGGGCAACGCGCTGGGTAAAAAACTGGGCATGAAGGTGCAGTTCCTCGGACTGCCGCGCAAACGCATGACGAGCGCGCTCGAATCCGGTGACGGCGACATCGTCTGCGGCTATCTGCCGGCCTGGTTCAAAGGCGACTTCAACTGGAGCCGCACCTTTATTCCCACCTCGGAGGTGCTGATCGCCTCGAAACGGGTGCCGGCGCCGGCATCGATCGAGGCGGTGCGCGGCAAGATCGTCGGCACGGTGCTCGGTTTCCAGTATCCCGATATCGAAAAAAAGCTCGGCGCCGACTTCGTGCGCGATGACGCGCCGTCGCTGAACCTGACCGTGCGCAAGTGGCAGGCCGGGCGCTTCGACTATTTTCTGACCACCGGCCAGTCGATCGAGAAGCAGTTTCCCAACGGCGAACTGGCGGCCGGCTACAACCTGCTGGTCGTCAGCGAAGTCAAGAGCGGCTGCGCGGTCTCGCGCAAGGGCCGCGTCACCGTCGAGCAGGTCAGCGCGGCACTGGACGCGCTGGAAAAAAGCGGCGAGATGACTCGGCTGCTGCGACTGCGCTAACTTAAAAGTTATCGCGCAGGCATCTTCGCGGTGCGCTGCAACACGCCCTGAATTCCCTGTAACGGTTAAGTTGACGAAGCACGCGCGCTTAGCGGACAGCCGGCGCGGGAGAATTTATGCGGCATCGCACAAAACCCCATTACGGTTGAGTTAGATTACGAAAAGACAACGCCGAACATGGTAAGCTTCGACCCCGGCGGCACAAACATCGCGTCATTCCCTCAAACTCCCTCGCGTAACTACTTAATTACATGGATATTGTTCTCGCACTTAAAGCCATCATCATGGGCCTGGTGGAAGGTTTCACGGAATTCCTCCCGATCTCCTCCACCGGCCATCTGATCCTCACGGAGCACCTGCTCGGCTTCCAGGGCATGGAAGAACAAATGAATGTCTTTGAGATCGTGATCCAGGCCGGCGCCATCTTCGCCGTCTGCTGGGAATACCGCGCCCGCATCGCCGCCGTCCTCACCGGCATCACCACGCAGCGCCGCCAGCAGCGCTTCGCCGTCAATATCGGCATCGCTTTCCTGCCGCTGGCGGTGCTGGGCCTGATCTTCGGCAACCTGCTCAAGACCTACCTTTTCAAGCCGGTTCCGGTGGCGCTGGCCCTGATCGTCGGCGGGGTCATCATCCTGATCGTGGAGCGCCACGCGGCCGCCAACCCGGTCAGCGTGCGCGTGCATTCGGTCGACGACATGACCCCGCTCGATGCCTTGAAAATGGGCATCGCCCAGGCGTTCGCGCTGATTCCCGGCACCAGCCGCTCCGGCTCCACCATTATCGGCGGCATGATGTTCGGCCTGTCGCGCCAGGTGGCCACCGAGTTTTCCTTCCTGCTCGGCATTCCGACCCTGCTGATCGCCTCGGTCTACTCGCTGTACAAGGCGCGCGCGCTGCTGTCCATGTCCGACCTGCCGATGTTCACGCTCGGCACCGTGTCGGCCTTCATTTCCGCGTTCTTCTGCGTGCGCTGGCTGCTGCGCTATATCGCCACCCATACTTTCACGATATTTGCCTGGTATCGCATCGCTTTTGGCCTGCTGGTGCTCATCACAGGTTACACTGGCGTGATCGTCTGGAAGGACTAACTTTTTGAGTAGTTGCAGTGGCATCATGAATCACCAGGAAAATAACGAACGCGCCCTCGACCTGCTGCAAACCGTGTTCGGTTATCCGGCATTCCGCGGCCAGCAGGCGGAAATTGTCGGCCACGTCAGCGGCGGCGGCGACGCGCTGGTACTGATGCCCACCGGCGGCGGCAAGTCGCTGTGCTACCAAATTCCCGCCCTGGTGCGCGACGGCGTCGGCGTGGTCATCTCGCCGCTGATCGCGCTGATGCAGGACCAGGTCGACGCGCTGGCCGAAGTCGGCGTGCGCGCCGCTTTCCTGAACTCCACCCAGACCTACGAGGAAGCGCAGCGCATCGAGCGCCTGGTGCGCACCGGCGAAATCGACCTGGTGTACGTCGCCCCCGAGCGGCTGATGACCGAGCGTTGCCTCAATTTATTCCAGGCCTCGAAGATCGCGCTGTTCGCCATCGACGAGGCCCACTGCGTTTCGCAATGGGGCCACGACTTCCGTCCCGAATACATCAAGCTGTCGGTGCTGCACGAGCAATTCCCCAACGTGCCGCGCATCGCGCTGACCGCCACCGCCGACCCGCAAACCCGCGCCGAGATCGTCCACCGCCTGCAACTGGGCGACGCGATGCAGTTCGTGTCGTCGTTCGACCGTCCCAACATCCGCTACCAGATCGTCGAGAAGGCCAACGGCCGCAAGCAGCTGCTCGACTTCATCACCACCGAGCATGGCGGCGACTGCGGCATCGTCTACTGCCTGTCGCGCAAAAAGGTCGAGGAGACCGCCGAATTCCTCAACGAAAATGGCGTGCGCGCGATGGCCTACCACGCCGGCATGGACCACGCCAAGCGCGCCGCCAACCAGGCCAAGTTCCTGCGCGAAGAGAACATCGTCATGTGCGCCACCATCGCGTTCGGCATGGGCATCGACAAACCGGACGTGCGTTTCGTGTGCCACCTCGATCTGCCCAAAAGTATCGAAGGCTACTACCAGGAGACCGGCCGCGCCGGCCGCGACGGCGCCCCCGCCAACGCCTGGATGGCCTACGGCTTGCAGGACGTGGTGCTGCAGCGGCGCATGATCGACGAATCCGAGGCCGACGAAACCTTTAAGCGCGTGCTGGGCAACAAGCTCGATGCGATGCTGGGACTGTGCGAAACCCTGAGCTGCCGGCGCGTGCGCCTGCTCGACTACTTCGGCGAGCGCTCCGGCCCTTGCGGCAATTGCGACACCTGCCTGATTCCGCCGGTGTCCTTCGACGGCACGGTGCCGGTGCAAAAGCTGCTGTCGGCGGTGTACCGCGTAGACCAGCGCTTCGCCGCCGGCCATGTGATCGAAGTGCTGCGCGGGGTCGAGACGGAGCGCATCAAGACCTGGCACCACGATTCGCTGTCGGTGTTCGGCATCGGCGCCGACCGCAGCGAACAGGAATGGCGCGCCATCCTGCGCCAGGCCATCGCGCTGGGACTGGTGACGGTCGACCACGAGTCATACAGCTCGCTCAAGCTGACGGACGCCGCGCGCCCGGTGCTCAAGGGTGGGCAAAAGGTGCAGCTGCGGCAGTACCAGAAGCCGGTCAAGCAGAAAAGCGCCGGCCGCGCATCCAAGGGGTATGTGGAGAGCGACCTGTCGAACGGCGAGCAGGCCATCTTCGACAAGCTGCGCTGGTGGCGGGTGGAGACGGCGCGCGCGCACGACGTGGCGGCTTACATCATCTTCAACGATGCGACCTTGCGCGAGATCGCCAAGGCGCGGCCGACCACCTTGTCGGACCTGCGCGGCATCTCCGGCGTCGGCGAGAAAAAACTGGCCTCCTACGGCGACGAGATCGTCGCCATGATCAGCGAAATGGATTAACCATGCACCCGTCGGCGATCTTTCACCGTTCGCTCGCGCAGTTGTGCGCGATGTTGGGCAAGATCGAGGCGGCCGAGGGTGACTTCGGCGGCGATCTGCTGTCGGCGCGTCTGCACGACGACATGCTGCCGTTCGCGCAGCATGTGCGGGCGACCGCCAATTTCGCGCTGCGCGGCTGCTGCCCGCTGGCCGGGGTGCCGGTGGTCAGCTTCAATGGCGACGAAGTCTCGTTCGCGGGGTTGCAGTGGCAGATCGTCGAAACCATGCGCTTTATCGCCGACATCCCGCCGTCGCAATTCAACGGACCGGCGGACCGGATCTGCCGCGACCGCGCCGGCTTCGCCGACCTGGCGCTGCCGGCCGACGAATACCTGAATTTATATATCCTGCCGAATTTCTATTTCCACCTGAGCATGGTGTACGCAATCGCGCGCAGCCGTGGCGTGGCGATCGGCAAAGGCGATTTCGACGGCTATCACGTTTATGCGCCGGGATTTTCGTGGGAAAAACCCGCCGCCTGATTGTGCCAGCGCCTTGGACGGCGCATCGATGGCGGATTACGCTACGCTAATCCGCCCTACGTGGATCCGAGGCCATCATACGGCCAGGCCAAGATCAAGGTGGCGATAGCATGAGCGCTGTTCCACGTAGGGCGGATTAGGCGGAACGCCGTAATCCGCCATGCATGCGCGCCGTAAGCGCAGACCATTTGCCACGATCAACCGACGGCCACCACGCTGCGATAACGGCTCGGTGGCGCGCCGACGCTGTCGCGGAAACGATGACTGAAATGGCTTAGATCCGCATACCCGCACGTGTCGGCGATATGCTGCAAGGGCTGGCTGGTGGTCTTCAACAAGCGCCGCGCATGCTCGATGCGCCGCGCCGCCACCCACGCCGAAGGCGGCATGCCGAACGAAATCCTGAACATGCGCGCCACGTGATACTCCGACATGCACGCCAGCTGCGCCAGCGTCCCCAACGAAATTTGCCGCGCCAGATTCGCTTCGATATAGTCGGCTAGCCTGCGCCGCACCGCCGGCGCCAATCCGCCGCGCACGCGCTGCGCCGGCGCCTGCATCGATTGCGACAGCAGCAGATGGCTCAAGGTCTCGTGCGTCACCTCGTTGGCGCGCAGCTGCGCGTCAGGCCCATCCCAAGACATTTGCGCCAGCCCAGCGCACAACGCGCCGATGCGCTCATGCTCGAAGTAGGTGCGGTCGGCCAAGGTCAGCTCGCGCGGCTCGCGGTCCAGTTCCACCACCGCGCGCCGCGTGAAATGCTCCGGTAAAAAGTAGACGTGCAAAAACCGCAAAGGCCCGCGCACCGTCCAGCGCGACTCGTGCCAGTCCGGCAGCGTGCAAAGCCGCGTCGGCGCGCCGTAAAGCCCCGGTAGTTCTCCGCGCTCGGTGCGATAGCCGCCACCCATGTAGTAAGACAGCGTATGGTGTCCCGGCTTGCTGTAGCTGGTTTCCGCGATCTCGGTATCGCGCTGCCAGATAGCGACGGCCAGATCATCTCCCAGCCACGCAAAACGCTCCAACTGCGCGTCGGTTTCCGACATCGTCCTGAACACGGCGTGCGAAATCAACCCGTCCGGCGCGGGCGCTTGCGAATTGGGAGAGGAACGTGCTGGCATGATGCATAAAGTCTAACATGGGCAGGCGCCCTTGCCGCAGCGCCGCATCGAAATGCGCAATTTCAGACAAGCCGCCGGCAGCGCCGCTGCGGCATGCTGGCGGTATGAATATCTTCCTCTATCTACTGACTGTCCTGATTTGGGGCACCACCTGGATCGCCATCACCTTCCAGCTCGGCGTGGTGCCGGCGCCGGTATCGATCGCCTATCGTTTCTGGCTGGCGGCCGCTGTGCTGATGGCCTTCCTGCTCATCACCCGCAAGCCCTGGTGGCCCCCACGCCAGGCTTGGCCCTACCTGTTCGCACAGGGGATCGCGCTGTTTTGCCTGAACTTCCTGTGCTTCTACTACGCCAGCCAGTGGGTCACCAGCGGGCTGGAAGCGGTGGTCTTTTCCACCGCGCCGCTGTGGAACGCCATCAACGGCCGCATCTTCCTCGGCCGGCCGATCCGCCGCCAGGTGATGATGGGCGCCCTGCTCGGCCTGTGCGGCATCGTGCTGCTGTTCGCGCCGCAGATGGCCGGCCACTGGAACGACAGCAAGGTGCTGTTTGGCCTTGCGCTGACCCTGGCCGGTACCTTGTGCTTCTCGTGCGGGAACCTGCTGTCGAGCCGCATGCAGTCGCTGGGCCTGACGCCGTGGCTGACCAACACCTGGGCCATGTTGATCGGATCGACCACGCTCGGTGTGGCCGCGCTGGCGATGGGCATGCCGTTCGCGCTCGATCCGTCGCCGCGCTATCTGGGCGCGCTGCTGTATCTCGCCATTCCCGGCTCGGTGATCGGCTTTACCGCGTATCTGCTGCTGGTCGGCCGCATCGGACCGGACCGCGCGGCCTATTCCACGGTATTATTCCCCATCGTGGCACTGACCATATCGACCATTTACGAGGGCTACCACTGGACGCCGCTGGCCTTGAGCGGTCTGGCGCTGGTATTGGCGGGGAACCTGCTGGCGTTTCTGCCGCTGGCGCCGCGCACCAAATCGATGGAGGCCGCATAACCAGGGGGATGCATGACCAGAAGGGCTTATTTCGCAGGACTGGCACTATTGGCGGCCGTGTCGCCGCACGCAGCCGAGGTAGCGGCTGATACCGTCTACCGCAATGGCTACGTCTACACGGTTGATGCCCAGGACAGCGTACGGCAAGCGCTGGCCGTACGCGCCGGACGCATCGTCTACGTTGGTGACAATGCCGGCGTCCAGCCGCTGACCGGCAAGTCCACCAAGGTGATCGACCTGAAAGGCCGCATGCTGATGCCAGGCCTGATCGATGGCCATATGCATCCGCAATCGGGCGGCAGCCGCCTGCTCAATTGCAGCCTGAATTACGAGGCGCTGACCGTGCCCCAGTTCCAGTCACGCATCCAGGCCTGCATCGACAAGGACAAGCGCAGTGGAAAACCGTCCGGACCTGACCGCTGGCTGGTGGTGGTCAACTGGTTCCAGCAAGGGATGCTGCCGGAGGGCGTGGAGACCACGGCCACCACGCTCGACGCGCTGAAAACCGACCGCCCCGTCCTCGTACGATCGTCCTTCGGCCATTCGGTGCAGCTCAATTCCAAGGCGATCAAAGTGGCCGGCATCACCGGAGACACCAAGGACCCAGCGGGTGGAAAAATCACACGCGACGCCAGCGGCAACGCCACCGGCCTGCTGGAGGACGCCGCCCAGGACATGGCGATGAATCTGCTGCCGCCGCTGACGGTGGCGGAAAACCTGGCCGCTTCCACCGCGGCGCTGGCCGTCATGCGCAAACAGGGCATCACCTCCTTCCTCGACGCCTACACCGATCCGGAGACGATGACCGCCTTCACCGACCTGCACAAGCAGGGCAAGCTGACCGCGCGCGCCCACTTCGCGGTGCTGGTCGATCTGGACAAGGGGGCGACGCCGCAAAGCGCCGTCGCCGAGCTGTTGAAGCAGCAGAAGCAGTTCGACCAGGGACCGACCACGGTGGCGCCATCGATGCAGGTGCGCCACGCCAAACTGTTCATGGACGGCGTGATCTCGGCGCCCGCCTTCACCGGCGCCATGCTGGAGCCGTACCTGGTCAACAAGGGCACGGCTGAAAAGCCGGACTGGCAGCCCGGTGCCAGCAACGGGCCGGCCAGCTACTTTACCCAGGAAGCGTTGCGGACCACGCTGACGGAGCTGGCCAACGCCCGCGTCGATCCGCACATCCACGTCGATGGCGACCGCGCGGTGCGCGAGACGCTCGACGCGATCGAATACCTGCGCTCCACGCCAGCCGGCAAGGACGTCCGTCCCGCGCTGGCGCACGACGAAATCGTCGCTCCGGCCGACTATCCGCGCTTCGCCAAACTCGATGTGACGCCGGTGCTGTCGTTCCAGTGGGCCAAGCCGGCGCCAGACACCGTCGGCGCGCTGAAGGACTATATGGGGCCGGCGCGCTATGCCACCGTGCAGCCGCAGGCGCTGTTGCTTGGCGCCGGCGCCCGCATCGCCTATGGCAGCGATTGGCCGGTCGACCCGCTCGACGAATGGTTCGCGCTCAAGGTGGGCGTGACCCGCACCGCCGCGCCGGACGCCGGCAAGGAATATGCCGGTCGCCTGGGCCAGCAGCCCGGCATGCCGCGCGCCGCAGCACTGCGCGCCATCACGATGAACGCGGCCTACACGCTGCGCCAGGAGGCGCTGACCGGTTCACTCGAAGTGGGCAAGCTGGCCGACATGATCGTCCTGGACCGGAATTTCTTCACCATCCCGGAAGAGGACATCGCCAACATCAAGGTGCTACAGACGGTCGTTGGGGGAAAAATTGTGTATCAGGCCAAGGGCATGCGTTAAGATGGCGGCCTCAAACAAATCGGCCTTAAACGCCAGCACCTGAACAGACCCGCCATGCAATTTGCCATCTCCCTGTTGATCATCGTCGCCACCGCGCTGGTGGTCTACGCGATCATCAAGACCAATCCCGCCAAGCCAATGGTGCTGCCACCGCTCCCGGCCACGCCATATGAGCCGCAACTGCCGGACACGCCCACGGCGCTGCACTGGTCCGACGATGGCCGCTTTTTGGTCGAAGTGGTCAACGAGGCGCGCTATCAGAACACGCTGAAGGAGCTGGCCGGCGACCATGGCGACCAGCCGGCCAGGGTGCCCTACTTGGCCACCCTGGTGCCCGACGACGCCAATCCGTATGAAAGCGCGGCAGTCGCCGTGTTCCTCAACGGCCGCATGACCGGCTACCTGTCGCAGAAAGCCTCACTGGCCTTCCGCGCGAACCTGAAACGCGAGGAGGTCGCCGACCAGATCACCACCTGCGACGCGCAGGTGCGCGGCGGCGGCGTCTGGAAGACCGGTCGCCTGTCGTATGTCGTGGTGCTGGATATGGAGACGCTGGAGCCGTGATGATGGCACTGTGCGCATTGATGCTGGCAATGGCGGGCGGCGCGGCCGCCGGCCAGACCTTGATCGTGCATTACAGCGAGCGCGCGGGCGTGCATTACACCACGCCGCAAGGCCAGCTGGCAGGGGCCGCGGCCAAGCCGGTGACCGAGGCCCTGGCCGCCGCCGGCATCGCCTACGAAATCCGCCGCACGCCGGCCAAGCGCCAACTTGTTCTGCTCAAGGAGAACACCGAGCCGGCCTGCATGATGAGCTGGGTCGATATGCCGGGGCGTGCCGGCAAGGGCAAACTCTCGGACGTGATCTACAAAGGCGAGTACCAGCGCCGCCTGTGGTGCAGCAAGATGGTGCCGGACGATGTGATCACCCGCTTCAACGCGGCGCTGGCCAGTCAGGCCGACGCCAAATAACTACTTCTTGGTGAAGACCAGATCCCACACGCCATGGCCCAGTTTCAGGCCGCGGTTTTCAAATTTGGTCAGCGGACGGTAGGCCGGCTGCGGCGCGTAGCCGTCGGCGGTGTTCTGCAGGCCCTCGTCGGCGCCCAGCACTTCCAGCATCTGCACCGCGTAGTCTTCCCAGTCGGTCGCGCAGTGCAGGTAGCCGCCTACGGCCAGCTTTTGCACCAGCAGCTTGACGAACGGCGCCTGGATCAGGCGGCGCTTGTTGTGGCGCGCCTTGTGCCACGGGTCCGGGAAGAAGATATGCACGCCGTGCAGCGAGCCGTCCGGGATCATCTGGTTCAACACCTCGACCGCGTCGTGCTGGATGGCCTTCAGATTGGTCAGCCCCTGTTCGTCGATCAGCTTGAGCAGGCTGCCCACGCCCGGCGTGTGCACTTCAACACCGATGAAATCCTTCTCCGGCATCGCGGCGGCGATGTGCGCGGTCGTGCCGCCCATGCCAAAGCCGATTTCCAGCACCACCGGCGCCTTGCGGCCGAACGCCTGTTCGTAGTCGAGCGGCGCCTTGGTGTAGCCGATCATGAACTTCGGACCCTGCTCTTCCAGCGCGCGCGCCTGCGCGGTCGACAAGCGGCCGGCGCGGGTGACGAAGCTACGGATACGGTGTTCGGTCGGGTCGTAGAGCATCGGCCGCGCCGGGCCGTCTTTAGGGGTTTCGGAAGACATGATGGGAAGCTGGTGGATAAGCTGATAAATAATGAGGCAGCATTATACAACCCGCAGCAGCGGCGGTCGCGGTGGAAGCCAAATGCACCCCGCACGACGATGCGTCGCGGGGTCGTACCCAGCGGGGTACGACCCCTCCTGCGATGGCCGGGTTAGATGTCTGCGGGCTTCCATCAGCAAATGATTGACACTCACAAGTAGTTGAGGTCTAATCGTAAAAAGAGGCGTGAAATCGTTTTCAAACGTCAAAATGCCCTCCCCGCCCGTA
>Ga0308163_10004162_pt1 | contig 11694 bp, 23 predicted proteins | sample PhyTR1_FD_201037 | JGI IMG/M metagenome (GOLD analysis project Ga0308163, IMG submission 201037) | Phyllosphere microbial communities from UC Gill Tract Community Farm, Albany, California, United States - DLSLT.R1 | ecosystem: Host-associated > Plants > Phyllosphere > Unclassified | place: USA... | reverse complement strand
AGCCATAATTATTATTCGTTACTAATTTTATTTAGTAGCTTTTTTCTTGTTAGCAACTGTTTTTCTCTTGCCTTTACGTGTACGAGAATTGTTCTTAGTGCGTTGTCCACGAACTGGTAAACCTTTTCTGTGACGTAATCCACGGTAACAACCGATATCCATTAAACGTTTGATGTTTAACTGAACCTCAGAACGTAAAGCACCTTCTACTTTCACGCCGTCGTTGATGATGGTACGAATTGCTGATAACTCATCATCAGACCAATCCTGTACTTTTTTGCTAAAATCGATACCTGCCTCAGTTAATATACGCTGAGCAGTTGATCTGCCTACTCCGAAGATGTAGGTTAGTCCAATTTCGCCTCTTTTGTTTCTTGGTAAATCTATACCTGATATCCTTGCCATATTTGTACTAAATGTTGATTATTTGACGACAGATTGAGGTAACCTGTACATTCAATCTAATCATACTTCAATAATTTATTATCCCTGACGCTGCTTGAACTTCGGATTTTTCTTGTTAATTACGTAAAGTTTGCCTTTACGACGAATAATCTTGCAATCAGCACTGCGTTTTTTAATTGATGACCTAACTTTCATTTTATTTATATCTATAAGTAATCCTGCCCTTTGATAAATCGTAAGGCGACATCTCTAATTTAACTTTGTCCCCAGGTAATATCTTAATGTAATGCATCCTCATTTTACCTGAGATATGAGCGATAATTTCATGTCCGTTCTCCAGTTCAACTCTGAACATGGCATTGGATAATGCTTCTCTTATTACACCGTCTTGTTCAATCGAGGCTTGTTTAGCCATATAATCTTGATTTTTACTTAATTAGCTGCTATTAAACAGGGTTGCAAATTTAAGAAAAATATTTAATTATTTACTTTTTTTCTTTTAAAACTTCTTCAATCAGGGAAAAGGTCGATAAAACATCTGCCCTGCCCTTTTTTATTGCAACAGTGTGTTCAAAATGTGCTGAAGGCCGACTGTCCACGCTGGTTACTGTCCATCCATCAGACCAAAACTTTATATTAGCTGTACCGGCATTAATCATCGGCTCTATGGCAATTACCATACCCTCCTCCAATTTCATACCTGTACCACGTCTACCGTAGTTAGGCACCTCTGGTTTCTCGTGAAGCTGTACGCCAACGCCATGACCAACAAGCTCTCTTACCACACCGAAACCATTCTGCTCAGCTAATGACTGAACTGCGTAACCCACATCACCGATGCGGGCACCAACAACAGCTTTTTCAATAGCGCGCTTCAAACACTCCTGGGTAACATCAACCAGTTTCTGACGGTCAGGGCTAATCTCTCCAATAGAGAAAGTATAAGCCGAGTCACCAAAGAAATTGTTCTTGATCACACCACAATCAACAGAGATCAGATCTCCTTCCTGAATCACATACTCACTTGGAAAGCCATGAACAACCTGCTCATTGGGCGATATACAAAGTGAATAAGGAAACCCGTTGTAGTTTAGAAATGCCGGTATCGCTCCGTGATCTTTTATGTAAGTCTCCGCAAGTTTGTTCAGCTGCATTGTAGTTACTCCGGGGCCAATGATCTTCGCCACTTCTGCAAGTGTTTCAGATACCAGCATGGAACTTACTCTAATGTGCTCAACCTCCTCCGGAGACTTATAATAGATCTTAGACATTCATATTAAATTACCGCGCTGCTGCCGCTTGCATTTGCAGCGGGAACACCAGTACGACCTGTAACTCTTCCGGTTTTCATTAATCCGTCATAATGACGCATTAACAGATAACTTTCAACCTGTTGCAAAGTATCTAATACAACACCTACCAGGATCAGCAGGGAAGTACCTCCATAAAAATGGGCGAATTCTGATTTAATACCGAACTTAACAGCGATAGATGGAAGGATGGCAATAATCGCTAAGAATACAGAACCTGGAAAGGTTATCTTAGAAATTACATCGTCAATGAATGATGAGGTATCAAGACCTGGCTTAAGACCGGGAATGAAACCACCATTTTTCTTCATGTCATCAGACATCTGAACCGGATTAACGGTAATCGCTGTATAGAAGAATGTAAATGCAATGATTAAAAATGCAAAGGTTAAACTGTATGCCAGTGAAGTTGGATCACTGAACTGGATTAACCATGTATTTTGTAATGTCGGGAAAAAGCCTGTAAGTGTTGTGGGAATGAACATCAGCGCCTGGGCAAAGATGATAGGCATTACACCGGCAGCATTTACTTTCAATGGAATGTATTGTCTCACCCCACCAAACTGTCTGTTACCAACGATACGTTTTGCATATTGTACAGGAACCTTACGGACACCCTGAACGATCAGGATCGTAAACATTACCACGGCGAACAAACCAACGATTTCAAGTACAAGTGCAATCAGGCCCCCGTCTACGATAACCCTTGAAGTGATCTCCTGATACAATGCCATTGGAAGACGTGCGATGATACCAACCATAATGATCAGTGACACCCCGTTTCCAATACCCTTATCGGTAATTTTTTCACCCAACCACATTACAAACAATGTACCTGCCGTCAAAACGAATGTTGAAAGAACGAAGAATAAAGTAGGATCAATTAGAATAGCTTCTTTGGGAACCTGTGTTTTCACATAACTGATAGCCTGCACAGCGGTAATTACTACTGTAAGGTATCTTGTGATCTGATTGAGTTTATTCCTGCCGCTCTCTCCCTCTTTCTGCATTTTCTGGAAGGAAGGTACAGCGATACCTAATAACTGAACTACAATTGATGCAGAAATATATGGCATAACCCCCAGTGCAAGGATCGATACACGGGAAAATGATCCCCCGGCAAACATATCCAGCAGACCTAAGATTCCAGATTTCTGATTATCGCCTAAGGCTGTTGCATCAACGCCTGGTAAAACAACGTGAGAAACGAACCTATAGACCAAAAGAATTACGAGCGTAAATACGATACGCTCCCTTAATTCTTGAATTTTCCAAATATTACTTAAAGTAGTAAACAGCTTCTTCATTAATTACAATTTTTCGATTGAGCCTCCAGCAGCTTCAATTGCTTTTTGTGCTGTTGCAGAGAAAGCGTGAGCTTTAACTTCAACTTTTGCTTTAACTTCACCACGTCCAAGGATTTTAACCAGGTCGTTTTTATGTGCTAAACCATGCTCCTGCAATGTAGCAAAATCAATTGAAGTCAGGCTGAATTTCTCAGCTAATCCCTGTAAAACATCTAAGTTTACGCCTACATATTCAACACGGTTGATAGGTTTGAAACCTACCTTTGGTACACGGCGTTGCAATGGCATCTGACCACCTTCAAATCCGATTTTGGTTTTGTGACCAGAACGTGATCCGGCACCTTTATGACCGCGAGTGGAAGTACCACCACGACCAGAACCAGTACCACGACCAATTCTTTTACTGTTTTTAGTAGAACCTGATGCAGGTTTTAAATTACTTAAGTTCATTTTTGAAACTTATTGTGCTGCCCTTCGCTTTCACTAATCAGGGACAACGGTTAAACATATACAAAGGTTGCAAATGTAATATAATATATTACACTTACAACCTCTGCGAATTATATACTTTCGATGGCAACCAAGTGATTCACTTTTCTTACCATTCCAATGATAGCAGCGTTAGCTTCAACTTCAACAGACTGGTTCATTTTTTTTAAACCTAATGCCTGCATAGTTCTTTTTTGACGTTCGCTTCTGTCAATGATACTTTTTACCTGGGTTATTCTGATCTTAGCCATAGTCTTATCCGTTAAAAACTTTGTTTAAATCAACACCACGTTGTTGTGCTACTGTATAAGCATCACGCATTTTTGTTAAAGCATCAACAGTTGCTTTTACCACGTTGTGAGGATTTGATGAACCTTTTGATTTTGCTAATACGTTGTGTACACCAGCACTCTCTAATACAGCACGCATTGCACCACCAGCGATAACACCTGTACCTACTGCAGCTGGTTTGATCAATACAAAACCACCTGAGAATTTACCGATTTGCTCGTGGGGAACAGTACCGTTTAACAAAGGAACTTTTACCAAGTTCTTTTTAGCATCATCGATACCTTTGGCAATTGCCTCAGTAACCTCTTTTGCTTTACCTAATCCGTAACCTACGATTCCGTTTTCATCTCCAACAACTACAATAGCTGAGAAACTGAAAGTACGACCACCTTTGGTCACTTTGGCAACACGTTGTATACTAACTAAACGGTCTTTTAATTCGACCTCGCTAGTCTTAACTCTTTTTATATTGATAGTTGACATTCTTCTCCTATTTTCAGATTAAAATACTAAACCAGCTTCGCGGGCACCTTCTGCCAACGACTTTACGCGTCCGTGGTACAAATAGCCATTTCTATCGAAAACAACTTCTTTAATGCCAGCTGCGATTGCTTTTTCAGCTACTAATTTACCTACAGCTACAGATTGCTCTGATTTATTGCCATTACCAGAAAAATCTTTTGATAATGATGACGCTGATACCAATGTGCTTCCAGTTACGTCGTTAATGATCTGCGCATAAATTCCTTTATTGCTTCTATAAACTGATAAACGTGGACGGCTGTCAGAACCGGTCAATCTTTTTCTGATTCCTTTTTTTATACGATCTCTACGAGATAATTTTTTCCCTGCCATGATGATTATTTTTTAGAAGCTGATTTACCTGCTTTTCTTCTTAACACTTCTCCTACAAACTTGATACCTTTACCTTTGTATGGTTCCGGTGCACGTAATGAGCGGATTTTCGCTGCAACCTGACCGATCAGTTGTTTGTCGATACTCTCTAAAATAATTTTAGGAGTCTGACCTTTTTCTGAAAGAGTAGTTACTGTAATCTCTACTGGCAACTGGAATACATAATGGTGGGAATAACCTAAAACAAGATCCAGGGTATTTCCTGTGTTTGTTGCGCGGTAACCCACACCAACTAACTCCTGTTGTATTTTATAACCTTCTGTAACACCAATAACCATATTGTTAATCAATGAACGGTATAAACCGTGCAGTGCTTTGTGTCTTTTTTGTTCAGTAGGACGTTGTACGTTTAAGATACCGTCTTCCTGGCTAACAGTGATTTCTGAATCTACTGCTTGTTGCAATTGACCTTTAGGACCTTTTACAGTTACTAGATTTGTTTCATCTATTGTAATGGTTACTCCTGCAGGGATGCTGATTGGGGCTTTTCCTATTCTTGACATTTTGTTATCCTCCTTTAATTAATAAACGTGACACAAAACTTCGCCACCAATGTTTAGTCTGGCTGCTTCTTTATCAGTCATTACTCCTTTAGAAGTAGACAAAATAGCAATACCTAAACCGTTCAATACTCTTGGCATATTATCAACGCCTGCATACTGCCTTAAACCTGGTTTGCTGATACGCGCCAATGTGCGGATCGCAGGGATCTTAGTTATAGGGTTGTACTTTAAAGCGATTTTAATCGTTCCCTGTACCGTAGTTTCCTCAAACTTGTAATTGGCAATGTAACCTTTGTCAAAAAGTACTTTCGTAATTTCCTTTTTAAGATTTGATGCAGGAATTTCTACAATTCTGTGATTTGCCTTGATGGCATTTCTTACTCTTGTCAGATAATCTGCTATTGGATCTGTATTCATTTTTATTGATTTGTGATAGTGGTTTCCTTTCCGAACCATTCGGAGCGACCTTCCATCGGTTAATTTTTTTGTTAAACGCATAACGTTAGCAGCTTGCGCCATGTAGCGCAGCAACTAACGTAAAACGATTTTTTTACCAGCTTGCTTTGGTAACTCCAGGAATTTTTCCTGCTAAAGCCATCTCACGGAATGTAACCCTTGAGATACCAAAAGTACGCATGTATCCACGAGGACGGCCAGTTAATTTACAACGGTTGTGTAAACGTACAGGTGACGAGTTTTTTGGTAACTTGTCTAATCCTTCGAAATCACCTGCAGCTTTAAGTTCTGCACGTTTGTCTGCATATTTAGCAACCAATTTCTGGCGCTTAACTTCGCGAGCTTTTACTCCTTCTTTTGCCATTATTGCTCTGTATTAGGTGTTTGATTTTTAAACGGTAATCCGAATTGTTTTAACAATTCCAAAGCCTCAACATCAGTTGTTGCAGTTGTAACAAAAGTAATATCCATTCCTAAAATCTTCGAGATTTTATCAATGTTGATTTCAGGGAAGATGATTTGTTCAGTAATACCCAATGTGTAGTTACCTTTTCCATCAAAACCTTTATCGTTAATACCTTTGAAGTCACGAATACGCGGCAAAGCTACGGAAATTAAACGATCTAAAAACTCAAACATGTTGTTATCACGTAAAGTTACACGTACACCTACCGGCATACCTTTACGTAATTTGAAGTTTGAGATATCTTTTTTAGATTTTGCACCTACTGCCTGCTGACCAGAAATCGTAGTCATCTCAACAATTGAGGTGTCCATGATTTTTTTGTCAGTTACAGAGAAACGTCCAACACCCTGGTTGATAGCGATTTTCTCTAACTTAGGAACCTGCATTACGCTTTTGTAATTGAACTTGTCTTTAAGCGCAGTTACAATTTCCTCTTTGTATTTAGTCTTTAATCTTGGTATGTAAGTCATTATTTGATCTCCTCTCCTGATTTTTTAGATACCCTAACTAATTTCCCATCAGCATTAAGCTTTCTGCCAACACGCGTAGTTTTTCCAGATTTAGGATCAATTAACGCAACGTTAGAAATATGAAGAGCAGCCTCTTTTTTAATGATACCACCGTTTGGAGTAGCAGCATTTGGTTTTGTATGTTTAGATACAAGGTTTACACCTTCTACCAAAATTCTACTTTTAGTAATCAATACTGAAAGTACTTTACCTTCCTGGCCTTTTGAATCACCAGCGATAACCTTTACTAAATCTCCTTTACGGATTTTTATCTTTGGTTGAACAGTTACTTTATTTTTCATATTATAATACCTCCGGTGCTAATGATACAATTTTCATGAATTGTTTTTCACGCAGTTCTCTCGCTACCGGGCCAAAAATACGTGTACCACGCGGCTCATCTTGTGCATTCAATAATACTGCTGCATTATCGTCAAAACGAATATAAGAACCATCCTTACGTCTGATCTCTTTCTTTGTTCTCACTACAACTGCTTTAGATACAGTTCCTTTTTTAATGTTTCCTGAAGGAAGTGCGCTTTTCACGGTAACAACTATTTTGTCACCAATTGACGCGTACCGTTTTCCGGTTCCACCAAGTACACGAATTACGAGTACTTGTTTTGCGCCGCTATTGTCGGCTACGTTTAGTCTTGATTCCTGTTGTACCATGTTATTTAGCCCTCTCTAAAATTTCCACTAATCTCCAGTTCTTGTTCTTACTCAGCGGACGAGTCTCCATGATCAGTACTGTATCACCAATACCGCAATCGTTTTTCTCGTCATGAGCCATAAATTTGGTAGTTTTCTTAACAAACTTACCATAGATCGGGTGTTTCACTTTACGTTCTACCGCAACAACAACAGATTTATCCATTTTATTGCTTACCACCAACCCGGTTCTTGTTTTTCTTAATTGTCTTTCCATTTCGACTCTAAAGTTATTTAGTTTCACTAGCTGACGCTGCTTTACGCTTTGTCAATTCAGTATTTAATCGGGCGATGTCTTTTCTTACCTTAGTGATACGGGTAGGATTCTCTATAGCCGAAATTGTATGCGCAAATTTCAACTTTACTAAGTTTTCTGTCTGTTCTGCAATGCTGACTACTAGTTCTTCTTGTGAAAGCCCTGTGATTTCTGAGTTCTTCATTTTATTAATTTTTATGTTCTGGGTCTAGCGGTTATAATAACAAGTTACTTACAACATTGACCCCAAAACTTCTTTATGCCTCTACGTAATCTCTACGTACTACAAATTTAGTTTGGATAGGTAATTTCTGAGCAGCTAAACGCATTGCTTCTTTAGCGATTTCTAAAGATACGCCTTCAGCTTCAAAAATGATACGTCCTGGTCTTACAACTGCTACCCAGTATTCAGGAGCACCTTTACCTTTACCCATACGTACTTCGGCTGGTTTCTTAGTTACCGGTTTGTCCGGGAAAATTCTAATCCACACCTGGCCTTCACGTTTCATGAAACGAGTTACCGCAATACGGGCTGCCTCTATCTGACGACTGGTAATCCATGTCGCCTCTAAAGATTTAATCCCGAAAGACCCGAATGACAATTCAGCACCACGTGTTGCTAAACCTTTCATTCTGCCTTTTTGCATCTTTCTGAACTTCGTTCTTTTTGGCTGTAACATCTTATTTTAATATTATCGTTAAACGATCTGTTGACTAATTATTTACGAGGACCTCTGTTAGGAGTGTTTCCGCCTCTGTTATCTCTACCTGGACCGCCTTGACCCGGACCACCCTGACCTGGACCTCTTCCGCCACGACCGGCACCGCCTTTATTGTCGTTTCTTCTGTCGCCACCGCCACGGTTATCTCTGTCTCTGCCGCCACCTGCACCAAAAGCACCTTCAGGTCTGCCACCTTTACCAGGAGCATTGCTTGTTGCACCAATGTTCGGAGAAAGATCACGTTTACCGTAAACCTCACCTTTACAGATCCATACTTTAACACCGATCTTACCATAAGTAGTCAATGCCTCAGCTAATGCATAGTCAATATCAGCACGGAAAGTATGCAAAGGAATTCTTCCTTCTTTGTACTGCTCGTTACGAGCCATCTCTGCTCCGCCTAAACGACCTGAAGTCATTATTTTGATCCCTTCAGCTCCCATACGCATTGTTGATGCGATAGTCGACTTCATGGCTCTACGGAAAGAAATCCTTGCCTCTAATTGTTTTGCTACACCTTCTGCTACCAGTTGTGCATCAAGCTCAGGACGTTTGATCTCAAAAATGTTAATCTGAATCTCTTTTTTTGTAAGTTTCTTTAACTCTTCTTTGATCTTGTCAACCTCAGCTCCTGCTTTTCCGATAACGATTCCCGGACGGGCAGTGTGGATAGTTACAGTGATACGTTTTAAAGTACGCTCGATAACTACTTTAGCTACTCCTCCTTTGGCGATACGCACAGAAAGGTATTTTCTTATTTTTTCGTCCTCAACTAATTTGTCAGCATAGTTGTTGCCACCGAACCAGTTAGAATCCCAACCTTTGATGATTCCCAACCTTGCTCCTATTGGATTTGCTTTTTGTCCCATTTCTACTAATTAGTTTGAGTTTCAACGTTTTTACTATCTACTACCAAAGTTACGTGGTTACTACGTTTACGTATTCTGTATCCACGGCCTTGAGGTGCTGGTCTCAGTCTTTTCAACTGACGGCCGCCACCAACCATTATAGTCTTCACGTATAATTGGTTTTCTTCAGGGCGAGAACCTTCATTTTTAGTTTCCCAGTTTTTGATGGCTGACAACAAAAGTTTTTCAACTCTGATTGCTGCATCTTTATTTGTGAATTTTAAAATATGTAATGCTTTCTCTACACGCTCACCTCTGATAAGATCTACAACCAAACGCATCTTACGTGGTGAGGTTGGACAATTGTTTAATTTCGCTACTGCTTCCATCTCTTAATTATTTTTTCTTTTCAGAGTGACCCCTAAATGTTCTGGTTGGAGCAAACTCTCCCAGCTTGTGACCAACCATGTTTTCTGTTACGTATACCGGTATAAATTTATTACCGTTATGCACTGCAAATGTATGATTCACGAAATCTGGTGAAATCATTGATCTGCGGGACCAAGTTTTAATGACAGACTTTTTGCCTGATTCATTCATAGAGACTACTTTCTTCTCTACGTTATGGTCAATGTAAGGTCCTTTTTTAATCGAACGTGCCATTATTTCTTCCTTTTCTCTATGATGAAACGATTTGAGTATTTTTTAAGCGTACGGGTTTTAAAGCCTTTAGAATATAAACCATTCCTTGAGCGTGGCTGACCTCCTGATGAGCGGCCCTCACCACCACCCATTGGGTGGTCGACTGGGTTCATCGCTACCGGACGGGTTCTAGGACGACGTCCTAACCAACGTTTACGACCTGCTTTACCTAATACTTCATTTGCGTGATCCGAATTGGAAACTGCACCTATTGTTGCTAAACAAGTAGTCAGAATTGATCTAACCTCACCTGAAGGCATTTTAACAGTTGCATATTTACCATCACGTGCTGCTAATTGAGCATAAGCACCTGCACTACGTGCTAACTGTGCTCCACGTCCTGGTTGAATTTCAATGTTGTGTACAATTGAACCTAACGGAATGTTAGCTAATTTTAAAGTATTTCCAACTTCCGGAGTTGCTGTATCTCCTGATAATACTTTTTGCCCTACCTGCAATCCTTCCGGTGCAATGATATAACGCTTCTCACCATCTGCATAATGTAATAATGCGATGCGTGCTGTACGGTTCGGATCGTATTCAACAGTAGCTACTGTTGCAGGAATATCAAACTTATCACGTTTGAAATCAATCAAACGGTAAGATTTCTTGTGACCACCACCCATGTAGCGCATAGTCATCTTTCCTGTATTGTTACGTCCACCGGATTTCTTAGAAGAAACAACCAATGATTTTTCGGGCTTGGTTGCTGTAATCTCCGAGAAATCAGCCCCAACTCTAAAGCGGGTTCCCGGAGTGACTGGTTTAAATTTTCTTAAGCCCATAGTTATAAATTATTCAATTCTTATTAAATATTCGCGTAATAATCAATTGTCTCACCTGCTGCCAGGGTTACAATCGCTTTTTTATATTTCGGGCTACGTCCCGTAACCAAACCACCTTTAGTGTTTCTTGATTTTAATTTTCCGTTCACAACCATTGTGTTGATCGCAAGGACATTAACACCATACATCTTTTCGATAGCTGATTTAATCTGCAGCTTGTTTGCTTTGTGCTCTACTTTAAAAGTGAAGCGGCTGGACTTCTCTGTAAGAGCAGAAGCTTTTTCTGTTAGTATTGGTTTCTTTAAAAATTCCATATTACTTGGCAAATGCCTCCTCAATTGTTTTAACAGTATTCGCAGTCAATAAAAGTTTACCACAGTTTAATACATCATATGTATTCAACTGATCCGCGGTAATCACTTTCACTTTCTGAATGTTTCTGCTTGATAAATAGATATTGTTATCTTGTACAGGTAAAACCAGCAAAGTTTTTTGACCAGTTAAGCTTAAAGCGTTAACCAGGTTCAGGTAATTTTTAGTTTTAACCGTATCAAAAGTAAAATCTTCCAAAACAAGGATGTTGTTATCCTGAGCTTTATATGACAACGCAGATTTACGTGCCAGTGATTTTAATTTTTTGTTCAGTTTGAAACTGTAATCACGTGGCTGAGGACCGAATACACGACCACCACCATTAAACAATGGAGATTTGATACTACCCGCACGGGCACCACCAGTTCCTTTTTGTTTGTACAACTTACGTGTTGAACCCGCGATTTCGTTACGTTGCTTAGATTTGTGAGTACCCTGACGTTGGTTAGCCAAATACTGTTTAACATCTAAATAAATTGCGTGATCGCTAGGTGTTACACCAAATACCGACTCAGGAAGCTGCACCTTGGCACCTGTCTCTTTTCCTGAAATGTTTACTACATTAACTTCCATCTGCTTACTTGTCTAAGATTACGTAAGAACCTTTAGCTCCTGGAATGGAACCACTAACTACAACAAGATTTTGA
>Ga0308163_10004161_pt1 | contig 11695 bp, 9 predicted proteins | sample PhyTR1_FD_201037 | JGI IMG/M metagenome (GOLD analysis project Ga0308163, IMG submission 201037) | Phyllosphere microbial communities from UC Gill Tract Community Farm, Albany, California, United States - DLSLT.R1 | ecosystem: Host-associated > Plants > Phyllosphere > Unclassified | place: USA... | reverse complement strand
CGCACGGCCGCGACATCGCTGGCATGGGTGAGGTTGAAGACGAAGTGCGACGACTGAGAACTGATCAGCGTTTCCATTTGATAATCAGCACCGCGGTGCCCTCCTTCGGACGGCTGTCGATGTCGAATTCGTCGACCAGCCGCTTGGAGCCGCCCAGGCCGAGGCCCAGGCCGCCGCCGGTGGTGAAACCGTCACGCAGTGCGCTCTCGATGTTCGGGATGCCCTGGCCGGCGTCGACGAACAACAGGCCGATGCCAGGGCGCGCGCCGTCGTCGAAGGCATCGAGATGCACCTCGCCGCCGCCGCCGTATTTGATGGTATTGCGTGCCAGTTCACTTGCCGCCGTCACCAGCTTGGTCTGGTCGACCAGCGAGAGACCGATCGCCACCGCGCGTTCGCGCACCTGCTTGCGCACGCCCACCACGTCTTCGTCCGAACGCAGGCGCAAGGTAATGCGGCCGGTGCGCTGCGCGCGGCGATGCTCCAGCAACGGCGTCTCGAACAGCACCGTTTCGGTTTGCGCGTCGACCATTATCGATAGCTCTTTCCGAGAAGCGCCATGCCCTTCTCGACATTGAGCGCCGTCTGCACGCCATGCAGGGTCAAGCCAAGTTCCACCAGCGTGATCGCGACCGCCGGCTGCATGCCCACCACCACGGTGCGCGCATCGAGCACGCGCGCCATGGCGGCGGTGTTGCTGATCATCCGGCCGATGAACGAGTCCACCAGGTCGAGCGCCGAGATGTCGATCAGGACGCCCTTGGCGCTGTCGCTGACGATGCGCTGGGTCAGGTCATCCTGCAGCTGCATCGCCAGGCGATCGTGCATGTCGACCTGAATCGTCACGAGCAGCAGGTCACCCATGCGCAGGATCGGGATACGTTCCATAGCAATCGCCTCAGGCTGCGTTCTTGATCATGATCGACGCGCCGGTGCGTTCGAGCGCGACCAGGAACGCATCGGCCAGCGTGGCCTTGGTGATCACGTCTTCCAGGTTCACGCCCAGGTGCACGATGGTTTGCGCGATCTGCGGGCGGATGCCGCTGATGATGCAGTCGGCGCCCATCAGGCGTGCCGCAGCGATCGTTTTCATCAGGTGCTGGGCGACCAGCGTGTCGACCGTCGGCACGCCGGTGATGTCGATGATGGCGATCATGGCGCCCGTGTCGACGATCTTTTGCAGGATGTTTTCCATCACCACCTGGGTGCGGGCCGAATCGAGCGTGCCGATCAGCGGCAGCGCCAGAATGCCGTTCCACAGCTTGACCACGGGCGTGGACAGCTCGAGCAGCTCCTGCTGCTGGCGCACGATGATCTGGTCCTTCGTTTTCTGGAACACTTCGATCGTAAACAGGCCCAGCTTGTCGATCAGCGTGTTGACGGTCCAGGATGCCGTCGCCAGGCCATCGGCATCGGTCTCGAACGCGTCACGCAGGCGCGCGAACAGCGGCTGCTTGAGCGAGAACACGAGCGTGGCCGTTTCGGCCGGGGTGGAGCCGGCCTTGGCGCGGGTGGCCGAGATTTCGCTGAGCAGGTCGCGCACTTCGTCCCACGAGCGGTGCTCGATGTTCTCGAGTTCACCGCTGCGGGTCGCGACAGCGAACGCCTTCAGCAGCTGCTGGCAATGCGCGCGCAACTGCTCGCGCGCCGCGCCGCTGCTGCGCACCGTGATCGACTCCAGCTGGGCAAGCCATTCTGCGCCAATCCCTGATTCTTCTGCGAGAATCGCCTGGCTGATCCGGTCCGCATAATCGTTCATGCTCATCTGTCGTGTCCTCAAATAGTAGGTGGCTCAGCACATTGTTTCGTCAAGCCTGGACTGATTTGGCAAAGGTGCTGTCAAGTATCCAACTATACCATTTTCAATCTAGACAATTGGCATTGTTCTGTTGACTAGAGGATATTTTTGCGCACCCCGCGCACACCTGCGCGATGGGCCCATTCATACAGCACCGGCAGCAGCAACAGGGTCAGCACGGTCGACGACAGGACCCCGCCGATGACCACCGTGGCCAGCGGGCGCTGGACCTCGGCCCCGGTGCCCGTCGCCAGCGCCATCGGCACGAAGCCGAGCGAGGCGACCAGCGCCGTCATCAGTACCGGGCGCAGGCGCGCCAGCGCGCCATCGCGTACCGCCTCCGGCAGTACCATCCCCTCCTCGCGCAGGCTGCGGATGAACGCGATCAGCACCAGGCCATTGAGCACCGCCACACCGGACAACGCGATGAAGCCCACCGCCGCCGACATCGACAACGGAATATCGCGCGCCCACAGCGCCGCGACGCCGCCGGCCAGTGCGAACGGAATCCCGGTGAATACCAGCAGGCCGTCGCGCAGGTTGTTGAAGACCAGGTACAGCAGCACGAACACGAGCAGCAGCGAGGCCGGCACGATCAGGCGCAGGCGCTCGGCGGCTGTCGTCAGGTGCTCGAACTGGCCGCCCCAGGCTGTCCAGTAGCCGGGCGCAATGCGGACATCCTGCGCGATGCGCGCCTGCGCTGCCGCAACGAACGAGCCGATGTCGCGCCCGCGCACGTTGGCGGTGATGACCACGCGGCGCTTGCCTTCTTCGCGACTGAGCTGGTTCGGCCCCGGAGCGACGTCGAAGGTGGCGATTTCGCCCAGCGTGATGAAGCTGTGCCCGCCCTCCTTCGTGCCGGGCAAGGCCACCGGCAACCGGCGCAGCGCGTCGATGTCCGAACGCCTGTCTTCCGGCAGGCGCACGACGATGTCGAAGCGGCGGTCGCCCTCGAACAGCGTGCCGGCCACGCGCCCGGCAGTGGCGGTGGCGATCATTTCCTGCACGTCGCCGATGTTCAGGCCCATGCGCGCGGCGCGCTCGCGGTCGACCCGGATCTGCAGGATCGGCAGGCCGGACGTGGCCTCGACCTGGACCTCGGCCGCGCCGGCGACCGTGCGCAGGCTGGCCGCGATCTGGCCCGCAGTCGCTTCCAGCACCGCCAGGTCGTCGCCAAACAGCTTGACGGCGACGTCGCTGCGCACACCGGAAATCAGTTCGTTCACGCGCAGCTGGATCGGCTGGCTGAATTCGTAGCTATTGCCGGGCAGGCGTTCGAGCGCCGTGCGGATCGCCTCCTGCACGGCGGCGCGCGAGCGCTTCGGCTTTGGCCACGCGGATTCGGGCTTGAAGATGATGTAGCTGTCGGCCACACTGGGCGGCATCGGGTCGGATGCGATTTCGGCCGTGCCGATGCGGGCGAACACGCGCGCGATCTCGGGCACCTCGCGCATCAGCGTGGTCTCGATCTGCTGCTGCATCCTGACCGACTGGGTCAGGCTGGTGCCCGGCACGCGCACCGTCAGCACGGCCATGTCGCCTTCGTCGAGATTCGGCGCGAACTCCAGGCCCAGGCGCGTGGCCATCAGCACCGCCAGAGCGATGACCAGGCCGGCAAACACCATCACCACCGCGCGGTTGGCCAGCGCGTAGTCGAGCGCCGGCGCATACCAGCGGCGCGCGGCCAGCATGACGCGGCTGTCCTTTTCGGCGACCTTGCGGCCGATGAACAGCGCCACGGCGGCCGGCACGAATGTCACCGACAGGATCATTGCACCCAGCAGCGCGAACACCACCGTGAACGCCATCGGGTGGAACATCTTGCCCTCGATGCCGGTCAGCGCAAAGATCGGCAGATACACGATCATGATGATCAACTGCCCGTAGATCAGGGGCCGCCTGGCTTCGCGCGCAGCGGCGAAGACTTCGGCAAAGCGCTCTTCGCGGCTCAGGAGGCGCCCGAGTCGGTGCTGGGCGCCGGCCAGCCGGCGCACGCAGTTTTCGACAATGACGACGGCGCCGTCGACGATGATGCCAAAGTCCAGCGCGCCCAGGCTGAGCAGGTTGGCGCTGACGCCGCCTGCCACCATGCCGGAGAACGTAAACAGCATCGCCAGCGGAATCACCAGCGCGGTCAAGAGCGCCGCGCGCAGGTTCCCGAGGAAGAAAAACAGCACGGCGATGACGAGGATCGCACCCTCGATGAGGTTCTTGCGCACCGTGGCAATCGCCTTTTCGACCAGCACCGTGCGGTCGTACACGGTGACCGCCTTGACGCCCTTGGGCAGGCTGCGGTTGATCTCGAGCATGCGCGCATCGACTTCCTGCGCCACCTTGCGGCTGTTCTCGCCGATGAGCATGACGACGGTGCCCAGCACCACCTCGACGCCATTTTCGGTGGCAGCACCCGTGCGCAGTTCGCGCCCGATGCCCACTTCGGCGACGTCACGCACCCGCACCGGAATGCCATTGACGCTGGTGACGACGATATTGCCGATGTCGTCGATCGACGCGGCCTGGCCCGGCGCGCGCACCAGGTACTGCTCGCCCTCGCGCTCGATGTAGCCGGCGCCGACATTGCTGTTGTTGCGCTCGAGCGCGCGCACGATGTCGATCAGTTCCAGCCCGTACGACGACAGCGTCGCCGTATTCGGGGCCACCAGGTATTCCTTGTCGAAGCCGCCGATGGAGTTGATGTCGGTGACGCCCGGCACCGTGCGCAGTTGCGGCTTGATGATCCAGTCCTGGATCTCGCGCAGGTCGGTCGGCGTGTAGGGCGTGCCATCCGGCTTCTTCGCCCCCGGCTCGCTCTCGACGGTCCATTGGTAGATTTCACTCAGGCCCGTGGCGATCGGCCCCAGTGCCGGCACCACGCCGGCCGGCAGGTTCTCGCGCGCGTCCTGCAGGCGCTGGCTGACAAGCTGGCGCGCAAAGTGGATGTCGGTGCCCTCGTCGAACACCACCGTCACCTGCGACAGGCCATAGCGCGACAGCGAGCGGTAGGTTTCCAGGTGCGGCAGGCCGGCCAGCACCGCCTCGACCGGGTAGGTGATGCGCTGCTCGACCTCGAGCGGCGAGTAGCCCGGCGCGGCCGTGTTGATCTGCACCTGGACGTTGGTCACGTCGGGGACGGCATCGATCGGCAGGCGGCCGTAGTTGTAGATGCCGATGGCGGCCATCGCCAGCACGGCCAGCAGCACGAGCCAGCGCCGCTCGATACTGAGCGTGATGAGGCGGTCGAACCAGGTGACGGGGTGCAGGTCAGTGTTCATGACTGGCCTCGCCCTTGCCCTGCTCGGCCTTGATCGTGAAGCTGCCGCTGGCAGCGTAGGTGTCGCCCGGATTCAGGCCGGCCGTGATCTCGATGAAGCGTGCATCCGCGCGCCCGGTGCTGACCGGCTGCGCAATGAAGCCTTCCTTGACGCGCTTGTAGACCACCTGGCGCGTATCGACGGTCTGGATGGCTTCGCGCGCGACGGCCACCGGCACGTCGCTCGAACCGGTCACGATGTCGACATTCACGGCCAGGCCAGGCCGCCAGGCGGCGCCCGGGTTGGCCAGCACCACGCGTGCCTTGGCCGAGCGCGACGCCTCGCCCACCAGTGAACTGACGAAACTCACCTTGCCGGGCGCGGTCGTGCTTGATGCAATCGACCGGATCACCGCGGTCGTGCCGACGCGCACGATGTCCAGGTCGCGCGCCGGCACCACCACGTCGGCCCACACGGTCGACAGGTCGGTCAGCGTGAACACGCGCGTATCGGCGCCCACCACCTCGCCCAGCGTGATGTGCTTTTCGACGATGATGCCGTCGAACGGGGCACGGATGGCGAGCAGGTTCGAGCCGCCGCTACTGCCTGCGCCCAGCGCCTGCAACTGCTGGCGCACGGTGTCGCGCGCGACTTCGGCCTCGGTCAGTTCCTGCTCGGCTTTCAGCAGATCCTGGCGCGCCGTGATCTTTTCTTCCCACAGCGTGCGCTCGGTCGCCACATTCCTGCGCGCATAGTCGACGCGTTTCTGCGCCGCCGTCAGCGCACCGCGCTGGCCGGCGATGTCGGCGCTGGCAATGCTGGCAAGGATCTGATCCTTGCGTACCTGCTGGCCCAGGTCGGCGCTGACGTCGCGCACCGAGCCGGCTGCGCGCGGCGTGACGTGGGCGGTGCGGTCTTCGTTCAGCGCGATCTGGCCCGGCATGCGGATGAAGGTGTCCAGGTGCTTCGGACCGGCCGCCGCGAGCGTGATGGCGGCCACCGTGATCTGGTTCGGCGTGAAGTGGATGACGCCGTCGTCGGCGTGCGCGGTTTCTTTTTCTTCGGCGTGTTCAGCCGGTTCTTCAGTGGCCGGCTGCGCGCGGTCGCGCAGCAGGACAAAGGCGGCAAGTGCCAGCGCGATGGCCAGCATGATGACGATGATGCGGGTTTGCTGCTTGTTCATGGGTTCTCCTGCACCGCTGCTTGTCCCAGCAGGCGTGCGATATCGGCCTGCGCGCGATGGCTTTCGGCGACGGCATTGAGGTATTGGTAGGTGGATTGCGCCAGCACGCGCTGGGCGTCGAGCACGTCGATCAGGCCGAACTTGCCAAGCTCGAAACCGCGGCTGGCGGCGCGCTGCGCATCCTGCGCGCCGGGCAGGATCTCGCCGGCGATCAGCGCGCATTCGGCCAGCGCTGTCGCCAGGCGCGCATGGGCCTGACCCAGTTCGGCGCGCAGGCGCGCGCCTTGCGCAGCCTGTTCGTCCTGCGCCTTGTCGACACGCCGCAGCGCATCGAGGACGGCGCCGTCGTTGCGATTGAATAGCGGCAGCGGCACCGACAGGCCCAGCACAGTCCTGTTGCGGGCATCCAGCCCCTCACGCTGGGCGCCAACGATCACGCTGACGTCCGGCGTGCGGCGCGCCTGTTCGAGCCTGGCCAGCGCCTGCCTGTGCTCGAGGTTCGCCCTGGCCTGGCGCATGCCGGGCGCGGCGTCCAGTTGCGCAAGCAACCGGTCGAGCGGCGGCAGCGCGGGCAGCGTGACGGTGGCCGGCTCCACGACCTCGAGCCCGCGCGCGTCGCCGGCCCACAGCGCCGCGAGCTGGATCCGCGCGGTGTCCAGAACGCGCCCGGCCTGCAGCGCCTCGATGCGCGCGCTGCCCTGCGCCACGCGGGCGCGGGTCTGCTCGACGGGCGACAAGGTGCCGGCATCGACCCGCTTGCCGGCGGCATCCAGTGCCCGCCCCGCGAGACTCACCAGTTCCTGCGCCATGCGTTCGCGCGCCAGCGCGGCCACGACATCGTGGAACGCGGCAATCACGTCGGCGCGTACACGCGCCTGCTCGGCGTTCAGCGCCAGCGCCGCCAGCTGGCCTTCCTGGCGCGCCGCATCGATGCGCGCAGCGCGCTTGCCGCCCAGCTCCACCGGAATCGTCAGGAGCGCCGTAAGCGTGCGGTTGTCACTGCGCTCGCCTTCGCGCAGCAGCTCGAGTTCGGGATTGGGCCGCGCCCCGGCCTGGGCCAGTGCGCCCTGTTGCGCGGCGACTTCCTGGCCGGCCGCGCGCAGCGTCGGGTTCAAACGCAGGGCCAGCGCGATGGCGGCGTCGAGCGTCAAGGGCTGCAGGGGGGCGGCCACGGCGGCGGCCATGGGCGCAGCGTGGGCGGCAAGCGGCAGGCCAGAAGATGCCAGCGCGCACGCAAGAGCGAACGCCGCCAGCGGCGGTGTCAAACGGTGTTTCATGATGGTGCTCCGAACGGGTGAATGTCCGGCGAAGGCAATCGGACGGCCGCGCGTGGCGGGCCGGCGATGGAAGTTCGCCGCGCTAGATGCGCAGCAGGCGGTCGGGTGGCGGGATCAGGTCGGGCACGTGCGAGACGTAGCGCCGTGTTTCGCCGCGCAGGTGCGGCGCCCCCTTGGGCAGGGGCAGATTGGGTTGCGACGACAGGACTGCGCTGGCCGACAGGTGGTGGCAGGCGTCGCAGTCGTTGCAGGGGTCGGCCGGGCTGGCGTCGTCCTGGCTTGCGGCCGTGGACGACGATGCGGTCGACGATGCATGCTTGTGGGTGTGGTGGCCCGGGTGCATGGTCTTTTCATTGTGCGTGCAATAGGCAGCACCCGCCGCCCAGGCGGCCTGGAAAGCCATGGCGAACAGCAGCAGGATGAGGAAAAGACGGCGCATTGGTGTATTAAATACCCTGTAGCCGCTGGAGGGTCAAGCACTATCGACAGCCCGGCGGCCGGCGTCCCGTTTTTGGCCCGATTCGGGCCGGAATACGTCCTGCAGCACGTCGATGAAGGCGCGCAGTGCGGCAGGCACGTGGCGGTGGCCGGGATAGTACAAGGCCAGCTCGCTCGACGGTGCACACCAGTCTTGCAGCAGGGGCACCAGGCGGCCGGCGACCAGATGGTCGCGCGCGCTGGTGTCGGGTACGTAGGCGATGCCCTGCCCGGCCAGCGCCGCGTCGACCATCAGGCCGACCTGGTTCAGGATCAGCGTGCCCGGCACGTCGAGCGCCATCGCCTGGCCGTGGCGCGTGAACTCCCAGCGGTAGATCTTCCCGCTTTGCATGCGCATGCGGATGCAATGGTGGCCCAGCAGGTCGTCCGGAACGGCCGGCACGCCATGCACCTTCAGGTAGGCGGACGAGGCCATCGGCATGAATCGCACTGGCGCACCGAAGCGCGCCATGTGCATATCTTGCGGCACCGTCTCGGCCAGGCGCACGCCGGCATCGAAGCCGCCGGCGACGATGTCCACCAGGCCGTTGTCGACGAACAGGTCGAGTGCAACGGCCGGGTAGCGCGCCTGGAACACAGGGACTGCATGTTGCAGCAGCCAGTGCGCGGTCGGCTCGGCCGTGTTGATGCGCAGAAGGCCGCCCGGCTGCTGGCCGACACCGTTCACGTCTTCGCAGGCCGCGCCCAGTTCGCGCAGGACGGGCTCAATGCGGCGCAGGAACCCCTCGCCCGCCTCGGTCGGTGCGACGCTGCGCGTGGTGCGGTTGAGCAGGCGCACGCCAAGCTTTTCTTCCATCACGCGCATCATGTGGCTCAGCGTCGACGGCGATACGCCCAGTTCATCGGCCGCCTTGCGAAAGCTGCGGCGGTTGGCAATGGCGACAAACGCGCGCAGATCATCGAGGTCGGGCTGGGGCATTGCTGGCAATCCTTCACGAATGCATGCGAGATTCATCCGATGATAGCAGCAGATTAGTTCGCTATCGTGGTCGCTCCACTTGCCCCGACAGGAGAACAACATGCAACGCACCTGGTTCATCACCGGCACGTCCAGCGGCTTTGGCCGCATCATGACCGAACAACTGCTGGCGCGCGGCGACCGCGTCGCGGCCACCCTGCGTACGCCGGCGGCACTGGCTGACCTGCAGGCACGCTATCCACAGCAGTTATGGGTGGCCCGGCTGGACGTCACTGACGATGCGGCGATCGATGCCGTACTGGCCCGCGCCTTCACCGAGCTGGGACGGATCGACGTCATCGTCAGCAATGCCGCCTACGGTCTGTTCGGCGCGGCGGAAGAACTCTCCGGCGCACAGGTCCGGCGCCAGCTCGACACCAACCTGCTGGGCGCGATCCAGCTCATCCGCAGCGCCCTGCCCTGGCTGCGCAAGCAGGGCGGTGGCCGCGTGATCCAGGTGTCATCCGAGGGCGGGCAGATCGCTTACCCGAACTTCAGCGTGTATCACGCGACCAAATGGGGGATCGAAGGCTTTGTCGAAGCGGTTGCGCAAGAGGTCGCGCCGTTCGGCATCGAATTCACGCTGGCCGAGCCGGGGCCGACGCCCACCAATTTTGCCGCCGGCCTGGATACGGCGCCGGCCATGGCGGACTACGACGCGACGCCATCTGGCGCGGTGCGGCGCGCGCTGGCCGACGGCAGTTTCAAACTGAGCGGCGACCCGGTGCAGATGGTGCGGTCCATGATCGATTCGGCCGACCAGTCGCCGGCGCCGCGCCGCATCGCACTGGGTTCGACCGCCTACCGGTCGATCCATGCTGCGCTGACGGACCGGTTGGCCAGACTCGAGGCGCAACAGGCCATCGCGATCAACGCGGACCTGGAAACGTGAAGAACGCCTTGCCGGGTTAATCCACCAGCACGCCTGCACGCGGCTGGGTTGCCGCCTGCGCTTCATGAGCACTGCTGCGCGCAGGCACCGGCACATCGAACTGATAATCGGCCGCCGCATGCACTTCCCAGCCGCCGTCGCCTGTCAGCCACAACACGTGGGTATGGTGACGCAGCACGCCGGCGCGGTGCGCAACGCTGACCAGCGTCGTGCCCTTGTCGCGCAGGCGCTTGTACAGCGACGATTCGTTGGCGCTATCGAGCGCGCTGGTGGCTTCGTCCAGGATCACGATGGCCGGCTCGTGCACCAGCACGCGGCCGAACGCCAGGCGCTGCTGCTCGCCGATCGACAGCAGCTTTTCCCAGTCCAGGACGGCGTCCAGGCCCCCGACGCGCCCGGCCAGATACGGCAGGTGGACCTGTTCGAGAATGTCGGTCAGCTGCTCGTCGCTCAGCGTCGTGCGGGTGCTTGGATAAATGAGCTGGCTACGCAGCGTACCCGGCTGCAGATATGGCTGCTGTGGCAGGAAGAAGAAATCCTCGCGCGGCGGATGGTGAATCACCCCGCTACCTTTGTGCCACAGCCCAGCAATGGCGCGCAGCAGCGAACTCTTGCCGCAACCGCTGTCGCCGTTGATCAGCAACGCGTCGCCCGGCTTCAATGACAACGTCAGGTCCTTGATCAGCACGCGGTCGGACTGTGGCGGGCACAAGGTCAGCGACTCGAGCGCCAGATGGTCGCCAGGCATGCGTGTGATACGGGCCTGCGTGTCGCACGGATTGGCAGCCGGCGGCTCGGGCATCACATGCATCGACAAGGTCTGCAGGCGGCCAATGCCGGCAACGAAACGACTGAGGCTTTCGAAGTTGTCGACGATGACGCCCACCGCCGCCAGCACCGCCGTGAACGCGCCGGCTGCCTGCACCGCACGTCCCACCTCGAGCTCGCCCGACAGGACCGCATCGGCCAGGATCACGAACGGCAGCACCAGCGTGAGCTGGCTGAAGGTGCGCTGGAACAGGTTGAGCGCGCGCTGCTTCTTGATCAGGCGCGAAAAATTATGGATGACTTTGTTGAACTTGCTGTCGATGTGCGCGCGCTCCTGCGCTTCGCCGCCATAGAAGGCAATCGACTCGGCATTCTCGCGCAACCGGATCAGGCTGAAACGAAAATCCGCTTCGCGCCGCAACTGCCAGAAATTCAGGTGGATCAGCGGATTGCCGAAGACCACCAGTGCGATGATCGTGCCCAGCAGCGCATAACCCACCAGGACGGCCACCAGCACGTGCGAGATCGACCACAGCACGGCGCTGAACGCCACCAGTTGCATCAGCGAGCCCAGGAAGATCAGCATGAAGTGGACGGAGCGACCGGTGAACGTGTTCACGTCCTCGCAGATGCGCTGGTCGGGGTTGTCGATCTCCTGGTTCGAGCCCAGCTCGTAGTATTTGCGGCCGCCTACGTAACCATCGAGAAAACGCCGCGTCAGCCAGCGGCGCCACTTGTTGGCGAACAGGTCGCGCATATAGTAGTAGAACGCGTAGATCGGCACGGCGAACGCCAGCACGATCAGGCAAGCCTGGACCGCGCCCCAGAAGCGGTTCCGGTCCTTGCCGGCCAACGCCGAGGTGAGCTCACCGGCCTGGTCATTGAGCATCACGGCGAGCTTGGTTTCCACCAGCATCAGCACGATCAGCAGTGCCAGCAGCAGCCAGGCCCGCTTGCGCTCATCGCCCAGCCAGTACGGCTTGGCGACGCTGACGAACTGTTTCCATGCCGCCACCGACAAGGGCGGGCCTCTGCGCTTTTTCTTCGTGTTGCCAGGAATGTCGCGCGGC
>Ga0308163_10004155_pt1 | contig 11716 bp, 9 predicted proteins | sample PhyTR1_FD_201037 | JGI IMG/M metagenome (GOLD analysis project Ga0308163, IMG submission 201037) | Phyllosphere microbial communities from UC Gill Tract Community Farm, Albany, California, United States - DLSLT.R1 | ecosystem: Host-associated > Plants > Phyllosphere > Unclassified | place: USA... | reverse complement strand
CCGTTGTCCCCGCCGGCAAGTACGACGCTGACCTCGACCGCCTGTTCGGTGCGGGCGGCCCGCTCGCGCCCGCCGTCGGCACCTTCAAGCCACGCCAGGCCCAGACCGAGATGGCCAAGGCCGTCGCTCACGCCATCGACAACCAGCAAGTGCTCATGGCCGAGGCTGGTACGGGTACCGGCAAGACCTTCGCCTACCTGGTCCCGGCGCTGCTGTGGGGCGGCAAGACGATCGTCTCGACCGGCACCAAGAACCTGCAGGACCAGCTGTTCATGCGCGATATCCCGACCATCCGCGCCGCGCTGCGCGCGCCGGTCTCGGTGGCGCTGCTCAAGGGCCGCTCGAACTACGTCTGCCATTTCCACCTGGAGCGCACGCTGCAGAATGGCCGCCTGACGTCGCGCGACGACGTCGGCCACCTGCGCGAAATCTCGCGTTTCATGAAAATGACGAACTCGGGCGACAAGGCCGAGCTGGCCAAGGTGCCGGAAACCGCCACGGTCTGGAACCTGGTCACGTCCACGCGCGACACGTGCATGGGCGCCGAGTGCCAGTACTACCAGGACTGTTTCGTCATGAAGGCCCGGCGCGAAGCGCAGCAGGCCGACATCGTCGTCGTCAACCACCACCTGTTCTTTGCCGACGTGGCGCTGAAGGACACCGGCGTGGCCGAGCTGCTGCCATCGGCCAATACCATCATCTTCGACGAGGCGCACCAGCTGCCTGATACGGCGACGCTGTTCTTCGGCCAGTCGGTATCGACCTCGCAGGTGCTCGAACTGTGCCGCGATGTGCTGGCCGAGGGCCTGGCCCATGCACGGGGCGGGCCGGACTGGGCCAAGGTTGTCACCGTCGTCGAGAAAGCGGCACGCGACCTGCGCCTGGCGTTCGGCGAAGGCAATCTGCGCCTGTCGCTGCCGCAGATCATGCCGACGTCGCAATTCTTCCCGGCGCTCGACAAGCTCAAGGCCGAGCTGGCCGGGATGATCACGACGCTCGAAGAAAACGCGGCGCGCGCTGAAACGATCGAAGCCTGCCGCGTGCGGGCGCACGACCTGGCCGCCGCGATCGAGGGCTGGAAGCCGGATGCCAAGGCGCCGGCCGCCGAGCAGGCGGTGCTGTGGGCCGAAGCGTTCGCCTCGTCGCTGCAGCTGCACAAGACGCCGCTGTCGATCGCGCCGATCTTTTCCAACCAGCGCGAAGGCACGCCGCGCAGCTGGATTTTCACGTCGGCAACGCTGGCGGTCAAAAATGACTTCAAGCATTTCTCCGACCAGCTGGGCCTGACGGGTGAGCCGGCCAAGACCTGGCCAAGTCCGTTCGACTACGTGAACCAGGGCCTGCTGTACGTGCCGACCGGTTTGCCGGAGCCACAGGCGGCGGTCTACACCGATGCTGTCGTCGACGCAGCGCTGCCGGTGATCAAGGCCGCCGGCGGCCGCACATTCTTCCTGTGCACGACGATTCGCGCCGTGAACAAGGTGGCGGAGCGCCTGCGGGTTGAATTTGCCGAGCGCGGCTGGGATTTCCCGCTGTTCGTGCAGGGCGAGCGGGGTCGCACCGAATTGCTCGATTCGTTCCGCACGGCCGGCAATGCCGTGCTGGTGGGCAGCCAGAGCTTCTGGGAAGGCGTCGACGTGCGCGGCGATGCACTGTCGCTCGTAATCATCGACAAGCTGCCGTTCGCACCGCCGGACGATCCGGTGCTGGCCGCGCGTATCGAGGTCATGGAAAAGCAGGGTCTCAACGGCTTCATGCACCACCAGCTCCCCGAGGCGATCATCACGCTCAAGCAGGGCGCCGGGCGCCTGATCCGCGACGTCGACGACCGGGGCGTGTTGATGATCTGCGATCCGCGCCTCATCACCAAGCCGTACGGGCGCCGCATCTGGCAGAGCCTGCCGTCGTTCAAGCGCACGCGGGTGCAGGAAGACGTGCTGCGCTTCTTCGATCCGGCGCCGGCCGATGACGCCGACACTGGCGCGGTTTGAACGCGCTTACGGCGTGATCACGACCTTGCCGGTCACCTTGCGCGCCGCCATGTCCTCCAGGGCCTGCACGGTGTCGGCCAGCGCGTAGCGCTTCGACACGAGCGGGCGCAGCTTGCCCTCGCCATGCCAGGCGGCCAGTTGCGCCATCGCGGCATGGTGGGCGTCGATTTCCTTGCGCGTGAAATCGCCCCAGAACACACCCACCACTGACGCGCCTTTCAGCAGCATCAGGTTCCACGGCAGTTGCGGAATGCTGCCCGCGGCGAAGCCGATCACCAGGTGCCGGCCGCGCCAGGCGATCGAGCGCAGCGCCGGTTCGCTGTACTTGTCGCCGACGGGATCGACGATCACGTCCGGCCCGCGCTCGTCGGTGGCGGCGCGGATCGCGTCGCGGAAGTCGTCCCGTTCATAATTGATCAGCGCGTCTGCGCCATGCGCTGCGCACAGCGCCAGCTTGTCGTCGGTCGATGCGGCCGCGATCACGCGCGCGCCCAGCGCCTTGCCGACTTCGATCGCGGCAAGCCCGACGCCACCCGACGCACCCAGCACCAGGATCGTCTCGCCCGGTTGTACGACGCCCCGGTCGGCCAGTGCGTGGTACGCGGTGCCGTAGGTGAGCGTCAGCGCAGCGGCCACATCGAAATCCATCGTGGCCGGCATCGGCAGCAGCGCGCCCACGGGCGCCAGCGCCTGCTCGGCGAAGGCGCCGGTGCGCGTAAAACCGATCACGTGCTGGCCCGGCGTGAACGCGGTCACGCCAGGGCCGACCCCGCGCACGACGCCGGCAAACTCGTTGCCGGGTGTGAAGGGCAGGGGCGGGCGGAACTGGTACTTGCCCTGAACCGTCAGCACGTCCGGAAAATTCACGCCGGCAGCGCGGACATCGACCACCACCTCTCCCGGGCCCGGCACCAGGTCGGGCAGGTCGGCGAGGGTCAAGTTGCCGGGTGGGCCCCAGGCGGTACAGCGGATGGCTTTCATGGCGTCTTTCATCGGTAGCGACGCGGCGCATTATGCCTGACGCTGCGCTGCCGCCACCATGCCCCGGGCGTGGTTTTCTGGCCGTTGCCGCTCTTGCCACGCTGCTTGTCGATTCAGCAAGACATCCCCTTGCGTGGCTTGTCAAACCAGCATTCAACGTTCCGGATCATGAAATCCCGGCGCATTTTTCCGCGACCAAGTGTCGATACAAGCGTTGCTTCAGGTAAAATCGCCTGCATGCGGATACTGATTAGCAACGACGATGGCTATCTCGCGCCCGGCATCCAGGCGCTGGCGGACGCGCTCGCGCCGATCGCCGAGATCGTCGTGGTCGCGCCGGACAGCAACCGCTCGGGCGCGTCCAACTCGCTGACGCTCGACCGCCCGCTGTCGGTGCACAAGGCGGCCAATGGCTTTTACTTCGCCAACGGCACGCCGACCGACTGCGTGCACATTGCGCTGACCGGGATGTCCGACGCGCTGCCCGACCTCGTGGTGTCCGGTATCAACAATGGCCAGAACATGGGCGACGACACACTGTATTCCGGTACCGTGGCCGCCGCCACCGAAGCGTATCTGTTCGGTGTGCCGGCCATCGCGTTCTCCCAGGTCAACAGCGGTTGGGCCCATGTGGACGATGCGGCCCGCGTGGCGCGCGACATCGTCGAGCGCTTCGCGGCCGGCGGTTTTGCCGCGTTGCCGTCGCCGTTCCTGCTCAACGTGAACATCCCGAACCTGCCGTACGACCAGATCGGCCCGTTGACGCCAGCCCGCCTGGGGCGTCGTCACCAGGCCGAGCCCGTGATCCGCGCGCAGGATCCGCGCGGACGCGAAATCTTCTGGATCGGCGCGCCCGGCGCCTGCCTCGATGCGGGCGAGGGCACCGATTTCCATGCGACGTCGCAGGGGCGCGTGTCGATCACACCGCTGCAGATCGACCTCACCCACAAGACCCAGCTCGATCTGCTGGCTGGAGCCTTGCCATGAAGGACGCGCGTCCGAACTTCCCGTTGCCCCTGTCGTCGACGACGGGCGCCGCGCGTAAACCCGGGGCTCCGTCGCCCGTGTTCACGCCGCAGACCGCCACCCGTAACGCCGCCAGCGGCAGCATGGCGCCGCCGGCACCCGGCCCAGGCGCGCGCGCACCCGGTTATGTGCCCGCTGCGACCGGCGCGCCGACCGCCCAGCGTTCGGACCTGGCCGCCACCGAAGCGGTGCGCCGCGCGATGGTGACCCGCATCGCGCGCCAGGGCGTGAACGACCCGCAAGTGCTGCGCGCCATGGAAATCGTGCCGCGCCATCTGTTCCTGGAGCCCGCCATGTCGGGCCAGGCGTATGTCGACGCATCGCTGCCGATCGGCCACCAGCAGACGATCTCGCAGCCGTACATCGTGGCGCGCATGATCGATATCCTGTGCGCGGGCCGCAAGCTCGATCGCGTGCTCGAGATCGGCACGGGCTGCGGCTACCAGGCCGCGGTGCTGTCGTTTGTCGCGAAAGACGTGTACTCGATCGAGCGCATCAAGCCCCTGCATGAGCTCGCCAAAACCAATCTGCGCCCGATGCGCATATCGAACCTGCGTTTGCAGTATGGCGATGGTATGTTAGGCTTGCCGCAGGTGGCGCCGTTCGACGGTATCATTCTCGCGGCCGCCGGCCTCGAAGTGCCGCGCGCGCTGCTCGAGCAGCTGGCCATTGGAGCGCATCTCGTGGCGCCCATTGGCGCCGAGGTGCAGCACCTGCACCGCATAACCCGCACCGGCAAGGCCGAGTGGACCAGCGAAACGCTGGAAGCGTGCCACTTCGTGCCACTGCGTCCGGGCACCATCTAATTTCAATCCGGGCCGCCAGGCCCGCAGCACGCCGACAAGACTAAAGAATGCCAATGACACAAGCACCGCGTTTCGCTCTCCTGACGATTTTCATCGGCCTCGTGGCCGGCTGTTCCACCACCTCCCGCCAGGCGCCCGTCGTCGAACGCGGTACCCCTCCTGTCCAGACCCGTCCAGCCCCGGTGCGCGTCGACGACAGCCCCAAGCATGACGAGCGCGGCATGTACACCGTGCGCAAGGGCGACACGCTGCTGCGCATCGCCTTCGACTTCGGTCAGAACTACCGCGACCTGGTCGAGTGGAACAAACTGGCCAATCCGGACGACATCAAGGTCGGCCAGGTACTGCGCGTGAGCGCGCCGGGCGGCGAACGCACGGCCAACGTACAGACCCAGCCGATTCCGATGCCGCCGGCCGCCGCCGCGCCGCGCAAGACCGAACCGCGCGTCGACAAGAAGCCGTTCACCGAGGGCGCCGTGGCCGACACGCGCCCGAGCGTTCCCGCCGTCACGCCGGTCGTGCCGGCCGCGCCCGCCGCCCCGGCTGCCGCTGCCAGCGACGAAGCACGCCTGAGCTGGATGTGGCCATCGGAAGGGCGCGTGATCGCCACCTTCGACGACGGCCGCAACAAGGGCCTGGACATTGCCGGCAAGGCCGGCCAGCCAGTGGTCGCCGCCGGTTCCGGCAAGGTCATGTACGCGGGCAGCGGGATTCGCGGTTATGGTAACCTCGTCATCGTCAAGCATAGCAACAGCCTGTTGTCGGCCTACGCGCACAATCGCAAGATCGTCGTGAAGGAAGGCGACAATGTGACCAAGGGCCAGCTGATCGCCGAAATGGGCGATTCCGACGCCGATCTGGTCAAGCTTCACTTCGAAATTCGCCAGCAGGGCAAGCCGGTCGACCCGACGAGGTTCCTGCCCGTTCGATAGGATGGTATGACGCAGCCGCCGCACTCGCTCGATTCGCAGGACACCGACGAGTTTCCGGATGATCCGGAAAGCGAGGCGGTGCCTGCTGCGGATGACGGCGAGCCGGCGGCGGTTGCGGCGGTCGTCGACACGGTGGATGAGCTGCGCAAGGTCTTGCAGGCCGAGCTCGCGACCGACACCACCCAGCACTACCTGAACCAGATCGGCACCCGCGCGCTGCTCACGCACGCCGAAGAAGTTCATTTCTCCACGCTGGCCAAGGCCGGGGATTTCGGCGCGCGCCAGACGATGATCGAGCACAATCTGCGCCTGGTCGTCTCGATCGCCAAGCACTACATCAACCGCGGCGTGGTGCTGCTCGACCTGATCGAGGAAGGCAATATCGGCCTGATGCGCGCGATCGACAAGTTCGAGCCGGAGCGCGGTTTCCGCTTCTCGACCTATGCGACCTGGTGGATTCGCCAGAGCATCGAGCGCGCGATCATGAACCAGGCGCGCACGGTGCGCCTGCCGGTACACATGGTGCGCGAACTCAATGGCGTGCTGCGGGCCAAGTACCACCTCGAGGCGCAAACCCGCAACGGCAAGGACGCGTCGAGCGAGGACATTGCCAGCCTGATCGGCCGCCCGGTCGAAGAGGTGCAGGATATCCTGATGCTGTCCGAGCATCCCACCTCGCTCGACGCACCACTGGATAACGATCCGCAATCGAGCCTGATGGACGTGCTGCCCGACGACGGAGAGAGCAGTCCCGATGCCCACGCCGAGCAGCAGGAGGCCGCAGTGCTGGTGCGCGACTGGCTGGCGCGGCTGCCGGACAAGCAGCGGCTGGTCGTCACGCGCCGCTTTGGCCTGGACAATGACGAGCCGGCGACGCTCGAGACGCTGGCCGACGAGCTGGGCGTCACGCGCGAGCGGGTGCGCCAGATCCAGCAGGAAGCGCTCGTCAAGCTCAAGCGGGCGATGGCGGCGCGCGGCGTTCACCGCGATTCGCTGCTGTAGCGGGGGCGGGGCCGCTGGTAGCGCCTCATCCGTTTCCTTGCTATCATGCGCCGCCTGTACGGCCGCGCTGCCAGCGCATTCTCCTCCCGACGTTCACTCCTTTCTGATCGCCCATGCACGACATTTTCATCGACATCAAATCCCTCGACATGGACGGGCGCGGCGTTGGCCACCTCGAGAACGCCGACGGCTCGCCCGGTAAAGTGGTCTTCGTCGAAGGCGCGCTGCCGGGCGAGCGCGTCAGCTACGAGACGCTCAAGAAAAAGAAGAACTGGGAAGCGGGCCGCATGGTCACGCTGCAGCGCGCGTCGTCGATGCGGGTCGAGCCCAAGTGCATCCATTTCGGTTACTGCGGCGGCTGCTCGATGCAGCACCTGGAACCGGGCGCGCAGGTCGCGATGAAGCAGCGCGTGCTCGAAGATAACCTCAAGCACATCGCCAAGGTGAAGGCCGAGACCATCCTGCGGCCGATGTACGGCCCGACCTGGGATTACCGCTACCGCGCGCGCCTGTCGGTGCGTAACGTGCCGAAGAAAAACACGGTAATGGTGGGCTTTCACGAGAAAGCCTCGGCGCTGGTGGCCGACATCGTCACCTGCGAGATCCTGCCCGACCACGTCGCGCGCCTGATCGTGCCGCTGCGCGAACTGATCGCGTCAATGTCGGTGATCGACCACGTGCCCCAGATCGAGCTGGCGATCGGCGAAGAATCGACCGTGCTGGTGCTGCGCATCATGGCGCCACTGAGCCGCAAGGATGAAACGCTGCTCAAGGCATTCGCCGACACATGGAAGATCCACTGGTGGCTGCAGCCGAATGGCCCCGATTCGGCGCACCCGTACTATCCGCTGGGCACCGACCTGTACTACACGCTGCCCGAGTTCGGCATCCGCATGCCGTTCAAGCCCACCGACTTCACCCAGGTCAACCACCAGATCAACCGCGTGCTGGTCTCGAAGGCGCTGCGCCTGCTGGACGTGCAGCCAACCGACCGCGTGGCCGACCTGTTCTGCGGCCTGGGCAACTTCACGCTGCCACTGGCGACCCAGGCGCGCGAAGTCGTCGGCATCGAGGGCAGCACCGCGCTGACCGAGCGCGCGCTGGAGAATGCCCGCGCCAATGGCCTGGCCGCCAAGACGTCATTCTCGACCCGCAACCTGTTCGACGTGACGAAAGAAGACCTGGTGGCGCTGGGGCGCTTTGACCGCATGCTGATCGACCCGCCCCGCGATGGCGCCATGGCGCTGGCGCAGGCGCTGGCCGAACTGCGCACCACCCACGAGCACCTGATGCCGCAGCGGATCGTCTACGTCTCGTGCAGCCCGTCGACGCTGGCGCGCGACGCCGGCATCCTCGTGCACGAAGCCGGCTACGTGATGACGAAGGCAGGCGTCGTCAACATGTTCCCGCACACCTCGCACGTGGAATCGATCGGTGTGTTCGAGCTGGGCGAAAAGCCGGCACCGGCAGAAGAGTGGACCTGACCCCCGCTGTGGGTGAGGAAATAATGAACGAAAAAAAACCGGCCAGTGGCCGGTTTTTTTATCGGGGCAGGGGACGATCAGTCGTCGCCACCCACGATGCCCAGCAGGCGCAGCAGGCTGGAGAAGATGTTGAAGACGTTCAGGTAGATCGACAGCGTGGCGGTGACGTAGTTGGTTTCGCCGCCGTTGACGATGCGCTGCACGTCATACAGGATGAAGGCCGAGAAGATACCGATCGCCAGGATCGAGATCACGATCGACAGCACCGACATCTGCAGGAAGATGTTGGCGACGACTGCCAGCAGCAGCACGACGACGCCGGCCATCAGCCAGCTGCCCATGCCCGAGAAATCGCGCTTGGTCGTGGTGGCGATGCTGGCCATCACGGCGAACACGATCGCGGTGCCGCCGAAGGCGGTCATGATCAGGCTGCCGCCGTTCGAATAGTTCAGCGTGTGCGTCAGCAGCGGGGCCAGCATCAGGCCCATGAAGAACGTGAAGCCCAGCAGCAGGGCAACGCCCAGGCCCGAGTCCTTGTTCTTCTCGATCGCCCACATGAAGCCGAATGCGACGGCCAGGAAGATGACGAAGCCGAGCATGCCGCTGAACAGCGCGACACCCATGGACACGCCAAGGAAGGCGCCTGCCACGGTCGGGATCATCGACAGCGCCAGCAACCAGTAAGTATTGCGTAGCACTTTGTTACGCGAGGCCTGGCCACCTTTGGTCAGGTCGATGGTACTTTGGGTACTAGGATACATAGTGCCTCCGGAGAAATGAATAACTGCAGGTACTGTACAGCAACTACCTATCATCCTATAACACGTGACTTAAACGAGCATGAAGTTTGATCAAGAAGCTGGACGTAAGTTTGCCGCCACTGTACCACCTTGCCGACCGCCACCGCAATATGAGCTTTTCGGGTCGGATATGGTAAAATTGAAGGTTAATTGAGTCCCAAAGTTTGTTTACATCGCTCAGTTCTAAACCTTTCATTTTATTGGAGTTTTCTCATGGCAATCGAACGCACCCTGTCCATCATCAAGCCTGACGCAGTCGCAAAAAACGTGATCGGCAAAATCTACAGCCGTTTCGAAGAAGCTGGCCTGAAGATCGTCGCTGCACGCATGGTGCAACTGTCGCGCGCTGAAGCCGAAGGCTTCTACGCTGTGCACGCTGCACGTCCATTCTTCAAGGACCTGGTCGAGTTCATGATCTCGGGCCCAGTCATGGTCACCGCCCTCGAAGGCGAAGGCGCGATCCTGAAAAACCGCGACCTGATGGGTGCAACCGATCCAAAGAAAGCTGACGCCGGCACCATCCGCGCTGACTTCGCTGATTCGATCGATGCCAACGCTGTTCACGGTTCGGACGCTGCCGAAACCGCTGCTGTGGAAATCGCTTACTACTTCCCGGCACTGAACGTCTACTCGCGTTAATTAGTAAGGGGGAGCGCAGTCCGGGCGCGCCCCGGAGCATTCTCCCCGGACTAATGCAATGAGTAACCCGCTCGCCTGCGGCCAAGGGCTGATGCGAGCGGGTGCTGAAACTGAGGAATTTTTGCCATGACGACGCTCACCAACCTGCTGGACCTCGATCCCGCGCAACTCGTCGCGTATTGCGCCGACTTGGGTGAGAAGCCGTTCCGCGCCAAGCAACTCCAACGCTGGATTCACCAGTTTGGCGCCGCGGACTTCGACAGCATGACCGACCTGGCCAAGTCGCTGCGTGAAAAGCTGCGTACGCGCGCCGAAGTGCGCGCGCCAGCCATCGTCAGCGACAACACGTCCACCGACGGCACGCGCAAGTGGCTGGTCGACGTCGGCAATGGCAATGCGGTCGAAACCGTGTTCATTCCGGAAGAAAACCGCGGCACGCTGTGCATCTCCACGCAAGCCGGCTGCGCCGTCAACTGCCGCTTTTGCTCGACGGGCAAGCAGGGCTTCAACCGCAACCTCACAGTTGCCGAAATCATCGGCCAGCTGTGGATGGCTGAGTTCGAGCTGCGCCGCACCAAGGGCATCGAGCCAGGCCCAAAGGGCGAACGCCAGATCACCAATGTGGTGATGATGGGCATGGGCGAGCCGCTGCTGAACTACGAACCCACTGTTACCGCGCTCAAGCTGATGCTCGACGATAACGCCTACGGCCTGTCGCGCCGCCGCGTCACTTTGTCGACCTCGGGCGTGGTGCCGAACATCGACAAGCTGTCGCAGGATGTGCCGGTGGCCATGGCGGTGTCGCTGCACGCGTCGAACGATGCGCTGCGCGATATCCTGGTGCCGCTGAACAAGAAATACCCGCTGCGCGAACTGATGGCCGCCTGCAAGCGCTATCTTGAATTTGCGCCGCGCGACTTCATCACCTTCGAATACTGCATGCTCGACGGCTTCAACGACAGCGACGAGCACGCGCGCGAACTGATCGCGCTGGTCAACGACCCCGTGGTCGGCGTGAACTGCAAGTTCAACCTGATTCCGTTCAATCCGTTCCCCGAGTCCGGCCTGTTCCGCTCCAAGAACCCCCGCATCAAGGCATTTGCCCAGGTGCTGATGGATGCCGGCATCGTCACCACCGTGCGCAAGACGCGCGGCGACGATATCGACGCCGCCTGCGGCCAGCTGGCCGGTGAGGTCAAGGACCGCACCCGGGTAGTCGAGCGCATGGAAAAAATGGCCGAGTACCAGAAAAAGTTTGGCGCCGACTTCGGGCGCATCGTGGAGATCCCGACCTGATGAAGCTTGCCGCCGCCGCGCTTGCACTCGCCTCGACCCTGACCCTGCTGGCCGGATGCGCCAGCAACGCGGGCAGCGGCTCCGGCACCACTGGCGAGCTCAAGACGGCGTCGGACCAGACGGCGGGCGAGAAGCGTGCGTCGATCCGCATTCAACTGGCAGTCGGTTATTACCAGCAGGGCAAGTACGAAATCGCGCTCGACGAAATCAAGAAGGCGCTGGCGGCCGATGCGGCCTATGCCGATGCGTACGGCTTGCGCGCGCTGGTCTACACGTCGATGGGCCAATATCCGCTGGCCGAAGAGAATTACCAGCAGGCGCTGCGCCTGCGCCCGAATGACCCGGAGTTTTCAAACAACTTCGGTTCGTTCCTGTGCCAGTCGGTCAACCGCCCGGCCGAGGCAATGCGTTATTTCGATGCCGCGCTGAAGAATCCCACTTACCAGACGCCGCTCAGCGCGCTGGTGAATGCGGGCGTGTGCAGCATCAAGAACCGGAACAACGATGCGGCCGAGCGCTATCTGCTCGAAGCCTTGCGGTTGAACCCCGGTCTGCCAACGGTCAATACCGGATTGGCGCGGGTGTACTACGAGCGGCGCGACCTTGAGCGCGCCGGTTTTTTCATCAACCGCCTGCTCGAGACAGCCAAGCTCGAGACGCTGCCGGCTGATGCGCTGTGGCTTGCCATGCGCATCGGCCGCAAGGCGGGTGACCGGACCCATGAAGCGTCGCTGGCAGCCCAGCTGCGGCGCCGCTTCC
>Ga0308163_10004153_pt1 | contig 11719 bp, 9 predicted proteins | sample PhyTR1_FD_201037 | JGI IMG/M metagenome (GOLD analysis project Ga0308163, IMG submission 201037) | Phyllosphere microbial communities from UC Gill Tract Community Farm, Albany, California, United States - DLSLT.R1 | ecosystem: Host-associated > Plants > Phyllosphere > Unclassified | place: USA... | reverse complement strand
AAAGGTATCAGCTACGTCCAGGGCGACTTCCTGGACGACAGCACTTATTCCGCGCTGGCGGCGAAAATCGCCGACAGCGGCACTGGCAATGCGGTGTTCTACCTGGCCACCGCGCCGCGTTTCTTCAGTGAAGTGGTGCGCCGTCTCGGCGCCGCCAAATTGCTGGAAGAGACCCCCGAAGCATTCAGAAGGGTGGTGATCGAAAAGCCGTTCGGCTCCGATCTGCACACGGCCGAAGCGTTGAACGCCTGTTTGCTCAAGGTCATGTCCGAGAAGCAGATCTATCGGATCGACCATTACCTGGGCAAGGAAACCGTGCAGAACATTCTGGTCAGCCGGTTCTCCAACAGCCTGTTCGAAGCGTTCTGGAACAACCATTACATCGACCACGTGCAAATCACCGCCGCCGAAACCGTCGGCGTCGAAACCCGTGGCAGTTTTTACGAGCACACTGGTGCGCTACGCGACATGGTGCCCAATCACCTGTTCCAGTTGCTGGCGATGGTCGCCATGGAACCGCCGGCCGCGTTCGGCGCCGATGCCGTGCGTGGCGAGAAGGCCAAAGTGGTCGGCGCGATCCGCCCATGGACCGTCGAAGAAGCGCGGGCCAACTCGGTACGCGGCCAGTACAGTGCTGGCGAACTCGATGGCAAACCGTTGGCCGGCTATCGCCAGGAAGCCAACGTGTCGCCCGACAGCAACACTGAAACCTACGTCGCGCTGAAGGTCATGATCGACAACTGGCGCTGGGTCGGCGTGCCGTTCTATTTGCGCACCGGCAAGCGCATGAGCGTGCGTGACACCGAAATCGTCATCTGCTTCAAACCGGCACCGTACGCGCAATTCCGTGACACCGAGGTCGACGAGCTGCAACCTACCTATCTGCGCATCCAGATCCAGCCCAACGAAGGCATGTGGTTCGACCTGCTGGCCAAACGGCCGGGGCCGGCGCTGAACATGGCCAACATCGAACTGGGCTTCGCCTACAAAGACTTTTTCGAGATGCAGCCGTCCACCGGCTATGAAACGCTGATCTACGACTGCCTGACCGGCGACCAGACGCTGTTCCAGCGCGCCGACAATATCGAGAACGGCTGGCGCGCGGTGCAACCGTTCCTCGACGCCTGGCAGCAGGACGCGAGCGTGCAGACCTACGCCGCCGGTGAAGACGGCCCGCAGGCGGCCAATGATCTGCTGACTCGCGACGGTCGCGTCTGGCATGGCCTGGGATGAGTGACTCGATCCGCTTTCTGCTCAGCGACATGGACGGCACGCTGTTGCTGCCCGATCACAGCCTGAGTCAGCGCACCATCGACGCCGTTCGCTCGCTGCGCGAGGCCGGCGTGTTGTTCAGCCTGGCGACCGGTCGCCCGCCCAAAGCCATGTTGCAGCAGATCGAAGCCCTGGGCGTCGACCTGCCGACCGCCGCCTTCAATGGCGGCACCATCGTCAACCCGGATGGCAGCCTGCTGGTGGCGCATTACCTGCCCGCGACGACGGCGTTGATTGCCCTGGCGTTGTTCGCCGATCAACCGGAGGTCGAAATCTGGGTGTTCAGCGGTGGCGACTGGTTGCTCAAGGATCCGCACGGGCCGATGGTGCCGCGCGAACAGCACGGCCTCGGTTATCCGCCGGTGGTGGTCGAGAGTTTCGAACCGTATCTGGAGCGCATCGACAAAATCGTCGCCACCAGCAACAACACGGATCTGCTGATCGAGCTTGAGGCGCGCCTGCTGCCCGAGGTCAACGGCATGGCACAGGTTTCGCGCTCGCAACCGGTGTACCTGGACGTGACGGCGCTGGAAGCCAACAAGGGCACCGCGCTGGCGACCATTGCCGCGCATCTTGGCATCCCGCTGAAACAGACGGCGGCGATTGGCGATGGCGGCAACGACCCGGCCATGTTCCATTGCGCGGGACTGTCGATTGCCATGGGGCAGGCGGAAGAGACGGTGAAGCGTCAGGCCGATGTGATTACCGGGCCAAACACTGAAGATGGCGTCGCCCAGGCGATTGAAAAGTACATCCTCCCGCGCTGAACAAACGCAAAAACAACTGTAGGAATGAGCCTGCTCGCGATGACGGTGTGTCAGGCAACATATGAGGTGCCTGACACACCGCATTCGCGAGCAGGCTCACTCCTACAGATTATTCGGTGTGATTACAGCCAGTAGCTCACCGCATACCAGCCCAGCAGGCCCATGACGAAGGTGTACGGCAACGCCATCCAAACCATCCGCCCGTACGACAGGCGCACCAGCGGGGCAATTGCCGACGTCAGCAGGAACAGGAACGCCGCCTGACCATTGGGCGTCGCCACGCTCGGCAGGTTGGTGCCGGTGTTGATCGCGATCGCCAGCGTCTCGAAGTGCTCGCGGCTCATGTGCCCGGACAGGAAGGCCTGTTTCACTTCGGTGATGTAGATCGTGGCGACGAACACGTTGTCGCTGATCGCCGAGAGCAAGCCGTTGGCAATAAACAGCATGCCCGGCTGTTGATCTGCCGGCAGCGCCAGCACCCACTGAATCAGCGGGGCGAACAGCTGTTGATCGTGAATCACTGCGACCACGGCAAAGAACACTACCAGCAGCGCGGTAAACGGCATGGCGTCCTTGAACGCACTGCCCAGACGATGCTCGTCGGTGATCCCGGTAAACGCGGTGATCAGCACAATCACCATCAAGCCGATCAGGCCGACTTCCGCCACGTGAAACGCCAGGCAACCGATCAGAATCAATGCGGCGGCACCTTGCACCAACAGTGCAGCGCGTTGCCGCGCCGTGCGCTCGGCATTGTCTTCGGCTGCGTAGTTGGCCAGCACTGCACGCACGTTGTCCGGCAACAGCGTGCCGTAACCGAACCAGCGCAGTTTCTCCAGCAACACACACGTCAGCAGGCCCGCTGCCAGAACCGGCAGCGACACCGGTGCGACTTTCTGGAAGAACTCGCCAAAATGCCAGCCCATCTCATGGCCGATCAACAGGTTCTGCGGCTCACCGACCAGAGTGCATACGCCGCCCAGTGCGGTGCCGACTGCGCCGTGCATCAGCAAGCTGCGCAAAAATGCGCGAAATTGTTCCAGGTCGTTGTGATGCAGGGTCGGCAGGTTCTGGTCATCGCCAAATTCGCTGTCCTGACGCGGATCGTTGCCTGAGGCGACGCGGTGATACACCGAGTAGAAGCCGACGGCTGCGCTGATGATCACCGCGGTCACGGTCAAGGCATCGAGGAACGCCGACAGGAAGGCCGACAGAAAGCAGAACATCAGCGCCAGAATCGCCTTGGAACGAACGCCCAGCAGCAGCCGCGAGAACAGAAACAGCAGCAGGTCCTTCATGAAGTAGATGCCGGCGACCATGAACATCAGCAACAGGATCACCGGGAAGTTGTGCACCAGCTCATCGTACAGCGCCTGCGGCGTGGTCATCTTCAGCAGCAGGGCCTCGATCAGCAACAAGCCGCCGGGCATCAACGGATAGCACTTGAGGGCCATGGCCAGGGTGAAAATGAATTCGATCACCAGCAGCCAGCCGGCGGCGACCGGGCCAGCCGTGAACAACACAAGGGCATTGAGGATCAGGAAGCCGACGATAGTCGCCTTGTACCAGCGGGGCGAATGCCCGAGGAAATTGTGCGCGAACGCCTGGGCCAGTGAACCGGACATCGGTTGCTCCTTATATTCAGAAGCGCGCAAGTTGCCGGATGTGGCGGGCAAGTTCAAGGTGTTACTGGATATATCCCGCATTCTTTGTACAGAAGTCTCGCGCAACGAGGCGCTGACGATGAAGGCTCACCGAGCCGTGACTCGGCGGGCCTTCATTGTTAATGCGAGGGATGATTATCAAAGTTTTGAGGAAACGACCCGGAAGAAATAAGGGTCGGATATCTTGCCCTTATCGGATACGGCCCTCAATGCATGGACCCCTTCTCTGAGTTCCTCAATCGTTACTTGATAGACACCGTTCTGATTTGCGCGGAAGCGAACTAGATTTCCGCGATAGTCGGCAATCCAGCCTGTTTCGTCCGGGTGTGCCGTACCGACCAATGTTATCGTTCTATCAGTGGTGGAGCCGTGCTGTTTAATCAACTGATAATTTTCTTGGCCGATAACAAACTGAGCGCTGAGGGGGACCGGTAATTTGATCAGGACACGCCACGGATTTGATAGCTCACCGTCTTCTCCCCGAACGATGAAGTCATGGCTGCCTGTTTGCAGTTCTTTGACGTGGGCACTCCAATGTCGGATTACATCGACGTTGAGTGTCTGGATAACCTTTCCGTTATCGAGAAGGTCCACTGTCTGATTCGCGGTGCCCCTACCCACAAAGTGCAATTCATCATGCAATGTGGCCCCGCCGGGTTCGATGTTTTCACCGTCAGGCCCGCTCACGTATTCGATTGACGCTGTTTCCCGCACATCCACAAAGATAGCCCATGGTGGTGACACTTCCCCATTGCTGGTGTGCGCGCTGTAGATGTGATGCCCCCATTCCTGATTGGGAAGGGTAACGAAAAAGTTACCGATGTCGTCAACCGGGAAGAAATCATCATGAGCCGGATTGCCTCGATCAAATATTTGCACGCGTTGATCGGGATAGGCATGTCCCTTAAAAGATAATACGTCGCTCAGGGTAGTGCCATCGTGTGGAATTTCGTTACCTTGGCCATCGCTGACACCGATAATAGCTGTGTAGATCCGGTGCTCGCGCTTGTTCGGGGGTTGAACCAACGTACCTTGTTCATTCAGTTTGACTTGATCGTTCATATCAAAATTCCTTTTTCAGGTAGACGCACAGCGATCTGCGCGGCTCTTTATCTGAACCGCGATCAAGGGGGGGGTCTACTGTCAGAAATTACAGGTATGAAGGTATTCCCGACCAACGGTGAATGCTGTTTGCACTTGTTTTCCTATCGATTGAGATACCGCCCCACCATCGCACGGTAATTGCCTTCCAGCGAATAGCCGCCGACAACGATCGCGCCGTCGGCCTGTAAGGCCAGCGAATTGGCGGTATCGAGGCTGCGCCCCAGACGCGTGCGCAGCCAGCCGTGACCGTTGCCAAACGCTTCGTCAAGTTGGCCGTCTGGCAGGTAGCGCGCGACGATGAAATCCGCCTCGACACCGCCAATCGTCGCGCCCACGGCGATGATTCGGCCATCGGCCATGCAGTGGGCCGCGCTCCATTGGCAGCCGCTGGGGCCGATTTCCAGCAGTTGCGGGTGGCCGACGTTGTTGCGCAGCTCCGGGCGCCCGTTGGGGTGCAGGCTCAGCGCCATGCAGCGGATAGGATCGCGACTGCTGCCAAAGCAGTGCAGATGCTCCATCGATACGAGAACCTGACTGACCATCGCGCTTTGCCCATGGGCCTTGAAGGCGAGGAAGCCGTCCACGGCGAAGCGCTCGTCCAGATGCCCGTCGGGTAGATAGCGCGCCACCAGCCCCTCTTGGGGGAAGCCGATGGAGCCCGCGACGACAATGCGCCCGTCGTCCTGCAGCAACAGGCTGTTGATCCAGGTATTGAGTAACAGATGGCGAATCATCACGAAGCCGCGACCATTGAAGCTTGCATCGAGCGCGCCGTTTGGGGTCAGGCGAATCAGCATGCCAGCATGGTCCGCGAGTTCGAAGTGGTGATTGGCGATCAGCAGAATGTGCCCGTCGTCCTGCACCGTAAAGTCACAGGCTTCGGCCCCCGGCACGCCGGGCGGTAGCCAGGGATCGCGTGAACCGATCGACAGATCGCCGGGCAGGCGCACGACTTGTCGACCGTTGTCGCCAAACGTCGGGTCAGGTGATCCGTCTGTGTTGAACAGTGCGAGGGCGGGCAACGTGCGGTGGGCATTTTCATAATGCAGGCCGGCCAGCAGAATTCGCCCGTCGGCCAACACCTGCACTTTGGCGCCCATGGCTTCGAAGCCGGAAGCGAACTCGCCAATCACACTGCCATGAACACCGAAACCGAGATCGGCAGAACCGTCGGGGAGCATTCGCGCCAGCCCGAAACGGCTACCGTTGGCAGTGCCGACCTTGGCGGCCACCAACACCCGGCCTTGTGGGTCGAGGGCCAAGCCTTGGGTCATGCTGGAGACGCTGCCGGCGAAATACACTTGGGCAATGCCGGAGTGGGCAAACCCTCTGTCGAGTTGTCCGGCGTTAGTCGTTGGTGGCGGGAGCGCTAAAGCGTTCTCGGTAATCATGCATGCCTCTCCTTGCAAGTTGACCGTGCCCGGCGGGGCGGGTAACTGCATGAGCGAAACATTCAATCCCTGAATACGCCGAAGTACAACTGACATAACTAACAGGCGGAGGGTCGCACTGTGCCAGAACAGTGTCTTTTTGAACCAAATGAAAGCGTGACAAGCAGTGGCGCCCGACGCTTTAAAAGAAGTTGTACAAAAGTACGGGAGGTCGCGGCAGCGGATAACTAATGAAGAAGTGGGCGGATGACATTGAAGTCATCCGCATTACCCTCTGATCAATCAGGCATCGACCACGATTGCAGCAGGTGACCTTCTTTGCTCAGTTCGGTGCGCGCCTGTAGCAGCAGTTGCTCGAGTTGCGCCGGATCGGAGTAGGCGCTGCTCGGAATCTGCTTGCGGCCGATATGCGAGTTGGTACGGTCGATGACGGTCAGGTTAAGTACACCGTTACCGTCTTGTGGGGCCCAGGCCACGCACTGAAAGGGTTTGAACGCGTGGTTGGCAATCAAAAGAGCTTCGTTGATACGGAGCGGGGCGGTCATGGGGTCTTCTCTCTAAGGTGCCCAATCAAGTGATGTGCCGTCGGTTGGGCTTACCGTTCGGCTGGTTACTTGTACTGATGCACGCAACCCCGTGACAGGTCACACACGACACAAAGAAATTTCAACTTTCTTTTTTATGCTCAGCGTACCGACAGTTTTTTGAAAGCCAGGTGAAAGATTCAACTCGATAGCTGACTAATAAACTCGCTTCTTATAACGCGTTAGCTTGTACACCTATAAGCAATCGATACAAGGCCCTGTCAATTTCTTGCTAGTGTTACAGTCGGGTCTGCCAAATGATTGTTTTTACAATAATTTCCTTAAATTTGGCGCCAAGGAAAAGTCATGATCGAAGCGCCAGCGTTACGACGATTATTGGTAGTCGACCCCTGTGACGACTGTCACCGCCTGCTACCCGGTTTGCGCGCGGCAGGGTGGGATGTCGACAGCTGTACGTTGGAAAATGCCGCCGATCGGACATGCGATGTCGGACTGCTGCGTTTGCAACCTTTTCACCTTGAACGCCCCGAGGCGGTCAAGGAACTGATCAGCCGCAGTGGCACCGAGTGGATCGCGGTGTTGAACCAGGAAGTCTTGCGCCTGCAAAACGTTGGTGACTTCGTCTGCGAATGGTTTTTCGATTTCCATACCTTGCCGTTCGACGTCTCACGGGTTCAAGTGACCCTTGGCCGGGCATTCGGCATGGCACGTTTGCGCGGGCAGGGGACGATTCACATCGATCAGCCGGAGCACGAATTGCTCGGCGACAGCAAGCCGATCCGCGAGCTGCGCAAGTTGTTGAGCAAACTGGCGCCGACCGAGTCTCCCGTACTCATTCGTGGTGAAAGCGGCACCGGTAAAGAGCTGGTCGCCCGCACGCTGCACCGCCAATCCCAGCGGCATAACAAGCCGTTTGTCGCAATCAATTGCGGGGCGATTCCCGAGCACTTGATCCAGTCCGAACTGTTCGGCCATGAAAAAGGCGCCTTCACCGGTGCGCATCAGCGCAAGGTCGGGCGTATCGAGGCGGCCAACGGTGGCACGTTGTTTCTCGATGAAATTGGCGATCTGCCGCTGGAATTGCAGGCCAACCTGCTGCGATTCCTTCAGGAAAAACACATCGAACGTGTCGGCGGCAGCCAGCCGATTCCGGTCGATGTTCGGGTATTGGCGGCCACCCACGTCGATCTGGAGGCCGCCATCGAGAAAAAGCGTTTTCGTGAAGACCTGTACTACCGGCTCAATGTGCTGCAAGTGGTGACCGCGCCATTGCGCGAGCGCCACGGTGACCTGGCGATGCTGGCCAACCATTTCTCCCACTTCTATAGCCACGAAACCGGTCGCCGTCCACGCAGCTTCAGCGAGGATGCACTGATTGCCATGGGCAAGCACGATTGGCCGGGCAATGTACGTGAGCTGGCCAACCGGGTGCGACGTGGTCTGGTGCTGGCCGAGGGCCGGCAGATAGAGGCCCGTGATCTGGGATTGATCAGTCAGCACTCAATCACTACGCCGATGGGCACACTGGAAGATTACAAGACCCGCGCCGAACGCCAGGCATTGTGCGATGTATTGAACCGCCACAGCGATAACCTCAGTGTGGCGGCGAAGGTGCTGGGGGTGTCCCGGCCGACGTTCTATCGGTTGTTGCACAAACATCAGATTCGCTAGGTATCAAAGATTAAAAGATCGCAGCCTTCGGCAGCGCCTACAGGTGTAATCCCTGTAGGCGCTGCCGAAGGCTGCGATCTTTTGCTTTAGAAGTAGTACGGGAATTTCAGGCTGAAGGAGAAGTCTGGGGCATCGTCGGTCATACCGAGCGACAGGTTGGGCACGATGGTCAGGTTATCCGTGGCGGCAATGGTCATGCCGACGTTGAAGTAACCGGCATTGGCATCGCTGGACACCACCGATTCCCAATCCCCGCCGTCCTGTTTCAGCTTGCTCTTGCGTTGCACCAGGTCAGACACCGAGAACGACATACTCATCTTCTCGTTCAGAGCGAACGCAATGCCGGCACCGATCTGGAAGCTGTCGCCGATGCGTACCTTGCCTGGGTTTTTCTGGTTGACCGTCGAACTGATGTCGTCGAACGATTCTTCCAGGTTGTGGGTGTAGGACAAGCTGCCGAACAGCACAGCCGGGTCGAACGTCTTGACCAGCGAGACGCCGGGGGTGATCGACCAGACGCCGTTACCGGTAGGCAGGGTGTCAGGCACGAACAGGTTGGAGTTGGCGTCGGTCTGACGCAGCTTGATCCCGAACGGGTCCTTGCCGGTGGGCGCCTTGACCCGCAGGGTGACCACGGCGTCCGGGGTATTGACCGACTCGTCGAGGAACTTGTACGCGATGCCGAAGTTGACGTCGCCGATGGTTGGATCACGCGAAACATCCTGTTCCGTCGTGACGTTGGACGCGCCACCGTTGCCGCCACCGGACTGGTAGGTCGATTCGCGGTAGACCACCGGTACGTTCACGTCGAACTGCCAGCGATTGTCGAAGTTGTAGCGGCCGGTCAGGTCCAGGGTCCAGGTATCGGCCTTGATCCGGTCGAGGTTGATATTGCCCAGAAAGATCGAGTCCAGGGCCAGAAAGCCGTTGAGGATCAGTTGACGCGTGTCGTAACGCGAGTAGGTCACGCCGGTTTCAAAGCTGAACTTGCCGCCGCCGAAGAAGCCGCTGGCCTCGTCGTAGAGGTTGGATACGCTCTGTGCCGGTTGCGAATCGTCGGCCAGCGATTGCCCGTAAGAAGCGCCACTGCCCCCGGCTGCGCCCCCCGACGCTGCCGCCGCGCCAACCCCGGGAGCCCCGGTGCTGGTCGCGACTTTTGGATTGCCTTTCATGTCGGCCGGCGATTTGGCCAGTCGTTTGGGTTGTGGGGCCGCCGGTTGGTCTTCGACCTGACGGACCCGTTGTTCGAGCACCGCCAGGGCTTTTTGTTGTACTTCGTATCGTTGTTTCAGCTCCAGGAGTTCCTGTTTCAGAGTCTCCACATCTGCGTCGGGTGCTGCTTGCAGCATTGCCGCAGGTAGAAGAGTGCTCAAACATACAGCTGCACGCAGTGATACTGATCGATACATGAATAAGCCGTCCCTTTAAGCCCAATGATCGAGACTCAGCGTAGTTCAATATCCAATATTGCGTAGTGCCCTGAGTTGAGTCAGGTTGCAGTCCAGTGCGCCAGGGCTGATGCCGTTATTGCTAAGCACAACATTGAGTTGGGTCATGTTGTTGACCACGTTGGCGCTGCCAAGCAGACGCGTGTTCTGCAGCAGGCCGCCCTGGGCGACTTGTTGCAGGGCTGCGCCCTGATTGCCCGCGGCTTGAATAGCCATCTGCACGCCACCGCTGGTGGCTGAAACGGCGACGCTGCCGGCAGCATTGCTGGCACCGATTGTTTGCCCGGCCATCAACGCCTGACCTTGTGCAGGTACCAGGGCAGGGGGGGTGTTGGCCTCTTTTACGTTGATCGCCACGTTGTTGTTGGCGGTGTTGCTGTCGCCGGCGGCGCGTACGCTTTGGGTCACGCCCTGGCTGCTGTTGAGTGCCGCGCCACCTACGACGCTGCCAGTGCCCTGAGTCAGGGTACTGCCATTGCCCTGTTCTTTGATGGTTGAGACATAGAATTCCGGTTTGATCGTGGCGGCCTGGATTTGCATCGACGTCGCAGCGCCGATCAGATCACCGCTGGCGTTGCGCCAGGTACTGCTCATGACAATGCCGAAGCTGATGATCCGCCCCGGCATGACGTAACGACCGCGTAGCTCGGCGAGCTCCTGATCAGTGATTTCGATAGGTTTGAACCCTGCATTGGCATAGCCTGACGCGCTCGCTGCCAGGCAGGCGGCGGCAAGCCAGTATGAGGTTTTCATCTGCTGCTCCCGGGACATCCAGCCCCATTCTTTATAATCGGCGATTAAAAGAAGTCGCTCTGTATGAACCCGAAGTCCATCAATTCAGCATCTTTGACAGGGTTGAAAGAATCGAGCTTGTTCTTGGCGGTCAGCGGTGCCGGAGGACTGCGCAGTGCATTGGTTTTGTCGTATCCGGGGCCGACGATGGCGAAGACAATGCCGTTCCAGCCTTTGACAAAGTCATCATGGGCGTAGCGTTTGTGGCCGAGAACCGGGTCTGCGATGTAAACCCAACTCTTGTCCGAGCGCTGCAGCACCACGAAATGCTTGTAGCCGCGAATTTCCATCAGTACCACCACCGGGATCGTGACATCGTCGAGCTTTTCCGGCGGAATCTTGTAACCCCTGGCGCGCATGCCGATGCTTTCTACGTAGCGCTTCATGTCCAGCATGGAAAACCCTTGAGTGCGAACAAGGGCCTGGTCAGCGTTGACCAGCATGCCTTTGATGATGTGCTCCTCATCGACGTCGAGCCAATAGGCCTGGCGCAGTACCGTGGCCAGTGCGGCGGCGCCGCAGCTGAAATCGGTTTTTTGTTCGACGATGTCGGAAAACTTGCGCTCACGGATGCTTTGCACGTTTTTGTAGACGAGTACGCCGCCGGGCAGGGCAGCGACGGGCATCTGCGCAGCCTGGGTCAGGCCGGACAGGCAAAGCAGGGCGATAAAGGCAGTCTTACGCATGATCGATACGCCTTTGCGGACTGAGGAAAAAGCCCCGTTTCCGGGGCTTTCGTTTCGATCGCGATTACATGCAGGCTTTGCAACCTGCAGCGATGGACAGCGAGTTGCTTTGTTGGTTGCCCACACCCGCCGAGACGTTGGCTCCGCCGTTGCCGGAGAAGTTGTTCATCGAGTTGGTCATGTTGGCATTATTGACGACAGGTGCTTTCCAGCCATCTTTGGTCAGCACTTGCTGAGTGGTGACGCCAGCGAGGCCAAAGGTACCCACGGCTTCGAACTTGGCTTTCTGGTCATCATTGCCACCGTGGCCGCCACGATTGTCGTAACCGCCGTGGTCATCGCCTTCGATGGTTGCAGTGCCTTTGGCTTTAAACGTGCC
>Ga0308163_10004151_pt1 | contig 11721 bp, 5 predicted proteins | sample PhyTR1_FD_201037 | JGI IMG/M metagenome (GOLD analysis project Ga0308163, IMG submission 201037) | Phyllosphere microbial communities from UC Gill Tract Community Farm, Albany, California, United States - DLSLT.R1 | ecosystem: Host-associated > Plants > Phyllosphere > Unclassified | place: USA... | reverse complement strand
AGCGTCGATCGGACACAAAGTGAGCGTCTCGAACCGTAGAAAATCGCCAAATTCGCTGCGATCACCAACACTGTTGACTACCAAATTCTCCAGCCGCACGCCCCAGCGTCCTGGACGGTAAATGCCGGGCTCTATCGATGTAATCATCCCCTCCTCCATTGCCGTCGATGCATCAGGCGAGGCGTGAAGAGAAATCATCTGCGGTCCCTCGTGCACGTTCAAGAAAAAGCCCACACCGTGTCCTGTACCGTGGCGATAATCCATCCCGACAGACCATATGGGTGCACGTGCCAGTGCGTCAAGCATCGGTGCTTTGGCGCCGGCAGGGAACTGCGCGGAAGATAGGGCAATCAATCCTTTCAATACCAGCGTACAGTCGCGCCGCTGTGATGGGGAAATGCGGCCAACTGGCACCATGCGCGTAACATCGGTGGTTCCACCCAGATACTGTCCGCCCGAATCAATCAGCAATAAGCCGTCCCCAAAAATTCGGCTGTGCGTCTGATCGGTTGCCTGGTAATGGATGAGTGCACCGTTAGCATTAAAGCCCGCTATCGTCGCAAAGCTTGGGGAAATATAGCCTGTGCGGCGCACCCGTGCGGCCGAGAGTCGGGAATCCATATCGAGCTCACTCAACGGCACACCCTCCGAGCCATAGCCAGGAGCCGACACCACGTCCTCCAGCCAGCTGAAAAATTCACATAGAGCCGCGCCATCTTGTTCCATCGTCACACGCACCTGCGCCACTTCAGCGGCGCTCTTGCGCGACTTTGCCAGTGTGGTCGGGTTGACCGATTCGATGACCTTGACCTCCGCCGGAATGGCATGCCTGGTGCCAGCAGTAACCTGGTCGGGGTCGAGCAGCAATGCCGTCTCCGTGTTCAGGGTTGCCAGGACAGCAGCCCAGCTGTCGTAAGGCGCCAAAAATACTTCATCCTTTGCCAGCCGGGCGCGCAGGGCCGGCGCCACCTTGCCGTCGCCAATAAAAATGGTGGCATGCCGGGGACCGATCAATGCATGGGCCAGGAACACGGGATTGTATTGAACGTCCGCGCCACGCAGGTTGAACAGGTAGGCGATATCACCAAGTGTCGAGATCACATGACGGTTGGCGCCAGCTAACGCCATGGCTGCCCGCAATGACGCCAACTTCTGTGCACGACTCGTCGAGGCAAACGGCATCTCATGCTCAAAAATTGGACCTGCAGGCAATGGCGGGCGGTCAATCCAGGCGGCATCAAGCAGATCGATGCCATCGTCGAGCGCAATGTCGCGTGCAGCCAGCGCGCGCTGCAACCTACGCCATGTTGCGAGATCAAGCACATCGCCATCGACACTGACCTTTTGGCCTGGCTGCAATGCAGCCGCCAACCAGTCAATATAGCTGCTGCGACTGCCTCCCGCGATTTTCCTCAGCTCGATTGGCGTGCCCGACAGTTCGATCTCGGCTTGTTCCCAATACCGGCTGTCGGTCCACATGCCGGCAAAGCCGGCCATGATGACCAGGGTTCCTGCCGACCCGGTGAATCCGGAAACCCACTGGCGCCCCTGCCACCGTGGCGCCAGGTACTCCGACAAATGCGGATCGGACGATGGAATAATCAGCGCATCAACGGCGCGTTGCTGCATCAGGGATCGAAGTGACTGCAATCTTCTATTGAATTCGGTGGTGAAAGGGTTGGACATAATGTTTCTATTGATTGCAAATACACATCAGAGACTCAGGCCGGCGTTTGATGTCGCACTGGTCTCACCAGTTAAGTGGCGAGACCGGCGCGACCAGCCGCCGCCTGCGCGGACGTGACATTGGCAGCCACTTGACGCATCAGCGTCCCGATATGTGGTCTAGCTGGCCAAAGCCCCCAGATCGACCACCTCCAGCCCAGCCAGGTCTTGCCCGGCATTGCCAACAAACGCTGCGCGACTTGGTTGAGCGTCTTTCAACCACAGCCGCACGGCATCCTTCAACCGTGCCTGCGTGCATCCCAATACGCCGCTGCGGAAACGCTGCCGCGCGCCGTCATCCACGCCACGACGGTGCAAGCTCCAGGCGGCACGTACCGCTGCCCAAGGAGAATCGGGTTGATCGAGCTTTTTAATTACGCCGATAATCGCCTCCTCGATACACTCGGCCGAGTAATCGGTCGTGAGCAGTTGATCGAACGCTGCAGCAAAGTCGTCGTACGTCGCGGCGAGGCGCGGATCGCGATACGATGTCATGGCAAACACGCCCACATCGCCCGCATAGCTGGCCGAACCGCCATAGGCGCCACCAGCCTCACGCAGCGCCTGGTGCAGCACCTGGCTGGTCAACAGCTCGGCCGCCACGGCCAACTCGGCAGCATTGTCGCCATGCACCTGCGGCACTGCCCACGAAATGGTGCAATGATTGACCTGACTCGGCGCATGCAGAGCCACGTTAGCCAGCGGCAGGCCACTCGGCGGCGCCACGCGGCCGGACTCGGCCTGTATGGCCGCGTCGGTAACCAGCGCACCGAGTAACGCGGCCAGAGCCTGGCCGTCGCTTTCGCTGCCAGCACAGATCAGATCGGGACGGATGGCAACGATGGCGCCATGGATACGCTCCAGTTCAGCCGTGATGACCGCCAGGCCCTCGGCGGTTTTGGCAAGCTTCTGCAAGCGCGCATAGAAAGCCAGCGCCGGCGCTCCTGTGGTTTCGTTATCGAAACGACGTGCCGCTGACAGCGGTGCACTGCCGGCCAGCGCTGCGTAGTGGCTGCCTGTCTCGGCGATGCCATTGAGCTTGTTCTGGAACTGGGTGTGGATCAGGTAGGCCAGGCGCGTGTGTTCATCGAACCGGGGATGCTGGATGTAGGTCTTGAGCACCGCTGCGATGCTGGCATGCTCTTCGCGCAGCGCATTTGCCGAGAAAATCAGGTCGACATTCAACGCGCCGCTGGTCGCCTGATACGCCTGGAGCTCCACGCCCAGCCATGGCACCATGCGCTGGCGCCAGGCGCCCGCTTCGTCATAACTCATTTGTTGCACCCCAAGATCAGTGCGCAGTCCCGCATACAGTGCCAGCCACGGCCAATCGTCACTCGCTACGCCGGAGACATCGTACACGACGCTAGCCGAGGAAATGCCGTTGGAACCGATGCTGTAGGCATGTACCGGACCACGGTCGATGGCAGGCATGGCGCGCGGGATTGCACTGACATCGGACGGTTTGATGCGCGGTAGCGCCTCGGTATTGACGGGCTGCTGCTGGTGTGCGGCAAGCAGCGCCGATTCTGTACTGATGCGGTCGCGGTCCTCATCGCTCAGGCTTGCCTGGCGGTCCGCCAAACGATGAAGTTCAACCTGTTCGCGTTTGGCGAAGTACGCAGCGTCAGGCACCACCTTGGTCACCAGCCGGGCAGGCGATTCGAGCATCGCCTGGACCAACCCTTTGAAATATGCGGGATCGGCAATGTCATTCTCCAGGCCCTGCAGCACGGTATCGGTGTCAAACGCGGAGAACACATCGCCTTCGCGCATGGCGAGCGGCACGGCGACCAGCATGCGCTGCAGGATATTGGGCATGCCATAGCTGCTGGTGTCGCGCTGGGTGTATTTTAGATCGCGCAACGTGGCCTGCAGCGTTTCGCGCGGCACGCCATCACGGGCTACTTGCGCGAGCGCTTGCAGAATGTGCTGCTCCGCATCTGCCACTTGCTGCTCGGTCAAACCCTCCATGCCGAGGTGGAACAGGATTTGCCGCGCACCGTTGTCGAAGCCATTGATCTGCGACGGTCGGCCATAACCCGCCGTTTCCATTGCCTTGACCAGTGGCGCTGCGGCATCACCGAGCAGTCCTGCGGACAACAGCGTGGCATCCATTGCCGCCTTCTGGTTGGCCGACTCACCCATCAGCCACGTCAGTTGTACGCCGAATTCGTTCTCGCGCGCCTCTTGCGACGGAATCGACACCGTGTTGCGCAAGGGTGCATCCGGCAGCGCGGCCAGTTGCGGCACCATGCGTGGATGGCGCCCCGGTAACTTGGCCAGCACCCGTTCCGCAATCTGCTGCTGCACCATCTGCGCCGACATCGGGCCAGCCGTCATGAAAACGGCCTGCGACGGGTGATAATGGCTGGCGTGGAACTGCGTGAGCATTGCGTGCGTCAGTTGCGGAATGGCCAGTGGATCGCCGCCGGATTCGACCTCGTACGTAGTTCCCTGCAACAGCGCCGAGCTGATCCCGCGGTACAGCGCGCGGGATGGCGCAATGAAAGCGCCCTTCATTTCGTTCAGCACCACGCCTTGGTAGCCCAGTTTGCCGTCGGTCAGCGTGTACCGCCATCCTTCCTGCAGGAAGTTCAGGTAATCGAGCCGCGGGAAGAATACTGCATCCAGATAGACATCGAGCAAATTGGCGAAGTCCTTTTCACTGGTGCTGGCAAACGGGTACACGGTGCGGTCCGCGTACGTCATGGCGTTCATGAACGTGGCGGTCGAACGCCGTATCATGGAGAAAAACGGATCTTTTCCGGGATAGCGTTGCGAGCCGCAAAGCGCCAGGTGCTCGAGGATGTGGGCGCGGCCGTCATCGACATCGGGAACCGTGGGCAACGCCACCAGAAACGCCCAATCGCCACCGGTGGTGTTCAGGTGAATATGACGCGCCCCCGTTGAGAACTCGGCGTACTCCTCGATGGTGGCCTGCAGGGTTGGAATCGTCTGGCTGCGGACTTTGCTGAAACCTGTCATGTGTTCGTCTTTCGAGATAAGAATATGGATCCCGCGTGCTCGGCTGCCACCGGGCATAGGCTGCACGGAGGTGCCAAACAGCGGGCTATATGGTGAAGGCGCTCGAAGCCGGAAAAAGGACCATGGCGTTGTCAGCCTATCTCGATATAAAGACGCGCTTTCTTACGATGGCGGGTGCCCGGGCCGGGTCGTGCCGGCCGGGAGGATGAGCAGCATGAATGAAGGACGAACGACGGGCTAATCGGTGCTGGTAATAAATACTTCGCCATTGCGGGCGAACTGCACCTTGACCGGAGCAACCGCTGGCAGCGTGCGCAACAGCAGGTCGGGATCGGCGCTGGAAAACCCACCGGTGACGCGCACCGCTTCGGCCCTGCGATCCGCGAACACGATGCGCTGCTTGCGATAACGCTGCACTTCCTCCACCAGCGTCTTTAATGGCGTCGCGGTGAACTCGAGGCGCCGGTCTTTCCAGCTCACCAGCGATTCATAAAGGTCCCCGCCCTGCACGCGCGAAATCGTCTTGCCATATACGATAGCGGCCTGGCGCGCATCGATCAGAGCGGGGGCTGTCCCGGCAGCAGCCGATACTTCCACCTTGCCCTCAATGACCGCCACCGCCACTTTTTCCGCATCGCGGCGCACCGTGAAGACAGTGCCGATGTCGCGTATGCTGGCAGCGCCGGCAAACACCTGAAACGGCCGGTACCGGCTGCCAGCCACCGACACCAGCAGCTCACCATCAAGCAGTGTCAGCGCGCGTGAGCGTACGCGGTTTTCAAATACCGCGGAACTGGCCGTATTCAACACTACCCGGCTGCCATCGCTCAATTCCACGCGGGCCTGATCGCCGATGCCGGCATGAATTTCCTGCGTGGACAGCACCGGGTTGATTGCGACCACGGCGCCCACCATGGCCAGCGTGAGCGCGGTGGCCGCGTACATCCTGCGCGCCCACGGTTTAGCGAACGTGTGCGCTGGCACGCGCGTGACATGACGTGGATAACGATCACGCAGCGTCGCCACGTGCGGATCGATCAATTGATCGACCTGCTCCTGCATCGCGATATAGGCGAGCCGCCGGCCATCCGTGCCGGCCCAGTGGTTCAGCTCCACGCGCGCCTGCTGCTTTTCTTCGCCCGAACCGAAAGTGAGCGAGACGAAAAGCTCGTCCGCCTCGTCCATTTCCAGCTGGGACAAGGCGGCATCAGGCGGCAGATGATCGGGGGATGACATTTTGTCCATTTACAATACCGCCTTGCGACACTCTTTGAGAGCCTGCACCAGATACTTTCTGATCACCGTGGAACTGATCCCCATTTCCTCGGCTGCCTCTTCATAGGACAGGCCGTGAATTTTACAGAGCACGAACGCCTCGCGGCAGCGTGGCGCAAGCCCGTCCAGAGTTTTGCTGAGTAGATCCACTTTCTGGCGCCCTTCATGTTGTCGCTCCGGTGTCACTTCGCACACGGCCAACTGGTCCAGCTGAACATCTTCCTCGACCAAATCTTCGCGTCCGCGCTTCCGGCGCCGCGCCGCATCGATCTGCAAGTGCCGCGAAATACTGAACAGCAAACTGGCCGGCGAGAGGACATCATTTTTTTGTGCATAGCGCCATGCCTGTTCAAACGACGACTGGGCTATATCGGCAGCATCGTCGGCACTGAGATTACGCCGCAGGACGCGCCGAAGGTCCGAGTACCCTTTCATCAACTCTTCAAAGACCGCTGCCATGCTCGACTTTACCCTCAAAGATATTGCACAAAAACAAAAGGTTAGCAGATCGTCCGTGGCGCAGCAATGCGCTGTGGCGGGTATATTTTTTTTATCTGCATGGTCCTGTTTTCACCTTCGAGCGTCTCCCCATAATTTCCCGTCCATGTGGTCCGACTTCCCGCGCCATACGCCTTTAGTCCATGTGCATCAAAAATTCGGGGAGCAGCGCCTCCCCTTCTCCAACCTGAACGAAGGATATACAACGTGGGTATCGTGAATACGACAGACAGCAACTTCGACAATGAAGTGCAATTGGCCGGCGCCGTGCTGGTGGACCTGTGGGCGCCGTGGTGCAACCCGTGCCTGGCACTGGCGCCTCACCTGGACAGGCTGGCCGAGACAACCGGCGACAACCTGAAGATCGTCAAGATCAATGTCGACGAGAATCCCGAAGTCATGAAAAAATTCGGCGTGCGGGGTATTCCCACCTTGATTTTCATGGTGGGGGGCAAGGAGGAAGGCCGCCTGGTTGGCACTTCCGCCAACCGTCTCAACGTGACCGTAGAAAAGTGGATGAACGACCGTGGTCTGGCATTTGCTGCGGCGGCCAATGGGGCCGATGTTACCGATGCCGGCACACAGCTCGAGGCGCAAGCCGAGGCAGCCACGCTTCGCCAGTGGTCAAGCTTTGGCGGCGATGCAGCCATCAAGGAACACAGCCTGTCACGTTTGGCCGCGATTGCCGATCCGGAGCAAATGCCTTCCCGCCAGTTAGCTGATTCAGCCGAACAGTTCGAAAACCAACTGGGCTTGCCCGCGCAGATCGCTCCGCTGCTGGACCTGGTATGGGGCATGAATTTCGCCTTTGAGCTGCAGCCGTTTGAAAAGATGCGCGAGGATATGCTCGCTCTCGTGCGCGCCATCCCTGTTGGCGGCGATCTCAGCAACGCTCCCAAAGAGCTGCAATACCACGCCGCCCACTTGTCGACATGGGCTGCCATCCACTATCCGATGCCCGCTGAGGCAACCGCAGCCCTGCAGGAGGCGCGCGCGCTGCATGATCGCGAGCGCGCTGGCGGCAGCGTCCCGCAGTCTACCTGGACAACCCTGCAGAAGCGGGTCATCCTGCTCCCGGACAGCAGTGATAGCGGCAAATTGAGCGAAGCGCTCGAGTCCCTGTGCATGCCGCTTGCTGGCGAGAACTTCATGGCGACCCTGTCGACACTGCTCAACCTGGCACAGGGCGATGTGCGCCGCGCACCGCACTGGACCGAGGCCGACGCCAGGAGGGCCTATGAATCCGACGTGGCGTTTTACGCGATGATCGAAACCACGCTGGGTCCTCGTCCAACGACGGGCGACACCGAGATCGCAGCCTGGAAACAGGCGTTCGACAGCCGCATGGAAACCGCCAACCGCGAGAAGCGCGCTGCTGATCCCGTGTTCTGGGACCGCAGCGACCAGTACCGCATTGTCCTGAAGGGTATTCAGCAGGACCTGCTTGCCTACCTGTACACGCAGATGCTGACGCTGTTCGCTGCGGCAAGCAAATAACGCTCGTACAAAAAAAAGCTGCTGGCGGGTTTCCCTCACCAGCAGCGCTTGCAGATCTGTCCAACGCTCCTATCTAAACGTGCAAGCCCCTTGCGCGGCCAGGCTACAACACATCAGCTTCCCGCAAACGCTCTGCCTCTTCATGCGCCTGGCGCGACGACATCAACCGCCACACGCCGCCGGCCGAAATTTCCAGGACCTGCGGGTGATATGCCAGCAGCGATGAGCGATGGCCCACGCTGATGTAGGTCATGCCACTAGCTTCAAGCTCGCTGTACAGGCTTTTCTCCGTTGCATTATCGACGGCGCTGGTCGCCTCGTCCAGGAACACGTAACTGGCACCCGAAGCAATGGCACGCGCAAATCCGATGCGCTGCTGCTCACCTAGCGACAACACTCGCGACCAGTCGATCACCGCATCGAAGCCACCATGCTGGCGGGCCAGGTCGGGCAATTTCACGCGCTCGAGCAACGCCTGCAGATCGCGATCGCTCAGTTTGCTTTCGGCGGCCGGGTACATGATCTGCTCACGCAGGCTCCCCAGCAGCATATAGGGCCGCTGCGGCAGGAATAATACTGCTTCCGGACGTGGCATCGTGATGGTGCCGCCACCTTCGCGCCACAGGCCGGCAACAGCCCGCAACAGCGAGCTCTTGCCCACGCCCGTCTGGCCCACGATCAACACGTGCTGATCGCGCTTGATCTGCAAGGATAAATCACGCAGCAGGGTGCGCTCGCCGCCCGGGGTCTGCAAGGTCAAATCCTCAGCCTCGACGCTGTCGGCCTGGCAGCGCCGGATGCCACTATTGTCGCTCCCCTCTTCCTCGGCCACGGCTTCGGCCTTCTCCATGATTTGCGACAGCCTGACCACGTGTGGTGCAGCCGCCGCAAACAATGGCAGGAATGCCGTAAAGCGCTGTATGCCCGACAGCAGCAGCGCGCCTGAGGCGGTTCCCTGGGTAATCACGCCAAACGTGATCTCACCGCGGAAATACAACGGCGTCAGCAGCAGCACCGGCATCAGCGTCCATACCAGGCCGACAATCGACAGCGTGGACTGCATGATCAGGTTGTAGCGCATCTTGGCGATCAACACCCGGACCACGCGCGCCAGCCGCTCCTGTACGCTGCGGGCCTCGGACGGCTCGCCGCGATACAGGGCAATGGTTTCCGCATGGTTACGCACGTGCAGCACGCCGTAACGCAGATCGGCCTCCGATACCGTGGTTTCGAAACTGAGTCGGATGAATGGCCGGTACAGCGCCCAGGTGATGACGGTGGAGGCAAGGCCGTAAGCGATCACGCCATAAAACAGCAGCGGCGAAATCGACTGCAGGATAAAGCCTTGCACCCCTACCGTGGAAACAGAGAACACGATGATGACGGGCAGCGTGATGACCATTTCGCAGTACGGCTGGATCTCCTGCTGGATGCGCTGGTCGACGTTGTCGATGTCGCCGTCCTGCTCGACCCGATAATAGGTGCGGTGACCGAGGTAGCGCTGCATCAGGTCGGTCGTCATCCACGCCCGCCAGTGCAGTCCTATCCGGCTGTTGATATAGCCGATAACATGTGACATCAACCCGCCGTTCAGTACCAGCCCGATCAACGTGACATATGCAAACAGCCGCCAGTACGGCATCTCCTGCTTGTTGACCAGTGCATCGGTCATTTGCTGCGTCAGATAGGACAGCTTGGCGCCAAAGCCGATTTCGACCAGCGCGCATGCCATGAATACCGCCATGGTCAACCACGAACGCCAGGCTCCCTTGCGCGTCCAGTAAGGACGTGCAAGGTAGATCATCCGCTTGAAGAACCTGCCGTTGATACTGAAATCGCGGGGATCGTTCGGTGAAATTTTGTTCAACATTGTTTTTGCTCTTATGAAGCCGCGCCCGCTCCTCGAAGCGGTGGCAATGCCAGCGTTTCAGGGAGCGGAGAGCGTCAGAAGTTATATTTTCCAGTGAGGTAGATCATGCGATCCGGTGCCAGCGCGACCCGCACGCTGCCCATCGGTTGATAGAGGGTGCGGTCGAACAGGTTCTTCACGCCGAGCGTCGCCGACCATGTCCTGGCGTTGTAATAAATGGTCAGGTCAGTTTTCATTTGACCGGGAACCTTGCCGCGCTCCTGCAGCGTGGTCGAGCCCCAGTACGGGCCACGCGCCTGCAGGCCAATGCCGCCCCCCCAGCCGCGCCAGCTCTCGTCTTGCAGCTCGTAGTTGAGCCACGCAGTGGCGGTGTGCAGCGGCATGGCGCGCGGGTCAAGACTGGTCGGTTCATCGATGTGGGTATAGGTGTAGGACATCGTGGCATTCAGTCCGCGGGTCAGCTGTCCCACCACATCGAGCTCCGCGCCGCTGTATTTGAAGGCCCCGTCCGCCAGCGTGGGCAGGAAGGTGGCGCCATCGAAGATCAGCATATTGTTCAACTGCGAGCGGAAGACATCACCGGATACGGTGAGCTTGCCGCCCAGCGTGGTGACCTTGACGCCGGCTTCCACCGAGGTACCGGAAGAAGGCGGCGCAATGCTGAGGTCAGCCAGTTGCCCGGTGCCTTTCTCAAAGCTCTTCATCGCGTTGACGTACACCCCGACAGTCTTGGTGACATCGAACAGCGCGCCAAAGGTTGGCGACCATTTCGATTGCCGCGGAATGTTGCCGCCGTAGGCGCTGCCGTAACCCACACCCGCCAGCACATGCAAGCGGCCCCACGTCAGCTGATCCTGGAGATAGGCATTGCTGAAATAGGTGGAGCCAGGAAAGGACGTCATGGGTCCCGGCACCGGCGGTGCCGATGGCAGCGGGAACGGCGCTTCCAGATATACCAGGTCGGAACTCGAAGAGATGAACGAATCGCGGTTATAAGCAAAGCCGGCGACCAGTGTCTGCCCGACGTCGCCAAGCTTCAGCGTCAGGCGGAACAGATTGTCCGTCGCGATCGAGTGGTAACTGCTCGACGCGTCGTTACCGTAGTAGATGCCCATGCCATCGAAACCACCGTACAGCGTGTAGATGGATCCCTGTTCACGTATCGATTGCTGGTACTGCGTTTTGCTCTCGAACTCGAGGATCGAATTGATGCGCTGCTTGAAGGTCAGCGACGTGTTGTCCTGTCTCAGCGTGGAGTTTGCCAATGGGGTCGCACGCCCCTCGAAGGAAAGCGGACCGTACGTCTCCAGCAGGGTGACCGGCGACACCGGGGTACGGCCATATTGGTGGCTGTAAGCAAGAACGACTTCGGTATTGCCCGACTTCCAGCCAATCGAGGGTGCGACATAGAATGCGTGGGCGCCGTCATAGTCGCCGAAGGCTTTGTCGTTGTGTTCACCCGAGACGATCAAACGATAGGTCAGGCGCTTGTCGTCGCTCAGCGCGCCGCCGAGGTCGATCGCGCCAAGAACATTGCCATAGTTTCCTACCTGCCCCGTCACCTCGCGCACGGTGTCGGCGGTCGGCTGCTTGAGTTCAACATTGACGGCACCACCAGGCTGGGTCGTACCGGACAGGATCGACGCTCCTCCCTTGATGACCTCGATACGCTCGATGCTGGCCATCGGGTTCTGCAAAGCATTGCCACGGCCGCTGTCGCCGAGACCATTGGTCAGGGTCGATGCTGCGCGACCGCGGATGTAGACGGTGGGCGAGCCCTCACCGGTTTCCGAGATCGAAATTCCACTCATGTAACCGAGCGCATCGGACACCGTCTTGGCCTGCTGGCTGAGCAGCATTTCCTGGTT
>Ga0308163_10004146_pt1 | contig 11727 bp, 14 predicted proteins | sample PhyTR1_FD_201037 | JGI IMG/M metagenome (GOLD analysis project Ga0308163, IMG submission 201037) | Phyllosphere microbial communities from UC Gill Tract Community Farm, Albany, California, United States - DLSLT.R1 | ecosystem: Host-associated > Plants > Phyllosphere > Unclassified | place: USA... | reverse complement strand
CCGCCATCGAACTCACCGGCGCACTGAACTGGGCCCCACCTAAAGAGCTGGTCGCACTGCGCACCGCGCCAACGATGGGCATCGGCAGTGATAAAGACGCGAAAAAAACCAATCCATGGCTGACCCTTGCCAAGCTGAGTGGGTCTGTGGGAGTTGCGTTGGGTGCGGGATTCCAGGGAACTGCGCAAATCTCTCTTGATAAGGGACGCTTTATTCTCAATTTGAAGGCTGCGGTGGTGCTGGGCCCTGGTGCTAACGGTAGCTTTAAGTTTGAGATTGGTTATGAGGCGGTGGTTGACATAATCAACCTGTATCGAAAAGAACTTCACAAGGCAAAAGGTAGAAAAATTGAGTGGATGGAACCCGAAGCAGGGAAATATGCATCAGCTCTGAACGTTTTAGGAGCGGCCGGGCTTAATGTGGAAATGGCTTATCTCATGGGTTGGGATTTGGTCATGAGCTTGTATGAGACGATGACGAGTAGCGGAAAAGGGGGGCCGATTGCTCATGCGATCGTTGAATACCAAAACCCCGACGAGTTAAAAAAATGGGTCATAGAAGCGACAACAGAAGCATTAGGCCCGATTTTAATGACACTAATGTCTAACCCTGAAGAGTTCACCATAGCGTCAACAAAGCAAGGTGCCATCGGCACTTCGAAAGAAGGTAAGAAAAAATACACTAGACAACAATCGTATTTGGCCCAGCAAACAGCAATTGAAATAATAATAACTTGCATAACCACAAACGCTAAAAACAACGGAAGCCTCTTAGAAGCTCAAAAGCAATTTGAACTCGCCTGCGCATGTATGAATAAATTCGGAGTGCAACCTGTTGATATCGGTCAAAAATACTGCGAAAACCGCTATCTCCTGGATAATTTCATGAGCGAGCCAGTGCTTAATTTAATTGACGCGCTAGGGAACACAATGAGAGCTCGTTACAAAAAAATGCCTCACTATTAGGTGAGCCGTTTGATGGTTCTTGTAAAATTGTTATGCACGAAAACAGCTACATACCAAAACCGTCAGTAAGATACTCAGCTCCAGCGAGCAAACCAAATTGAAAATCACAAAATTACTTAACACCTCTCTCTGTATTTTCTTCTTATTGCTCTGCAACACTGCGAATGCCGCCCTCACCCAGCAGCAAGAAGAAGCCAAAAAAAAAGGTATTGAACTTTACAATCAATACAAAGCTATTTCCGCAATTGATTTCCTAAAGATCGCAGCCGATGGTGGTGACGACGACGCACTTTACTACCTAGGGGAAGCATTAAGAAAAAACAACCGTTACTTGACTAAAGAAGCGCAAAAAGCTTATGAGGACTCTGCAAAAAAAGGCAATATTTATTCGATGATTCGGCTTGGAGAAGCGGACGAAGATCTGTGCGTAACCATGAAGAATTGTTCTCCTACAGAGCATTCGCCCGAAGAGTGGACGAACAAAGCTAGAGAGCTTGCAACTGAACAGGCACCCAAAGGAAATACTGAGTCAATGTACCTGTTATGGGAAATAACAGGTAACGATGACTGGTTAGAAAAATCTGCTGAAGGCGGGTTCGCTTTGGCGCAATTTCGTTTAGCCACTAAGTACCAAGAAGGGGGTGGCACATTCCTGCTGCCATCAAGAAGATCTGAAGCAATCGAAAAATGGATGAAGGCGTCTGCAGAAAATGGCTATCCTCCAGGCATGATGGGATTCGCAGCAGCCAGGATTGAAAAAAATGATTTATCGTCTTTCAGATTTTGGAATGAAAAAGCTGCAACTTTAAGCTATGTATCCGGAGTTTTTGGCTATGCATCCTACATTGGTGGGATTGAACCAACATACGGCTTCCAATCAGACCCAGTAAAATCATATGCTCTATTATCGAACCTGCTAGAACTTGACGGTGGCGGCAACGTAATAAACAACGTTAACGATACGTTACCAGAAGTTGAAAAAAATATGTCCAAAGAACAGATAGCAGAAGCAAAAAAACTCGCTAAAACGTGGAAGTCCACGCACCCGCCTCTCTCATTTTATCCGGACAAACTAGGATATTAATGCCAGTGAAGCTAATCAACTACTTCATAGCCGCAATAGTTTGTATAGCCGCCACTCCTATTTCTGCGTCAAAGCCGGCACACGAAGTCTCTCCGGGTATTATCCTATACAATCAGTTTAAGTTTGATACAGCCTTCCCCATATTAGAAGAAGAAGCACGATCTGGAAGCGCGGAATCGCAGTACTACTTAGGCGAAGCTCTAAGAAGACGCAGTCGCTATATGACGCCTGAAGCACAGCACTGGTACGAAACGGCTGCCATGAGTGGCTCTATATACGCAATGGTTCAATTAGGCCGAGCACAAAACGATCTTTGCGCAACAATGGAAAACTGCCCACCGTCTCAAAAAACTCAAGCAGAGTGGTTCATGGAAGCCAAGAAAATCACTTTGCCGAAGGCGAATAATGGCGATCCAGAGTCTCTCTATTTAATGTATGAAATAACTTTTGATCGTACTTGGTTAGAAAAATCGGCTAATTCAGGCTACGCAATCGCACAGTACTGGATGGCGATCGGTGATCGGCAGGGCGAGGGATTTTTCCTTATTGCAGGGAAGCGTGAAGCTGCAGTCAGTCAATGGTTGAAAGCGGCTTCTGAGGGAGGGAATCCTAAGGCAATGATGGATTACATTGAGATCCTTTATAAGAACGGCGATCTTGAGGACGTCCGTCATTGGCTTCAAGTAGCGGCTGAAACAGGAGATCAAAAAGCAATCAGCAGCTATGGCTCTTACCTTGCTCATGCGCCTGACCAAGTTGGTTACCCTTTGGATCTGGTCAAGGGTTATGCACTGATTAGCCTGCTAAAAGAACTGGATGGAGGCGGTGCCATTCAAGATTTCGTTCAGGACACGCTCGAAGAGATTGGAGCAAAGATGACTCCTGAACAGATTAAAAGCTCAGAAGCAGTAGCTAATGAATGGAAAGACACTCACCCGCCCCTGTCCTTTTTTCCTGACAAGCTGGGACGTTAAACCAAATATTTCTGCGGAAAGAAATACCACAATATCGGGAAGAGTGAGTTGTATAAACTCTACTTCAACCTCACTCATTCCCTTCTTGACTACAACATCAAACCGGCGCCTTCCAATCCAGCATCTGCTGCTGCGCCACCTGCAGCAAATCATTGCCGTCCTGCGCCAGCAGGTACAGGGCGTGCGTAATGTGTGGGATGTCCTGAACATCGCCATGCCGGAAGCACACGCAATGCAGGGTTTCGAGCAGGTCGCTGCAGGCGCGGATGCGCTGGACGGCAGCTTCGAGGATGTCTTGGGGGTTGGCTTGGGTGTCGATGACCATCGGTGCGCTGTCGGTGACGCCGCTGTTGAGGGGGTGATAGCGGTTTGGGAGCGGATTCAGTATTGGCATCTTGATTACTCAACTGTATTAGAAGGTAACCGCTAGCACCGTGACCAAACGGTGGGAGGCGGCCGTGTACAGGCTTGGTCAACCGAGAACAGTTCAAACTCAGCTCGCCCGAAGGCGTCCTGCACACAGCCGCCACAGCATTGCACTACACGGACATAGATGTCCGCGGCGCAAATGATGGCACATATGCAATGAACTCTTCTCAGGTGACCAAACCCGAGCCGCTGATTTTGCAGCGACAACCGACCTTACCCGCCCCGCTCCCGCCGCCGAAAGCAGACAAGGCATCTGTCCTTGTAGGAATCAGCCACCCATCGCAGGGAAATCGCCCACGCTCTGACAGCCGACGTTCAGCCGGGTTAACCATCCGTTAACGCGGTGGTCGAAAACTCTACTGAACCGCCACACGGGAGTCCCCTCATGAACATTCGCCCTTTTCTGCTGACCACCGCCCTCGCCTGCACCGCGTTCACCGGATTGGCTCAAGCCAACGACACCACCGCTACATCCAAAGCCGTGCCTTATCAGTACGGCATGCCGCTGCAGGTGGCGAAGGTGGTTTCGTTGACCGAGCCGCCCACCCTGGATTGCAAGGTGATCACTGCCGACATGAAGTACATCGACAACAACGGTAAACCCGAGGAAATCAGTTATCGGAAGTTGTCTGACGCCTGCAGCGAGCAGAACTGACAGAAGGCTCTGATTTGCGGCTTTGCGGTAGGCGCAGGAGGGTTCGCGGGTTATGCTCGGGGTCCCTTCTTACTGCCGCAAGGACTCGCCATGCAGTTGTCGTTTCGCACGTTGTCGATCATCACTTCTTCGTTGTGTTTTGTGTTGGCGCTGGCCTGGGGCTTTTTCCCGGACGTGTTGCTGGCGATCTGGAGTATTGAGTATTCGAGCGCTGCCGGGTTTGTTGCGCGGCGCAGTGCGGTGCTGTTTGTGGCGTTAGGGGTGATGTTCTGTCTGGTGCGCAATGCGCCGCCGTCGCTGGGTCGCAATGCCCTGAGCATCGGGTTTATCGTCGGTTGTTTTGGTTTGGCGGTGCTGGGTTTCGGCGAATGGCTCAACGGCCATGCCGGCCCCGGGATTCTGCTCGCGGTGCTGGTCGAGTTCGCGCTGGGCCTTGGCTTTGTGCAGGCCCGGCGCGTGACGGTCGAACTGGGTGAAACGGTGAGTTAAAGCGCTCTGGAGCGAAGACTGTAATGCTGTGACGTGGTTTGTTTCGCCAGATCCGAGCGCAGGCCGGCAATCAGTTCGTTGATCTCGCGACAACCATTGAGATGGCTGGCATCGATACCGCTGACGTGCAGATCAACGTGATCAGTCTGGTGGTCGCCGAATACCTTGACGGTCATCGACAGATCTGGCGACAGCGTGCACTGGCAGCGTTTAGGCAGAAAACTGCTTTCAATGATATTGCGTAGTTCCAAGGCAGACAGAAACATGGTGAACCTCTCCTTATTGATGAAACGGCCAATCAACTCTTCACGTTGACCGCTTTTGCTGCCCCTGCACGGGTGTGTCCCCGCTGATTCCCTGGTGCGGCAAACGGTTGTACTGCGAAATGCCCATTGGAGTGTAGGCGCCCAAACGCGGTGCGCTGCACCAAACAGACGCATAAAGCGTGCCTTTCATCGGGTCATTTCGACCCACGTCAAATCAAGCACTTGGCGCGGTGGCCAGTAGTTGGCCAGTTGCAAAATGCAAGATGGACCCGCTTGGGCACTGCAATTTGCAAGTCGACGCCGGTTTGCATTCATCGCTGATGACAGTAAGAATGCCCGTCATCCACCCTACACCCGCCAGGAGGCTTCCATGGGTTCTTTACGCGTTCACGCGACAATCGGTCTGCTCGTTGCCGGCCTGTCCACCCTCGCCCACGCGGCCAAGCTCGAAGACGTCGCGCCGTATCCCAAGGCGGATAACGGCTTTGCCCGCCAGGTTATCTACCTGCCCAAACAGGATCAGGAGGAGAATTACAAGGTTGAAGTCCTCGCCGGTAAAACCCTGGAAGTCGACTGCAATCGTCAGCGTCTGGGCGGTGCTCTGGAGGAGAAAAACCTCGAAGGCTGGGGCTACCCGTTCTACCGCCTGGAAAAAGTCATGGGCCCGATGAGCACTCTGATGGCCTGCCCGCCCGGCACCCAGAAGAAGCGCGCCTTTGTCCCGGTCGTCGGTGACGGCTTCCTGTTGCGCTACAACAGCAAGTTGCCGCTGGTGATTTACGCCCCCAAAGACGTCGAGGTGCGCTACCGCATCTGGTCGGCGTCGGACAAGGTTGGCACCGCCATCGCGGAATGACCTGAACAGGGAGCGCCAAACGTGATTACCTGCCATGTGCGATACGTGATCGATCCGTACCAACTGACCGAATTCGAGGCCTACGCCAAAGCCTGGCTAGGCATCGTCGAGCGGTTGGGCGGCACTCATCACGGCTACTTCCTGCCCTCCGAGGGTGCGAGCAATATCGCTTATTGCCTGTTCAGTTTTCCTTCGCTGGCCGATTACGAAAGCTACCGGCACATCGAGCTGACCGACCCGGAAAGCACGGCGCTGGTGGAATCACTGGTGCAGAAGAAATTCATCGTCAGCTACGAGCGCAGTTTCCTGCGCCCACTGCTGCCCTGAACGTTGTCACGCCGGGACGCCGCACACTGCGGCGCGCTCGGCGACATGGCGCAGGCTGTCGAAATTGATGTTGGCACCCGAGTCGATCGCCACGAAGGTCTGCTCGCGAACACTGGTGCGAGCCACGTACTCTTTGATCCCGGCCACCGCCAGTGCGCCGGAAGGTTCGGTGATCGAGCGGGTATCGTCGTAGATGTTCTTGATCGCCGCACAGAGGTCGTCGTTGCTGACGGTGACCACTTCGTCCACGCAAAACCGGCACACTTCAAAACCGTAAGCGCCGATTTGCGCCACCGCTACGCCATCGGCGAACGTCCCGACACTGGGCAACACCACTCGCGCATCCGCTTGCAGCGCCGCCTTCAGGCAGGCCGAATGCTCCGATTCGACACCGATGATCCGCACCTCCGGCCGCAGGTATTTGACGTAAGCGGCGATGCCGGCGATCAGGCCGCCACCGCCCACCGGAACGAAGATCGCATCCAGCGACCCCTGATGCTGACGCAGGATTTCCATGGCCACCGTTCCCTGGCCGGCGATCACGTCCGGGTCATCGAAAGGCGAGACAAAGGTGCATCCGGTTTGCTCAGCCAATTGCAGCGCATGGGCCAGGGCAAACGGAAAACTCTCGCCATGCAGCAGCGCCTCGGCGCCCCGACTTCGCACCCCAAGCACCTTGAGCTCGGGTGTGGTCGAGGGCATGACGATGGTCGCTGCGATCCCCAGTTCCCGCGCCGCCAGTGCCACGCCCTGGGCATGATTGCCCGCCGAGGCGGTGATCACCCCGCGTGCTTTTTGCGCATCGCTCAATTGAACCAGCTTGTTGTAAGCGCCACGGATCTTGAAGGAGAACGTCGGTTGCAGGTCTTCGCGCTTGAGCAGGATCCGGTTGCCCAGCGCCTCGGACAGCGCGGGCGCCGCCTGCAACGGCGTACGCACGGCAATGTCGTAGACCGGCGCGGCCAGGATCTTTTTCACGTATTGCTCAAGCAGGGCTTGCTGGTCGGGGCTGTATTTCATCGTCATCTCCGGTCGATCTGTGTAGGAGCTGCCGAAGGCTGCGATCTTTTGACTTTGTTTTGCTCAAATCAAAAAGCAAGATCAAAAGATCGCAGCCTTCAGCAGCTCCTACAGCGGGCCATCGTTGTTAAAAACCCGGAGACAGAAAGTAAAAACCCGCCTCTAGGGCGGGTTGGGTGCTGCAGTCGTGAGCTAGCCCGCCAAATGAGGAATGGCGGTAATAATGCTTGGCTGGCAGCGCAATACGGTGGAAGTCATGGGCCTGAAATTAGCCCGACGCCGGTGGGCGCGTCAATGGCTTATTTGGCGCTGGCGCTATAGGCTGGCGATTCTGCTCATCACCCCAAGGAAGGAATGCATGATGTCTGTCACCCTGCCCCTCACTGCGCTGATTGCGTTTACCGGCTACACCGTGTCGGTGATGCTCCAGGCCGAACAGTCGCTGATCGACTTCGGTATCAGCCTGATGTCACGTCCGGATACGGCGCAGGTAGTGATTGATCTGTATCTGCTGGCGACACTGGCCGGGGTGTGGATGGTCAAGGATGCGCGGTCGCGGGGAATGTCGATCTGGGCGGTGGTGCCGTATCTGTTGCTGACGGCGGTGTTTGTGTCGGTTGGGCCGTTGTTGTATCTGGTGGTGCGTGGGGTTCGGGAGCGCCGGAAAATGGCGGCAGCGGACCCGGTGAGCTGATCCGGCCCTTCGGGAGTAGCTGAAACTGCTATCGCGAGCAAGCTCACGCCTACATTTTGGAAATGCGTTCCTCTGTAGGAGTGAGCCTGCTCGCGATGGCGCCGGTACAGTCACCACTGTTATCACTTGGCCAACCGCCGCAGCCCGAACAACATCCCCCCCGCCCCCAACAACATCACCAGCAGAAACACCGGGTAGGAAATCCACCACGGCGTACCAGCCGTCATCATGCTGAACTCCGACATCCCGCCAATGCTGGCGATCAGGTTCAACGGCAGAAACACCACGTTGATCAACGTCAGTTTGCGCAGCAGGTTGTTCATGCTGTTATTCATCAGGTTGCCGCGCGCATCGATCAGCCCGGAAAACACCGTGGAGTAGATTTCCGCCTGTTTGTAGCACTGGTTGTTTTCGATGATCAGGTCGTCGATCAGCCCGATCGCCTCGCTGCCAAAATGTTGCTTTTCCGCATGATTGCGCAGCCGCGTCAGCACCGCGCCATTGCTGTGCAGGGCATTGATGTAATAGATCAGGCTTTCGCTGAGATTGAACATCTGTACCAGATGCTGGTTCTGCATCGAGGCGTTGAATTTCTGTTGAAGCTCACGGGCCACCAGTTTGATCACCTTCAGGTGGCCGAGATAGTGGTGGATGTTGTTGAACAGCAAATCGAGCAACACATCCAGCGGCGCGTTGAGCGGCTGGCGCGCGCCGATGCCGTGCAGCGGCGTGTCGTCGGTGGCGATCACTAGCAGTTGACCGGGCGAAAACAGCAAACCGCAGGACGACACTTCGAACGCCAGGCTGCCACCGCCGGAATAGTTTTCCGGGCGCTTCCAGATCAGGAACAAGTGATCGGGGTGAAACTCGATTCGCGAGACTTCGTCCGGGTCCAGCGCCGAGGCCAGCGCGTGTTCGTCAACCTTGTAGTGGCTGTGGAGCAAGTCGCGCTCGGCAGCATCGGGGTTACTGAACAGCATCACCTCGGCGTCCAGCCGCTCGACCCGCTGCAATGCGCCATGACTCAATGCGAAACTGCTGATCATCGACGTGTCACCAGGCCTGGCCGCGACGTTTGAGCTCCAATCGTCGCACGAACTCTTCCAGTACCAGTGAATACAGATCGTCCTGCAGATAGGCGTCTTCGATGCCGGCGTCGAGGTTCGGGTTGTCGTTGACCTCAATCACCACCACTTTGTCGCCAGCCTGTTTCAGGTCCACGCCGTAGAGGCCGTCGCCAATCAGGTTGGCGGTCTTCACCGCCAGTTCCACCACCGCACGCGGCGCCTCGTGGACCGCCAGGGTGCGGCACTCGCCGTTGATATCCTGGCCCTTGGCCTTGTGGTTGTAGATTTGCCAGTGGCCCTTGGACATGAAGTACTGGCAGGCAAAGATCGGTTTGCGGTTGAGCACGCCGATGCGCCAGTCGTACTCGGTGTAGAAAAACTCCTGAGCCAGCAGCAACACCGAGTGTTCGAACAGTTCGGCTGTGGCCTCAAGCAGCGCCTGCTGGCTTTCGACCTTGATCACCCCACGGGAAAAGCAGCCGTCGGGGATCTTCAGCACCAGCGGAAACCTCAGGCGCTCGCCGACCCGTTCGAAGTCTTCCGGTCGTTCCTTGTAGAGAATTTCAGTGGCCGGCATGCCCAGTTGATGGCTGTTGAGCAGGTCGGTCAGATAAACCTTGTTGGTGCAACGCAGGATCGACGTCGGGTCGTCCATCACCACCAGTCCTTCGCTTTCAGCCTTCTTGGCGAAGCGATAGGTGTGGTTGTCGACGCTGGTGGTCTCGCGGATCAACAAGCCGTCGTACTCGGCGAGCCGCGCATAGTCCTTGCGCTCGATCAGCTCGACATCAATGCCCATGCGCTTGCCGACCCGGACGAAATTTTCGAGTGCCTTGGCGTTTGAAGGCGGCAAGGCCTCCTGCGGATCGTGCAGGATTGCCAGGTCATAACGCGCCACTTGCGGCGAGCGCGGCATCCGCCAGACTTTACGGCTGAAACCGTCCAGTGCATTGGCGAACTGATCTTCCTGATCGTCACGCAACTTGTGCAGCGCGCCGGACTTTATGCCTTCGATGTGCCAACCATTAGTTCGACGAAACTCAACTAACAGAATCGGACACGGAAACACTTCAAACAACTGTCGAGCCAAGTCCTGCAGCGGTTCGATATGCGTCTTGCCGAAGTAAAGTGTCAGGGTGAACCCTTCGGTATCGCTGTAGAGATGATGACTGAGGGCCTTTTCCAGGGTTTTATCCAGGTCATCCAAAGCCAGGCCGTACAGTGATTTTTTCGTCAGTTCGCTGATGGTGCGTACCGATGGGATCACCTTGTGCCCACGGGCTTCGGCCAGCAGCGAGCAGTAGTAGCCGTGCCCCAGGTACTTGTAGCTGCGGCACAGGTTGATCACCTGCACACGCTTGCCCGGCTCGCTGTCGCGGGTTTGCTCAAGGTACTCCTGAGCAGTGACGATGTCCTCGCTGGGAAAATACGAGGCCCAGTCTTCCTTGCGTTCGACGATGATCAACACTTGACTGGAAGTTCTAATGGCTGGATTTAAATAAGTTGCCGCCGGCAAACTTTGCTCGGATACTTCGCGCCAATGACCCTGTACCGCTGACATAGAGATTGATCCGTTGGAGAACAAGACCATTTCTATTAAGCACGAAGTTTTTCGAAAGTCCCGTTTCGTTACGCAACTTTTACGGTGGTCATATGAATGCTGTTTTTCGTTTGGCGGTAGTTGAAGATCTGCCGGCGCTGCTGGCCCTGGAAATGCAATGTTTCACCACCGACCGGCTGACCAGCCGCAGCTTTCAATGGATGATCACCCGCGCCCATGCGCAGTTGCTGGTGGCCGAACAGGAGGGGCGATTGCTCGGCTACGCACTGGTGCTGTTTCATCGCGGCACCTCGTTGGCGCGGCTGTATTCCATCGCCATTGCCGGTGAAGCGCGCGGCATGGGTTTGGGTAAACAATTGCTGCAACGCATCGAGGCCTGCGCGGTTGAGCACGATTGTGCCTACCTGCGCCTGGAAGTGCGCACCGACAATCCCACCGCGATTGCCCTGTACGAGCGCAACGGCTATCGGCGCTTTGCGTTGATTCACGATTACTACGAAGACCACGCCGACGCGCTGCGCCTGGAAAAGCGCATCGTTCAGCACCGTGATTCACGCAGCATCAAGGTGCCCTACTACCCGCAAACCACCGATTTCACTTGCGGCCCGGCGTGCCTGTTGATGGCCATGGGCGCGTTGCAGCCCGGGCGTTTGCTCGAACGGCGTGAGGAATTGCAGCTCTGGCGAGAAGCGACCACGGTGTTCATGACCTCCGGTCATGGAGGCTGCAGCCCCCAGGGCTTGGCACTGGCCGCATGGCGCCGGGGCTTTCGCGTGCGTCTGCAACTGAGCATGGCCGGACCGTTGTTTCTCGATGGCGTGCGCGATGAGCATAAAAAAGACGTCATGCGCCTGGTGCACGATGAATTCACCGCCCAACTGCAGGAGACCGACATCGAACGAATGATCGGCACCCATCTGGATCTGCCGCGGCTGTTGCAGGCTGGCGGCCAGCCTCTGGTGCTGATCAGCAGCTATCGCCTGACCCGCTCCAAGTCACCGCACTGGGTGATGGTCACCGATTGCGACGAGGATTTTGTGTACCTGCACGATCCCGACGTCGATCACAGCCAGCATCGCCAGCCCATGGACTGCCAGCATGTGCCGGTCAGCCATGGGGAGTTTGAGAAGATGAGTCGGTTTGGCCGCGGGAAATTAAGGGCGGCGGTGGTTTTGTCACCGCGATAAGTCTTGGTGTCCAGATACCTGTGGTGAGGGGGCTTGCCCCCTCACCACAGGATTATCCGCCTGCCAGGACGCAAGTTATTTCAGGCCGACCTTGTACAACGAACCATCCTCCTCATCCGTCAGCACATACAGATAACCATCCGGCCCCTGCCG
>Ga0308163_10004145_pt1 | contig 11728 bp, 10 predicted proteins | sample PhyTR1_FD_201037 | JGI IMG/M metagenome (GOLD analysis project Ga0308163, IMG submission 201037) | Phyllosphere microbial communities from UC Gill Tract Community Farm, Albany, California, United States - DLSLT.R1 | ecosystem: Host-associated > Plants > Phyllosphere > Unclassified | place: USA... | reverse complement strand
AAGCCGTTGTCCAGACGATTTTGCGGCAGTTCGTTCAACTCATTGAAGTCCCATTCGGCAGGCAGTCTTTCCAGCTGTGCGGGCAGGCCTGCTTCATCCGTTCGCCAGACGTGCGAAGCCTTGGCGCGCAGCCGGGTGTTGGCGGTGCGCGGCAAATAAGGGTGCAAGCCCAGCCCGTGCCAGGCTGCGCGCGGGTCGAGATGGGTGACGGTCAGCGTGATGCTGAGCGTGCCGTCCTGCAGACTGAAACGCAGCTGTGCGCGATACGCGAAAGGCACTGTGCTGTTCAGTTGCAGAAGGGCATGTTGAGCACTCTGTTCGATCACGTCCCACGGTTGCTGCCATGCGCTGCCGTGAATCGGCAAAGCATCGTTGGCGCTGTTGGGCTCTAGCGCGAGCCAGCCATCGGGCGTATCGAAGCCGCCATTACCGATCCGGTTCGACCAGGGCACCAGCGGATAGCAGGCCAGACGACGTGCGATGCCAGTGCTCAGCGCTTCATCGTTGCTGGGGCGCAGCAGCGGCTGACCACTGGCGATCACAGTCCAGTTGACGATACTGCCGCCAGTTTGCGGGGCCAACGTCAGGTGGGTGATGCCATCTTCAAGCGTCAGGATTGTCATGGTGATCTGCCTTGTGTGCGCAGGTGTTGATATTCAGGCAGCAGGACGACGCCAGGTCAGCAGCACAATGCCAGTGACCACAATCAGGCCGCCAACGATCTGGCCACTGCTGAGTAATTGATCAAGAATTAACCAGCCAAAGAGCAGGCTTGCCACCGGTTCTATGTTCATCACCGGTGCGTTGCGGGCCATGTCCAGGCGGGTGAGGCAAATGAACAGCATTGAAAAACCGACGCCGTACAGCGTGACCAGACACGCCAGTGCGGTCCAGCCAGTGGTGGTCGACGGTAACGAAACGCCGCCCGGCAACAAGCCGCTGAAACCCGCGAGGGCGGCGGCGCTGAAGACGATCAACATGGTCAACATGCTGCGCACCGTGCCGCGCATGGATGAGAGCTTGTGGTCGGTGATCCACAGCGCACAGGCGAAAACCCCAGCAGCACCGAAGCCGAAAGCGATGCCTTCGAGCCATTGCGCCTCAGTGCCTTGCTGGCTGGTCAGGCGCTCCGGCACGTCCAGGGCAAAGACCAGACCAATCAGAATCAGGCCCATCAGCAACGCTGCACGGGCGGTTGGCGCAGCGCCGCCCAACGCCCAGGTCAGCAGCGCCAGCAAGATGGGCGCAACGTTGGCAATCAGCAATGCCAGCGCCACGGGAATACGGGCGACGGCTGAATAGATGCAGAAGCTTTGTGCCGCGATCAGCAGACCCAGCACCAGTTGCCAGCGCCAGGTTTTGGCGGTGAGGCGCGGACGTTCGCGTTGCCAGAGCACCAGGGCGGTCAACACGATGAAGGTCACGCCGGAGCGACAGAGAATGGCCAGCAGCAAACCGGCGTCATGGTCGAAGGCGATACGCGCGGCAATGTGGTTACCGGCAAATGCGCAGGCCAGAAGGGCGAGGATCAGTACGGCGATGTGGCGGGGGAACAACGCAGAAGCAGACATGAGCAACCAGCCTCCTTGGCTGGAAAAACGAGGTCGATCAATGAACGGTCATGGGAGATTACGCCGATCCTGTGGGACCGGCTTTAGCCGGGAAGAGGTCGGTACATCCGATGCATCAGCTGCGTCAGGAATACAGTCTTCCCGGCTAAAGCCGGTCCCACAGGAGGGTGGAATCCCCCAGGGTTTCATTCAACCTTTCTTACAACACCACGCTCGGCAACCACAGGGAGATTGCAGGGATGTAAGTCACCAGCATCAGCACCAGGAACAGCGCAGCATAGAACGGCAGCAGGGCTTTTACCGTGGCTTCGATGGTCACTTTACCCACCGCAGCACCCACGAACAGCACCGCGCCAACCGGCGGTGTAATCAAGCCGATCCCCAGGTTCACCAGCATGATCATGCCGAAGTGCACCGGGTCTACGCCCACACCCACGATCACGGGCAGCAGGATTGGCGTCAGGATCAGGATTAGCGGCGCCATGTCCATCACGGTGCCCAGCAGCAACAACATGACGTTGATGCACATCAGGATCACGTAACGGTTATCCGACAGCGTCAGGAACGCCGTAGTGATCTTCATCGGGATTTCCATCAGCGTCAGGATGTAACCGAAGCTGGCGGCGAAACCGATCAGGATCATCACGATGGAAATGGTACGGGCCGCCCGGTGCATCAGCTTGGGCAGGTCACGCCATTTGTAGTCGCGATAGATGAACATGGTGACGAAGAACGACCAGACCACGGCAATCGCCGCTGACTCGGTCGCCGTGAAAATACCCGACAGGATACCGCCGAGGATGATGACCATGGCCATCAGACCCCAGAGCGCTTCACCGGCGATTTTGATCGCCTGGCGCAGCGGGATCACTTCACCTTTCGGGTAGTTGCGCTTGCGGGCGAAGATCATACACAGGCCCATCATCACCGCGCTGAGCAGCAGACCCGGACCGATACCGGCCATGAACAGCGAAGCAATGGAGACCGTGCCGCCCGCTGCCAGCGAGTAAAGCACCGAGTTGTGGCTCGGCGGTGTCAGCAAGGCCTGAACCGAGCCGCTGACCGTCACGGCCGTGGAGTAGTCACGTGGATAACCTGCGCGCTCCATTTCCGGAATCAGTACCGAACCTACCGAGGCGGTGTCCGCGACCGAGGAGCCGGAGATAGCGCCGAAGAACGTCGATGCAACGATGTTTACCAGCGACAGACCGCCGCGCACGAAACCGACCAGTACCGCGGCAAACGCCACCAGCCTTCGAGACATTCCGCCTTCGGCCATGATCGCACCCGCGAGGACGAAGAACGGGATCGCCAGCAGGGAGAATTTGTTAACGCCGCCTGCGATCTGAATCATCAGCGCGTCAGCCGGGATATCAATCCACCATGCGCCGATCAGCGCGGAAAGCCCCAGCGCGTAAGCGACCGGCATGCCGATCAGGATCAGCGCGATAAAGCTGCCTAACAGTATGAGAGCGTCCATTTATGCGGCACCTTCGCTTTCTTCAATCACGTCAAACTTCATCACCGCACGGTGGCTTTGGTCGCCCAGAAAAAGTCTTTCAAGGACGAAAATCAGGGTCACGATGCCGCCAATCGGAATCGGCAGGTAAGAGATGCCAACACGCAGGAAGGGCAACTCCCCGATGTACTGATTCCAGGTCGTACCGCAAAGCTTGAAGCCTTTGATAATCATGAACAGTGCAACGGTGGCCATCAGAACCTGCACCACCACCGCAGCTATTTTGCGCACCTGAGCGGGCATACGATCGACGGCCATCGAGACGGCCATGTGTGCCCCTGCACGGTAGCTGGCTGCAGCTCCGAAGAAGGTGAATACAACCATCAACAGGATGGCAGTGGGTTCTGGCCAACTGGAGCCGCTGCCCAGGACATAACGGGCAAAAATGCCCCATGGAATAATCAGCGTCATGATCAGAATCGACATACCGGCGATTCCGATGCAGACCCGATAAAGAACATCGTTGAGACGTAGCAGCGTATTTTTCATGGAGGCTCACCACTGCGGCGGCGAGCGAGCTTGCGCTCGCCCCCGCGGCGTTATCGGACTGGCTTGTCAGGCTGTTTAGTTTTTGGCGGCCAGGGATGCGTCGGTTTGCACAGCCTCGATACGGCTGATCAAGTCTTTGTAGGGTGCACCGAACTTGTCGCGAACCGGCTGGGTGGCGTCGTAGAAGGCTTTCTTCTGCTCGGGCGTCAGGGTAATGAATTCCACGCCTGCGGCCTTGAGTTTGGTTTCGGCATCAGCAGAAGATTTGTCCCACAGCACGCGCTCTTCCGCCTGAGCCTCACGGGCCAGCTTTTTCACCAGTGCTTGCTGGTCAGGCTTGAGCTTGTTCCAGGTGTCTTTGGCCATCACGATCGGCTCAGGCAGGATCAAGTGCTCGGTGATGGTGAAGAACTTGGCGTTCTGATAGTGGTTGTGTTGGTAGTAAGTCGGCGGGTTGTTCTCGGCACCATCGATGACGCCAGTCTGCAATGCGCTGAAAATCTCGCCGGTGGCCATGGCGATACCGTTGCCGCCCATGTCATTGATGGTTTCGATGAACACCGGGTTGCCTTGAACACGGATCTTCATGCCTTTGAGGTCAGAGATCTGACGCACCGGCTTTTTGGTGTAGAGGTTGCGAGTGCCGCCATCCATCCACGCCAGTGCGACCATGTTGAAGTTCGAGTTGGTGATCTTGTCGAGAATTTCCTGACCGATTTCTCCGTCGATAATGGTGCGCATGTGCGCCTGATCGCGGAATACGAACGGCAGGTTGAAGACGTTTACGTCAGGCACTACCGGGCCCACGATGCCCAGGCTGACACGGGTCATCTGGATGGCGTTGCTTTGTACCTGCTCAACCACTTCTTTCTCTGAGCCGAGCACGCCACCGGCGTACATCTTGAAGCTGATCTCGCCTTTGGACTGCTCTTCGAGCTTTTTGCCCATGTTCTGTTCGGCCACTACCGGGGCATAACCGGCAGGGTGAACTTCGGCGAATTTGATTTTGACTTCTGCCTGGGCCAGGCCCGACATACAGAAGGCCAGCGGGAGTGCAGCGATGAGAATCTTGCATTTGAAATCCATGGATAACTCCAGTTTTGTTGTTTTTGTGGTGCTGGTGGATTTGTGTGTGATGCATTAGCCCTTGAAGGCAGGCTCCTCCAGGCCTTTGACTCCGGGTCTGAGGGCAAACACGCCACCGGCCAGTGGCTGGTCGCTGATATCGCCGCCGGGGCGGATCGAGGTCACGAACAGCGTGTCCAGGTTCGGGCCACCAAAGGCGCACATGGTTGGTTTTTTCACTGGCACGTTCAGCGACCGGTCAAGTTTGCCCGCTGGCGTGAAGCGATGGATCAACCCGTTGTCGTTGCCGCAGATCCAATAGCAGCCGTCGGCGTCGACCGCTGCGCCGTCAGGGCGGCCCAAATAATTGTTCATGTCTACAAACAGACGGCGGTTATGCGGGGTGCCGCTGTCGGTGTCGTAATCGAACGCCCAGATCTTTTGCACGCTGGGGTGCGAGTCGGACAAGTACATGGTTGTGCCGTCCGGGCTGAACGCCAGGCCGTTGGGTACGATGAAGTCGGTGAGTTGCGCGGTGAGCGCTTCGCGTTGCCCGGCACTGTAGCGATACATCGCGCCGACCGATGCTCCGACGCTCATATCCATCAGCATCGTGCCCGCCCAGAAACGGCCCTGGCGGTCGCAGCGCCCGTCGTTGAAACGCATGCCCGGCAGAGAATGCTCAACGCTCGCCAATGCCGTACTGCTCAGGGTGCCGTCCGCGGTTTCGGTCAAACGAAACACACCGTCTTCCATGCCGGCAATCCAGTCGCCATTCCCATAGCGGCCAATGCAGGCGAGCATCTGCGGCGCTTTCCAGCTCTGCGTGCTGTCATCGGACGGGTCCCAGCGATGCAGCTTGCCCGCAGGGATATCGACCCAGTAAAGGGCCTGCTCCCTGGCGCTCCACACCGGGCTTTCGCCCGTTGCGTTTTGTGCATCGAGAATCAATTCAGCATCCATGTTGTCTGGACCTCTTATTGTTCTTATCGGTGTTCAGTCGTCGCCGAAAGGACCTGCTGCGACGAATGCGCCGCCTTGATAAACCATGGCCGGATCGTCAGCCGCTGGCATGGGTTGCGCTTCAACCTTGTCGCGGAAAACTTCAGAGCTGTCCTTGGGCTGATAGCCAAGGTGTGCCGCGTAACGGTTGTTCCACCACACATCACGGTTGGCGGAGGCGCCGTAAACAACCGTGTGGCCGACGTCGGTCGCGTACAGCGAGCGCTCGATCAGTTGCGTCAGGTCGTCGAAGCTGAGCCAAGTGCTCATCATTCGACGGTTTTGTGGTTCCGGGAAGGAGGAGCCGATGCGGATGCTGACGGTCTCGATACCGTAGCGATCAAAATAGAAGCTGGCCATGTCCTCGCCGTAGGATTTGGACAGGCCGTAATAACTGTCCGGACGGCGCGGGGAGAGCGCGTCGATGGTTTCATCCTGCTTATAGAAACCGATGACGTGGTTGGAGCTGGCGAAAATGATGCGCTTCACGCCATGGCGGCGTGCGGCTTCATAGATGTGGAAAACGCCGCTGATGTTGGCACCGAGGATTTCCTCAAACGGGCGCTCAACCGAGACACCGCCGAAATGCAGGATCGCATCGACGCCCTCAACCAATTGGTGGACGGCGTTTTTATCGGAAAGGTCGCAGGTCTGTACTTCTTCGCTGGCGTCAACGGCAGGGGCCATTTCGCTGATATCGGAGAGCCTGAGAACCTTGGCGTAAGGTCGCAGGCTTTGCCGCAAAACCTTGCCCAAGCCGCCAGCTGCGCCTGTGAGTAGCAGACGATTGAAGGGATTTTGGGCGGTATGAGTGGTTGTCATGAGAGTCCCTTACAATTTTTTATTAGTTGTCATCTGTTGTCGTATGACTTGTGCCGATTATTTGCAGTCGCAATCAGCTTGTCAACGCGACTTAGGTCGAAATGATCGTTGGTGCTTGCTGGACCTGTAGGAGCTGCCGAAGGCTGCGAACGTGGCGACTGATACACCGTTCGCAGCCTGCGGCAGCGCCTACAGAGGTAGTCTTAAAGCAACGACAGCGGATAACTGATGAAGATCCGATTCTCGTCGAACTCGTTGGTGCTGAAATCACGACGTATGGTCGAGTTCCTCCACCGGAAGTTCAGGCTCTTGAAGGTGCCGTTTTGTACGGTGTACGCCAGCTCTGATTCGCGACCCCATTCCTTGCCGTCTGTAATGGCGCCGGTGTGGACGTTGTCACCGCTGATGTAACGGTTCATGAGTGTCAGGCCTGGCACGCCGAAGATGGCAAAGTCCAGGTCATGGCGCAACTGCCAAGATTTTTCCTTGGCGTTGTCGTAACTGGCGTTGTAGCTATCGTTCGCCAGGGTCCCGCCGCTGGTGCCGTTGACCCTGAACCAGCCGTCGTCACCGCTGACTTTCTGCAACCCGACGTACAAGGTGTTGCCCTTGTATTTGGCCGACAGCAGCGCATAGGCAGTTTTGTTATCCAGATCGCCCGCGAGTTTGTTGCCGTCTTCTTCGCCCCAGAAATAGCCAAGGTTGGCACCCAGGGTTACGTCACCGATAGGCTGGCTGTGCAGCACATTGATGAATTTCTGGTTGTAGATGTCTTCCAGTTGGGCGTACCACAGGCCAACCTGGGTGCGCTTTTCGTTGAAGGCGTATTCACCGCCACCAAAGTTGAAGCGGTCAGACTGGAACGCGCCGCGGCCGTTGAGCGACATGTCTTCCATGCTCGCATCGTTACGCGGGCTGTTGCCTCTGAACTGGCCGCCGTACAAGGTCAGGCCATCCAGTTCTTTGGAGGTGATCTGACCACCACGGAACGTTTGCGGCAGTGAGCGGCCGTCGTCCGAACGCAGGATCGGCAGCACCGGCATCCATTCACCCACCTTCAATTCAGTCTTGGAAATTTTGGCCTTGGCCGCGACACCCAAGCGTCCGAAGTCATCGGCCGGGCGGCCATCGTCGTGGATCGGCAGCAGCTGCGTGCCGCCCGTGCCTTTGCCGCCATCGAGTTTCACCGAGTACATGCCCAGCACGTCGACCCCGAAACCGACCACGCCCTGGGTAAAGCCTGATTTGGCATCAAGAATGAAGCTTTGCGTCCATTCTTCAGCTTTGCTTTGTGGGTACGCAGGGTTGGTGAAGTTACGGTTGAAGTAAGCGTTACGGAAAGTCAGCGTAGCCTTGGTATCGTCAACAAAGCCTTCGGCCATGCCCATTAACGGGAAAGTCAGGCCTACCGTGCTCAACCCCAAAAGGACAAGGGATCGGGTGTTTTGAGATCTCATTATTGTTGTGCTCCCATTTTTTTGACATAGCACTCCTCCGGCGGCGCTTGAACGACCTGTAGTGTGGAGGAATGCAAGGTGCCCCATGCAGGGGTTTCAGACCCGAGCCACTAACGCGGACGAGCCTTTACTTCGAAACGGAATAACCGTCAGCGAATTCAGTAAACAGGCTTATCCCGAAGTTGATCGGGAGCGCAAAGACAGGCCACTGCATGGCACGAGACGTGCTGGGATCTTGAGGCGCGGGGATTGCGAATCTTGAGAGAGAGTTGTCATACGTTTGCTTCCATGATTATTGTTATTTTTGTTATCCGTTGTCGTACAACTTTTCGCGATATTTACAGCCCGCTTGGGGTTTGTCAATAAGCCTTTTGGACGTTGTTGAGCGCTAGCCCATGGGCGACTAAATTCGTTCGCAGGGGCATCGGTGGGGTTTGGCTAGCGCGAACCGTGGGACCGGCTTTGGCCGGGAAGGCGGGATGTCTGACGCTGCAAACGGTTAAGCCTTATAGGCGATCACAGATCCCTGAAGGTAGTTCGTCGCGCATACGCAGTCTTTCATTCTGAACGTGATGCCCTTTAAATAGTCCACCGATTACCCCTGCGTATCAGGGGCTTTTGCATAAGCCGATTCAGTGAATGTCTTTGTGGTCGATCGGTCGCCAGCCATTCAAACGAGGGGGTTTGTGACATGAGAAAATTCGAGCATTTTGAGGCTAATCCCCTTGGCCGTGATTTTGCGGTAGGGGATATCCACGGGCATTTCACCCGTCTGCAGACTGCTCTGAGCGAGGCTGGCTTTGATCCGGAATGTGATCGCCTGTTCAGCGTCGGCGATCTCGTTGATCGCGGGCCTGAGAGTCTCCTTGCTCTGGACTGGCTCGCTCAACCCTGGTTTTTTGCCGTTCAGGGTAATCACGAAGCCCTGGCGATCCAGCATGTTCAGAACCACCCGCTGGATTACCGCATGTATGTGGCGAGCGGGGGAGGCTGGTTTCTTGAGTTGGCGCCCGATGTCCAAGCCCTTTTTGCAGCGCGCTTTGCACAAATGCCCATCGCCATGGAGATCGAAACAGCGGCGGGTCTGGTGGGGCTGGTGCATGCTGATTGCCCGCTGCCCACTTGGGATATGTTGCGCTCAACCTTGAGGGGGCACATGCCGGCGCAGGGAAAGCTACAGGAGAGCTGTCAGTGGTCGCGAGAGCGTTTGCAGCTGCGCGATTACAGCGGCATTCCCGATTTGCGTGCAATGATCGTCGGCCACACGCCGCTGTCGGCGCCTGAGATCCTGGGCAATGTGCTGCATATTGATACCGGTGGCTGGCGTTCCAGCGGCGCAGGTTATTTCACGTTGGTGGAGCTCGGCACGCTGACGATGAATGAGCCGATGGCTGACGTCACGGATCAACTATGAAAAAGCCATGCCGCTCAGCAGCTGTGTATCTGCTTCGTAACAGCCGCAATTGCAAGTTGAGTCGAAAAGCACGATGATGAGAATCATTACCAATTATTCCGTGCATCGTTCATGTCGAGTATTCCACGCGCAGATCTTTCACGCCTGTCGCTGATGTATCACGAGCATCTTCCCTGGTTGCGCGGCTGGCTCAACAGCCGGGTCGGGTGCCGTGAGCGCGCGGCCGATCTTGCTCAGGACACGTTCGTGCGGCTGCTGAAAAACCGCTCAAGTGCTTTGATTCAGGAGCCGCGCGCTTACCTGAGTAGCGTCGCTCGTGGTCTGGTTATCGATCATTATCGACGTCGGGCGCTTGAAGAAGCCTACCTGCAAAGCCTGGCGCACATTCCGGAGCGGGAGATCCCGTCTGACGAAGAGCGCCTGATTATCCTCGATACACTGGAAAGACTCGACCGTCTGCTTGATCAACTCGCTCCCCGGGTGCGGGAGGCATTTCTGCTGGCGCAGCTGGACGGCCTGACGTGCCCGCAGATTGCAACGCAACTTGGGGTGTCCACCTCGACCATCGAACGGGACCTGGCCAAGGCTTTGGCTGCCTGCTATCGCCTGCGTTATAACGATGAGTGAGGCGCCGCTGCAACAGGAAACCATTGATACAGCGATTGACTGGATGGTGCGCCTGAAGTTTTCGGTGGCTGATGCGCACACGCGTCAGGGCTTTGAGCATTGGCTGCAGGCGCACCCTGACCATGCTCGCGCCTGGCGACGTCTGGACACGATGAACAACGAATTCAGCAGGCTGCCGCCAACCCTGAGTCGCAGCACCCTCCAAGGCCGGTTCAGTCGACGGGACAGTCTCAAGCTGCTCGCGCTGTCTGCAGTTGGCTGTGGCGCGGTCTGGCTGGCGGGCAACCGGCTTGCGTCGTCGCCATGGATGGCTGATCGGCGCAGCGGTGTAGGTGAGCGGCTCGCGCTGAATGGCCCGCTGGGCAGCCGGATATTTCTTAACACTGAGAGCGCGGTAGACATGAGGCCGCCGGTGGGGATTGGTGCTCTGGTCTTGCAGCAAGGCGAAATCATTGTCGATGTGGGAGCCGGTGACAGCGGTCCGGTTACGCAGGCGCTGGAAGTGCGAAGCCGTGACGGCTATCTGCAAACCCGCGATGCGCGTTTTCTGCTCAGGGAAAAAAGCCAGGCCATGGCGCTCTCGGTACAACGCGGGGTCGTGACGGTGTTCCTCGGTCATCAACCTGGAGTATCGCCGCTGACAGTCAGTGCCGGGCAGCATCTGCTGTTCACTGCCAATTCGATAGACTCCGGCGTCGATAACGGTATCGACCCTTGGGGCTGGAGCGACGGGGTGCTCAGCGCCCATAAAGCCCGACTGGGCGATGTCGTTACCGAGCTTTCACGTTATCGCCGCGGCATCCTGCGCTGCACAGAGGACGTGGCCGATCTTCGGGTGTCTGGCAGTTTTCAGCTGGCCGACACTGATCAGGTGCTGGCATTACTCGCCAATGCCCTGCCGTTGCGGGTGGACTATCGAACCCGTTATTGGGCAACGATTTCCCATAGCTGACATGAGCGTCGTAAAAATAATCTCTCACAGTGAAAAATAAATGAGGGGGATTCGCATTCGCTTCGGCCTGTAGGGGAAGGCCCGTAAACAGGGCCACGTTTTACCCAACAGGAGCCCCGAATGATTCCCCTACGTTTTGCCCGCAGTGATCAACTGGATCGCGCCATACGCGCTGCCATGCTTGGTCTGGCCGTTGGTTGTGCGACTTTGCCTGTGTCCGTTCTTGCCGCCGACAGTGTTGAAACCCATCGCCAACAGAGCTGGAACATCGCAAAAGGCCCACTGAGTACGGCGCTGGATCAGTACGCACGCCAGGGTGGCGTCAGTCTTTCCTACAACGCCGCCGAACTGGAAGGTAAAACGACACAAGGCGTATCAGGCGCATTCGAGAGCAATCAGGCGCTGTCGATCATCCTGCAAAGCACAGGTTTTCAGCCTCAGCAGCTGGGGGCGAACAGTTTTCTGATTACACCGGCGGTCGAAGCCGGTAGCGCCATGGAACTGGGTGCAACCAACGTTACTGGCATGGGCCTGGGGACCGTGACTGAAAACACCGGTTCGTACACCACCGGCGCGGTGACCATAGGCAAGACTGCCCAGTCGCTACGCCGTACTCCTCAATCGGTCACCGTGCTGACTCAGCAGCGCCTGGCCGACCAGAACCTGAACAACCTGACCGAAGTGCTGGAACAGACGCCGGGTATCGTCGTCGATTACACCGACAGCGAGCGAGTGGCCTACTACTCCAGAGGCTTTGCGCTGGACGCCATTCAGTACGACGGCGCCACGGTGGTGCAGGGTAGCGGTGGT
>Ga0308163_10004144_pt1 | contig 11728 bp, 13 predicted proteins | sample PhyTR1_FD_201037 | JGI IMG/M metagenome (GOLD analysis project Ga0308163, IMG submission 201037) | Phyllosphere microbial communities from UC Gill Tract Community Farm, Albany, California, United States - DLSLT.R1 | ecosystem: Host-associated > Plants > Phyllosphere > Unclassified | place: USA... | reverse complement strand
GCGTTCGGGTCCCTGGAAGCCCGCCGAGATGAGGACGGTCCCACGCTCAGCCGGGTGGTGGTAGTCGAAGCGGCCCTCGACGGTGATGATCGTTTCGCTCATACCCGGCACTCTATCCCGCGACGGCGGCTACGCTCTGGACCATGACGGACGGCGGAACCTGGGCGGATCGACGACGTGGACGGCAGCGGGACGCACACGGTCCGGCGGGACGTGGGCTGCCGCCCGGCGACGTCGAGACGGTCGCGAAGTACCTCAAGGAGCGCGTCTACGCGACCTTCACCGGCCTCGCGATCGTCCTCGTGCTGGCGGCGAACGTGGAGCACCACGACGCGCCCGATGCGCTCTTCTCGCTCGTCATCGGCGTGGTCGGCATCACCCTCGCCGGCCTGGTCGCCGAGATGATCGCGCACCTCGCCGCCCACGGTGCGTTCCCCGACGAGCGCGGGTGGCACTCCATGCTCCGGATCGCGTGGGGCTCGCTCCTCACCGTCGCGACCCCCACCATCCTGCTCGTGCTCGCCGTGTTCGACGTCATGGCACTCGAGACGTCCCTCCGCGTGTCCGCGATCGTCTACCTCGTCACTCTCGGGCTCAGCGGGTGGGTCGCCGTCCGGCGCGCCCGGCTGTCCGTCTGGCAACAGCTCATCGCGCTCGCGGCCCTCGTGCTCCTGGGTGTCGTCGTCATCGGCGTGCAGGTCCTGGCTCACGGCTGAATCGCGGACGCGAGCTCGGACGCCCTAGGAAATGCCGGAGCGGTCGACGGCGTTGCAGAGCACGTGAGCACTCCGGAGACCGTCGACGTCGTCGTGATCGGCGCGGGTCAAGCCGGACTGTCGGCCGCGTACCACCTGCATCGCCGCGGATTCGTCCCGCTGGGCACCACCGAGGCCGCAACCGGAGCACGCACCTTCGTCGCCCTCGACGCGAACGACGCCCCGGGCGGCGCCTGGCAGCACCGATGGCGGTCGCTCACCATGTCGACCGTCAACGGGATCTACGATCTGCCCGGCATGCCGAAGCCCGAGCTCGATCCCGCCTCCCCGAGTGTCGACGTCATCCCGCCGTACTTCGCGGCGTTCGAGGAGCGTTTCGCCCTCGCGGTCCGCCGCCCGGCGCAGGTCCGCGCCGTCCGCCGCGAGGACGACGACCCGCACGGTCGACTCCTCGTCGAGACCGCGGCGAGCGCCGACTCCTCGGGCGCTGACTCTTCTGGCACCGACTCCCCACCCGCCGTGTTCCGGGCGCGGGCGGTCGTGAACGCGACGGGCACCTGGACGAAACCGTTCTGGCCCGCGTACCCGGGACGGGAACGCTTCGCCGGACGCCAGCTGCACGTGGCCGACTACGTCTCCGCTGACGAGTTCCGCGGCCAACGCGTCGTCGTCGTCGGTGCCGGCATCTCGGCCATCCAGCTGCTCGAGGAGATCTCGCGGGTGGCGGAGACGGTGTGGATGACACGACGCGAGCCGGAGTGGGTGGAGGACGACTTCGACACCGCCGCCCGGGTGGAGGCGATCAAGGGTGTCGAGGAACGCGTGCGCCAAGGCCTCCCACCGGGCAGCGTGATCTCCGTGACGGGGATGCACTGGACGCCGTGGGCGCGAGCGGCCGAGGCGCGCGGCGTCCTGGTGCGTGAGCCGATGTTCCGCCGCATCGAGGAGCACGGGGTCGTCCTCGCCGACGACTCGTTCCTCCCGGTCGACGCCATCCTCTGGGCCACCGGGTTCCGAGCAGCGCTCGACCACCTCGCACCGCTCGGCATCCGACTGCCCGGGGGCGGTATCCGGATCGACGGCACCAGGGCGGCCGACGAGCCGCGGGTGCACCTCATCGGGTACGGCCCCTCAGCGTCGACGGTCGGCGCGAACCGGGCCGGGCGGGCGGCGGTCATGGCGATCCTCGCCGACCTCGACGCCGCCGTCCCTGTCTCACACCGCTGACCCCGTCACTGCACCGCGACGGGGATCGGCACGGCGGGAGCCCGCTCGGAGCGCACGAAGCCGATCCCGAGCAGGATGCAGACTCCACCGAGGAGCTGCGCGAGCGACAGCTGCTCCCCCAGGAGGATCCAGGCGAACCCGGTCGCCGCGACCACCTCGAGGAGGCCCGCGAAGGAGGCCAGTCGGGAGCCGAGCATCTGACTCGCGGTGATGCTCGCCGCATAGGCGACGGCCGTCGACACCACCCCGACGAACAGGAGCGGCACCCACCACACGACGTCGGTGCCGAGCACCGTGACGTCGGCGTCGGAGGTCATGAAGGGCACGCCGACGAGCCCCGCGAGCCACAGACTGAGCGCCCCGATGAGCAGACCGATGGCGGCGAACACCACCGGAGGCAGCCCCTTCGCCGGCCGCGCCGAGATGACGTAGTACGCAGCGCAGCCCACCATCGCGAGGATGGCGAACAGCAGGCCGATCGGGTCGAGCGTCGAGCCACCGCTCGGAGCGACGACGAGTACGAGCCCGACGAGCGACACGACGGAGCCGACGAGCACGACCGTCGCGGGACGACGTCGGGTCAGCACCCATGCGACGGCGACGAGCAGCAGCGGTGCCATGTACTCGACGAGGATGGCGGTCCCGACGGCGATGGTCTGCAGCGCCGCGAAGTAGACGAGCTGCGTCGCCGCCACCCCGATGAGGCCCATGCCGAGGAGTCGCCAGCGTCCACGCCAGACCGCGTCCCAGCGACCGCGGAGCGCGATGAGGGCGAACGGGGCGAGTACCAGGCCACCGATCAGGGCACGGACGGTGACCGCGGCAGCGGGACTCCACCCCGATGCGAGCACCGGTTTGATGAATGCTCCGGAGGTGCCGAACGCGACCGCGGCGAGTACCGCGAGGAGCAGACCGACCGTGGTCGAGGACGTGTGCTTCATGGGTGTCTCCAGCTGCCGCGAGTGGGGCCGGCAGAAGAGGTGGACGCCCGGCTGAGATGAAGCTACTCTCGGAGAGAGTAAGGAGTCAACTTGCATTTTGCCCCTGACACCGAGGATGCGCTGCTCTTCGCCGCGCTGCTCGTGAACACCCGCGCATCGGCGTCCCGGAGCGGACTCGACGAGCTCGCGACACCGCCGCAACTCGTCGAGCTCCTGCGGGTCAGTCGGTACTCGGGTCGGGTCGACGGCGATGAGCCCGAGCGGGCCGCGGTGGCCAGGCTCCGGGAACGGATCCACGCACTCTGGGCCTCCGATGCGGACGCCCCGGACACCCGCGACCGCGCCGTCGCCGAGATCAACGCGATGCTCCGGGAGTCCGCCGCGCTCCCCCAGCTGCGCCGCCACGACGGCTTCGACTGGCACCTCCACGCCACCGAGTTCGACGCACCGCTCGTCGACCGCGTCCAGACCGAGATCGCCATGGCACTCGTCGACGTCGTCCGGTCCGACGCCTGGGACCGCCTGCGGCTCTGCGCCGCCGAGGATTGCGACGGCCTGCTCGTCGACCTGTCCCGCAACGGTTCGAAACGCTACTGCTCCGTCCGCTGCAGCAACCGCGTCAACACGATCGCGTTCCGCGCGCGGGCGCAGTAGCGGTCGTCAGCAGGCCCGGATGACGACCACTACTGCGATCTCGTCACATCCCAGAGATGGTGCACCGGGTCGTGGATGAAGTAGCGGCCGAGGGTCTCGGTCGTGAAGCGCGCGCCGTCACTCCGTCGACCCGTCCGCGTGAGCGCCTCGTCCGGCACCCGCTCGAACGCTGCGGCGAGCACCGACGCGGCCTCGACCAACTCCGCCGAGACCCGCTTCGGGTCCTGCTCGCCGTAGCGCTCCTCGAGAGCCGTCGCATCCTGGTCCCAGTTCTCGAACGCGGGATCGTCCTCGTCGAGGACGAGTCGCAGCCGGACGTCGAAGATGCGGAACACGTCGCGCACGTGGGCCGCGTACTCGAGTGGCGACCAGGTCTGCGGGTCGGGCCGCTCCCGGACGTCGGCACGCTCCAGCACCGCCGGCCACGCGGCGGCGTTCGCCAGGATCAACCCGGGGAGGTCTCGGAACCCGAACCGCGACGTGTCCATCCCGCACTCGGGACAGGCGCGCTCGAGGACCCAGGTCCAGTTCTTCGTGTCCGGGACGATGGTGTCGTCGTCGGGGGTGTTCGTCGTCATGGGTTCACTCTAGGAAGCAGCGTCGTTCAGCACCCTCGCGAAAGCGTCATCGTGCCGCGATCCGCCGCCACCGTCCACTGGTGGCGCCGTGCCGATGCCTCCGTTACCCGGCGGGGGCGACCGGCGGGGCGCAGACCATCGCCGAGGCGGCGAGCTGCTCCGCCATCTGCTGCTCGGACCATGGGAGTGCGATCTCGGGCGCCTTCTGCCCGCTCGCCGGTGCCGCCTTCGCACCGATCGAGGCGAGTTGCATGGCGAGCGTCTGCGCGAAGCCCGCACCGAGCGTCGAGTTGTTGAGCATGACGACGACCGTCAGTCCGGAGGCCGGGTCGGAGAATGCCGCCGAGAGCGAGCCTGGGATAGCGCCGGCCTGCCCGCGGAACGGACCGATCTGCAACCCACCCACACCGAAGCTCTTCCAGGTCGGCTCAGCCTCGCCCAACGAGACGGGGTCCTTCCACTGCTTCTTGTAGGTGCTGTCGTTCAGCAGCGAGCCGGAGGCGAAGGACTGCGTGAACTTCCGCAGATCATCGACCGAGGAGACGACGCCACCGGCGGTCCACACCATCGAGGGCGACAGCTCGGTCTCGTCCGTCGGTGCGTCGCACTGGTAGGTGCCGTCCGCGATGCGCGGCGTCAGGTACCCCTTGGGATGCGACCCCGGAAGCTCGACGGTGGAGGCGTCGGGGAAGCTGGACTTCGACATGCCGAGCGGCGAGAAGACGTAGTGGTCGTACAGGGACTGCCAGGACTGACCGGTCAGCTCCTCGAGCGCCATGCCGAGCAGGATGTAGCCGGTGTCACTCGAACCGAAGAGCGCCCCCGGAGCCGTCCGCGTACCGCTCGCGAGGCCGTTCGCGAGGATCTCGGCCATCGACCAGTTGCGGGTCGGGTTGGTGACGAACTGCGCGTTGAGCGCGGGCGTGTAGGTGCCGAGTCCCGACGTGCCGTTGCACAGCTGCTGGTAGGTGATGCCCTCGATGCCCTGGACCTGCGGGAGGGTCTTGTGGACCTGGTCGGTGAGCTTGATCTTGCCCTCGTCGACGAGTTCGAGGAGCACGGTGCAGGTCATCGGGCGCGTGGTGTCGCCGATGCGGTAGACCATGGACGGGTCCATCTTGGTCTTGCCACCCGGCTCGGTCGTGCCGACGCCGGCCATGAAGCTCCCGGCCCACGGCGCCCAGACGCCGACGATGGCACCGGAGGATCCGGACTGGGTGACGGCGGCCTCGACCGCCGCCGTGATGGCGTCGGTCGTGTCGCCCGCGAGCGTGCCGCTGACCTGGTCGGGGAAGTCGGTGTCGGACACCGAGGGGCCCGAGCATCCGACGAGCACCGTCGCGAGGGTCGCCGCGGTAAGGAGTGCGGCGAGACGCCGGCGCCTCGGAGCTGTTGCAGTCAAGTCATCCCCCTGATGAGCGGTCTGCGGAGCTGCAGACTGTTCCCGATTGTAACCGGGCGCGGCTGAGAGCTGCGGTCGCACGCCGCGTGCCGGTCACTCGGACGGCGGACCTGGTGCGGGGCCCGCCGATGGTGTTCCCTGGAGAGGTGACCTCGAACGCCTTCCCCCAGACCACCGTCGACGCCGTCCTGGCACACATGAACGGCGACCACCCCGACGACAACGTGCTCATCGTGCGCGCCTTCCTGGAACCGGCAGCCGAAGCCGCCACCATGATCGCGCTGGACGGGACGGGTGGCGAGTGGACCTGGACGGTCGACGGCACCGCCGCGGGTGGGCGGGTGCCCTGGCCCGCCGGCACCATCACCGAGCGCGGCGAGATCCGACGCGAGGTCGTCGCACTCTACGACGCCGCGTGCGCCCGTCTGGGCGTGGAGCCACGCCCGCACGACTGAGCGACGACGGCCGGACGGTCGCGGCGGTCAGGAGACGGACCGTGCCCCGCTCGGACGGTCAGCCGCGAATCCCCGCTAGGCGGGACCGGCCGTCGTGCAGCGCCACGAGCACCAGGCCGGCGAGCACGAGGAACCCCGCAGCCCAGAGCGTGCCGCTGGCGCCGACTCCCGTGCGGGCGAGGTCCGGCTCCGTGGGACCAGCGGTGTCGGCGGCCGGTCCAGCGCCGCCGTCGACCGGCGTGACCGGCGGCTCGACGGGCGTGCCCGGGTCCTCCGGAGTGACCGGCCCGGTCTCGTCCTCCAGTGCAACGGAGAACGAGAACTCGGTGGCGGGGCTCGTGGCGACGCCGGCGTTCGCCGTGGCCGTCCACCGTTTCTCGCCCGCGCCGACGGCCTCGACCGTGCAGCTGAACGTTCCGGCCGGGGTCGAGAAGGTGAGACAGAGGAAGCTCCCCGCCTCGCGCACCTCGATCAACTTCGACGGTTCGGCCTCACCCGTGACGACGACGCGGTCGCCGACGATTCGCTCCCCGGCGGCCGGGGAGATGATCCGGGGTGCCGCGTTGACGAGGTACTGGAAGACGTGGGCGACGGACACGACACCGGTCGTCGACGTCTCGACGACGGACACCTCGTGCGCCCCGGGAGCGAACGCGACGTCGGGGGTGCACGACCACCGGCCTCGATCGGTGGCCGTGGCGCCACAGACCGTCCGCTCGGCGGCATCGAGCACGACGACCGAGGATCCGGGAGTCGCCCGGCCGGCGAACTCGGGCCGCGCCTCGCCGACCTGCGCAGCTGGTGACGTCACCGACAGCTCGGACGACGGCACCGGGATGAAGGGCGCCTCGCGGTCGAAGTCGATCCCGACGATCGGGACGATGCGCCCACTCAGTGCGGCGAACTCGTCCTGCAGCGCCTCCGCCGCCTCGAGCCCTCCGGGCTTGCCTTCGATGAAGAAGAACGCCTCGATGGGCAGCGCGGGCGTCGTCTCCGGCGTCCACGCACCCACGACGACCTCGTTCCACATGGCGTCCAGGTAGTCGTCCGCCGGGAGGAGCGCCCGCATCTCCAACGAGGCGGCGAACCCGTCGAGATCCGCCCCGAAGGCACAGTTGCCGTTCTTCCACTCGAGGCTGTCGAAGTGCCGCGACCAGGCGACGTCGGAGTCGATGCCCTGCTCCAGGCACGGCGCGCTACTGCCCTCGGGATTGCCGTACTCCACCTCGGCGGTCGAGCGGTCGCAGCTGTCCGGTCGGGTGTTGGTCGCGGCGTCGGAGGGGAACGCGCACCGGAACCGCATCGGCGACTCCTGGTCGGCCCACGGCTGCAGGATCATTCCGGCCGACGCGGCCGGCCACAGCGTCTCGATGCCGAGATCCGCCCGCAGGTAACTGAACGAAGCGCCGTCGCGAGAGATCTGGAGCGGGGTGGGGAGCACCGTCGAGGTGGTGCGGACGACGACGCCGTTGCAGAAGTAGGCGGCTTCGCCACCGTCGCAGGACACGGCCGTGTCCGCGTAGCGGGCGTTCAGGACGTCCACGACGGTCGCGTCGGCGGCCGTGCCGGCGGGCTCCACCGGAGCGGGCCAGGGCGACTCGGCGAGCGCCGACGCGGCCGGTGAGGCCAACACGCTCACGAGGGCCAGCGCGGCGGCGGCAGTGGCACGCCGTGCGGCGCGTGCAGGATGCAGGAGCATGAGGGGACCTTTCAGCGGGACCGGGTCAGCCTACAACTGGAATACCAGACGCAGAAATCGGAATCCCGGTTCGGCGGTCGCGTGGACCAAACCGCGAAGCGGCCGACCTCCGAACCCCTCATGCCTCGGATCAGCCGCGGCTCGACCGAACTCAGGAGGCTCCCATGCTCCAATCACCCAACCGGCTCCTCGCCGCCGTCTTCGGCGCGGTCTACGTGGTCGTCGGACTCCTCGGCGGGATCGTCGCGGGCGGCCTGCCGTTCCTCACCACCGAGGGCGGTCTCCTGCTCGGGGTCTTCGAGGTCAACCCGCTGCACAACATCGCGCACGTCCTCATCGGCGCGGCTCTGCTCATCGCCGGGCTCTCGAACGTCGTCGCGGCCAAGACCGTCAACACGGTGATCGGTGGTTTCTACCTCCTGCTCGGTGTCGTCGGATTCTTCATCGTGGGCTCCGCGCTCAACATCCTCGCGCTCAACACGGCCGACCACTTCCTCCACCTCGCGAGCGCCGTGGTGCTGCTCGGTGCCGGACTGGCTGCGGACAAGCGCACGCACCGGGTGGCGACGGCCTGACATGTCGGTCTCCGTCGAGCGTCAGGACGTCCGAGCGGGAGGCGACACCGCGGTCCGCACCGGTACGACGTCGATCTCGAACAGCCTGCTCGCGATGTGTGCGCTCGGCGCCGGTCTCGTGCTGATCGCGACCGGCGCCGGGTCTTCCCCCGTGGGCGCGATCCCGCTCGTCACCCTGGGCGTCGCCGCGCTGCTGTGGTCCGTCGTGGTCCTCGTCCGCGACCGGGTGCCGGGCCTCCGAGCGTCCTTCGCCGGCACGGTGGGCACGGTCGTCGTCTGGGTGGCGCTGTACGGACTCGCCTCCCTCGGTGTCACGACCGTGCCGCCGTTCCTGCCGACCCTCTCGTCCACGGTCCTGCTGCTCATCGTCGCCGGGGTGCTCGCACGGCGACTCCGGCGGGTCCCCCTCGCCTCGACGGCGCCGGACGAACTCGAGCTCGACGCCCTGCTGACGCGAGCGAGCCGTCGGCGACGTCGCGAGCCGAGCACCGGACGGTACGTGCTCACCCTGCTCGCCGGGGCAGCGGTCGTGGCGGCGATCACCACACCGGCACTGGCCCAGACCAATGCCGGTGCGTTCGCGGTCCCGCACGGTTCCCTGCACAGCAGCCACTGATTCCCTCCACAGCGACAGATCCACCCTCCCGTTCACGAGCCCTGCCCGTTACACTTAGGCAACCCTTACCGAACCAGCCGACGCGGAGTCCGACATGAGCACTGTGATCCCCTTCTCCCAGGCCCTGCGCGAGCGCACATCCTCCGGCCACTCCTCCAGCGAGGGGGCGGACTTCATGAGCGACCTCATGACCGGGAAGGGTTCGAAGGAGGACTACGTCGCCCTCGTCGCGCAGCACTTCTTCATCTACGAGGCCCTCGAGGCCGCAGCCGACCGCATGCGCGCCGATGCCGTCGCCGCTCCGTTCATCAGTGACAAGCTGACGCGGCTCCCCGCCATCGTGCAGGACCTCGAGTTCCTGATCGGTCAGGACTGGCGCGAACAGATCACGCCGCTGCCCACTACCGCCCGGTACGTGGCACGGATCAACGAGGTCGGCGCCGTCTGGCCCGGCGGCTTCGTCGCGCACCACTACACCCGGTACCTCGGCGACCTCTCGGGCGGGCAGATCATCCGCACGCTCATGCAGCGCCAGTTCGGCTTCGACACCAACGGCGTCGGCTTCTACCTCTTCGGCGACATCGCGAAGCCGCGCGAGTTCAAGGACACCTACCGCGAGCAGCTCGACGCCGTCCCGTGGGACGACGAGGAGCAGGCCCGCGTGATCGACGAGGTCATGGTGGCGTACCGCTTCAACACCGACCTCTTCCGCGACCTCGCGACCGCGAAGGCCGCAGCGACCGCCGTCGCCTGACCTGTCCGCCAGGCCTCGGCCGGGTGCCGTGCAGTCTGCGAAACTCCCCTCCCGCCGCTCGCCTGCCGGGCGTAGCATCTCGGGCATGGACGTCATCCTCGTACCCGGCTTCTGGCTCGACGCATCCTCGTGGAGTGCGGTCACACCCCCGCTCGAGGCAGCCGGCCACCGGGTCCGACCGCTCACCCTCCCCGGCCTCGAGAGCGTCACTGCTGACCGCGCCGGCATCGGCCTCCGCGACCACGTCGACGCCGTGGTCGCCGAGATCGACGCCGGCACCGAGTCCGTCGTGCTCGTCGGGCATTCGGGCGGTGGCGCCATCATCTCCGCCGCGATCGACGCCCGCCCTGACCGCGTCGTCCGCGCCGTCTACGTCGACTCGGGCCCACTCGCCGACGGCGCGTGCATCAACGAGGAACTCCCCTCGTCGGGCTCCGAGATCCCGCTACCCGACTGGACGGTGTTCGACGCGGAGGACCTCGTCGACCTGGACGAGGGGCTCCGCGAGCAATTCCGGGCCAGGGCCGTCCCGCAACCGAAGGGCGTCGCCGTCGACCGACAGCAGCTCTCGGACGACGACCGCCGACTGTCCGTCCCGGCGACGGTGGTCGCGTGCGAGTTCTCGTCTGAGATGCTCCGCGGCCTGATGGAACAGGGCCACCCGTACGTCGCGGAACTGGCGCGGCTGCAGGACGTCGAGTTCGTCGACCTCCCGACGGGCCACTGGCCGCAGTTCACGAAGCCGGCCGAGCTCGGCGCGATCCTGCTCCGGGCCGTCGACCGCACCTGACGTCTCCTCAACCCACGACCAGGCTGGTCAGCGCGAAGCGTCGACGGGCGCTCAGGTCATGAGGTACGCGAGCGGCAGGATGCCGAGTATCGCGATGAAGACCACTGCCAGCACGGCGTACACCGCGATCTGCGCGCCGCGTCCCTTGATGACCGCCTGACCCCTCGGAGCGAGCGAACCTGAGACCCACTGCTGCGCCGGCGCGATGTAGTCGAGCGTCGGCGCCTCGCCGGGCTGCAGCAGGTAGTCGGCACGGCCGAACTCCCACAGCCACGCCATCGAGCACGAGACCTGCACGGGCCGGTCGGCCGGAACCGTGAACTGCGACGGTCCCCAGGTCGGGCGGTGCTCGAAGCCGTCGATGCGCACGACGAGTGGGATGAACCCCCAGTATCCGGCGAACGGCGGCTTGCTGGCGTTCAGCTCGAGCGTGCGCCAGGCGGTGATCGGACCGGGCTGCGGCCAGCCCTGCTGCATGGGATGCGTCATAACCGACAATCGTAGGGTCATCGACCCCGTTCGTTCGCCCCTTTTCGGGCGACGGAGCGCCGATTCGCCCAACAATGGGCGAACGGACGCTACTGCCCCGACATGAACCGCTTCACGTCGGTGTCGACGATGATGTCGCTCGGGCGCAGCGGCCGGGAGAGGTAGAGACCGTCGAGCGTCGAGATGCGGCTGAGTGCGACGTAGCTCTGCCCCGGGCTGAACGCGCGGCTGCCGAGGTCGACGATCGCGCGGTCGTAGGTCTTGCCCTGCGACTTGTGGATGGTGACCGCCCACGCGAGCCGCAGCGGGAACTGCGTGAACTCGGCCACGATGTCGCGCTTCAGCTGCTTCGTCACCGAGGAGTAGGAGTACTTGTACTTCTCCCACGTCGCCGGCTCGACCTCGAACTGCTCGCCGTCGACCTCGACCCAGACGGTGGAGTCGATCTTCACCACGGTCCCGAGCGTGCCGTTCACCCAGCGACGCTCGCTGTCGTTGCGGAGGAACATGACCTGCGCACCGACCTTGAGGTCGAGCGCCTCATCGGCGGGGAACGCCCGCCCGCCGAAGTCGCCCGAGACCTCCGCGTTGGCGGTGAGCGGCTTGCCGTCGAGCTTGGCGAGCGCCGCCTTGTTGATGCGGTCGACGGTGTCGTTGCGGCTCGCGAGGGTGATGACGCCGTCCTCCGGTGGGGTCCTGGCGCCCATGCCGTTCAGCCGACCGGCCATCTCGGCGGTGACCTGGCCATGCCGGACGCCGTTGAGGAGGTACTTGAACTCGGCCTCGTGCTGGCGGTGGATCTCCGTGAGCTCGACGAGCTGCAGCGGCGTCT
>Ga0308163_10004143_pt1 | contig 11729 bp, 9 predicted proteins | sample PhyTR1_FD_201037 | JGI IMG/M metagenome (GOLD analysis project Ga0308163, IMG submission 201037) | Phyllosphere microbial communities from UC Gill Tract Community Farm, Albany, California, United States - DLSLT.R1 | ecosystem: Host-associated > Plants > Phyllosphere > Unclassified | place: USA... | reverse complement strand
GGGCGGGCAGGCTGAACGGCCGGGTTCGCCCACCTTCGCGAGCCGGTTTATCACCGTCCTCATCCCGCAGGCCTGGCGTATTTCTTTAAAATCAGCAAAAACAGGCCAACAACGATCAGCACAACCTAGGTTTTCAGCATATTCACGGTAATTATCTCATTTAATTGCCGGCAGACCGGCGGCGGTATTATTTATCCGCACTGCGGACCTGTTGATGGCGCGGGTGTAAAACTCACTTTCATTTTCTCAACACCTTATCTTTGCGCTGATATTCAGCACGGCGATAACCGGTGTCGTCGAGATGAATGTTATGCGTTCAGGACCCACTTTGAAACAGAGAGATTATGCTGAAGTAAATCAGTTAATTTGAACATCCTGCGTTTTATATCCTGCTGCAGTGAAAAGGGTCTGGGCGAACGGCAAAAAACAGATGTGCCGTTTTAGCTATTATCCATTGGTATACCTATCCCTTTGTATAACTTCTCTTTTCCCCGTTCGCGCCTGATAATCCCTGGTCTCCTGTTGTGGAAATTATTGCCCTGACATTAAGCAATCAGCGGCGTCGTGAACCTGTCTGACGAGGCCGACAAGCGGTCTTAACAGGCTATGAGGAATAAATGAAAGCGAATTATCTGGCGCTAATGACGTCTTGTCTTTTTTTAACCCTGCCAGTGTCTGCCGCTGAAATTTATAATAACCACGGGAATAAGATTGACCTGTATGGTCTGGTTTCCGGACTCCGTTATATAAGTGATGACAAAAGCCAGGATGGCGATCAGTCTTATATGCGAATAGGTTTTAAAGGACAAAGCCAGATCGCTGAGCAGATCACTGGCTATGGCCAGTGGCAGGGGCAGTTCAACACTAACCAGTCAGAAAGTGACAGCAACAGTCTGTTCACCCGCCTCGGTTTTGCCGGTATTAAGGTCGGTCGCTACGGGTCATTTGATTATGGCCGCAATGTCGGCGTGCTGTATGACGCGCTGAGCCAGACCGACATGCAGCCCGAGTTTGATGCGCAAACCTATAACACCGATCAGTTTATGTTTCGGCGAGGAAACAGCCTGGCCACTTATCGCAACACCGATTTCTTTGGCCTGGTGAACGGTCTGGGTTTTGCCCTGCAGTATCAGGGGAAAAATAGCGGCACTGGTGAACCGGGTACACGGGATGTGTTGCGTCAGAATGGTGAGGGATACGGCGTCTCTGCCTCATATTCCTTTGGCGCAGGTTTTAAAGCGGTGGGAGCGTTAACCCGTTCTGGTCGTACCGCTGCCCAGAACAGTGACGCCGGAATTATGGGGGAGGGCGACAAAGCGGAAGCTTACTCTGCGTCGCTTAAATATGACGCCCACAACCTCTATCTGGCGGTGATGTATACGCAGGCATTCAATGCCTCGCGGTTTGGCAGCAGCAGTGCAACCGGGATTTATGGCTACGCTAACCGGTCAGATATCATCGAACTGTTTGCGCAATATACCTTTGATACCGGCTGGGTTCCTTTTATCGCCTATAGCCAGTCACGGGCAAAAGACCTTGGCGCGGCAGGTAATGGCCGCGTCTACGGTAGTCAGGATCTGGTGAAGTTCATCGACTTTGGCGGCTCCTACCTGTTTAACCGCAATATGCTGGCGTACGTCGATTACAAACTCAACCTGATTGATAACAGCGAATTTTCTCAACAGGCCGGCGTATCCACCGATGATATTCTGGCCGTCGGTCTGGTTTATCAGTTCTGATTGTGCCGTTGTTTACTGAATAATGAGGATCACCATGAATACTGCCCTGAAGTTTGTCACGCTAACCTGCAGCCTGCGAGCCGGTTCATTTAATGCCGCCATTGCAGCCGCGCTACCGGAACTGGGACCTGAAGGCGTCACTTTTGAGCCGTTAGGATCGCCAGGTTTATTCCCGCATTACAGCCAGGACACCGAAGCAGCAGGATTTCCAACTGAAGTGCTGGCGATGGCTGAGGCGATTTTCAAAGCCGACGGGCTGATTATCATTACACCGGAATACAACCATTCGATTCCGGGCGTGCTCAAAAATGCCCTCGACTGGCTATCCCGGGTATCACCTCAGCCGATCGCCGGTAAACCGGTACTGATTCAGTCAGCTTCGCCCGGCAAGCTGGGTGGGGTAAGGGCGCAACTGCATTTGCGACAGATCCTCGGCTACTTCGATGCCCGTATCCTCAACAAGCCGGAGGCTATCATTGGTGAAGTGAGTGATAAGGTTACAGACGGCATCCTGACCGATGAATCTACCCGTCAATTCCTGTCACGCCAGCTGGTGGCTTTCAGAGATTTTGCAGTTAAATAAACGCGGATCTCTTTACGCGCAGGTCTGACGTGTTTCTGTACAAAACAGTCGCTGCGGCAGCCCCTTAAACGGCACAGTGACGGGCAGCCAGACTCTGGCTGAGGCCTATCCGCCGTGGAAATTCTATACCGCTTCAGCAACCCGCAAAACCAGAAAAGGCCGCCTGACGGCAGCCCTTTCTGGCAAATCCTTTTGCGACCATGATTATTTAATCAGTCGCGCGGTCATATGAACCTGATTCCCACTGTACGCCTCAGTAATGCTGTAATCCGCACCGGCCATTTTTGCCCGGGCCGCGATTTGTGCTTCCGCACCATCCAGCGTGGAGGCTGTCGCGGTTACGGTCTGCGCAAAACTTGCTGATGAGATGAAGGCCAGTACAGCGACAACAACGAATTTTTTGAAGTTTTTCATGGTCAGTTCCTGAAGTTGATTTTTAGATTGTGAGGCGTTGTGCCTCGATGGAATGAATAATAGAGAACAGGCCTGACAATGAAAATCCGTGTTTATTGCTTTTCTTTATCAAAAAATATGAATGATGGCTGTGCGGCACAGAGTTTTAAACAGAGGAGGCTTTTTTAGTATGCGTGGCCGTAGCTTTTGAGAGCGGCGGATGAGTGGTGACGTCGGAGTGATGGCATGTTTTGTCTGGCGGCAACTGCTGCTGAGGGATGGTTGAACGGGTGTTGCTATCTGGAAAGAAGCATGAAATATGCCAGAGTTTTAAGTGCGCAAAACATAGATTATGTTAAATTATAGTGAAGTTAGCTATACGGATATCTGTCTTCATCACAGGTGATATCGCGGGTACACCCCTCCCTTCACTCGTCAGGATACCGGCGGCGAGCGATTGCCGCCCTTTACAAAGCCAATGCGTCAGAGCAGCCAAAACTCAACGTAATAATTGCCGCTGTCGAAACCTCAGCGGAGTCATTTTAGTCCTTGTGACAGGCGCTTTACCCGTGGCGAGTGCTATGCGTTAACTCAGTCACAATTTTTTAACTTCACGCTTTCATCCCTTGACTGTTGACCGCTCTGTCGTAAAACTTGCAAAAAGTAAAACGTTTTACTTTTCGACTCAGGCGTCGCGGTATATATGCATTTTCCGTGATATTTCCGGGGGTTATAACTCTACTGGGATACATCATGAAACACGTAGAAGAGTACGATAATTCACTGGTCGGCATTGATGTGATGCCGGATCATCCTCAGCCAGAAATATCATCACTGGCCAGTGGCGCGATCAAAAAAGCCCGGATGCGCTTAATGCCGCTGATCCTGATGATGTATCTGCTGGCGTTTATTGATCGTTCTAATATCGGCATGGCGGCATTAACCATGAACCAGTCTTTAGGGTTAACGCCTGAGCATTTTGGCTTCGCTGTCGGCATTTTCTCTTTTGGCTACATCCTGTTTGAAATTCCCAGCAATGTTCTGCTGGAACGTTATGGTGCACGCTTCTGGTTAGCCAGGATCATGATCACCTGGGGTGTTATTTCGATGGCGATGGCGTTCGCACAAGGTGTGGTGAGTCTCAGTATCCTGCGGTTTTTATTAGGTGTAGCCGAAGCAGGTCTGGCGCCCGGTATTGTTTTTTATCTCACCACATGGTTTCCCAAAAAAGAGCTGGCCAGGGTTTTCTCCATTTACTATTTAGGTGTTCCGCTGGCCGCTATTATTGCCAATCCTTTATCAGGATATATTCTCGACAATTTCCATGATGTGGGTGGGCTGGAAAGCTGGCAGTGGCTGTTTTTAATTGAAGGATGTCCGCCGGTAATTTTGTCGGTCATCGTTTTTCTTTACCTCACGGATAAACCGGCTAAAGCTTCCTGGCTTAAGCCTGAGGAACGTCAGGCCTATCAGGAGCTGATGGAAAAAGAGCAGCAGGCAACATTAGCGGTGGGACACTCTGGTTTGAAAGCGATGTTCAAAGACCGTCGGGTGTGGATCTTAGGTCTGGCTTACTTTTTTACGGTCATTGGCTTAACCGGTCTCGGTTTCTGGATGCCGCAGTTTATTAAACGCTTCGACTATTCAGACACGGTGGTAGGACTGCTTGGCACTATTCCCTATATCGTGGGTGCCGTGGTGATGTGCTGGTGGTCAAATCATTCTGACAAAACCAACGAGCGCACCTGGCATTTCATTCTGCCTTCGCTACTGTTTTCTGTCGGTTTCGTGGTCGCAGCTATCAGCGATTCTCCCGTCATATCCATGCTGGGATTGACGCTTTCGACTGTTGGTATGCTGGCATGTGTACCGACGTTTTATACTCTGCCCGCCTCCTTCCTTACCAGCCAGGGTTCTGCGGGTGGCCTGGCGCTCATCAACTCTATCGGGAATGTTGGCGGTTTCTTTGGCCCTTTCCTGGTGGGTCTCACTATTTCTCTTACCGGTAAATCACAAAACGGCCTCTATCTGTTATCGATTCTGGTGCTGTTCTCGCCGCTACTGATTTATCTCCTGAGTAAAAGTCGCCGTCAGGTCGCTGGCTGGCGTTAAATCCCACGCATCAAACCCTGTCAAGGAGTAGAAAATGAACTTAGCAGCACTGTTAGCTGAGCGTGCCTGTGCCGTGAAATCAGGTGCAGCACAACCGATCCGGGTTGGCATCATTGGCGCAGGTAAATTTGGGTCGATGGTTCTTGCCCAACTGCGCCATCTGGACGGTTTACAGGTGGTCGCCATTGCCGATCTTGACGTGAGTAAAGCCCGTGCAGCTCTGGCGCGCGTGGGCTGGCCTGAATCTCAGTATCAGGCACAAACTATCGAGGCTGCGTTACGTGAAGGTTCAACCTGTGTGGTTGAGGATGCGGAAAAACTGTTCCGCTGCGAGCAGATCGATTGCATTGTTGAAGCCACTGGACATCCGCTGGCGGGAACGCGTCATGCACTCCATGCGGTTGAACATGGCAAGCATGTGGTGATGGTAAACGTTGAGGCCGATGTGCTGTGTGGCCCGTTAATCGCTGAGCGTGCACGTCAAAATGGTGTGATTTACAGCATGGCGTACGGCGATCAACCCGCCATTATTTGTGAGCTGGTGGATTGGGCCAAAGCCTGTGGATTTGAAATTGTTGCGGCTGGCAAAGGCATGAACTTTGAACCACGCTATCGCTATTCTACTCCGGATACAGTATGGGGATTTTTCGGCTGGAGCGAAGAAGAAGTGGCGGCCGGAGACTTTAATCCAAAGATGTACAATTCCTTCACCGACGGCACCAAAGCGGCAATTGAAATGGCGGCGGTGGCCAACGCTACCGGACTGGATTGTCCTGATAACGGACTGGCGTTCCCTCCAGCCGGTGTGCATGACCTGGCGCGGGTCTTCTCACCTGAGTCTGACGGTGGGCGACTGAGCCGTAGCGGTCTGGTGGATATTGCTGCCAGCCAGGAGCCAGATGGCAGGGAGGTACTGAACAACATTCGCTATGGCGTATTTGTCACCTTTAAAGCCCGGGATGAATACAGCCGCGCCTGTTTTAAACAGTACGGACTGTTGACCGATCCCAGTGGCTGGTATGCCTCTATGTGGCGCCCTTTCCATCTCATTGGTCTTGAAACCAGCATCAGTATTCTCTCTGCGGTGCTGCGTAATGAAGCCACCGGTTCGGCTTTAAGCTTCCGGGGTGATGCTGTCGCAACGGCTAAACGAGACCTCAAAGCGGGCGAAATGTTGGATGGCGAAGGTGGGTTTACCGTCTGGGCCAATGCTCTGCCTGCTAACATCAGCGTGGCGCAGGATCTGTTACCTATGGGATTAGCGCATCACGTTCGTCTGGTGAAAGATGTCGCCAAAGACAAAGCGGTGCGTTTTTCAGATGTTCAGTTTGATAACAATCTGGATATCGTCGAGTTGCGCAAGCAGATGGTCAGTCTGGCAGGCTTATAAACAGTGATATTACCCGCTATTGACGTTGCAGTAGCGGGTAATGTCAGGAGGAACAACATGGCTTCAGAAATACGTATTGGGTTGGCTGGCACCGGATTAATGGGACAGCCGGTGGCACGGCGCTTAGCTGCTGCCGGTTATTCCGTTGCGGTGTGGAATCGTTCTAAAGATAAAGCGTATGCGCTGGAAAAGTATGGCGTTACGGCGGTAGACACGCCCGCCCGGTTAATAGCAGGCAGTAATGTCATCATCTGTTTATTGAGCGATGCTCAAGCCTGTAACGATGTTCTTTTTACTGATGATGCGCTGAAGCACATCGAGAAAAAAGCAGTCATTATTATGATGAGCACCCTGTCGCCACAGATTGTGATTGAGCAGCAACACAAGGCGAACGCAGCACAGGCGGACTATATCGATATGCCTGTCTCAGGTGGCACTTCGGGGGCTGAAAACGGCACATTGTCATTGATGGCCGGTGGTAAGGCAGAAACTATTGACCGGTTACGCCCTCTGCTGTCTCAACTGGGAAAAGTCACGCGGGTCGGTGAGGTGGGCGCGGGTCAGCTGACAAAACTCGCCAATCAGATTATTGTCGCAGGCACGCTAAGCTTGTTGTCGGAAGCCTTTACCCTTGCCCAGCGCGGCGGAGCCGATCCGGCAAAAGTGCGGGAAGCATTGCTGGGTGGTTTTGCTGACTCAACCCTGCTGCAACAGCAAGGGGAACGTATGGTAAACCAGGACTTTAAGGCCCGCGGCGCGGCAAAGTGGCAGCTTAAAGATACGCGCAGTAGTGTGGCGCTGGCTGAGCAATTTGGTCTGACATTGCCGCTGACTGAGACGGTGAACCAGCTTTTCAGCCAGATGATTGAAGCTGGCGATGGCGACTTAGATCACTGCGCCATTATCAGGCAAATTCAGCGTTTAAACGGCATGACTATTTAACCCGGGCCACGCTCTCACGTTTGATTAACGTGCTGTTTAGTTCACAGGTCGTCTGCTTCTCAACGGAGAGACTTAATAGTGCCTTATCGGCCAACGCTTCAAGAGGATGTTTGATAACGCTTATTGACGGGCTCAGGAGACGGCTCCAGTGGCTGTCATGGTAAACAATCAGCGAGAGGTCTTCAGGAACAGAGAGCTTCAACTGCCGGATGCGCGACATAATCATCGGTGCAATCGACGTATTTCCAATAATGACTGCAGTCGGTGGTTCCTCAAGCGATAACAACTCATCAAGCGCCTGACTGGCTAGCGGATCACGAAAGTTCTTCACTACCGCATACTGTTTTTCCCAGTCAATTCCATACTCTTTCAATCCTTGTTTATAACCCTTCAGCCTTTGCAAAGAGGTCGAGGTGTTCAGCGGCCCGCTTATCCAGCCAATACGGCGATGGCCTTGCTGAGCAAGATAGCGGGTTGCCTCACAAGCGGAAGCTTCATTGTTGAAGCCGATGACGCTGGCATGTGTCACCTCGCTAAGGTAGCGATCGATGAAAACAATAGCGATGCCCATTTCGCTAATGGATTGCCACATATCGCTATTTGCGCTGGTGGGCGTTGCTATAATGGCTTTAACCCGCTTTTGCATTAACATACTCAAGCTTTCCCGCTCCAGTAGCGGGTCTTCCTGGGTAGTCACCAAAATGACATTCATCGCCATTTCTCTGGCGCGGCGGACAATGAGATCGGAGATCTCAGAAAAAAAATCGTTTGCGATGTCTGCTACAACCAGGCCGATAGTGTTATTCAGACTGGTTTTAAGCTCACGAGCGGCACTTTGAGGAGTGTAATTCAGCGTTTGCATTGCCTCCAGAATACGCTGACGGGTGCGTTCAGATACTGAACCTGAACCGGGGTTCAATACCCGAGAAACCACACCGATAGAGACCTCTGCTAAGGCCGCCACCTCTTTGATGGTACTTTTCTTTTTATCTGTCAACGCAACACTCAGCCTCACATCATCAGGTTAGCTAAGGTCATGTTAGATTAATCACTTCATAAGATAAACGTTCTTCAGTGATCAGCCTTCTTTAGCAGGCGTGAGACTGCATTACTCAGCTTTGGAGGATTTGGTGTTGCGGGAGGTGATTAAGGCTGTTTTGAGATGTCCGGGCTTTAGCCAAACTCTTTTCCGGCAGATCCGTCACACCAGGATCCACGCGCAGCCAGTAATAGTCCTCAGCATAGGGAGCAGTCTTAAGCGTGACGGGTGATTTCCTTTACCCTGTCTGTCGCTCTGGCGCCTTTCAGCTGCCCTGGCGATTAAGATTCAGACAGCATTCGACAGGCCGGCCTGTCTCGAAGAGCCTTCTCAACAACGAAGACACTGCTCTTCAGCGGGATGCCAGTGCGGCTGCCCTTCAGGACGTTTGTCCTGGCTAATAAACGCATCCCCTGACCTGCCCGCACCAATCCTCAGGCCAGTAGTTTAAGATACAGATCATAATTTTCCGCATCAAAGCAGACTAAGTTAACCTTGCCGATTTTGCTGTTCTCAGCGATGCAATGTTTGATTACTTCTAAGGCAATCGCCGCGGCACGTTCTTTAGGGAAACCATAAATTCCAGTGCTGATGTTGGGAAACGAAACCGTTTCGATGTCATGCTGGTCGACGAGTTTAAAACAACTCAGGTAGGCCCTTCTTAACAGCGCATCTTCGTCATGTCTTCCATCACTCCAGCGCGGGCCAACGGTATGGATGACGTAATCGGCGGGCAGATTGCCTGCGCCGGTAATAACGGCATCACCGACTTTGCAGCCACCCTGACGATTGCGGATTGCCTGACACTCAGCCAGAATCGCCGGCCCGCCTGCGCGGTGGATTGCGCCATCAACGCCGCCGCCACCCAGTAACGAAGAATTGGCGGCATTGACAATCGCTTCTGCCGCGATTTTAGTGATATCGCCCTGAATTACGGTTATTTTATTCATCGTATTTCCCTGCTTTTTAACTTTAGTGATTAGCTCAGTGAACATCGATTCTGCGCTTCGTTGTTGTCAGTGAAATAACAATCATGTCCAGATTTTTCATTACGGATCATTGCCATCAACGTGCATTGAGTGCTCACTACAGGATAGAGTAAATACCAGGAGTGGAAGATGCAGGGTTTGAAGGCAGGGCAGCAAGCGAAGGTGGTAGTTGAAAGCGGATAGCTAATCATCATGCAGGCAGAAGCATGATCGGCATTAAACGATCCGCTGGCTCCGGCCTTCTGGTACTGCGCTTCCATCCGGTCGATACGGTCAATGTAGGAGTGCTTCATCGCATCCGACACGTTACCCAGCACATCGCCGCTGTTAAACAGCGTCTTCAGTGCTTCGTAAATTTCCACCGGGCTTCACGTACCAGCATTCCATTAGCCGGGATATCATCGTACTTATCCTTACAGGTCAAAGGATTGGCAGAGCAGACCGCAATCATTTCCTGTTGCTGTTTCAGGCTAAGATCTTCCATTTCCTTCACGATCTGACCGCAGTCACCACGAGCGTCACACCCTTTCGCTCTTGCCGCAAAATCATCTATCTGCGGCGCACTCAGCGAGTTATTCTCAACTAAAGTCGGATACACCAGTGTCTGGCATATTAAGCGGGCTACCGGTATGACCACATACTACAGCCGCACGCCCAGCCTGCACCTGAAGGGCGACTGGCTGGCAGAGGCCGGATTCGGAACCGATACGCCGGTTACCGTGGCCGTTGAACAGGGGCAACTGGTGATCCGGCCTGCTGAGTAACTGGCAAAAAAATCCCGGCTCAATGGCCGGGATTTTTAGTTATTTAGGTAACCCTTTTTTGTCCTTACGCTATTGTTGCCTGACTTTTTCAATCAGGTTCACTATAACGATCCGGAAGTTTGTACCCTTCTGGTATTTCGGGCCAAGATTCTTGCTGATTTATCGTTACAACGTCATCAATAATATCTTGGTAAAGATTAGACATATTTAAAGATGCCATTCTTACCCTTGTTAATGCACACCTAATGGCCACCTGATCTTTTTCTTTTATAGTTTTTTCAAGCAGCTTAGTCGCCTTGAAAAAATCGGCCACATAGTTCTCATAATTTTCTACGACACCCGACTCAATGTTTATACCAGATGCTACTTTTTTCTCTGCCCACAGTGTGAGTAGACTACTTTTAAGCCTGCTTAAAGTTGACATCATTTTAATTTCCGTCCTTCGGCTTCTTGGGTTTTTCTTTCGTTTATAGAACCATCCAAATTCAGAACGGCCCTGAAGTTTCCTCGTTTATCAAAAACTTCAATATGATCCTTATGTAAACCATCCAGATAAAACTGGTCGCCTTTTTTAATATAATTGCCAACATTATCAGTGGCTTTGTAAATGGTTTGCCCCTGATACTGCTGATTGGTTTTTTGGGTGTTATCCTTAACTGTACTACCGAACCCCGGTTGTTTCAGGAATTCACCCATATTTCCAACAGCGTTTTTATTTGGCTCATAATCCTGACTTTCCATGTAATTTGGTAAATCAGGAACACCTTCAGTGTTACCAGTATTGTTCGGCAACTGCTCTACAGACTGGTCCCCACCAGTGTGGTTTGGTCCGGTAATAATCTGACTGCCACTATTACCGGTATGATTCGGTCCAGCATCAACCTGACCAGCATTGTTCCCTGTATGATTTGGCCCGGCATTAATCTGAGCATCATTATTCCCTGTATGCGAAGGCGCATACTTATCCTGCAACGAACTCAGGTATTTACCGGTTATCTCGTCATTGCCCATCATTTCCAGGGTAACAAGATGATCCAGTTCATCTGAGGTCATCTTATCCGCCACGTCCTTGATAGCTGCACCGGCAAGACCCGCTATCCCGGCTTTTGCGCCGATTTCCAGTAACTGCTCTGCAACCTTCGTCCTGCAAGGTGCAGCCATCGCACAGCCTCTTGCTACCAGGCTTAACGAGTTATTCTCCACCGCATTCTTACCCGCTCCGGCACCGGCACCACCACCGGCCGACGAGTCTGCCGCTATACCGCCCGCCAGCCCTGCCGCTATCTGGCTTAGAGTGCTGACGGTCTGCTTCTGGCTTTCCGTCAGCTTGCTGATGTCGGTGTCAGGATACATTGCCGCCACAATTGCGCGTGCGGCCAGCTCACCGCCTGTGGCACCGGCGGCGCCAGCGCCGGCATTGCTGCCTGCTATCTGTGCCAGTACTGCGCCCGCCACGGCGTGCGCCATGGTGTTGGCCGCCAGGTTGGTGTTTTCCGTGCCGTCAGCGTTTTGAGTGGTGGTTGCCTTTTTGATGGCGTTGGCGATGTAAGGAGCCATCGCCCCGCCCGCGGCTGCACCAAGGTTATTCGCACTCAGTCCACCCAGTGCACCCGCCACGGCGCTGGCAACCATCGAGTAAGTACCGCCGGTGTCCCACTGAGCCGCCACGGCTTTATAGCCTGCATCTTTCTGCACCAGCGCGCTGAACGCATCTTTTGACAGACTGGCGTTTTCCGGATTCTCTTTAAGCAGGCGGTCAGAGGTCTCCTTCGCTGCCG
>Ga0308163_10004141_pt1 | contig 11731 bp, 14 predicted proteins | sample PhyTR1_FD_201037 | JGI IMG/M metagenome (GOLD analysis project Ga0308163, IMG submission 201037) | Phyllosphere microbial communities from UC Gill Tract Community Farm, Albany, California, United States - DLSLT.R1 | ecosystem: Host-associated > Plants > Phyllosphere > Unclassified | place: USA... | reverse complement strand
GCCGAAGACCGGGCCCGCGATGCTGCCTATGCGGCGCACGAAGAAGCCAAGTACCGGGCCATGCGCGGCAAATGATCGCCTATATCGGCATCGGTGCGAACCTGGGCGACGCGCGTGGCAATGTGCTCGATGCGCTGGCGCGCCTGGCGCGCATGGACGGCGGCATGCTGCTGCACACGTCCAGCATGTACCGCACCGCCCCGATCGACTCGAGCGGCGATGATTACATCAACGCCGTGGCCTGCCTGGATACGTCGCTTGGCGCGCACGAACTGCTGGCGGCCCTGCAAGCCATCGAACAGGCGCATGGGCGCGAGCGCCCGTACCACAACGCTCCGCGCACGCTCGACCTCGACCTGCTGCTGTACTGTGATGAGACGATCGCCACCGACACCTTGACCGTGCCGCATCCGCGTATGCACGAACGTGCATTCGTGATCGCGCCGCTGCTGGAAATCGCACCGGACATCGTGATCCCGGGTCACGGTGCTGCACGCGACTTCGCGCAACTGGTGGCCGGCCAGACGATCGCCAAACTCGACTGATACCCGTGCGCCAGACGCGGCGTGCCGGTCATGGCCTTGATGCCACGGCGCCCACTTTAACGAAGTACCAGGAGCTTTTGTGACGCTGCTGCATACACTGACCCATCCCGGCGTGTCGCTCGAAGGCACCATCTTTGAACGGCAGGCCGTGCGCGCCATCATCCTGCGTGGCCGCGACATTCTGCTGCTGTATACCCGTCGTTACGATGACTACAGCTTTCCGGGCGGCGGGCTGGATGCGGACGAAGACCCGATCGACGGCCTGCGCCGCGAACTGCTGGAAGAAACGGGCGCCGCCAACGTCACTGTCGAACGTTACGTCGGCTATCTCGACGAGCATCGCCCACCGCTCAAAAGTGGCTACGACGTGCTGTTCATGCGCTCGCACTTCTATCGCTGCCACGTTGACGGCGAATTGGGCGCGACCTCGCCCGAAGCGTACGAGGTGGCCAACGGCATGGTGCCGCGCTGGATCGATATCGATGCCGCCATCGAACACAACGAGCGGATACTCGGGACCAAACCGGCGCACATGGGGCTGTCGATTGCGCGTGAAACGTGGATGCTCAGGTACGCGCTGGCCATGTTAGCGGCAGACGCTGGTGTGGGCGGACAATAAGTTCGACACAAGCCCTGCTATGAGGCGAACGATGTCGACCTGCTGGGCACGCAAGAAAGTTTGATACAAACGCGAGTCGAAGCTCCGCAAATCTCAGGTTTGCAACAACACAACCTGCTGATTCCCTCACCCTATTCGACCGGCCGCTTTCGACCCATTGCTGATGTTCGAACAGGAATTTTTAGCCTCTAATAGCAAGAAGAGGGAAGCGTATGACGCGACGACATGGTTACATACGGCTTCGAAAAAAACCTGGAGCCAAGCATGAATTTCCGAATCACCGGTCTCTCTCCAGCAGAGTTCAAGCACTTGTTCGACTTATCAGAAAGCGAGCTGGCGGCGATGGCTATCAAGCGCTACGTGGTCGACAAGAAACCTGGATTTCCGGATCGTATCGCGCTGACGGATGTCGAGATCGGGCAGACTGTGCTTCTACTGAACCATGTATCCCAGCCTGCCGTAAACCCGTATCGCGCGTCGCATGCCATCTTCGTTCGCGAAGGAGCAACGCATGCCTACGACGCCGTCAATCAGATCCCCGACTCGTTGCGAATACGGTTCCTTTCGTTGCGAGCGTATGACAGCAACGATATGATGATCGACGCCGAAGTGGTGCAAGGCACTTCCGTAGAGCAGGTCATCCTGAAATTGCTCGCCAATGACGATGTGCGTTATATCCACGTCCACAACGCTAAGCAAGGTTGTTATGCCGCCCGCATCGATCGTGCATGAGGATGCCTTTCGCAAATTAACTGACGGAACGGCGGCTTCTGGCCGAACTCGGCCGTTCGCGTAATCTTAGCAGGTTGCCGAGTGGGAAAAGTCAGTCGTGTCTTGACAGGCAGCTGTCGACCCGAAGCAGTCGCTCAGCGTTCAGAATTCACTGTGCAGGCTACTGGCTAAATCACTTCGTAGCTCGTGCAGCCATCAACATCGTTGATAAGCAATTTGCGGCTGTTCTCAAATTCGAACATAGCGCTTACTCCACGTTCGGTGGCCAACGTTTTATAAGACTTAAGCCTCACACCAATCAACTCAGCAGCAACCGCTCCATCGACATGATGGATAGTTCCACCCTTCCTCACCAACGGCCCAGGGCTCTGGATCTTTCGGCCACGTCCGCCAGTGCACGGTGCCAGGATCGAAACACAAACGGTGCCATGTACCATCGAACTTCAGGTACGTAACGTTTGCCATCTGTATCAGCTCTCCTTCGCACTCGAAACCTTCGCAGATCAACCCTTCGCACTTCTGTCCCTCAATCGCGGGAGGCCTACCGATGAATTCAAGTTCCACTGCGCTCTTCCTTAGCGATACGTGGTGATACATCCGACAGGATAAGTGAACGGTTCTGTCGCGTTGTTGATCAAACAGCGGAATTTCCCCGACCCGGCCTGCACCGCTTAAACTGAACGGACCATTCCTGCCATCGCAAAAAATTGGTCGGCGAACGACATGGCCTCGACGCCGTCGATTGCGAACTGGCCCTTGCGGATCATGTGCATCAGCTCGATGCCGGCGAGCACAGAGCCAGCAGCGCAGAATGATTTGAAGTTGAGCATCGGCCTGGTCACCCGCTTGATGGCGCGATGGTCCTGCTCGACAATGTTGTTGAGGTATTTAACTTGGCGCACAAGGATCGGCACGTCGCGGCCGACGTTGATCGCATCCAAGGCCGCCCTGATGGCGCCGCTCTTGTCCATCGCGACCTTGTCTGGATCGCCATTCGCTCCCATTGCCTTGTCGAAGAAGCGTTTCGCCGCAGCCATGTCCCGCTCCGCCGTCAGCAGAAAGTCGATGGTCTTGCCCTGCTTGTCGACGGCGCGGTAGAGGTATTTCCAGACGCCCTTGACCTTGATGTAGGTCTCATCCATACGCCAGTTGCTCCCCGATCGGGCGCTTGTGTTTTCGGGCCATCTTCTCGATGAGCGGCAGAAGACGAATCGCCCACCGGTTGATCGACGAATGGTCGACCGAAACGCCGCGCTCATGCATGATCTCCTCGAGGTGCCGGTAGCTCAGCGGGTAGGCCGCATACCAGCGGATGCAGACCAGGATCACATCGATCGGAAAGCACATACCTTTGAAGTTGAGCATGTCGATTCGTCCTGGATTCGGCACCGCAGTTTACCCGACCGGCCCGCAGCGTTCCCTAATGCGACAGAGCCCTTTCGACTACGGCCACGCTTACCGCTGGCGGCGCCACTCCAGGACATTTCCGAGTCCAGCTAGATCAGCAGCGAGCCACGCGTCTTCAGCGCTGCATTGTATTCTTTCCAGTTGGTCATTCGATACTTTGGTTTGCTTGGTGCGCTCATGCCGGCAGTTTACCCGAGCCTCGATTCAGGCGCGGCTCCAGGAATTTGCGCAACAAAGCCTAGCAAACTTGAGCGGTGCAGTGTCATCCTAGGAAAATTCTGTCGTTTGATCAACAACGCGACAGAAGCCGCTCTTACATTATCTCCTCAAGGTGCCGGTAGCTCACCGGGTAGGCGGCATACCAGCGGATGCAGACCAAGATCAGATCTATCGGAAAGCGCGCCCCTTTGAAGTTGAGCATACAGAGTCATCCAGTGGTCGGGCACCGCAGTCTATTTGATTCCTCCACAGGAGGTTTGCTAATGCGACAGAACCGGAAATCCTTAGCGTACTATTTTTTCCGAATTCTGTAGCCGCCCCATGATGGCCGCTGCCGGCGAATAGTTTTGCAAGATGCTCGATTGGTACGCTTCATTTTTTGATTAATGAAGCGCACATCTGGAGATTCTTCTGGCGTGTAAGCAGATGATTTCTGATTTATTTAAATTACCAAGATGGTGTATTAAACTCCTAGAAATTCCCCTGGTTCTGGCTGTTGAATTCCAATCAGATCAATAGCTATTTTTTGCGATGTAATTAAGTCTACCTTTGCGATTGACCCTGCGGCGCCATCTTCAAATATGAACTCTGCTGTTGACTCGATGAAATTTCCGTTGCTTACGAAATTGATTGTTTTGTAATCCAACCTGATCTCCGCAATTGAAAGCTGTTTCATCGTAAATAGCTCATCGGTATGATACTCGCCATCAACTCCCGCATCCATCCATACTTTGAGATTGTTCCATCCAATATCGAGTGCGCTGATCTTTCCATCTGTATTCGAGTCAAGCTTCGCAAGTTCAGAAAAATTCGGCAACAGGTCATGAATATTTCTGACCACGCTTGGAGAATCTTGGTAAATTAAGAAACCTTCATCTTCCGTAATCCACGAAGTATGAATGGCATTGCCTTTTCCCTGCATATCGAACTTGGCGATAGAATCGCTTAGCTCTGTAGTAGCTACAGAATTCCCCCTCAAGTTCATTACAAGCGGGTCACCTATCCATACTGTCCATGTCAAAGGATGGCCGCTTCCATCGATTTGAGTAGGATCTTCGAACAGTTCATAGTAACCGAAGCACGCTTGGGGAGTGAACGGATCAATCGACGGGCCGATAGTTGGAGCCCAAGACGAGCCAGGATTGTAAGAACCACCAACAGTATCGCCACCCCACTGCTCGTATTGGAACCAAGTCTGAAAACCATTTTGCCAAATAGTGTGTTGGCTCGGATTAGATTGAAATACTTCTCCGATACTATGATTGTAATCTTGCCTTACCGGCTCACCGAGCTCGTTGGCTACGATTGTTTCCTGTGCTGTCGCGAACGCCTCCGCCTTCTCCCGTGTTGTGTGATAAATATTTGGATCGAAAGCATGTGCAATTTCATGTAGTAATCCTAACGCTGCGGATTGCACAGCTGTAGTCTGACCAAATGTAATTTGCAATCCAGAATCAGGGTTCCATTTCAAAACTTTGGTGGCGGAATTGTAAGTTGTATCGCTGCCTCGGGTGATCTCAATCGCGGAAATCATACTCGTGTTATACACTGAATAAATCATTCCAGATGCATAAGAGCTTTGTTGCAGATATGCGAGTGCAAGATTAAGCTTAGCGATGTCCTGTGCGTTTGCATTTGTAACGTTGAAGCTGGTAGCAGTAAAGTACATGTAGATATTTTTCCGATATGGTGTTAACTTATTGGCAATCGCTCAATTTTGAATTTGTTTGCAATATTTTATTTTCATCTATGAAAATATTGATCTCCGAGTATATTTTTGAGAGGAAACGTTGCGTCGTGTGTTGTCCTAATGGTTCAACTATTTTCCCATAGAAAAACTCTTCAGATTTCTCATCAAAAATTATTCTTTTGAGGGTGTGGTCGGTTGCGATCTCAATGAGCATCGTGTAATACACGGATTGTTCTGGGTTATTTATTTCTCCAGTGCTATTTCTTTCAATAATAGATTTCAACTGAGAAATATGTTGTTTTTCGACAATTCGATAAGTGCACGAATATCTTTTTATTTCACTTTCGCTAATGGGCCTGCGGAAATATAGGCCTTTTGGGATTAAATGGAGATCGATGTAAGTATTGCTTGATGTCACGGAAGCTCCAAGATCAGGGGATGCGAGAAATGTTGCAGTTATTATAGCTGCGCTTAGGAAGTTGATTGAATTCATAATTTTTAAGATTAAATTAAGATTTAGTATACTCATTTCGCGAGGTCGAAAAATCACTAAAATCCACGATCGAAAAATATTTCCCATGCATAGAGGCTTTGTTGCAAAAATTCCGGGAGCCGCGCCTGAATCGAGGCTCGGTAAAGGTTCTGTCGCGTTGTTGATCAAATAGCGAAATTTCCCCAGATCCGGCCTGCCCCGCTCAAACTGAACGGACCATTCCTGCCGGTTCTGTCGCATTAGGGAACGCTGCGGGCCGGTCGGGTAAACTGCGGTGCCGAATCAAGGACGAATCGACATGCTCAACTTCAAAGGTATGTGCTTTCCGATCGATGTGATCCTGGTCTGCATCCGCTGGTATGCGGCCTACCCGCTGAGCTACCGGCACCTCGAGGAGATCATGCAAGAGCGCGGCGTTTCGGTCGACCATTCGTCGATCAACCGGTGGGCGATTCGTTTTCTGCCGCTCATCGAGAAGATGGCCCGAAAACACAAGCGCCCGATCGAGGGCAGCTGGCGTATGGATGAGACCTACATCAAGGTCAAGGGCGTCGGAAAAACCTCTACCGCGCCGTCGACAAGCAGGGCAAGACCATCGACTTTCTGCTGACGGCGGAGCGGGACATGCTGCGGCGAAACGCTTCTTCGACAAGGCAATGGGAGCGAATGGCGATCCAGACAAGGTCGCGATGGACAAAAGCGGCGCCAACAGGGCGGCCTTGGATGCGATCAACGTCGGCCGCGACGTGCCGATCCTTGTGCGCCAAGTTAAATACCTCAACAACATTGTCGAGCAGGACCATCGCGCCATCAAGCGGGTGTCCAAGCCGATGCTCAACTTCAAATCATTCTGCGCTGCTGGCTCTGTGCTCGCCGGCATCGAGCTGATGCACATGATCCGCAAGGGCCAGTTCGCAATCGACGGCGTCGAGGCCATTTCGTTCGCCGACCAATTTTTTGCGATGGCAGGAATGGTCCGTTCAGTTTAAGCGGTGCAGGCCGGGTCGGGGAAATTCCGCTGTTTGATCAACAACGCGACAGAACCCCAGAAACCTCATTCAGCGTATCAGCACGTGCCCGCTCACAAAACGGCATTCCCGAAGCGTATGCTGATTGGGCGAAGCAGATATTCTCTGCGCCGCAACCCCAGCTGGTTGAAGTTACAACCACTGACGACGTCGCTGAAGCAGTTTGGGAGGCCGTGACCAATCCGTCTGCACCATTTCGCATTCCGGCCGGTGCTGACGCCGTGGCGCACGTTAGTTAAAACCGAGTACATCAGTCTTGAAGGCCGCTCGGGGTACCTTAACGCGACCCGAGCAGTTCTGCTTGTATGAGGCCAACATCGGAATCGTTGTCGATAAACTTCGTTTATACGAACGTCCGGTTTTGGCCCAGGCTGTGTAAAAACCTAAAAAGCAGGCCTTGGCGTTAGAACGGTATCCGCCGAGGCACGTGGTGCGGCGCTTTAAGGAACTCAGGAAGCAGTGCCGCGTTTTTGGGGATACTGCGGATCAGCAAGGGGATCGCTCCAAACACGCGCTGCAGGGCCAATAAAAAAGCATATGCCCTCATTGCTTCCATCATGCCAGCGCCACCAAGCAGCGACATTAACCGTTTAAGGCTATAGGCGAGCACGTGCAGGCTCATTTCGGTCTTCACGCGTTCCAGTCCCTTTGTCAGGAAGTGCGTTGCCCCCATCCAGGACTTGATGGTCCCGAATGGATGCTCGACCGAGCAACGCCGGATCCGCATGGCATCCGGGCTCCGTTCTCCCGTTCATAGACGAAGTCTGCCTTGTCGAATCTGCCGTCGGCCTTGGCGTTTGATGTCCTGGTAGCCGGCACCAGCACGGCAATACCGGCTTGCTTGCACGCCAAAATTTCCTCGCCCTTGAAGTAGCCGCGATCAGCGATTGCAGTCAGCGACTCTGTCCCGATTGCGGTGCGAGCCTTCTTTGCCATTCGCGACAACTGATCGCGGTCGTTGCCGATATTGGTTACCTCGTGTTCGACGATCAAATGGTGCTTGGCGTCGACTGCAGTTTGCACGTTGTAGCCAACGATGCCTGAGCCCCGCGTCATCATCTAACGGGCATCTGGGTCGGTCAGCGAGATCTGCGTTTCGCCAGTCGCCTCCAGCTTCGCTTCAATTTCTTTAAGCGCTGCCATCTGCAATTTCATCGCTGCGATCTTATCGTTCAGTCGGGCGCTGCGCGCTTGCTTTACCGTCGGGTCCTGCCTGTCAGCCGTGCCCAGTTCCGCTAAATGGCGACCGATATTGGCCTCGATCTCTTCCATCCGGCGTTTGAGCTTGGCCTGGGTGAAGTTCCGATCGCTGCTGTTGACTGCCTTGAACTTGCTGCCGTCGATCGCCATAACCGCTTCCGAGAACAGGTCCAGTTGCTGGCACAGCGCGACAAACTGCCGGCACACATTGCGGATCGCTTTGCCATTATCTTTGCGGAAGTTCGCGATCGTCTTGAAGTCCGGCGCCAAGCGTTGCGTCAACCACATCAGCTCGACATTGCGCTGCGCTTCGCGCTCGAGCCGACGGCGCGATTGGATACGGTTGAGGTAGCCGTAAATGCAGAGCTTGAGAAGCACGGCGGGATGGTAGGCCGGCCGGCCCGTCTTTGCTGGTTGCACCCGCGTGAAGCCCAGGAGGGCAAGGTCAAGTTCGTCCATGAATACATCGACCACCCTCACTGGATTATCTGCGGCCACGTAGTCGTCCAAAAGTTCGGGCAACAGCGTGCCTTGGCCACGATCCTCGCCTTCGATAAAACGCTTCATTTAGCATCCGTCTTGATGAGATACTGGCTGAACGTTTACTGAACGACGTCCGTTTACATGACGCTACGTTTTTACAGCCTGGACTCATAGCAGACGAAGCTTATTGGTGTACAGGCTATGTAGTGAATGTCATACAGTGTGCTAAGCCAGCCAACGCCGTGCGGCCTCTGTAATAGCAATATTCAACGCCTGGGTAACCGGCGTTTTTATATTCCATTGATGCCAATAAAGCGATACACTCAGAGGTACTCGTGGCGTCAGCTCCACAAGTGCACCCGATTCTAGCTCGTGGCGAACTTGGATCGCGGGCACTATCCCATAACCGTGGCCGGCCTTGATAAACGACACGAAACCTTCCGCACTCGGAAAAAAGTTCTTTGGCACGTCGGGAGGCAGTCCGGCCTGCTGCAGGTAGCGTTCATGTAGTCGATCGCTGCGGTTGTACATCAAGGCTGGCGCGACTGCAGTTGCCAAGGCAGTTACGCCGTCCGGAAACCAACGCCCTACAAATTCCGGCGTTGCCACGCAAAGATAGGACATATTACCCAGCGGTTTCACTGTAGTACCGGCGACCGCATCGCCGGAGCTGGTAATGCAACCGATCACCTGCCCTTCACGCAGATACCGTAGTGTTTCATCCTGATCGTCGATTCGCACATCGACCAAGCACGCGCGCGCATTCAGCAACGGCGCCAGCGCATCCAGCAGCCACGTCGCAGCGCTGTCCGCATTGACGGCAATCGTCAACCGCAGCAGCGGGGTATGGGCTTTTGACTCAATCTCCATACCGGATTCCAACAGTTGTACTTGGCGAAAATGCGCGATCAACCGTTGGCCGCGTATGGTCGCCTGCGGCGGCTGACTACGTATCACTAACAACTCGCCAGCCCATTCTTCCAACGCACGCAATCGGTGCGAGATAGCTGGTTGGCTGATGGATAAGGCCGCTGCAGCTCGCTCGAAGTTGCCCTCCTCTATGATGGCGGTCAGGGCAGCGAGTCCACGATAGTCCCACATGATTAGTCTCGCGAATAGGATATGAATATCATTCATTATACTTATCGCCGCTTCGGCGATAAAGTTCGGCTTTCTGTCGCGAGTGGAACATGATGGTAAGTGGTTCTTTTTTTACGGGCATGGCAATGGGCGGCGGCTTGATCATCGCCATCGGCGCACAAAACGCCTTTTTGCTGCGTCAAGCGCTACAAGGCCGATACGTGATGATGTGCACCCTTACCTGTATTTGCTGCGACGTTCTGCTTATTGCGCTTGGAGCGGGTAGCGTCGGTCGCATCATCACTTCCAACGGGATGCTGCTGAATGCTGTGCGCATCGGCGGCGCATTGTTCCTTATCGAGTACGGTCGGCGCGCTGCATTGTCGGCGTGGCGCGGTCAGGCGCGGTTAGTACAAGGCGGCGATAGCAGCCTGCCTCGTCGTGGGCCGGTTTTCAGTGCTGCTATGGCGCTTAGTCTGTTGAATCCGCATGCCTGGCTCGATACGGTCGTGCTGCTTGGCGCAATCGGGGCGCAACAACCGGCTCATGGTCGCGTCAGCTTCTCCGCTGGTGCAATGGCGGCATCCATGGTGTGGTTTACCGTTCTGGGGTTCGGGGCGCGCTGGCTGGCCCCCTTATTTGCTCGGCCTGGCGCATGGCGGACGCTTGACGCGCTGATTGCTATAGTCATGTGGGCCATCGCCGTCTCCCTTTTCATTTACTGACTGTCTTTTAGAGGATTTATGCAAACAGCGATTCATCAGATCAAACTGGAACAGGCGCATGGCGAATATGCTGTCTGCCGTCTGGAACCGAACGCAGTAATTCCTGCCTGGGCCGATGGTCCTGGCTTCGTGACCATCAGTCGCTCGGAGCACGAACTGTCGATCGTCTGCCTGGCTGAACGCGTGCCAGAGAATACGCAGAAAGAATGTGGCTGGACCTGCTTGCGTTTCGTCGGACCATTTGCATTTGGCGCCACCGGCATCGTGCTTTCGGTCGTGCGGCCATTGTCAGAGGGTGGACTTGGCGTGTTCGTCGTATCGACTTTCGACGGTGACCATTTACTGCTCAAGACAAACGACATGCCAAACGCGGTTGCGTTGTTAGGGCAAGCAGGCCATGTGCTAGCGCCGGCGAGTCGTGCTAATTCCGCTTCACATCGACCGTAAGGCCCCCGGCCGGTTGCCTCCTCTGGTGCTCAATCTGCCGATTCCGCTCGAGCTCTATTACGGAATCTGAGGTTTCTGAGATCAGGTCGATCGAAGGTGCTGATCGATGAGTGCAGCAACCTGTGGGGCGTGTGTGTAACCCAGACCGTGATCCGCGTCTTTAATGATCCGTAGCCCGGCGTGCGGCAAAAACGCAGCTAGCTTTTCGCCAACCGCCACAGGATTGATGGGATCGCTATCACCCCAGAGAACGCAATAACGCCGCGTTTAAATGGCGATGAAAATTCAAATCATCGCCCTCATCCAATGGCTGCTTCTGGCCGAAAGCGGCCTGTCGCACTAGGTTAGCAGCTTGCAAAACGGAAAAATCTACGGATTGTCACAGACGCCGTTTTCCTTGATGGCATCCTTCAGATCGGCCAACGTGAGCAAATTCTTGATCTGATATTCCGAAGTCGTGGCAACGAATGCCACGTGGTCCGGAACGGGAGTTAGCGTAGCAAAGTTTCCTTGCATGGCTGCGCGTACCTTCACTTCCATTGCCCCCCTTGCGTCGAGCACTTTCTTCCTTTCCTTCCCGGCGCCGTCGAACCGGGTCGCCAAAACGGAGAGAATTTCGGCCGCTTCTTTGAGGATGCGCTGTTTTTTATCGTTCAGCCCGCCCACCGCTCAACCGGGCTCGTATGCCAGCCTCGTTGCACGCGACAACGATCTTGATGCTCAGCCAAAAGCATCTACAGGAAGGGACGGAAATCGTACGATAAGGTGAATCGAGGCGGCGATGATCATTCCTGGCGATCCTCAACCGTTCTGCGCCGCCTTGGCGTCTGCCAGCTCGTCGGTGCTAGCCATGTAGCCCTCATCGGCGGCCAGCTGCGCGTCCGGCGGCAACTGCTCGTGTTCGCGCGCGCGGGTGAGGAGCACTTGCACCGTGTCGATTTTATGGCGCACAGTCTCGGATAACGCGGCCAGGGTCAGCGGATCCGGGAGCATCACTTCGCACTCCTCGGCGGCGCGCGCGGCCGGATGCTCGCGCGCGAGTTCGCCGGATTGTCCCGTCTCG